>Ga0070713_100003538_pt1 | contig 10317 bp, 8 predicted proteins | sample LARL82metaG_FD_65465 | JGI IMG/M metagenome (GOLD analysis project Ga0070713, IMG submission 65465) | Corn, switchgrass and miscanthus rhizosphere microbial communities from Kellogg Biological Station, Michigan, USA - LAR L8-2 metaG | ecosystem: Host-associated > Plants > Roots > Rhizosphere ... | reverse complement strand
GCTGGGCATTCCCATGCGATTGCATCGCGCACAGCTGGAATATGAACTGCGGGAAAAGACGATCCTGTTGCGGCAGCGATTGCTGATGGTGTCGGGCGCCAACAACAAAGATGACGCGAAGTGGGAGCTGCTGGTGCATTCGCTGCCGGCATTTGGCACGCTCTTTCGTCATGCCCTGATTGCGCTCGGCGATGCGGAAGTGGGATCGAAGCGGGAAGCGGCGGCTGCTCTCGCCAGCAAGTTGGGCATTGATGCGAGCGTCTTTGGCGAACTGCTCGATATACGTGAGCGAAAAAAAGATAGGAAGACGGTAAAAGTAGATGAGATATTCGCGCGCTACCTGAAATTAGTTGAACAGGTGACCGCGGCAGTTGATAAGATGCTTGATCCGGCGGCCTAGTTGAATTTCAAAATGGAGTCACGGGCGTCATCGCCCGTCACAGTTTGGTCAAAGGTTCGGTCCAAGGTTTGGGCAAAGGTTTGGTGAAAGCCGGGCGAGGACGCCCGGTGCTCCATTGCCTAAATTATCGGTTAGATTTTTCAGGAGACTCAGGAGATTGATATGAACAAGGGCTTAATCGTACTGGTAGTCCTGATTGTTATCGTGTTGGCGCTGTTTGGTCAGTACGTGGGAGTAAAGAACAACCTGGTGGCGAAAGATCAGTCGGTCAAGTCTGCATGGTCCCAGGTCGACATCGTGCTGCAGCGCCGCGCCGATTTAATCCCCAACCTGGTAGAGACGGTGAAGGGATATGCGCAGCAGGAAGTGACGGTCTTTGGCGACATCGCCAAGGCTCGGTCGGCACTCCTCTCGGCGCAAACTCCCTCCGACAAGATCGCCGCCAACGGGCAGTTGGATGGCGCGCTCGGGCGGTTGTTGTTGATCGTCGAGAATTATCCCCAGCTAAAGTCGAACGAGAATTTTCTGCGTCTGCAGGATGAGTTGGCGGGAACCGAGAACCGGATCGCGGTTGAGCGCAAGCGCTACAACGACACGCTGCGGGATTACAACACTTATGTGTTGCAGTTCCCAAATAGCATTTATGCGGGATGGGCAGGCTATAAACAGAACCCGGCGTACTTCCAGGCCACTGAAGCTTCGCGGCAGGTTCCGAAGGTCGACTTTAATGCCAAGCCAGCGGCTCCAGCGACAGCTCCGGTGCACTAAGCATTACGTGAGCGAACGAAACTGAACATATTGGCGGTACATGCATCACATTTTCCTGTGCCGCCCTCTGCTATATAGATTTGTAGGGTTTCAGGAATCCCCTCCGATTCCGAAGTCTCGGACGCGAGGGGATAGTTATGTGGCGTTGCAGTGGCCAGTTGCTGCTTTCGATTCGTAGATTTTTCACCCTAAGTTTCTTCCTGATATTTCCCTTTCAACTCATCCTTCTTATTACAACTGGAGCTTGGGCGCAGGATGCTTCGACCGGCGCCGTCCGTGGCGTGGTTTTGGACGCTCAGGGAGCAGTGGTTACAAATGCAGACATTGTCGCGATTCGGGTGAATACCGGGATCCGCTACCACTCGGCCACCGATTCTGCGGGAAGATTCGCGGTTGATCTTCTGCCTCCGGGAGAGTATTCGGCGCGGGCAGAGGCGGAAGGCATGTCGCCTCAAGTGTCGCCAGTGATCCGCGTAGACGCTGGCGCAGCCACGGTGTTGTCCTTCAAACTTAAGGTGCAAGGCCCGAAGGAAACGATTACAGTCACCGAAGTTCCTCGGCTGGTGGAGATGAATCCGAGTTCGGTATCCGCACTGCTCGATGAGCGGGCCGTCAAAGATCTGCCGCTGAACGGGCGGCGGTTCACCGATCTGTTATTGCTGATGCCGGGCGTGACGCAGGATCCGCGAGGTCTGACGTCGGGATCAAACGGCGATCTTTCTTATGGCGGAATCCGCGGCTATAACAACAGCTTCCTGGTGGATGGAGGCGACAACAACAACGGATTTTTCGCTCAGGCTATGGGGCGCTATCGCTCGCCGTACCAATTTTCGGATGAGGTGGTGCAGGAATTCCGCGTGCAATCCAGTGGTTACGGTACGGAGTCCGGGCGGGCCGGCGGCGCGGTCGTGAACATCGTGACCAAGTCGGGTACGAATCAGTGGCATGGCAGCACGTTTTATTTTCTGCGTGACAGTGAATTCGGAGGCGCCGCGCCGGCGTTTGTAGGCTTTAGTCCCGGTTTTCATCCAAAAGATCAGCAGCACCAATTCGGCGCCACTCTCGGGGGCCCTATCCGACGCAACAAGACATTCTTTTTTGCCGGCTACGACCAGCATATTTTTCATGTGCCCGCAATCGTGCAGTTCCAGAACGGTCAGACGGTGGTTACGCCTCAACTCGGGATATATCCGACCCCAGGAGATTACGAGATCTGTAACCCCGCAATCGGGGGTGCGGCTTGCGACCAGAACCTCGTATTCGCCTCGGCCGCGCAGCTTTCCGCACTGGGCGGCACGTTTCCGGCAAAGCTCCTTGGTAATACCGGCTTTGTGAAGCTTGATCATCTGTTGGCTCCACATGAGCATCTTTCATTCCGATTGAGCACGTCGCGGTATTACGGAACGAACAACGTGTTCCTCGACCCGGGAAGCCCGATCACGAATTACGCCATCAGCGGGAATGGAGAAGAACATGTGGCCACGGAGAGCGCATCGCTGAGTCTGGTAAGCGGCATCACTCCGCGGTTAACGAGTCATCTGCGAGTGCAGTTTTCGCGCGACCTCCAACAGTCGTTTCCGAATTCGACGGGAGTGCGGACCAGCATCTACAGCTGGATGGACTCCTTTGGGCAATCGTCAATATTGCCTCGGCAGACGAGAGAACACCGTTTGCATGTCGCGGAAACGATGAGCCTGAGCCGGGGACGAAATGAGTGGAAGTTCGGTGGCGATGGCATGCTGACGTGGGATTACAACTACTTTCCATCGCTGTACGGCGGCGAGTTTCTCTATAACAACATTGTTGTCAATCCGTTCACGTTTGTTCCGATGCACGGTGGACTCAACCTGACGCCGCTGCGCGCTTGGGCGCACAATGTGCCGCGATATTACATACAGAATTTTGGCAATCCGGTGTCGCACCCAGACAGCAATGATTATGCGGGATTTGTGCAGGACACAGTGCGGCTGACGCCGAAGTTCAGCTTAAGCATGGGAGCACGCTACGATCTACAGACCTTTTCGAAGGCGGGAATGATGAGTAATCCGCTGTGGACTCCAGCTGGAAAGATGCCCCTACAGGAAAGGAATTTTGCGCCGCGGGTGGGAATCGGATATTCGCTCGGCGATGAACATCCAGTGATGGTGCGGGCCGGATTTGGGATTTTCTATACTCGCATTCCGCAGATTTATCAATCGGCGGTGATGAATAACAACGGACTCAATGACAGCTTCCTTTCTCTGGATAATACCGATTACTATCAGCATCAGGTCTTCCCCTCATATCCGAACCCAGCGTTCAACTGTCCCCGCGGCCCAACTTCGTGCACGTTGCCCGCTGAGTGGCAGCAGTTCGCCAGCAGCCAGGTGAACGCATTTTCTCCGAACTTTAAGACGCCCCGAGTGCAACAGGGAAGTTTGAGTCTGGAACGCGAACTGCCTGGCGGATTCATCGGGACACTCTCTTACCTGTACGTACATGGCGTCGATATGATCCGGGCGCGAGATGTAAACCTTCCGCCGCCTACTTACTACAGCTATCCCATTTACGATTCCACCGGTAACAATTTTCAGAACGCGCTTTACAACGTGCAGTCGTTTTCGACGTGGCAGACCACTTACAGCATCAGTTGTCCTTTTCCTCCCTGTATTAACACATTGAATCGGCCGATAACTCAGCTCGGGGCGATTGACCAGTTCGAAAGCGCGGCTTCGAGCATTTATCACGGCATGACGGTTTCACTCCACAAACAGATGTCAGCAAAGATGTATGTGCGGCTGGCTTATACCTGGGCTCATGCTATCGATAATGGACAGGATGCCCTAGTTGCGGGACAGCCGGCAACGGTGCAGAACTCCTATTCAACCAAAAGTGAGAAAGCATCGAGTGTCACGGATCAGCGTCAACGGCTGACGCTCTCAGCAATCGAGGAGCCGCATCCGTTTGAGACAGGAGTATTGGGATCGATGTTCAATCATTGGAAAATCTCGGGCATTATGACCTATGGCAGCGGCCGGCCGACAAATGCAACAATCTCGGGCGATCCGAATCAGGACGGAAACACGAGCAACGACCGTTTGCCGCGCGCGGGTCGCAATTCCATCATCGGCCCGGACTATGCAAGCACAGATCTGAGAATCACAAGAAAGGTGAACCTGGGCTGCGGGATTCACCTTGAACTCTCCGGCGATTCCTTCAATGTATTTAACCGGGATAACATGAGGTACGGATTGACCGACAACGGTTATTACAATTCCGCGGGACAGTTTGTGAAATATAGCCGAAAGGCCGGTGGCGCATACTATCCAGCTTATTATCAACAATCTACGACTTACCTGAAGCCCTCAAGTTCGTTTGCCCCTCGACAAATGCAAGTTTCAGTGAGATTAAATTTCTGAGGTTCATGAAAATTCTTTCACAATCTACTTGACTTAACAGGCCAATGCTTGCCATAACTAACAAGTCCATTTTAAGACGAGTAGGGGGGTGTAGTCCGTTGGCGGAAGTTCGACTTCAAGAGGGTGAATCCCTCGAAAACGCGCTTCGGCGGTTTAAGAGAAAGGTACAAACTGAGGACATTATCAAGGAAGTAAAACGTCATTCGTTTTACCTGAAGCCCGGCGAGAGAAAGCGAGTAAAAGAAGCGCTGGCTCGCAAGCGCAGCCGCAAGAAAGCACGCAAGGAACAGGACTAAGCAAAAACGGGCCGTTCGCAGACGGGCGGCCCGTTCCTCTCACTCGCAGTTGTTCAAATCGAAGTCTTGCTGATAGTTAAGCAAGAAGCAACCTTGTAGAAAGCAAAGAATTTCCTCTCCAGAGATGCGTAAGTTAGTAACCATGCGGTGCACACCGCTTGGCGGGCCGAGTCCAGGGGGTCATGAGGGGGATATAAATCTCCTGCCCACGATGTGAACCGGATCCTTCCCTATTCGGGTCTCCCGTGCAGAGCAGGGACGCGGAATGGGAGCGCGTCTTCAATGGAATACCAGGACAAGATTTTAAAGTGCATCGATTGTGGCACGGATTTCGTGTTCACGGCCGGGGAACAGCTGTTTTTCCACGACAAGCAGTTCAAAAACGAACCCAAACGCTGCAAAAACTGTAAGGGCAAGCGCGTGTCAGTGCTAGGGGCCTCGTCGTCGCATGGACCGTCGCGCGGGAATTCCTACGCGAAGACTGAAACCCGAACAAACTGCTCGCAGTGCGGGAAAGAGACTACGGTTCCGTTCCGGCCTACGCAGGGACGTCCGGTACTGTGCCGCGAGTGCTTTCAACACGGGCGCCAAGTTGTTAACGCCTGAATATTCTTGATTCTTGAAAGCCCTTGAAAGACTGGTAAGCGGCGAGCACGGATGCCTATCCTGCGTGCCGCTTGCGGTCTTGTGCCTTGGTAGAGTGGTCGGGCTGCGTCTGGTTTCGGCCGTTGGTCTGGCTCTTATCGGCGTGGCTAACCAGCAGGGCTTCCACTTGGCGCAAAAGCGCACTTGTGCCCAGTGGCTTGATCAACAATGAGTCCGAATTGGTCGCACTCCAATCTTCGTCGACTCCATTCTCGCCTCTATTCTCGCCTCTATTCTCGCCTCTGGGGTTTCCGGCTGGTGGGTATGCGGTGAGAAGAGCGGTGGCAGGGTTATAGGACTGACGACGCGCAACGCGCAAAACTTCCAACCCGGAGTCTTCCGTTTCCATCCGCAGGTCACTGATTACCATTTGGTAAATGCCTGACTGGAGTCGAGCAAAGGCTTCGGGTGAGCTGCCGGCAGTATCTACCTCAAACCCATGCAGTTCGAGAACGGCTTTTAGAGTGAGCAGGACGGCGAGATCGTCATCTACAAGAAGAATGCGGCGCTTCATGCGCGCCTCTTCGCTGCAGCGAGAAGTACCGCTGCCATTCCGCCTGCGGCAATCCGCGGTTGGAATGCCCCAAGGCGGATATTGCGGTCGCGAGATGCTTCCGTTGCTTTCACTCGTTTAGTATAGGAGCGTGGCTCGCTTCTACATAGAAAATTTTGGCTGCCGCGCTACGCAAGCCGATGGCGCCGCCATGGAACAGCAGTTTCTGGAACGGGGATTGGAGCGCGCTGTCGCCGCCCGCGATGCCGAAATTGTTGTCTTGAATACATGTACTGTGACCGATGGCGCTGACAAAGATGCGCGCGCATCGATACGACGACTGCGGCGGATGAATCCGGAGTGCCGCATCCTGGTGACCGGATGCTATGCACAACGCGCGCCTGAAGAGTTGGCAGTGCTGCCGGGCGTGACCTGGGTTGTGGGAAACTCACACAAGCACCAGGCGGCCGAGATCGCGACGTCTTCGTTAACTCCCTCCTTATCTTTATCTTTTAGCCCCTCCTTATCTACCCCCTCCTTATCCGCTCCATCGGTCCGTACATCAACGTCCGCGTTCGTTCCGCTGGGTCAGCTTTCGCGGGATCAAATTTCTCGGGAGCAAAGCGCCTCCGTAATTGTCGGCGACATTTTCGCGCACACGGAATTGCTGGCCGCTCCTGTTTTCGAAGCCGCCAATGCACGAACTCGCCCGAACCTGAAGGTGCAAGATGGATGCAACAATCGCTGCTCTTTTTGCGTGATTCCCTATGTTCGAGGAAGCAGCCGTTCATTGCCGATGGAGCGCGTTGTTGCCGAAGTTCGGACGCTCGTGGAAGCGGGCTATCGCGAGGTGGTGATTTCAGGAATTAATTTGGGACGATGGGGAAGAGATCTCGAAAGCGGCGGTCAGCTCTCAGTCGTCAGCTCTCAGTCAAGAGCGTCAGCCAAAAACCATCGACTGGAATCTCTCATTCGCGCCATTCTTCAGCGCACATCGCTCGAGAAATTGCGCATCAGTTCGGTCGAGCCCATGGATTGGAGCGATGAGCTGATCAGTTTGATGGCGGGATCCGACAGGATTGCTAAGCACGCCCATGTGCCAATGCAGTCGGGCAGTGATACGGTGTTGCGGCGTATGCATCGCAAGTATCGACCATGGCATTACCGGGAGAAAATTCTGAAGATTCGAGACGCGATGCCCATCGCCGCAATCGGCGCCGACGTGATGGTGGGCTTTCCCGGGGAGACCGAAGCGGAGTTTGCCGAAACCCGCCGCATGATCGAAGATCTGCCTTTCACTTATCTGCACGTGTTCACCTATTCGCCGCGCCCGGGAACGCCCGCCGCGGCGCATCCCCGGCAAGTTCCGTCGATAGAAGCTCGCGAAAGAAATCGACAGCTACGGGAGATAGCAGCGCAAAAGAAAGTGCTGTTTATGCGCTCCATGGTCGGAACGGTAATTCAAGCGATCACACTGCAAACCGCCGGAGCGGAATTCACGGAAGCCACGGAGGCGTTGACCGACAATTACCTGAAGATGACAGTTGCGGGTCGCCACGAGGCCAATCGTTGGATGAACCTGAGAGTCAAAATGGCAGACGAAGAGTCGTTGCGAGGGGAGCCGTTGACCACAGCAACGGCAGACTGCACATGAGATCGCATATACACATGAGGATGGAATGAGTTGAATGGGCGAGCCCAAACAGGGCCTCGGCAGTGACTTATGGGTGTACCGAAACCAATAAACGCATTGACCTCAGTCCCTTTCCGGCTTACGATAGCGAAAATCCAGAAATGCGGGAGTGGTTCGAACCCATGTCACAGTCACCTTTTCGGTCTGTCGTGTGCTGTTTGCTGGCGATAGTGTTTCCGGCTCAAATGATGCTGGCGGACGAAAGAGCGGCAGCCCTGGTGTATACGAGTGGCTCGGCGTGGTTAAACGGGGTCGAGGCGCCGAAATCGGTGGCTGTGTTTTCCGGAGATTTGCTGCAGACGCGGCCCGATTCAACGGCCAGCATTCAAGCCAGTGGATCGAATGTGATGGTGCTCGCAGATTCGCTCGTGAAGTTCGAAGGCCCCGCTGTGGAGCTTGAGCATGGGGCGGTGCGAGTGACAACTTCTCGCTTGCTGGGGGCTCGCGCGGGCGATGTGACCATAAAGCCAGTCTCCGATTCATGGACCGAATTTCAGGTGACTGACGTCGATGGACGCGTACAAATTGCGGCCAATAAAGGCGACGTTACGGTTCAGGATGACAAGGGAACCACTACCGTGACGCAGGGACAGCAGACAACGCGTGACGATACCGCTGACAACGAAAAAAAGAAGAAAAGACATCGCCATGGAGGGACTGGGGCAGCACCAGCAGCGGGTGGTGGAATTATGAGTTCAACTCCAGCGATCGCGGTCGGGGCGGGAATCGTTGGTGGGGTTGGACTGTGGGTGTTGTTGCAGGACAGCAACCCCGTGAGTCCCTCATGCCCGACTAGTAATTGTCAGTGATTAGTTTGCGGGGACGAGGTGGACGGGCGGGGACGCCCGTCGCTCCACCAGCATTTTGGATTTTTTGCGGATAAGTGCTTCTTCTAGTCTTCATCCAGCACTAGTCTTAATCCGCGATAGTCTTAATCCAATGAGTATCTTTCAATGTTCTCTTCGATAAGTACCAGGGTGGGCGACTGATCCATGTCGCGCTACGTTTCCTATCGTGATTTTGACTGGCTGCTCTTGGGATTCGTCCTGATGATCTGCGCCCTTGGAGTCATGCAGATTCACAGCGCCACCGAGCACACTAAGTTTGCCGGCGCCCACATCAAGCAAATCTACTGGATTCTGGCTGGCTTGTGCGCAATGTTTCTGGTCAGCCTCCTGAACTATCAAGCCTTGCTGGAACAGACCCATTGGATGTACATCGTGTCGCTGGCTTCCCTGATTGCGGTCAGATTGTTCGGCCAGAAATATCTCGGGGCTCGCCGCTGGATCAAGATGCCTGGGAATGGCCACTTTCAGCCTTCGGAATGGGTAAAGTTGATTCTGATCCTGGCGGTAGCCAAGTACTTTGCGGATTTGCATGAGCGCGAATTGTCGTGGTCGGATTTCTTAAAGGCCGGGGCGATCGTTGGCTTTCCCATGCTCCTGGTCCTGGCGCAACCTGATTTGGGCACGGCGCTAACCTATTTGCCGGTCGCCATCATGGGGTTGTTCTTGGGCGGACTCCGTTGGAAGCAGGCGCTCATCGTTCTGGCAATCGCCGGGCTGCTGGTTCCGGTGGCGTGGATGAAAGTTTTGAAGCCGTATCAAAAAGACCGTTTGACTAGTTTCATGAGCCCGGATGCAGATCGGCAGGGGTCAGGCTATCAGGTCAATCAGTCGTTGATTGCGGTTGGATCGGGAGGAATCTTTGGCAGCAGTCAAGGGTCGCAGACGCATTTAGCTTTTTTGCCGGTGCCCCAAACGGACTTCATTTTCGCGGCATTCGCCGAAGAACATGGGTTTGTAGGAGCTCTAGGCGTTCTGCTGCTATACTTCATAGTGTTGATGCGGTTGACCCAGAATGCACAGACGGCTCCCGACCGCGCCGGAGCATTTCTGGTGATGGGTGTGGTAGCTGTGCTTAGCTTTCACATTCTGGTCAACGTTGGCATGGTGGTTGGCTTTATGCCGGTCACCGGAATACCTTTGCCGCTCATGAGTTACGGTGGGTCTTCCGTTCTTTTCATGTTCTTGGCGCTGGGGATGGTAATGAACGTCCGGATGCGCCGCTTCGTGAACTGACACGGTCGGCAGAAGTTGGGGCGCCCTTGAGACCGGCGCCGCGAATAAGATTTGGTTACACAACAAGATTAGTTACGAAGCAAGATTTCGAAGGCCCTCGCGAAAAAGGAGGGCAGAATGCCGGCAGAAGTCGAAGCCGGACAGGATTGAAGCCGGTCAGGCGGGGAACGGCCCCCTCAGCGGAATGCGAGAGAGTGGCCACAGACCTGACCAATAGCTCAACACGATCAGTGCAGACGAGTATTCATAATCCACTGCAGTGCAGGCCCGGAATGGAACTCCGGGAACGCGCCCACTCCTACCCGGAGCGGCGTTGATCGCTATCAATCCGTCGGTCCGCCTTGCGCTTCTGTTTCGGTGAAGAACCGGAGTAGAAATGAACAAGGAATTGTATGTATCAACCACGCCTCACGAAACCAAAGTGGGGATAACGGAAGACGATCAACTAGCGGAAATTTACCTCGAACGGGAAAACGAATATACCCTCGCAGGCTCGATTTATAAGGGCCGTGTGACGCGCGTGCTGCCAGGCATGCAATCGGC
>Ga0070713_100003536_pt1 | contig 10320 bp, 10 predicted proteins | sample LARL82metaG_FD_65465 | JGI IMG/M metagenome (GOLD analysis project Ga0070713, IMG submission 65465) | Corn, switchgrass and miscanthus rhizosphere microbial communities from Kellogg Biological Station, Michigan, USA - LAR L8-2 metaG | ecosystem: Host-associated > Plants > Roots > Rhizosphere ... | reverse complement strand
CCTCGCGGGCGGGTCAGGCCCGGCACTTGCGCTCCTCTCCGGCGGCAACATCGACGCGTCACTGATGGTGCAGGTCCTGCGGCGCGGTCTCGCCCTGAGCGGCCGCTATCTCGTCGTGTTGACTCGCGTGCTCGATCAGCCTGGAGAGCTTGCGAAGCTGCTCGACCTGCTGGCGGGCGAGCGCGTGAGCGTTGTCGATGTCCTGCACCAGCGGGAGGCGGCGGGTGTACCCGTCGGTTACACCGGAGTCGAGCTGACCCTCCTCACGCGCGATCCGGAGCACTGCGACCAGCTGCTCGAGGTCATGCGCGAGTGGGGCTACCCCGTCGAGCGGCTCGATTGACCCGCTGCTTCGACGAGCTGCCGGGGCTGATCGAGGAGAAGCTCGGCGAGCATGAGCGCGTAGCCCTCATCTACTTCGATGCGTTCGGCTGGCGCTTCCTCGAGCGCCACGCCGACCACCCGCTCTTCGCAGGAGCGGACGTCGAGCGCTGGTCGTCGCGTTTCCCGTCGACGACGACCGTCCACTCGACGACGATCCATTCCGGCCTCCCGCTCGGCGAGCACGGCCTCTACGAATGGAACGTGCTCGAGCCGCGGCTGAACCGGCTCGTCACGCCGCTCTGGTTCTCCTTCGCCGGCGACGATCGCCCGGGGACTCTCGTCGACGCCGGGTTCACCGCCCACGACCTCTTCCCCGAGCAGACGCTCTACCGGCGCCTGCTCCCGCTGCCGAGCCACGTGGTCATGCCGAGCGGGATCGCGCGTTCGCAGACGAGCAAGGTGCTTCTCCAGCCTGCCTCCGTCCATCCTTTCGACGAGAACCGGGAGGGCCTCGCGCGGCTGTGCAGCGCGCTCGCGGGCGAGGAGCGGGCGTACGGAACCATCTACTTCGGCGACGCGGACGCGCTGATGCACATGACGGGGCCGGACGCGCCCGAGGTCGCGGCGCTGATGGAGGAGCACCTTTCGGCGATCGCAGAGGCGCCCTGGCCGGAGGGGACGCTCGTCATGCTCACGGCCGACCACGGGATGGAGGGGATTTCGCCCGAGCGGTCGACGTACGTGAACGTCGTCTGGCCGGAGCTCGGGGAGCATCTCGAGGTCGGAGCGGACGGCAAGCCGCTTGCTCCGGCCGGGTCCTGCCGCGACCTCTTCCTGCACGTGCTCCCAGAGCGGCTGGACGAGGTGGAGGCGCGGCTCGGCGAGCTGCTCGCCGGCGTCGCGGACGTGAGGACGGTGGACGCGCTGCTCGACGAAGGCCTCTTCGGGCCGAACGTTACCGAGGCGCTGACCTCACGGCTGGCGAACCTGGTCGTCCTTCCGGCACCCGGCGAGGCTGCGTACTGGCTCGAGCCGGGCCGCTTCGAGCAGCACTTCCACGGCCAGCACGGCGGGCTGAGCGCGAACGAGATGCAGATCCCGCTCGTGAGCTGGACGGCGTGAGTCGCCGTAGCCTGCGGCCCCGCCCGTAGCGTTGCTCGCATGGTTGTGGAAGGCGCGCCGAGGGAGCGGCGCAGGGCAGGGATCCGGCGCGGCGTGCCGTTCGGCATCGCCGTGTTCGCGATCGCGGTCTCGTTCGGAGTGCTCGCGCGCCCGCTCATGGGGCCGGTGGCACCGATCGTCATGTCGATTTGCGTCTTCTCGGGAGCTGCGCAATTCGGCGCGCTCGCGGTCCTGCTCGCAGGCGGGGGCGCCGGCGCCGCGATCGTCGCCGGCGTGCTGCTGAACGCCCGCTACCTCGCGATGGGGCTCGCGCTCGCGCCGTCGCTGCGCGGACGGCCGCTCTCGCGGGCGGCATTTGCGATGACCACGGTCGACGCCTCCTGGGCGGCGGCAAGCCGTGGCGACGGGACGTTCGATCCGTGGTACATGGTCGGAGTCAGCGTGCCGCAGTACGTCGGCTGGGTGCTCGGGACGGTGGTCGGGGTGTCGATCGGCCGGGTCATCGGGGACCCGAACGCGCTCGGTCTCGACGCGCTGTTCCCGGCCTTCTTCATCGCACTCCTGTTCGCAGAGGCCCGCAGCCGGCGGCGGCTGGCTGCGGCCGGGGGTGGCGCCGGGATCGCGCTCGCGCTGACTCCCGTCGTGCCTGCCGGCCTGCCGATCCTCGCGGCGGCAGCGGCGGCGGTCGCCGTCTCGAAGGTGCGTTCGTGACGGCGGTCTGGGTGACGATTGCGGCGCTCGCCCTGGCCACGGCGGCGCTGAAACTGGCCGGGCCACTGGCGCTCGGCGGCCGTACGCTGCCGGTCCGCGCGCTGGGCGTCGTCGAGCTTCTCGCCTCCGCGCTCCTCGCGGCGCTGGTCGTCGTCGAGACGTTCGGGGAGGGACGTTCGCTCACGTTCGACGCGCGTGTACTTGGCGCTGCGTTTGCCGTCGTGGCGCTCACGTTGCGGGCGCCCATGATCCTTGTCGTGCTCGGCGCGGCGGCGGTGACTGCCGTCGCTCGTCTGCTGTTCTAGCTGCCGCAGCGGCGGAAGGCTGTCGTCTCGCCGCCGCGGGCGCGCCAGTCTTCGAGACCGCCGTCCAGCACCGGGCGGGCGTTCACACCCGCCGCCTGGAGGACGCTCGCCGCTACCGCCGCGCGCGGTCCCGACTCGCAGATCGTCACCACCGGCTTCCCGTTCAGCAACCCCGCCTCCGCGGCGGCCCGCGCGGTCCGGTACGGGAGATGCCGCGACCCTGGGATGTGACCCTCGTCGCGCTCGTCCGTCTCGCGCACGTCGAGCAGCTCGATCGCATCGTCGGCGAGCAGCCGCTCGAGCTCGTCGAGCGACACCGGCTCGAGCTGCTCGGTGCCCCCGCCCTCCCGCCAGCCTGCGACCGTGAACAGCCCGACGGCGTGCAGCCCGCGTGCCGCCTGCAGAGCCTCTGTCTCGTCCACGGCATCGAGCACGACAGGGCGCTCGGGCAGGACGAACGCCGCCTTCGTGGCGAAGCTCGAGCCGGAGACGGGGATCCCGACTGCGCCGGTCCGGTGCCCGGCGGCGAACACGTCGGTCGGCCGCACGTCGAGGACGATCGGGTCCTGCGGGGGGGAGTCGAGGCGCTCGAGCGGTGGCTGCGCTCCCAGCAGCTCGCCGCGGTTGAGCTCGACGATGCGCTCCATGTTCGGCGGCCTGGGAGGCTGCGCGCCGAGCGCGCCGGCGATGAAGTCGTCGAGCTCGCCCTGGAGCGCCGGGTTGAAGCGGCGCTCGAAGCCGATCGTCGTCGACGCCTTCGAGCTCATCGCCGCGCCGCACAGCGATCCCGCGACGTGGCCGGGAAAGACCTCGACGCCGTCGCCGAGCTCGACGAGTCGGCGAAGGCTGCGGAACAGGCCCTCCGCTCCCTCCTGCGGCTCGACCGCGAGGTCCGGCCTCGCGGCGTCCCCGACGAACAACGAGTCGCCGGTGAGGACGAGCCACGGCTCGTCGCTCCGCGACCGGTCGATCACGGCGAAGCAGCAGTGCTCTGGCCGGTGGCCGGGCGTGTGGATCGTCCGGAGCAGAACCTCGCCGACCTCTACCTCCGTCCCGTCCTCGAGCGACTCATGCGGGAACGTGGCGTCGGCGTCCCCGTGGACGCGGATCGTCACCCCGTGCTCGAGCGCGAGGCGGCCGTGTCCGGAGACGTGGTCGGCGTGCGTGTGCGTCTCGAGCACGCCGACGAGGCGCACGCCCCGTCGCTTGGCCTCCGCCAGCACCGGCTCGATCGCGTACGGCGGGTCGACGACGACGGCGACGCCGGCTTGCTCGTCCCCGACGAGGTAGGAGGCGCAGCCCAGATCGTCGTCCAGGAACTGCTTGAACAGCACGAGCCGACGCTAACACCCGCTCCGGCTACAAATCTTGAAGTCAGCCGCGGGCCGGCGATTGCTCGCCGGCTGCGTGCTCCTCGTCGAGCAGCCGCATGACGTACCAGCCGATCGCGAGGAGGAAGACGAGCGTCTGCTCGCCGTTCATGAGGATCCCGCCGAGATTCTGGTCCCTGATCGGCGAGAGCCCCCACAGGCGCGCCGCGTGCTCGTAGAACGTGTAGAACGGCCGGCTGGAGAAGATGAAGGCGAGGCCGAGGAACGAGGAGCCGATGAAGGCTGCGGCGAGGTAGCCGAGGCCTTCCGGGGGCGAGAGGCGGCCGCTCACGATCGGCCACCAGAAGAGGAGCCCGGCGGCTATCAGGATCGCGTGCTCGATGTTCAGGCCCCAGCCGGTGCGGAGCGCCCAGTTGTAGAAGACCGCGAGGTGGGTCAGGTACCAGGCGCCGAGCCAGAGCGGCAAGATCCAGCGCGCCCGTAGACGGTCGCCGCCGCGGCGGCCGATCTGCTCCTTCATCCGCGGCGTCAGGCCGAGCAGGACGAGGAGGGGCGCGACGTCGGCGATGAGCGCGTTCTGGAGCAGATGGATGAGCAAGAGGTAGTGGGCTGCGATTGTCTCCAGCGGTGAGTTGAGGGAGGCGGCGATCAGGAAGAGGCCGGACACGAATGCGACGAGGCGCCAGGTCGGCGGCGGATCGGTGCGGGCGGCGCGCCAGTAGAGAACGGCGGCGCCGGCGGCGAGCGCGAGGAAGAGCGGTTCCCAGCTGAAGGAGGTGGCGCTCACGTGGGCGATCCGGCGAGGGCGCCCGCCACGCTGCGGCGCCAGCGCGGCCGTAGGAGGAGCGCTACGCACGTCCCGAGCGTCGCGAGCTGCTCGACCATCATCACGATCCCCGCGAGCTGCTGGTCGGTGACCGCCGAGATCCCGTAGGCGCCGTGGTACGCCGGGTAGAGCGGCGTGAAGGAGAAGACGAGCACGTCCGTGAGGATCTGCCCCGCGGCGAACATCGACGCGGCGAGCGCGACGCGTCCGGCGACGGTCAGCCGCCGGTGCGACCCGGGATCGACGAGCAGCGTCCAGACGAGGATCCCGGTGAACACCCAGCAGACGTGCTCGAAGTTGTGGAGCCTCTCGTGCCTGAGCGCGAGGTCGTAGAGGTACGGCACGTGCCAGATGGCGAGGTTCGCCGCCCAGAGCGAGAAGGCGACACGCGGGCGGAGCAGCGTGCCGACCACGGCCCTGACGCGGCCGTTGCGGGCAAGCGGAGCGAGGATCGCGGCGGGGAGGAGGAAGACGAGCAGCGGCCCGCGCACCGCAGTCACCATGAGCGCCGGGCCGAGGTCGCCTATCAGTACGTGCTGGCCCATGTGGGCCGCGAGCAGCTTGTCGTCGGCGAGCCGGTCGAGCGGCCCGACGACCGCGAACAGGCTCACGCCGAGCCCGGCTGCGAACAGCGCGATACGATCCCAGCCGGCCTTGTCCGCGCGACCGCGGCGGCGCAGCCGCACTACCGCTTGCGCAAAGAGAATCGCTGCGACCGCGGCGGCGAGAACCGGAATCACGAGTCGATTGTGCCGGTTACTGGCTCACGTCAGAGCCCGAGCTGCTTCGCGATCACCATCCGCTGCACCTCGTTGGTGCCCTCGCCGATCTCGAGGATCTTCTGGTCGCGGTAGAGCCGTGAGATCGCGAACTCGTCCATGAAGCCGTAGCCGCCGTGAATTTGGAGCGCTGCGTTCACCACCCGGTTGGAGAGGATCCCCGTGAAGAGCTTCGCCTGCGCGGCCGCGAGCGCGAACTCCTTGCCCTCGTCCTTGAGCCACGCGGCGCGGTAGACGAGCTGCCGGCCCGCCTCGATCTCGGTCGACATGTCCGCGAGCTGGAACTGGATCGCCTGGAAGGTCGCGATCGGCTTCCCGAACTGGTGCCGCTCCTTCGCGTATGCGAGCGCCAGGTCGTACGCGCCCTGCGCGAGCCCGACGCCCATCGCCGCCACCGAGATCCGGCCGCCGTCGAGGATCTCGAGGAACTGATGGAAGCCCTGGCCGCGCGGGCCGAGCAGATTCCCCTCCGGCACGGCGCACGAGCGGAACGAGAGTTCCCGCGTGTCCGACGCCCGCCAGCCGAGCTTGTGCATCGGGGCAGAGATCACGTATCCGTCGGTGCCGTTCGGGACGATGAGGTTCGAGATCTCGTCCTCGCCGGTGCGGGCGGTGATGGTGACGCAGGCGGTGATGTCCGTGCCGGCGTTCGTGATAAAGATCTTCGAGCCGTCGATCACCCACTCGCCGTCGCTCAGCTCAGCCTTCGTCCGCGTCGCGCCTGCGTCGGAGCCTGCGTCCGGCTCTGTCAGCCCGAAGGCGCCGAGCCCTTCGCCCGACGCGAGCCGCGGCAGCCACTCCCGCTTCTGCTCCTCGTTGCCGAAGAGGAGGATCGGCATCGTCCCGAGCGAGGTGTGCGCCGCGACCGTGATTGCGACGGAGGAGTCGATTCGCGTCAGCTCCTCGATCGCAATCGCGTACGAGACGGTGTCGCCGCCCGCGCCGCCGTACTCCTCCGGCACCGGCAGGCCCATCAGCCCCAGCTCCCCGAGCTCCCTGACGAGGTCGTACGGGAAGCGAGCCTCGCGGTCGAGCTCCTCCGCGACAGGAGCCACCTTCGTCTCCGCGAAGTCGCGGACGGTGCGGCGGACGAGCTCCTGCTCGTCCGAAAGGTCGAAGTTCACGCGAGCGTCTGGCCGAGCTCGGCGATGAGCCGGACGCCGTAGCCGGTGCCGCCGGGTACGCGCAGGTAGTCGCCGCGGCTGCGCTCGAGGAAGGCCGGGCCGGCCATGTCGACGTGGGCCCAGGGGCCGTCGCCGGCGAACTCGTGCAGGAACTCGGCGGCGAGCGCCGGGGCTGCCTGGCGCAGCGTCGAGCCGTTCTTCATGTCCGCGAACGCCGAGTCGATGTAGCGGCGGAAGCGTGGATTGAGCGGGAACGGCCAGACGAGGTCACCGCTGCGCTGCCCGGCCTCGACGATCCGGTCGCGCCACTCCTCGTCGTTGGCGAAGACGCCGCCGTAGAGGTCGCCGAGCGCGAGCTCCATCGCTCCGGTGAGCGTGGCGAGGTCGAGCACGTGCGTCGCCCCTTCGCGGCGGACGTACCAGAGCGCGTCGGCGAGAACGAGGCGGCCCTCGGCGTCGGTGTTGATCACCTCGATCGTCTTGCCGTTCGCGGCGCGGAGGATGTCGCCTGGCCGGAACGCGTCGCCGCCCGGAAGGTTCTCGGCCGCGGCGAGAACTGCGATCGCGCGCACGGGAGTGCCGAGCGCGGCGAGGGCGCCGATCCCGTGCAGCGTTCCGGCGCCGCCTGACATATCCCCCTTCATGTCCTGCATTCCGCCGGACGGCTTGATCGAGATGCCGCCGGCATCGAACGTGATCGATTTGCCGACGAGCCCGAGCAGGAGGTCGTCGCGCGCACCGGGCGGGTTGTAGCGGAGGACGATCAGGCGCGGCTCGTTGCGGCTGCCGCGGCCGACGGCGCTCAGCGCGCCCATGCCGAGGTCGTCGAGCTCGCGGGTTCCTAGGACCTCCGCGGTCAGGTGCTCGTGTTCGGCCGCGAGCTGCTTCGCCTTCTCGCCGAGCGTGTGCGGCGTGAGCTCGTTCGGCGGCATGTTCGAGAGGTCGCGCGCCCGGTTCGCCTGGTCGGCCAGAATCGCCGCCCGCTCCACGGCCGCCCTCAGCTCCGGGTCGTCGGAGTGGCCGATGACGATCCGCTCCGGCGCCCGTATATCGTCCTTCGACTTCCAGTGCCCGGGCGAGTAGGAGCCGAGGATCGTGCCCTCGACGAGCGCGGCTGCCTGCTCCGGCAGCGGCACGGGCAGCGACGCGTCAAGCAGCCAGACGAGGGTGCCACCGACCCGGGACAGCGCCTGCGCGGTTGCAGCGCCCGCCGTGCGCAGCGCATCGGAGTCGACCTCGTCGCGCTTGCCGACCCCGGCCGCGACGAGGCGCGGCGCTTCGAGTTCGCCGTCGAGGAAGAGGACGACGGCCTCGCCACGCTCGCCGCGCAGCTCGCCGCTCTCGCCGAGTCGCGCGAGCCGGCCGCCGAGCTTCTCGTCCACGATCCTGGCGCCGTCTCCCCCGAGAGGTTGCGCGACGGGGATTGCAAGCGCGTCGGCGCCAGCCTGCCCCGGCAGCGCAATCTCGACCTTGGTCATCGGAGCGCGATGGTAAACGCTGCGGGGGTTGCGGCGGCGAATAAACTCGCCCGGATCCCCGACAAGGAGCGTTAGATGGCAGGCACCGTGCAGGAGTTCTTCGAGGGTCTTCCCGCCCGCGCCGACACGTCGAAGACAGCCGGCATGAACAACTCATACGGCTTCGACATCGAGGGCGCGGGGCAGTGGACGGTGAAGGTCACGGACGGCGCCGTCAGCGTCACGGAAGGCATGGGGGACGCAGCGGACGTCACCATCAGCGCCTCCCAGGAGGTGTTCGAGAAGATCATCTCCGGCGAGCAGAACCCGACGAGCGCCTACATGACCGGCAAGCTCAAGCTCAAGGGGGACATGGGTGCCGCGATGAAGCTGCAGAAGTTGTTCTAGCCGCGCTCGAAGAGGATCTCGGCGGATTCCGCTGCGCGGACATAGCCGATTCGCTCGTAGATCGCGTTGGAGGTCGGGTTCGCCAGGTCGGTGTAGAGAAAGCAGAAGCGACGGCCGCCGTCGAAGAGGCGGCCGTCGAGCAGGCTCTGCGAGAGGTCGGCCGTCAGTGCCGTCGCGTAGCCGTGGCGGCGCAGCTCGGGGGGCGTGTAGACGGGGCCGATGCGGATCCCGTTCGGCGTCGCTCCGCCCCAGCCGGCGATCGAAACGACGTCTCCGGCATCCTCCCAGAGGAGGAATCCGCGCCCCCGCGCTGCGAGCCGGTGACCGACCATCGCCTCGGCATTCTCGCGGCCGGGCCCTCCCTCGTGGAGCACCTCGTCGCCGAAGGCGATCCACCAGCGCAGGACGAGGTCGCGGTCGTCGAGCGTCGCGACGCGCGCCGAGCCCGGCACGGCAGGCAGCGGCCGCACCTGCTGGAGCGCGTAGATGCCCTGGCGCATGTTCGTGCGCGGCCGTGCGCCGCTCCGCTCGGCCCAGAGCTCGGCGAACTCCTCCGCCTCCGGCACGCAGCCGTTGACACCCGGAAGCTCCTCGGCGATCCCGTCGGCGAGCGCCTCGAGCGCCACGGGCGATTCGGGCCGGGCGAGGATGAGGTTGTACGGCGGCGTCCGGATCGCAGCTGCGACAGGCCGGCCCTCCTTGCGGACGACCCAGAGGCTCCGCAGCGGATAGACGTCGGGCGAGTCGCGGATCGTCCCGGCTATCCCGAGAATGAGGTTGTGGCGCGCCTCGTCGGCAAGCAGCAACGGGCCGGCCTCGGTGAGAAACTCCGCTGCATCTTCCAGCCGCTCGGCGTGCATCACTCCTCCAGCTCCACGAGCACCGCACCACCCGCGACCCGGTCGCCCTCGCCGACGTGGACGGCGCGGACGGTCGCCTCGTACGGGGAGACGAGCGGCGTTTCCATCTTCATCGCCTCGAGCACGACGAGCGGCTGGCGGGCGGCGACGGCCGCGCCCGGCTCGACGAGCACGCGGATCACCGTCCCGGGCATCGGCGCGACGACGTTCGACTGCTCCTGTCCGCCGGCCGCTTGACCGGCAGCCGCAGTGTCGACGTCGGGCGCCGGCTGCGGCGGGGGGGCCGGGAGGTTCAGTCGCCACGGCTCGCTCCAGACCGCAGTCGGCGTGCGCGGCGGCGGTTCCGACAGGGGCGGGTTCTCGGTCAGGAACGCGGTCGTGACGCGGCCCGCGCGGACGAGCGGATGCGCGACGAGCCACCGGAGGAAGGGGAGGTTCGTTGTGACGCCGCGGATCTCCGTCTCGCGCAGCGCCTCGGCCAGCCGGTCGAACGCTTCCGTGCGCGTGTCGCCCGCCGCGATCAGCTTGGCGATCATCGGGTCGTACGCGGTGCCGATCTCGTCCCCCTCCCGCACGCCGGAGTCGACGCGGATCCCTCCCGGCAGCCGCAGCCGCTCGAGCGTGCCGGCCTGGGGCAGGAACGAGCGCGGATCCTCGGCGTATAGCCGCACCTCCACCGCGTGCCCGCGCAAGTAACAGTCTGTTACCAGGTTGGACAGGGCCTCGCCGGACGCGATGCGGAGCTGCTCGCGCACGATGTCGACCCCGGTCACGAGCTCGGTCACGGGATGCTCGACCTGGATCCGGGCGTTGAGCTCGAGGAACCAGAAGTCGCGGCCGTCGAGCACGAACTCGGCCGTGCCGGCGCTCTCGTAGCCGATCGCGCGCGCGAACGCGACGGCCGCGTCGCTCATTCGCGTGCGCAGCTCCGGATCGAGCGCGGGGGACGGCGACTCCTCCAGCACCTTCTGGTGGCGGCGCTGGATGGAGCAGTCGCGCTCGCCGAGCGCCGCCACGGTGCCGTGCCGGTCGGCGAGCAACTGGATCTCGACGTGGCGCGGCCGCTCGAGGTA
>Ga0070713_100003535_pt1 | contig 10321 bp, 9 predicted proteins | sample LARL82metaG_FD_65465 | JGI IMG/M metagenome (GOLD analysis project Ga0070713, IMG submission 65465) | Corn, switchgrass and miscanthus rhizosphere microbial communities from Kellogg Biological Station, Michigan, USA - LAR L8-2 metaG | ecosystem: Host-associated > Plants > Roots > Rhizosphere ... | reverse complement strand
TGCCCTCTTGGTCCTCCGACGGACGATACATCGTTGCTAACTGCTGCGATCCGATGTCAGCAAGTGCTGGAAAGCTGGTCCTCTTTGACCGTTCGACGCAGAAATGGGCGACACTTGTTGACTTCACCGGTCGTAATTCCGGCATTGGATGGCATGCCTGGTCACGAAATGGGAAGTTTGTCTACTTCGCGAGTGGAGGGACAGACGATGGCGTCTTCAGGATCGGCATCAGCGACCGCAAGCCCCAGAAAGTTGCCACGCTGAAGGATCTCGATCCGAGTTCGTTTGCCCTGAGCCCCGACGATGAACCCCTGATATTTCGGGAGACTAGCTCGGAAGATATATATGCGCTGGAGTGGGAAGCCCCGTAGGTTCGACCGTCCGCCGGGTGTAGGGCGCCTCACTGATATTCAAGCTGTTTGCATCCCCAAATGGCGAAGGCCGGAATTCATTTCTTTTAGCCTGTGAATAGCCGGTACGGTCATGAAATTGTAATGGTTGCAAGATCAGAACGAATCATGCACGTGGGTGAATTACGCCATGGCAAATGCAGACCACCCGGCACGGAAATTAACCTTGAGTGTCCGATTAACAGATTAACAAGAAAAACAGTATTCAATCCCATAGCGCACCGCGTCCGCCGCAAATGCCAGCGGCTTCCCCCTAGTCTCCTTATCGAAAACGCCTCGGATTGAGATCCCCGCTCGGCCCCAAGTGTCTGCCCCGAGGCGTTTCCGATCAAGGCTAGCGACAAACAGGAAGCTATGCGGTTGTTGTGGCAAAACCATCTTCATTGCTACACCCCCGGTCGCTTGGGTTCATGAATGCCGGGCGACCCACACAACGGGAGTAAGGTCTGGGAGGCACGGATCGGGAGATCGGCAAGGCCGGGGAGAATCGCGGAAAAGTAGTCGCGCACCGGGACTCTCAGCCTGCGGCAGCTTTCGACGACCGAGAGAATCGCCGCAACCTTAGGACCCGCCTGTGGACTGCCGATGTGAATCCAGTTTTTTCGGCCCCGAGCCACAGGACGCATTGAATTCTCCGCCAGATTAGTACTGAGCTCCAATTCGGGATACTCCAAGAAGCGGGTGAGCTTTTTCCAAAGCGTAAGCGCATACTGGCACGCCTTGCTGAGTGCACTGGAGGGCAATGCAACGGACAGCGCTGCTTCGATCTTGCTGCGAATATCATCGAGAAGAGGTCTGGCTGTTGCCTGACGCCGCACATGGCGCGCCGCAACACTCAGCGCTCTGCGGCGAGCGTCGGCGTCGAAAGAAAACAACTCGTCCATCCGTGCCACAATCGGAGTCGCAACCGGATCTCTTGGATTTAGCTGCACCGTCTCGAAAAACTGTCTTCTTGCATGAGCCCAACAAGCGGCATGTACCATTTTCGGCCCACCGATCTGATCGTAGGCCGAATATCCGTCGGTTTGGAGAATGCCTTCGAACTGTCCCAGGAACCGCTTGGGTTCATCGCGTCCACGGCCTAGACGGAAGTCGAACACCACAGTTCCTCCTGGTCGACTATATTGCCAAAGGTACGCCTGGTGATTCTGTCCCCGGCCCTCGTGTGTCTGCACAGCGACTGGGGTTTCGTCCGCCTGAATATAGCTTCCGCCAATCAACTCTCGGCGCATCGCCGCGACCATAGGGATCAGCAACTCGCCGACTTTCAGGACCCAACCGTCCAGCGTCGCGCGGCTGATCTCCAAGCCGATGTCTCTTTCCAGAATCATGCTCTGCCGATGCAGCGGTGCGTGATTGCAGTACTTGCTGACGACTGTGTCGATGACGATCCGGTCACTGGCCAGACACCTCTCGACGATCGGCGGCGGCAGTGGTGCCGAAACCACTCCAAGTTCCTCACACGACCGACAAGCCCGTTTCTCTCGTTTCGTGACCAGGACGAAGTACTTCGCCGCCTCTACATCCAACTTGGAACTCTCCTCGTAGCTGATCACAACGGTTTCTTTGCCACAGCGTTTGCACACCCTTTGGTCCGGCGTGCATGGCAGAATGCGCTCCACGCGCGGAAGATTCGCAGGCAATTCCTGGCGGCCCGGATGTTTGCCTAATCTCTTTGTCGAGCGCTGGGCGGGTGCCTGTTCACCCTCCGCCTGCGCTACCACTTCGACGATCTGCTCAGGTTCAAACAATTGCATTTGCGCCTGCGAAAGTCTTTCGCCGCCTGCTCCGTACTTCTCGATCCGCATCAGCCGCAGTCGCTCTTCCAGCACGCGAATCCGCAGCTCCGCGTGATGTAACTTGCTCTTCAGGTGTGCGATGAGTTCCAGATCGGCTGGCGATGAAGGAATGCGAGCTACACTCAATGGGTTAATGATTTACCAGAGTCGATCGAAACGATCAAACAGCCAAGCAACTTATGCGGCAGCGTGTCCCTCGGGGGAAGCCTTCCGGTACCACCGCTTGTGCTTGGTTTGGGTCAGATCGATCCCACCCAACAACAGAGAAAGCTCTTCGTGACTCAGGACGACCTTGCCCTGCGCATCGCCGGATTCCGGCCAGGTGAAACGCCCTTTCTCCAACCTCTTGGCGCAGACCCAGAGACCGCTTCCGTCCCAGACGAGGACCTTCAGCCGATTGCGCTGGCCGTTGCAGAACAAGAACAGGTGCCCGCTCAGAGGCTCACACGACAATCGATCCCGGACCAGTCCGTACAACCCCTCGAACCCCTTGCGCATGTCGGTGACTCCAGCAGCCAGATAGATCCGTGTGGCTGGACCCAGTCCAAACACGGCTTAGGCCCGCTCCAGCAAACTCACCAGGCGCTCGAACGCACTCGTATCAAAATCAGGATTTACCTCGATGCGGCGCCCGCCCGGCAGTACGACGGCCAGCCCACAACTCGCTCTGTACTGCATCGGCGATTTCTTGGCGGCCAACTCCACCGGCACCAAACGACCGGCCGAAGAAACTGGTCTACGCCTTCTCTTCCAGCGCCGCTTTTTCGGATGGCGATCCAGAGTGCTGAAGCTCAAACCTCGATTCTGGCAAAACTCGCTCCGCCGCATACCGCTGCTCACAAACTCAGCCATCAACTGCTGAACCTCCGCTCGTGTACGTCGCTTGCGCGCTGATAGTTCTGTTTTTGCAGTCATCCGGACACTTCAACACAGACCCCGCCTGGCGAACGGGTGTGTTGGTCAGACGCTTACGGTTAGAACGCCTTACTGTCATGCGGGAGGCCGCGGGTTCGAGTCCCGTCGCTCCTGCCATCTTCTTCTTGCGGAGGCGAAGGATCTTTCGCAGTTCCTTTCTTAAAGTGTTGGGTAGCTCTTCCTCGCTTATGCCGCAGGTGCGGTTTCCTTTCGAGACAGTTCTCTTTCTCGCAGCCAGGTGAAGATCACGGGAGTGACAATCAGCACATGCAGCAGAGAGCTGACCATGCCTCCGAGCACCGGGGTGGCGAGCGGCTTCATCACTTCGGCCCCCGTACGCGTCGACCACATGATGGGCAATAATCCCGCCACAACCGTGGATACTGTCATGATTTTTGGACGCAAACGTAACAGAGCACCTTCCATCACCGCTTCACGCAAACTCTGCACGGTGAGTCCGCCCATCGCGGCTCGCTTTCGTTCCACGGCCTCTTCCAGATAGATCACCATCACTACCCCGGTCTGTACGGCTGTGCCGAACAGGGCGATGAATCCCACCCAAACGGCAACGGAGAAGTTGTATCCCAGCAGCTTCAGGAGAAATACTCCGCCGCTCAACGCAAACGGTACGGCGAGGATCACGTGCGAGGCTTCTTTGAAGGAATTGTAGGTTTTGTAAAGCAGAAGAAAGATGATCAGGAACACAATCGGGATCACGAGTTCGAGCCGCTTCTTCGCACTGATCTGGTTTTCGTATTGGCCGCTCCACTCAATGTAATAGCCGGGCGGCATTTTCACTGCTTTGGCAACTGAGTGTTGCGCCTCGTCGACGAATCGGCCCACGTCGCGCCCGCGCACGTTCATCAGCACACTACCGCGGAGCAATCCGTTCTCGCTACTGATCATGGAGGGGCCCATGATGACGCCAAGGTCAGCTACCTGTCCAAGTGGAATCTGCGCGCCGTTGCTGGCGGTAACTAGAACGTTGTTTCGCAGCTCCTCGGGGTCTTGTCGGAAATCAGGGGAGTAACGCACTCGCACCGGTAGACGTTGCCGTCCGTCAATGGCGGTCGTGAGGTTCTTGCCGCCGATCGCGGTCTCGATCACGTCCTGCACATCGCCAACGTTGAGTCCGTAACGGGCGGCGGCTTCACGATTTACTTTTATTTCAAGATACGGTGCACCCGTGATGCGTTCGGCATAGAGGTCTGCGACACCAGGAACCGAGAGCAGAGCGCGTTCAATTTCAGTTTCCTTCTGCTCTATGGTCGCGAGGTCGTTACCAAAGACCTTGACTCCCACCTGAGTGCGGATGCCAGTTGAAAGCATGTCGATACGGTTGCGGATTGGCTGGGTCCAGATGTTGGTCACGCCGGGCAGACGCAGCTTCTCGTCCAGCCTTTGCAGGATTGTTTCCTTGGTGGTGCCGGCGGGCCATTTGTCCTTGGGCTTGAAGTTGATGACGGTTTCAGTCATGTTCACTGGCGCTGGGTCGATGGCGCTTTCTGCTCGACCGATTTTGCCAACAACGCTTTCGACCATTGGATCTTGCGCAATGATCCTGTCTTGCCAGCGGAGAATGTCGGTCGCCTTGGTCAGCGAAATACTGGGGTCGGTAATGGGCATGAACAGGGCAGTCTCTTCATCGAGGGGAGGCATGAACTCCGAGCCGATCGTAGTTGTTAGCCAGACCGCCGAGGCAAAGACTACAACTGCCGCACTGAGAGTCGTGATTCTGTGTTTCAAAGCCCAGCGCAGAACCGGTTTGTAAATCATTCCCAAAGCATGCATCACGGGATTGGCGTCTTCACGGTGCAGTTTTCCGCGAATCAGGAAAGTACAAAGCACCGGCACCAGAGTGACCGCGATGAGAGTGGAGCACACCATCGCGAAAGTTTTGGTGAACGCCAGAGGGTGAAACATCTTGCCTTCCATTCCGGTGAGGGCGAACACCGGGACGAACGCCAGAATGATGATGGTCATCGCGAAGAAGATGGGCCGGCCTACCAACTTGGCCGCCTCCAGCGTGATCCGGCCAATCGCTGACTGGTACTCGCCATGTTCTTCGTAATAACGCTCCGCGTGGCGCAGCACGTTCTCCGTCATCACAATTCCAGCATCAACCAGTACCCCAATCGCGATCGCGATCCCGCCGAGTGACATGATGTTGGAAGAGATGTCGGCGTAGTGCATGAACAGGAACGATCCCAGCACCGCCAGGGGCAGCGGCAGAGTCACGATGAGGATGCTGCGGAAGTGCCACAGGAATACCACGTGCGCGAGGGTGACCAGCAGAATCTCTTCGAGCAGCGCCGACTTCAAAGTATTCACGGCGTGAAGGATCAAAGTGCTGCGGTCGTAGAAAGGAACTATGTGGACACCTTTGGGCAACCCCGGCTCCAACGCAGCGAGTTTCGCTTTGACACCGCTGATGACCTCTTGGGCGTTGGCCCCATTGCGGATGACCACGACGCCGCCCACGACGTCTTTGCCGTCCTTGTCTAGAACGCCGCGACGGAATTCCGGTCCCAAATGGACATTCGCGACATTGCGGATGTAGACGGGCGTGCCTGCCGTGGCGGTGAGTACGATGTTCTCAAGGTCCGCCGTCGAGCGGATCAAGCCGATGCCCCGGACTGCCATCTCCTGGTCGCTGGCTTCAATCACCTTCGCGCCGACGTTCGTGTTGCTGCGCTGAACCCCTTCGATTACCGTGCGCAGCGGGATACCGTAGGCTCGCAGCTTGATGGGATCAACGTCGATCTGATATTGGCGTACCCAACCGCCGATGCTCGCCACCTCTGCCACACCGGAGACTGAGTTCAGCTGGTACTTGATGAACCAGTCCTGCAGAGAGTGCAATGTCCCTCCGTCGTAGGGTCCCTCGACCGTGTACCAGAAGACCTGTCCTACGCCGGTTGCGTCCGGACCCAAAACAGGCACGACGCCATCGGGCAGAAGACCCGATGCCAAGTTCAGCCGCTCCAAGACCCGTGTGCGGGCAAAATAGGGATCGATCTTGTCGTGGAAGATGATGTTGATCATCGAGAAGCCCAAGGCCGAGGACGAACGCACGTCCCTTACCCCCGCCAGCCCTTGCAGATTGACGGTCAGGGGATAAGTGATCTGGTCTTCGACTTCCTGCGGGCTACGGCCCGCCCAGTCGGTGTAGACGATCACCTGATTCTCGCTGAGGTCAGGAATGGCGTCGATCGGCGTCCTCAGCAGAGACCAGTAACCCCAGACAGCCAGCAGCGCGTAAGCCAGCAGGATGAGAAAGCGGTTCTTCAACGAAAATTCAATGAGCCGGTTAATCATGGTTTCTCCTCTTCACTGCGCATTCATCCGGACGTGATAGCTTCCCAGGGGTTGCGCGTTGCGGCTGGCGTTCACTTCGACATTCCATGAACCCGCCGTCGGGACCTTGATCGTGCCTATGTAATCAGAGCCCTTCCATATGAGGTCGCTCGCGGCGCGCATTTCGCCCATGCCCATGGCTGGCATCGCCGGCATGATGAGCGTGACCTTTACTTGTGCATCGCTCACCGGCTTCCCTGAAGAATCGAGTAAAGTTACGTGCAGGGTCGCATCGGAATTACCACGCGGTGTTTCTGGGTCCGAACGGAAGGCAATCTTGACCTGAGAAACTGCCGGGGTTTGCGCCTGACCGTGATCGAATTCTTTCGATCCACCAAAGAGTCCGGTCATGCCGCCCGTGATTCGGGTTTGTGAGTCGATCAGGAAACTGCCCTGACTGACGATATGTTCGCCTTCTTTGAGGCCGCCGAGCACCGGGTAATAATCCGTGACTGCCGGACCGAGCTGCACTTGCCGTCCTTCGAATTCACCATTGCTTTTGGCCACGTAGACGAACTTGCGCGTACCCGTGTCGAGAACGGCCGAGCGCGGTATGGCTAGAATGTCGTGTCCTGCGGGTGCGGCAAATATGACTTGCACGAACATGCCGGGACGCAATCTCATGCTGGGGTTCGGAACCTGGATGCGAGCGGAGGCAGTGCGGGTCTGAGGGTTGATCGAAGTATCGAGAAACCCGACGCGACCGTGCAGCACAGTGCCGGGTAGTGAGTCGGAAGTGATCTCAACCCGCTGGCCGGTGTGCACGGAAGGCAAATCAGGCTGGTACACATCGGCCTTGACCCAAATCGTGCTCAGGTCGGTAACTGTAAAGAGGACTTCTCCTGCGTTTACGTATTGCCCTTGCGTAACTTTGCGCTCCGTCACGATGCCGGTGACGGTCGAGTAAATGGGAAGTTCGATCTGAGGCTTCGCCGACGATGCGATCTCATCAAGCTGTTGTGTCGTAAGTCCCCAGAGTTCCAGCCGGCGGCGGCTGGCGCTTACGAGGTCTTCGGCGCCCGACACTGCCAGGGGTTCGGCACCCGTACCGAGCCGCTTTCGGTTTTCGAGAGCCAGCCTGTATTCCTCAGCAGTGGAAAAGACTTCAGGGCTGTAAAGCGAGGCAATGGTCTGACCACGGCGCACTTGCTGGCCCGTGAAATCAAGGTAGAGCTTGTTGATGCGGCCACCGATGCGCGCACTGATCGACGCCAGTTGCGTTTCCGGCTCGTCCACCTTGGCGACGGCCATTAAAGAGCGTTGAAGGTTACGTCGCCTGACTTCGACCGTTTCGACACCAATGTTCGCCTCCTCCTTGGGGTCGAGTTGAATGCTGGAACCAGAGGCGTCCGCTTGCGCAGGTACATGTTCTGCGCTTTGAGACGTGGTTTGGTTCGCCGCGGTCTCATACTTGGGATTGGGGGTTTCTTGAGTCTGGGCAGCGCTACGCTCGGGATGCCAAAGGCGAGTTGCGGCGTAGGCGACGAAGGCCAACGCCAACCCGAGAGCGAGTCCTGTGCCGAGGAGTTTCTTTTCATGGTGTGTCATTAGCGTACCTCCGGGGTGATTTGAGGCAGCGCGGCCTGAGGGCCGCTTGTGTTCGATTCGGGTGCATCCCGCGTTAGGGGAGTCCCCACCGCTCGTTCGAGGTCGGCGATCTGCGATTCCAGTTCGGACGCGGCGCGGTAATAGTCGAGCTCAACTTCGAGAGTTGTGTTCTGACTGTCGAGTAGGTTGAGAAAATCTGTTCGATCGGCCTGATAAGCTGCGACTGTTGACTTCAGGCTAGCTTGTGCTTGGGGGCGAAGGGTCTGGTTGTAAAGATCAACAAGGCGCTTGGCCGATTGCGCGCGAATCAGCGCTTCCTGGATCTCCTCGAAAACGAGCGCCCGCTGGTTGTCATACTCGGCTCTGTCCGCCGAGAGATTCGCCTGTGCTTCGGCGATCTCGGCGTCGTGACGCCCGCGGTTCAGCCAGGGCAGCGTCACTGCGAGCTCGGCCATGTAGGTGTTGCGATAGCGGGCGCCGTCAGGCATGAGCATGTAACCCGCGCTGAGGTTGTAGTCCGGTGTGTATGACTTCTCGGCTAGTTTTGTACGAGCTTCGCCCTGTTGCACGCCGGAAGATGCCACTGCCAATTCGGCGCGATTCTCCAAGGCTATTTTTTCCAAGTCCAAGAGCCCGGGAAGCTTCTGCGGTGGCGAATATTCACCCTGGACTTCCACAGGAGATCCGGGGTCCCGTCCGAGCAACGTGTTCAGCCGGGCTCGCGCCAGACCTCCGTCCTGTTCGAGCATCACGAGGTGCTCGACCAGCTTGGTCAGTGCGATTTGTGCTTTCAGCACGTCCTGCTGCGGGACGCGCCCGACAACATACTTGATCCGTGCCGACTCCGACGACTGGCGAGCCAAAGCTGCCTGCTCATCGTGCAGTAACACCTCGTCCTGATTGCGGAGTAAGTCATAGAACGCCTTCTGGACTTGAGCCGTCACGTCGCGCTTCTTGGCCGATAGCTCCGCTTTCACCTGGTCAACCTCCTCCGAAGCAACTTGTGTGTGGAGTGCGCGCTTGCCCGGACCGGGCAGTGACTGATTGAACATGAACATGTGCTGCGTCTGGTTCAGATCCCAGGGCTTTGCCAGCGGCGTCCCCCAGCCGCGATACATGAATTCGGGGTCGCTCAACGACCCGGCACTGCGCACTCGCGTCTCGGCAATTGCGACACGACGGGTCGCCACCCGAATTTCGGGATTGTTGGCCAAAGCCGATGCTTCGAGTTCGGCAAGGCTTATCGGCGGCGTTGAGGGCCTGGAGTGCTGATGCTCCTGCGCCAGAAGGCCAGTGACACCAGCTAAGGGATCATTGGCGGCTGGTTCGCTGGCAAAACCGACCGCACCGCTGCAGCCGATCAGCACACAAATACATACGCGTAGAGCTTTCATTGCTCCTCCTAAACAATTCATGAATTAGAGGGATAGGAGGCGTTCCGCATCAGGCGCACGAAGGGTGCAGCAGGGCGGAATACGGCCTCTTTAGTGCAATGAAAGTTGTCTAGATTCTCAGGACGGAGTTATAGCCGGGAGATGGTTCGGGAGGCGGCGCGTGAAGGAACGAAAGATGGAAACGGACCGTCACTGTAGTCAACGCCCCTAACGAGGCGACCGGCGGTATCACAGCAATTGTGAGGGGACGAACAGGTCCGGCAGCCTGAGCCTGGGGAAGAACGCTGTTTGTTGGTCCCTGAGCCTTGCAACAGGAATGACTGGCCGGCATCATGGAGCTTCCACACTGCTCCGCCATGTGGTGACAGCACTCCTGTTCCGCAGGAGTCATGGTCGCACCCGGAAGAACACACGCCATCGCGGGCGTGATCGCCCACAGCATGGCGATCGTCAGCAGCGCGAATCCTCGGGTCGTAGTCATCTTCATGATTGTACTGCTTCCGCTGACTACGAGAAACAACGATACCCCTTCCAACTACAACCTTAGCTCGCCCTTGACGATGGCCGCTGTGACAGTGATCACAGCCCTAAGACTCACTGAGACAACTAACCCAAGCCACCCTATGAAACCGATCGAACGGTTGGGTGAGCCTTCGCTTCGGAAAAATACCTTGACTCTGGAATGCATTCCAGGGTTGATACTTCTCATGGTGCAAACCAAAGGTCTGCGTTCCGGGACTCTGGCCAAAGCGGCAGATGTGAGTCCAGACACGATTGACACTCTGAAAAGCTCGGTGTTCTCCCTCGAGCGTCGCGGACAGAGTCTGGCTACCGCGTCTATCCCGCGAGCGCGGTGGAGAGAGTCCTTGTGGTGCAGAGGGCGCTTCGAATCGGCTTC
>Ga0070713_100003534_pt1 | contig 10321 bp, 14 predicted proteins | sample LARL82metaG_FD_65465 | JGI IMG/M metagenome (GOLD analysis project Ga0070713, IMG submission 65465) | Corn, switchgrass and miscanthus rhizosphere microbial communities from Kellogg Biological Station, Michigan, USA - LAR L8-2 metaG | ecosystem: Host-associated > Plants > Roots > Rhizosphere ... | reverse complement strand
TTTTTTATTTTGTCCGCAGCGCCTCCGCAGGGGATCAACACAACAGCGCAACGGATCGCGCTCCGAGCATTGGCGAACTCTTGAGCTTGGCGGGCGGGCGATCACCCTCTTATGGTCGCGCCGATAGACGACGGGACCATCGTCGAGGGATGACCGTTGCATCCGCAACGGTGTGCATCAGCTCCTGTCGACATCGGGTTCCATCGGCATGGCGCGCTATGCATTCGGAACGGCTCGTGGGCCGGCCGGTTGCCATTGCATGGAACCGTCAACCCAATACCAGCGCTTCGCGGAGGAATGCCGCCGTTTGGCGCAACAGGCAAAAACCGAGCAGCAGCAGCGGATTTTGGAGGAAATGGCCCGGGCTTGGGAGAAACTTGCGAAGGAGACTGATCTGGAAGACTCTTATTCGCAGCCCTGATCGGAGTGCTTCTTGGCATCGTGCGCCTGTGCCAAGCGCAACCATACCTGTGCCATTTGCAACAAGGAGGCGCGCGATTTTGCGTCTTGGACGGCGTTCGCCATGTCCAAGCACTCCTTAGCGTAACGGCGATAGTCGTCCAGTCGCCCCATGCGGGAAAGCGCCCTACAGCCGATCTGGTTCAACGCGACAGCGCATCCGTATGTTCCGATGGCCCCCTTCGAGCGCATTGCGGCCTTTAACGCCCTGAGAACCGACACGGCCCTGCGATGCCAGGATCGCCAGCGGGGACACGGGCGCCGGCTGCCAGCCCCCGCGCCGAATGTCGAACTCCACCGTGACCTCCAGCGGGGGTTCGCTAATGCCGTGTAGGTCGACGCGCCGCTGAGCGGTCGAATGCATCAACTCGCTTCGGCCAGCTCCGGTACCGCGGTCGGGCGACTCGCGGGGCGCAGCAGCCGCGTGGCCCTGACGACCTCGCGACGATCGAGAATGCCCACGAGCTTCGCGAGCGTCAGTTCGGCATTAGGATCGGCCGAGTTTAGATAAGCAGCGAGCTCCGCCTGGGCGGCGCGCATCGCATCGAGAATTGTGGCAAGTTCGTCTTTCATACGCACGTTACCTCACCTCGTCTCCCCGGCCGAATGAACGCGCGGAGACAGTTTCGGTTTCAATCCCGCGATGATGGCGCGATTTGGTGTCGCGCCGCAGTCGGCGGGCATCCGGTCAGTCATTCGAAGCCGTCGCCGCCGAAGCGATACCTCTCCCGAGATGCGGCGGGTTACGGTATCCTCCCCGCGAGAGTAAGTGCACCGCGATGGAACCTAAGTCCCGCTCGCCGAGTTGGAAGATACCGGAGATGAGCCCACTCCGGGCTCGAGTGGTGGGAAGTGGGATGCGAGAACAGATCGGATACTGCTGGCAAAAGGCGGAGGAGTACGCCGCACGCGCCGCAGAGGCTCCCGACAAAGACACGCGCGAGCTTTTCATCCGATTTCGCAATTCGTGGCTCAGCGCTGCCAAACGCTACGAGCCCGCGCGCACCCCAGCGGCGGACCATAGGCCGGTGTGGCCGTCCTCCCCAACATCCGAGCGCGGCACCAACGAATGGTACCGGCGCCCGACTGACGCGCTGACGAGCGTACCGGCGGAGCGGATGGGCTCGGCCTGAGTGGAAATTTTTCGTCCCGCAGAAGAGCGCAGGAGGCAACTCCTTGTGCGCGCGCAGTTGGCAAGCGATCGGCCCCGCAGCTGGATTGCAACCGCCGCCCCAAACAGCCCAAAGAGCAGGCCAGTCATTGGTGAGCACTCTTTTGTCCCGCGCTACGCCGCGGCGCGCCTTCAGGTCAGAGGCATTCGACCAAAGTGACATGGAGCAGGCTGAACTCTTCGACACCGCGTCGAAATTTCCTGCGGGATTTCGCTATATGGGGGAATTGATCTCGCACGCGCAGGAGCAGCGCCTGATCAAGCATTTCCAGGAGCTGGAGTTCAAGCCATTCGAGTTCCATGGCTTCCTTGGCAAACGCCGAATCGTCTCCTTCGGCTGGCGCTACGATTTCAGCGGCGGAGGTTTGCAAAAGACGGACGACATTCCGTCCTTTCTCGAGCCGGTACGCAGCCAGGCGGCGGCCTTCGCGATGTTGAAGGCCAGCGACCTGCAACACGTGCTCGTCACGGAATATCAACCAGGCGCGGCGATCGGCTGGCACAAGGACCGCTCCGTCTTCGGCGACGTCGTGGGCATTTCGCTGATGTCACCCTGCACCTTTCGCTGGCGCAGGAAAGCAGGTGTCGGGTGGCAGCGCGCAGCCATTACGCTAGGGCGGAGATCGGCCTATCTTCTTCGCGGTGAGGCGCGGGTGGAGTGGGAGCACAGCATTCCCGCAGTGACCGAACTTCGATACTCCATCACCTTGCGAAATTTTCGAACAGCATGATGTGAGCGCCACTGGTGTTGAGGAAACGGAACCGCCATGATCCGCTTGCAGGGAAGCGTCAAGACGCTATTGGTTGAGGCGTCGCCGAAGATCGAAGAGCAAGTTGCTGCAGAAAGGCAAAGCGAGGAGAACCATGAGCATCCTGTGGACCATTCTAATCGGCTTTGTTGCCGGCGTTCTTGCCAAGCTCATCCATCCCGGGCCGAACGAGCCCTCAGGCTTCATCTTGACGACGCTGCTCGGAATCGCGGGCGCGTTCGTCGCGACCTATCTCGGGCAGGCCGTCGGCTGGTACCGGGGCGACGAGGCGGCCGGTCTGATTGGTGCAACGGTGGGCGCGCTCATCGTCTTGTTCGTGTGGGGCATCTTCGCTCGACGCACGCCGGCTTGAAACGCGCGGCAGCGCCGACGCACGACGTCAATACATCGGCTGATAGCCGCCGAAGGACGGCTGCTGCGCGTACGGCTGCTGCGCGTAATGCGTCGTCTCGGCTGGACCTAGCTGACGCGCCGGGCGCGTCCGATGCTGGGCCTGGGTGGTTTTCGGTTTCTTGACTTCGGGCTTCGCCTCGGGTGCTTGGCGAGGCGCCGCGCCGGTGGTTTCCGGCTCCGGCTCGATCTTGATATCGCGCCTGACGGCCGCGCGCTTGGCAGCTTCGCGCTCGGACCGCAGCCATTCCACGTAACTGAGGGTGATCGGCGACGCATTGAGGGCGGCGATGCCGGGGTTAGGTAGGCGCGTCGGCTGCATCAAATAGTACAGGCCCAACGCAAAGAGCCCGCCGACCGCGCAATACACACAGAGATGGATGGCGAGCGCCGCCGCCACGCCATCGGACTCTCGCTGCAAAACTCGCGGCATGCACGGCCAACCGCGCCGCAGCGCGTTCGTTCCGCTCCCGCGGAGCAATTTTCAAATTGAAGTCGTACTCGGTCATTTGTTAGTCTTGTTGCCCGAGCCTCGCCGCATGATCGCGCTGCGCCAGCCCAAACAAAACCCCGCCGGGGGAGCACCGCGGCGGGGTGATTGCGGCCCGGACGCGGAAGGGAGGGTCCACCTTCTCCCGGGGCCAACTTCGGTGATCTTGTCACCAAACCACCGGCCGGTCGGTCCGATTCGCGACTCTGGAACCCGGAATCTTTGGTCGTGCTTAATGTCCGCTCAGGGATCGCCGCCCTCGTGAGCGGAAACAGGCGCCGCGGTGCATTGCCTGTCGCGCAAACGCCGGCACCACCCCCCGCGGTCAGCGCCGGCGGGGATACGGGCCGAACGAAATGCGGGAATTCTGCGGAATGCCTAACATGTGGTTCAGGTGCGGCTCGTCGAGCACGTCCCAGAGCCGCGCGATGATCTCGCGGTCGGTCTGCGATTGGTCCCGCACCACGATCTCGACTGCGCGCAGCACGAAGGTGAGAAACGCGTCGCTGCCTTGCAGCAACGCCGCCTGGACGCCAGACGAACGCATGAGGTCGCGCAGCCGCGCCACCGTCGCCTCGTCGTCGACATAGTGCATCGGTGGCGCGTTCTGCCACAGGAAGTCTTGCGCCGCACGGATCGCAGCTTCGATGACGCGGTTGGGGGTCATGGCGGAAAAACGCACGCCGGACGACAGCGTTCCAATGGCGTCCAATTGCTTTACAAGTGAGGCGGCCTACCGCGCGTCGAGCCATCGGCGCGGCAGCGCATGCGAGGGCCCTAGTCTTCGACGCGCTCAACCTCGAGGTGGACGCATTCGCCGATCTCACAGCGATAACCAGCCCCGGCAGCGAGCAGTTCGCGCGCCTCTTCGGCCGACTGCGCTTCGACGCACCATTGCTCGACGCGCGTCACCTGCACGGTGGCGTGGTAAGTCTTGAAAACGGGCTTCAATTTGAGAGCGGCAACAGCCATGGCTTGCTCCGGACCGAATCACCTGGGCAGCCAAGTCTAGCTCGCCTGACGGGCGAGAACAAATCGGCAACGCAAACCTGGCCCGCGACAAGCGCCCTCCATTCTGCGGCCGGAACAAGCTAGCGTCAGCTTCCGTTGAGGCAGTGTCGTCCATCGAACAGGAGCAGCCCGTGGCCCCGCGCGCGTACTGGAAAGGCTACCTGAAACTCTCGCTCGTCTCGTGTCCGGTGGCGCTGTTTCCCGCCAGCAGCGAGCGGGAGAAGATCCGCTTCCATCAGATCAACAAGGCGACCGGCAACCGCATCAAATACCGCAAAGTGGACGCGGAGACTGACGAGGACGTCGACACATCCGACATCGTCAAGGGTTACGAAGTGGGCAAGGGCGAGTATATCGAGCTCGAGCCCGAGGAGCTCGAGGCGGTCGCCGTCGAAAGCACGCGCACCCTCGAGATCGATGAGTTCGTGCCGAAGAAGGAAATCGACGAGCTCTATCTCAACAACCCTTACTACGTCGTGCCCGACGGCGACGTCGGCCAGCAAGCGTTCGCCGTGATCCGCGAGGCGATCCGCAAGGAAGGCATGGTTGCGCTCGGGAGAGTCGTCTTCACATCGCGCGAGCACGTCATCGCACTCGAGCCGCGCGGCAAAGGGCTGCTCGGCATTACGCTGCGCTACCCGTACGAAATCCGCAAGGAAGACCAATATTTCGATGAGATCGAGAACGAGAAAATCCCGAAGGACATGCTGGAGCTGGCAGCCCATATCGTCGAGACGAAATCCGGGCACTTCAATCCGCAAAAATTCGAGGACCATTACGAAGAAGCATTGAAGGAGCTGTTGAAGAAGAAGCAGGCGGGCGAGAAGATCGAGGCGCCGAAGGAGCGCGAACCGGCCAAGGTCATCAGTCTCATGGACGCCTTGCGGCGAAGCGTGGGCGCCGAGCGTGCCACGGGCGGGCGACGAAAGCCCGCCCCCAGCAGCGCGCAGCGCCGCACGGCCAAGCGAGCGAGCCGTTCATCGGCACGACACAAGAAGGCTGGCTAAACCCCTCATTGCCTGATCAGCACGCCTGTCCCCGCCCTTACAGGGGAGAGGTTTCATATCGAGGCGCGCTAGTACGAACGGCGGTTGATCGGGCTCCACCCACGGCGTCATGGCCGGGCTCGTCTTCTAGTCCGGACACAACCGGCACCTGGCGGCCCTCGCTCGCTTTCTCGACCGCCAGCAGCAGGCGAAACCCCGCGACTCGACCTAACATCGGCTCGAGCGCGCGTTCGATGCGCAGCAGGCGACGGGCGCCGCCTTCGCCGATCAGGCTCCAGGACTGGAAACCGCCACTCAGCGGATAGGCGGCAAACGCGAACCATTGCACGCAAGCGATGCGCAGCGCCGGAAAGAGGTGATGGAACCGCTCGCGCTCGCGTGTGGCGAGAAGGGTCGGAATGGCCTGGTTGGAGTCGTAAGGATCGCGGCGAGGATCGGGGCTGCCGTCGCCAAGCACGTCGGCCGAGGTGCGAACCGGCTCGTGGTGCAACAGGCGATAGAACAGGCTGCTGCCCCAGGTGATGGCGGGCTCGACCATGAGCACGCGCCCGCCCGGGCGTAGCACCCGCGCGGCCTGGCGGAAGAAGGCGACGGGAAACTCGAGATGATGCAACACGTCGACCATGACGATATTCGCGGCGCACGTGTCCGCGAAGGGAAGACGCTGCGCATCGGCGACGCAATCGAGCCACGGCGCGCGCTGGATGTCGGTCGAAATCACGTCGGCGAGGCGTCGCTTCAGGTTGCCGATCCCGCCGCCGATCTCGAGCGTGAGGCCGGGACGGCAGGCCGCGGCGATGCGGTCGTAAAAGTCCTCGTAGACCAGGCGGAGCACGGCCTTGCGCTCCCACACCCGGCGGTGATCGGCGAGGTGATCGGCGCCTTCCATCACATCGCCTTGATGCGCATGAATGCGAACAGCACCATGCGCAGCAACATGAAGCCGTGCCGGAAGCGCGAGATCTGCGTCTCGCCGTAGGTGCGGCTGGCGTAGCGGATGGGAATCTCCACCGCCTTGAGGCCGAGCTTCGAAGCGCCGAAGATCAGCTCGAAGTCTCCGAACGGATCGAACTCTCCGAAATAGCCGCGCGCAGCCTTGAGGCGTGCGTAGTCGGAGCGGCACATCGCCTTGGTGCCGCACAACGTATCGGTGAAGCGCTGCGACAACAGCCAGGTGAAGAGGAGCGAGAAGGCCTTGTTGGCGACGAGATTGAGGAAGCGCATAGCCTCCTGCTCCATCGGATAGACCAGACGGGAGCCGTTGACGAACTCGCCCTTGCCGGAGCGAATCGCATCCCAAAACTTGGGCAATTGCTCCGGCGGCATGGTCAGATCGGCGTCGAGAATCATGAGGACATCGCCGCTCGCGGCATCGAAGCCGGCAAATACGGCATCGCCCTTGCCCTTTCCGGGCTGGCGCATCGCCTTGATGTTGCGGTCGGGATATGCGGCAGCCACGCGCTCGATCTCCTCCCAGGTGCCGTCTTTGGAATGGCCCTCGACGAAGATGATTTCGAGCGGGTCGACGAAGCGCGGGATGCGGTTGACCGCCGCCTCGATGTTGCCGCGCTCGTTGCGCGCGGGCACGACGATGCTCGCCGATTTGACCTCGGTCGCCTGCCGCAGCGAGCGGCAAACAGTGAAATGCCGCAAGCAGAGCTGACGGATGAGCGGCAAAGGCGCGAGGAAACGGTTGATGAGCCGGCCAAGCCCGAGCAGCCGCACCGGAACGAGCACGCGGGTTTCGTTTTTGACCGCATCGAAGTCGCCCAGTGCCGCGAGCGCGCGCACGTCGGCGGGAGAGAGCACGTTTTGCAGAGGCTGCGGCATTTTCATGCTTGTGGCCTCGGCAAGTTTGAGCGCCGGATACCACAGGTGCGACACGTAGCCGATCACGACGCGGGTCTCGCGCGTGCAAAGATGATGCAGGCTTGCGAACATCGCCTGGCAATCGTCGAACGCGCCCAGCGTATCGACCACCACGATGGCGTCGAACGGCCCGGGCAAGGACCGCAAGAACTGCGGATCTTCGATGTCCCCGACGAAAAAGGTGAGATCGGGATTCGCCTTGCGCGCCTCGCCGATCGTGCCGGCGCTGAAATCGACGCCCACGCCGAAAGACGGCTTGAGCGCGGCGAGCAGGTCGCCGGTGCCGCATCCAAGCTCGAGCACGCGGGCGCCTTCGGGAATGAGGAATTTCAGATAGAGCAGGTCTTCATGATGGAAGAAGGCGCTGCGCGCGAGCCATTGCCGGCGCGCGGGCGCGCTCGCGTCGGCACGGCGGCGAATCTCCCGTTTGCGCGCCGACATGCCGCCCTCGCCCTCATACCTGCTGGAATTTGCCGCCATCGCACCGTTCAAGATCGCTCTGCCCAAATGACAACCCTCGCAGATCCAGTCATAACGACGACCAATCAGACCGACCCGCGGTACATGGCTGGGCTTGACGGCGCAAGCCCGGGCCAATTTACCGCGACGCCCGCAATATCATACTGCACAAGTTAGGCGGCTCGCGTTGCGCGCAGTCCCGCGCATGACGAGTTCAGGATATTTCCCGGTCCGATCGCCGCGCGAGATGCACCGCCCTGCCCTCGCCGCTACTCGGCGGCGGCGAGCGGCCGGCTGATGCTTTCCAGCGATTTGCGTTCGGCGGCCACGCCGTAGCGCGCCGCAATGAAGGCTGCGGCAAGCATCAGCACCGAGCCGAAGAGATAGCCGACAAAGAGGCTCCAGCGCGAGCCGCTGTCGATCAGCGCGCCGAACAGCCACGGCCCGATCACGCCGCCGATCCCGGTGCCGACGGCGTAGAAGAAGGCGATAGCCAATGCCCGCACCTCGAGCGGAAAGATTTCGCTCACCGTGAGATAGGCCGAGCTTGCCGCCGCGGAGGCAAAGAAGAAGATGACCATCCAGGCGATCGTCTGCCCCGTTGCCGACAAGGCGCCGATGGCAAAGAGATAGCCCGCGCCCGCGAGCAATATCCCGGATAGCGCATAGGTGGTCGCAATCATCGGGCGGCGTCCGACGGTATCGAACAGCCGGCCGAGCAACGCCGGTCCGAGGAAATTTCCGAGCGCAAAAGGCAGGAGATACCAGCCGACATGATCGGCCGGGATGGCGTAGAAATCGGTCAGCACCAGCGCGTAGGTGAAGAAGATCGCGTTATAGAAGAACGCCTGTGCCACCATCAGGCTTAAGCCCACCAGCGTGCGGCGGCGCTCGACGCGAAGCAGCGTGTCGGCAACCTCGGCGAGCGGCGTGGCGGCGCGCTGGCGCAGCCGGATCACCGGCAGCGGCTCGTCCGGCAGATCGTGGCCGCGGGCGCGGAACTTGGCCTCGATGCCCTCGAGCACCGCATTCGCCTCCTCGAGCCGGCCATGGGTCATCAGCCAGCGCGGCGATTCCGGCAGCCACAGGCGCATGAGGAAGATGACGAGGCCGAGTGCCGCCCCGATCAGAAACGCCAAGCGCCACCCCACGTCCGGCGCCAACAGATTGGGGTCGAGAAAAACGATCGAGCCGGCCGCGCCGAGCGCGGCGCCGATCCAGAAGCTGCCGTTGATGGCGAGATCGCTCCAACCGCGATAGCGCGCAGGCACCAGCTCCTGGATGCTCGAATTGATGGCCGTGTATTCGCCGCCGATACCGGCGCCGGTGAAGAACCGAAACAGCGCGAAGCTCGCCAGATTCCACGACAGCGCGGTCGCCGCGGTGGCGACGAGATAGACCGCAAGCGTAATGAAGAATAACCGCTTGCGGCCGAGCCGATCGGTGAGCCAGCCAAAGAACAGCGCCCCGCACACCGCGCCGGCGAGATAGGCGCTGCTGGCAAACCCGACGTCGGCGTTGGAGAATTTGAGCCGCGGGCTCTCCTTGAGCGCCGGCGAGATCGCGCCGGCGAGCGTCACCTCGAGACCGTCGAGAATCCAGGTGATGCCGAGCGCGACCACCACGAGCGTATGGAAGCGGCCCCAGCGCAGTCGATCGAGCCGCGCCGGAATATCGGTCGCGACGATTGCACCGTCTGCTTGCGCCGGCCCCGGCGCCGTGACCGGCATACTCGCTGTCATGTTCGCCTCACAAGGCTACAGTAACAAAGCCAGCGATCATGCACGGCCCGAAACACAATCGATCTGCGAAGCAGGGTGTATTGGGGCTGGCACTGCGCAGGTCCGCTGTGGGCAACGATTTGTGCACCGGCGCGTTCCGCCGCGCCACGCCCGCGCGCCGCTTCCCTTCGCCCCTGCCGCACCATAGATTGCGCCGGCGATAAACCTTCCGAGGAGCTATTTCATGTCCTCCACCGCCGTCACCTGGATCGTCATCGGCGTGATCGTCGTCCTCGCGCTGTGGATCATCACGATCTACAACGGCCTCGTCGCCATGCGACAGCGGGTCAACCAGGCGTTCTCCGACATCGACGTGCAGACGAAGCAACGGCACGACCTCGTTCCCAACTTGGTCGAGACGGTGAAAGGTTATGCCGGGCACGAGCGCGGGACGCTCGAAGCGGTGGTGCAGGCGCGCAACGCCGCGGTCGCGGCGCAGTCGGGGGGCGTCGCGGCGCAAGCCGCCGCCGAGAACGCGCTGAGCGGGGCGCTGCGGCAATTGTTCGCCCTGAGCGAGGCCTACCCGGACCTCAAGGCGAGCCAGAATTTTCAACAGTTGCAGAGCCAACTCTCCGACATCGAGAACAAGATCGCCGCCGCGCGGCGCTTCTTCAACAACGCGGTGCAGGAGTACAACACCGGCATCCAGCAGTTCCCCGCGGTGCTGTTGGCGGGACCATTCGGATTCACGCCGAAAGATTTCTTCGACGTCGGCGTCGAGGAGCGCAAGGTGCTCGACCAGGCGCCGCAGGTGAAGTTTTGATGCACTGCGCTTTCGCATGAGCCCTTCTTGCGAGGGCAATTGATGCGCGCTCAAGCCCTCGCCTGACAGGCAGGATACGCAAATGCAAGCTCGCTAATGGCCGCCTACGGACTCTATACGCACATCCAATCAAACAAGCGGCGCTCGATCG
>Ga0070713_100003532_pt1 | contig 10324 bp, 12 predicted proteins | sample LARL82metaG_FD_65465 | JGI IMG/M metagenome (GOLD analysis project Ga0070713, IMG submission 65465) | Corn, switchgrass and miscanthus rhizosphere microbial communities from Kellogg Biological Station, Michigan, USA - LAR L8-2 metaG | ecosystem: Host-associated > Plants > Roots > Rhizosphere ... | reverse complement strand
TCTACGAGACGACGTTTCACTAAGTGGTCCCTGACCCCGAGTAGCTCAGTCTGGCTCCTAAGAAGGGCGCTCCCGAGAAAGCCAGGGATGCCGTGAATCCATTGCCCGCCAAAGTGGCTAAAAGTGCCCTCCCGATTATTGCAAAATCCCTCATCGACGCGAATACTTCGGCTGCGAATACTTCGGCTGCGAAAATCGAAAGATACTTCACCATTCAGCAATAACCAGATGACATCCGTTTTTATCTGCGTTGCCGTGGCCGATGAAGTTTGGCCCATTGGTTAGGAGCACGTACAAGTTTCTATTCATGGCTTTGTGTCCTACACCACCTCCCAGAGCACGCAAGAGATCGGGATGAGAATCGCATTGGGCGCAAGTCGGGGCAAGGTGCACGTCTTGATCTTTCGCCAGGAGTTCGCGGCAGTGATTCTCGGTGTTTTCATCGCTATCGGGTTAACCACAGCTTTGTTGCGAGTATTAAAAGGAATTACTCCAGGTTTGGGCTCGAATGATGTATGGTCTTCTATGCCGCGATTGGGCTGGTTTGGGCGGCAGCGGCAATCGCGTGCTGGCTTCACGCGCGTCGCGCAGCGAAGATGGATGCTATGGCGCTCAGGTAGGGGTGAACTGACAACGTGGGCTCCGTTTCAAGTCAATGCCACGAGGGTAGGCACGAACCCGTTCGCAAGTGTTGGAGTCAAACCCGCTCGGGCATGGCTTTGATTACCTAAGGCTGCTGTGTAAACAGGATTGTCGCCGCCGTTAAGTTGGGGACTAAACGAGGGACTACAAGGCATTCCCTGCAATGACTTACAGGCACTTTGGGTGTCATCCGTGCGCTTGTAAGTTGTTGTAGATCAGCTCCCATTCGAACTCATAACCCAAAGGTCGGTGGTTCAAATCCACCCCCCGCAACCAAAGCAATCATACGGTTACGGGCAATTCGGTTTTTGTGGTGACTGTCCAAAACTGTCCAATTAAGGGGAACTGGCCCACAGTTCCCCTTAATTATTGAATCGAGATCTGCTGATTCATTTCCCTTCTGAGGACCCGTTGCACGATTGGCCGATTGGCTTTTCGCTTCGCAATTGCGGACGCATTGCCGTACTGATCCATCGTGGTTGAGATGTGAGCGTGCCGCATGAGCTTCTGTTGTACTCCCATCGGCGCTCCCGTTTCGTCGAGTCATGCGCGATCGGTGTGATGAAACGTATGGAACCCATCCTGCCAAGTCCCAGCTTGACGCCTATCGGAACCAGGCAATCGGCGCGGATCGAGTTCGCATAGTACGAACGCCTCGTCGCTGAACTCGAAAAAAAACTGTTGCTCTGCCTTTGTGCACTTCCCGCCACGTCTTCAAACGACAATGAAGCGCTTTTCGAGAGGGACATCGTTCCGCGAAGACTTGGTCTTAGTCCGTTCAAGTGTTTCCCCGCCACTAATCGCTAGATCAGAACGACTGAGGGTAGCGCAGGCAGCTGCCCGGGGCATTCCCACTAGTCCCTACCTTTAAGTCGCCAGCACACTAGCATGCTCATGCCACAAAAACGTTTCTGTAAACTAAATCGAATCTAAATCGCTTTAGTGCTTGACTCAGGTATCGTCTCGGTCTAAATTGTTGCGCGTCTCGGTCGCGCACCGAGACGTTATTTCGGTTCGTGGGAATCACGTGGTCATAGTCCTGTACGTGGGACAACCGCTGGACTCAATTCGTACTCTCAGGTTCGCCAACAAGGGTTGGTCGTTGCCGGTGCCAATGGGACTTCAATCATCTGGTTTGAGTCTCGGCTCGCTAAATCGCGAGCTTGACCGTATATCTGCGGCATTGGCACTCACAGCATGAGTTGTCCGAGTTAGAAAAGTCGTTTCCGGCAAATGTCGCGGGGGCCGGATCTGCAAGGCAATCTTTGCGAACGTTGTAGGGGCCCCAATAAAAACGAAAAGGAGACTACAGGTATGCGGTCAAAGCAGTTAGGTTTGTCGCACGTTCAACACTTACTCCTCTGCGCTCTCGTGGTTGTGGGGTGCGCAACACTCACGACAAGTGCCCAGACGGTAAACAACAACGGAACCGGCTACAACCAGGGATTCTTCTATTCGCTGTTCACCAGTGGCGGATCCTCAACCATGACGTTCTCGACTCAATATGCCGGCAATTACGCCATCAGTTGGTCCAATGTCAATGACGTAGTCGGCGGGAAAGGCTGGAATCCGGGCGGATACCGGACTGTCGGTTACAACGTCGGCGCCGCCAACGGATACAACAGCATTTCTGTATATGGATGGACAACAAACCCGCTCGTCGAATATTACATTTGCGAGCTTGGCTCGTTGTACACGGGAAATGCGACCTTCAAGGGCAGCGTCTCCAGTGACGGGCACAACTACAACACGTATGAGCATCAGCAAGTCAACCAGCCGTCCATTATCGGTACCGCGACCTTTGAGCAGTACTTAGACAACTGGGGTGGCTCCTCGACCGGGTCGAACCACCAGGTTACTACCGGCAACCACTTCAATCACTGGAACAACATCGGAATGAAGCTCGGCACCTTTAATTACATGATTCTGGGAACCGAATCGTATGGCGGCAGGAGCGGCTACGTGAACGCTACTGTTTGGTAATCCGATAAGTCTTCCGGAGAAATGGGGCTGTTCTCGCTGGTGCCGGTGGCTTACGACCACCGGCCCAGCCTTATGCACGCCTATTCAATCTCGTACGCGACAGAACGCAAAGCGAGGTCTCGCAATGAAGAGACAAGTCATTTCGGCAGTTGCAGCGGTTACTCTCACCTTCACGGCGCTACTCGCGCTTGCGAGCGGCCCTCCACAGAGGGAAAGTGGCGGTTTTGTCTTGGTCAAAGGCGGTCAGTTTAAGAATGCACAATCGAACTACTACGGCAAGGGGGTGACGGTCTCGGACTTCTACATCGGCAAATATGAAGTAACGCAAAAAGAGTGGAGCGAGGTCATGGGGAGTAATCCCTCGAAATTCAAAGGCGACACCCTGCCGGTAGAAACCGTCACCTGGTACGACAGCGTCGAGTATTGCAACAAGAGAAGCATCCGCGAAGGCCTAAAGCCCTATTACAACATCGATAAAATTACGAAGGACCCTGACAATAAGCCTGACCCCAAGTTTGGCGATCTCGACACAATCAAATGGACCGTGACGACCAATCCAGAAGCGAATGGCTATCGACTGCCTACCGAAGCAGAGTGGGAATATGCCGCAGGTGGAGGTCAGCTGACCAAAAACTATGCCTACAGCGGAAGTGATGACACGAGCGAAGTCGCGTGGTACTGGAGGAATTCGGGAGACAAAGAGTTAACCGGATTTTGGTTCTGGCCCCTCCTACAACAAAATCATGACCAAACGAAGGCAGTGGGCAGTAAGAAGCCGAACGAATTGGGCCTCTACGATATGTCAGGGAATGTCCGTGAATGGTGTTGGGACTGGTACGGCGACTTGGAGAATAACGTGAGTAACCCCACGGGCGCTGCAAGCGGCTCCGCTCGAGTCTGGCGAGGTGGTGGTTGGATGGGTAGCGCTTTTTCTACCGAATCGGCTTTTCGGGGAAGCTTGGCCGCCAACGGCGCTGGCCCGGACCAGGGCTTTCGCGTGAGTCGAAGCAAGTGATACGGAGGGACTAGTTATTGATAGAGGTGTCTGAACGGTGGCGGAGAGGTTTATGTTCGGTCGTAGCGTGCTTTTAGGTGCCGCTTTTGCCGTCTGCTCTTTGCAGGCCGAAGCGTGGCCCGTACACGTGGAACTTGATTGGCCGGAGGGCATGCCCGCCTCTGCAACACAAGTGCGCGTGCAGGCAGTTCGATCGGCAGGCTACACAACGAGTGCCGCACCTGTCGAAGCCGAAGCCGAGCCAGGGGGAACCACCCTGGATCTTGCCAATGGTGTCTGGCAGGTGCAGGCGTCTGTACTCGGATACTGGAGTCAGGGCGCGGAGGTCGCTGTGGCGGGCCAAGCGCCTGACAGTGTGCATCTCGCGCTTTGGCCGGCGGCATCTCTGCATGGAGAGATCGCCACTACCGACGGCGAACCGCCCCCACGAGATATTCAAATTGAGTTAAGCGCCACTCCTGCGTCCGGCAACCACGAAACAGCTGCTCCCGTTCTCGGGACGAAGTTGAGCTTGTTGCACGCGACCCTACATTGCCGTGTTCAAGTTGCAACCTGGAGCTGCGTTGGACCCGCGGGACTGTTCGATGTGCGCCTGCAGGCCGGCGGGTACGCGCCGCGTTATCTCTGGGGAGCAAGCCTCAAGCCTGCGGACACAACCTACCTCGGCCGTACGGTGCTACGACGGGCGGCCTCGGTGTTCGGGCGCGCTGTCCGAGAGGACAGTTCGGATCCGCCCAGCCCTTGCCAGGCAATTCTGCTGCCGGATGTGGAGCGGCACAGCGGTCCATATCCCGAGGGGGAAAATGCGCTATCTGATACGAAAACATTCTCCGTTCCGCTTAGCCAGCATGGTTATTTCCAAATTGTCGGCGTGCATCCTGGCAGGCACATGCTGGCGGTTGAGTGCCGGACCGCGAGCGTCTTGCGTGAGTTCCGCGTTCAAGGAGATGGCGAAACTCGGATTGATCCTCCTCTGCGACTTGAAGATCTGACGCTCGACGTTGCAATCGCGCCGAAGCTTGATCCCTCGGGTCGGCCATGGCGGCTTACGGTGGACGCCACCGCACCTCACTTTCGCCGGGTCGCAAACGCGGACCCATCCTCCGCGGACGGCCGCTGGGCGCGGAACGGTCTCATGGCCGGCAACTATCACATTGTCGTCAGCGGTTCAGATGGCACGGCGTGGTTGCAGCGCAATTTCAACTTGGGCGCCGACAGTCGCCGGATAGCGTTGCGAATCGGTTCTGTGCCCGTCGCGGGTCGCGCCCTCTTGAGCTCTCAACCGATCCGCGCCCGCCTGGTTTTCTCCAACAACGCGAGCGGGGAGTCAGCAACACTGAACAGTGACGAAAATGGCCATTTCCAGGGACTCCTACCTGTGGCGCCAAATCGCGAAACTACCTGGACCATCGAGGCTCACGTGCTGCAACCCCCGGTCACGCAGCGTCTATTGGACGTGAAGGTGCAACCGGCCAGTGGACAGGGAAACACTTGGCTGGACTTGGACTTCCCAGGCATCCCAGTGCATGGCAACGTCGTTTCACCGGACGGCAAACCACAACCCAACGTACAAGTCACGTTCGAAGACACTAGCGGGTTGCGAACGACGACGGGCACCGACGATGCAGGCCATTTCGAAATGTCTGACCTGCCCGCAGGAAAGTACACCGCAATGGCTGATTCGCCCGCCGGAGCTTCCGATCGCACCCCGTTCGAGGTAGCCGACGGCAGAGGAAGCGAGTTGAGGCTAGTGCTTAATCCCTTCAAGCGTACCTCCTTCTACGTTGTCTCTAGCGACGGGCCAGTGGAGGACGCGGCCGTCCAGGTATGGATCGCGCCGGGGGTGCCGCGAGCGTTTGCGCGTACGGATGGCGACGGTCGCTTCGAGGTGACGCTGCCGCCTGGAACGACGGAGGTGGGATTGACCGTCGGAGCACCGGGATATGCGCTCAAGTTGATCCGGGTCCCGGTACCGACCAACGATACCGACTCGCGTGACGCACGCACCGTCACCCTGGACAACTCCGCAGGTACGCTGGTGCTCAACCTCCAGCCGCCAGGACGCACTCGCGAGGATTCTGCCAGCTTGTATCTCGTACACAACCGCGCCATCCAAGACGCGCTTGCAATCGTCGGATGGGGTACTAATCAGGCGGGGGTCGGAAGCAACGCACCGGCTACTGTAGATTTGATCGAGCCTGGAAATTACGCGCTTTGCAGGGTGGATCCGAACAATGTGACAGTTCTCTGGTCGGGTCCAGTGCCGTCGACTCGCTGCAGTAAAGGGTCACTCGACGAAGGCGGAACCCTCACCCTGTCAGCGCCATAACCCCTGTCCTCCGGTTGGAACGCGACCTCGATGGAGAGCGAAGAGATCCTTGCGCGTGTCGCATTTCGCGGGATCCATGCACTCCGGAATAGCGTTGAACGCTGCTTTCAGCCCGATCGCTTGGACGGGGGATGGAACCTAATCGAAACGGTGCGCAGCCGCTGGCATTTGGGGCAAGCACATTCGCCGTCAGGATCTTCGGGAACAACAGTGTGACCGCAATGATCGCACGAATGGGTGCCGTCAGGACCTTCTACGAGCAATCGAAACGCTCCTTCAGCCACACAATACGGGCAGCGAAAAACCAGTTTTTGAAGCTTCGCCATGCGCAAACGTACCCTGTACTCTTACTTGGCGCGTACCTCGAAGCAAGCGCCAGAAAGCGCCATGGCTTTCTTGGATTTGCCTGAGAAACGGTGGGGTAACATTGGCCGGCAATCAGTGCGATTCGCCGCAGTCCGAGCTTAGGCCTGTCCTTTCAATTTCAACTTGGCCTTGTTCTCTTCCAGAAATTCGCGGAGTTTGTCGCCAGAGTCGAGGAGTCGGATCCATTGTTCGTAATAGAGTGTGACGGGAAAGCGACCAAGGCCATACACGCTAACGCCGCCCTTTTCACCGACGCGGAATTCAAGGCTTCCGGTACGCCGAGTTCCCTGCTGCTTTTCGAGTTCTGCAAGACGTGCTTTTAATTCCTCATAAGTTGGCTCAGCCATTTCATTCTCCACAGTCCGCGAATCTCATACGCATCTGCGATCCCCATATCATCGACCAATGGCACCAGAGAGTACGGGAATAAGGTTGGAAAGACTCAATCCAAATCGAAATCGCGAATCGGCTTCCCCGTATCGGGAGATTCCTTGGCCTTCCGCAACGCTTCCTGGAACTTTTTTTCCAGCAGGTCAGAGGCGTGTTTTTGCGCCTCCACCGATTGACGGAAGATGGAATCGCGCCGGCTGTCCTGCTCCTTCATCGCGCGCGCCGCATCGTCGAGATCGTTGAACATCTTCGGCTTCACCGGCGCAACGTGAGAAATCACACCTTCAGTCTCGGGGTCGACCTTCAACACTGCGCCACAACAAGGACACGTGAGGTCGAAATTGTTGCGCTTCTTGGCCACGGGGAGATGATAAACCAAATTTCATGGATAAGGGATGGCGCAAGGAAATTGAGTCATTGAATCATCGGATCATTGAACACCCAAGCCCATTTGTGACTCTCCATGTCGATTGGGCCAGCACGATACACTACTCACATGCCCCTCGAAGCATTGTTTTTCGATGTGGGAAATACATTATTGTTTCCCAATCGCAAGAAGATGTTGCACCCCCTGCACGAGCGGCAGATCTTTCCCTCCGGAGAATTGCTGCAGCGGATTGAACGCGAAACCAAACAACAATTTGATGCTCTCGTCGAAAGCCATTCCGCGATTGACCATGGTTTCTGGTGGATGTTCTACTCGCGTCTTCTACGCGAAATTGGGATGTCGAATGAGAGCACGTGTGCTGACCTGGTTGCGCGCACTCAGACATCCTCGAACTGGTGTGACATTCGTCCGGGCACGCGCGAGGCATTACAGCGACTGGGAAAACGATATCGGCTGGCAGTGATCTCGAACGCGGACGGCAAGATTGCCGAAATCCTTGCCCACTGTGGAATCGCGGATTGCTTCGAGACGATTACTGACTCCGGAATTGTCGGCAAAGAGAAACCCCATCCCGCAATCTTCGAAACGGCGCTGCAAAGCATGGGCGTCAAAGCGCAGCAGAGCCTGTATACGGGCGATGTGTATTGTGTCGACTACGTCGGATCGACCTTTGTCGGCATGCAATGTGTCCTGTTCGACGTGCCGGGAGCGTATACGCACAAAGGCTTGCCCAGAGTAGAGTCGCTCGAAGGTCTGGAAAAACTCCTTCCCACAATACCTCGCTGAATTGCTGCCGCCGAAGTAGCAAACGGGCAAGCCGCAAACCTCATCGAAGCTTCGGGTTAGAACGGCCAGCCACTCTCGATCGAGGAAGATCGAGAGCAGTCCGAGCGCCGACTGCGGAAGTTACAATTTAGAGGATGGCCGACGAGCACGCGAGGACTGCCGCTGTCCCAGGGACTGACGAACTCTGGATGGAAGAAGCGCTTCGTTGTGCACGACGCGCCCTGGAAGCGGGCGAGGTCCCGGTGGGAGCCGTGGTGGTCTGCGACGGCAAGATTGTCGGCCGCGGATGGAACCAGAACATATCGCATTCAGATCCAACTGCTCATGCCGAGGTGATGGCACTTCGTGAAGCGGGAGCAAACCTTGGTAATCATCGCCTGGGCGACTGTGACCTGTTTGCTACAATTGAACCGTGCGCGATGTGCGCGGGAGCCGTGGTTCACGCGCGTGTACGGCGCCTCGTATACGGCGCTGATGATCCCAAGGCCGGTGCAGTTCACTCCGTAATGCAGGTACTGAACCACCCCGGGTTGAACCACAAGCTTGAGGTTCATGAGGGCATCCTGGCCGGCAAGTGCGCGGATCTGCTGCAGGCGTTTTTCAGGAGCAGACGCCAGGGTACTGTTTGACATTGTCGCGCAGATTGCCGTTTCCGGAGAGGTGCGTGAGTGGTTGAAACGATCCGCCTCGAAAGCGGACATACCTTAACGGGTATCGGGGGTTCGAATCCCTCCCTCTCCGCCATCCTTTGTAATCCGTGCTCAGTTCAATCGAATATCTTCACTGATGCGAAATTGCAGGATCCGCCCTGGACGGCCCGAATTTGTTGAGACAGGATCGCTTCCACTCATGTTGAATCAGCCGTTGGCCAACTCGACGCTGCTCGCGGCTGGCAGCACCCAGGGACAGTGAATGTAATCCACGATCCGATCAATACGTCCGTCACTCACGGCGAAGCGGATGGCTGAGTGTGGCGTCCATGTGTCCGCACCAAGCCGGAGAACCAGAATCATCGGTTCACCATCCACTTCGCCTAGCGCCAGCTTCCACGGCCACGGCCAGCGATCGTAATTGAAGAAATAAGGAGCCTCCGAGAATTTGCCCGCAAATCTTTCGGCGACATTCAGGCGAGCGTCGGCGCTGACCAGCTCTCGAACTCCGTCCCAATCACGGCGATTGAAGCGCTCCACGTAGAGTTGCAACACTCGCTTCAACTCCGGGCTTACATTTCGATTCGTTAATCCCGCGGGAGAAGATTGAGCCAGCTTGGTTCGAGCGCGGCTAAGGGCGGCTTTGACCCCGCCGACGGTGGAGTCCACGAGTTCCGCGATCTCTTCCAGCGAATAGTCGAAGACATCTTTCAGGAGTACGCAGGCACGCTCTTTCGGAGGCAGTGTCAGCACCAAATGTTCTATGGCTTTTCCGGTTCCCAGAATCGGGTCGGTTGGTTCGGTCGCTTCCGGCAAAGCGGCTGCGGTTTCAGCTTCGTCGCGTACACCCCTATGTCGCAAAAGGTCGATGCAGCGGTTGTGCGCGATTCGAAACAGCCATGGCTTTAGGGGTCGACTCTGATCGAACTGGTCCAACTTCCGGTAAGCCTCGAAAAGCGCTTCCTGAACAACGTCCTCACCGTCCATGACCGAGCCGGTCATGCGCGCACAATAGCGATGCAATGCCGGCCGAAGAGTCGAAATGGTCTCCAGAAACGCAAGGTACCGTGCTTCGAATGGGCCGGTGTCCGCGAGATAATGACTTTCATTAACGCTGTTCATCGCACTCCATGACTTCCAAGCATCTAGCGACTCGCCCACAGTCTGCTCAGCTGGCGAAGTGACACCTTGACCTAACTCGCTTTCTCCTCTTCCTCGCGCCTGCGCTGCGCGGCTCCGACCGGGTCGGTAATGATGTCGACCCACTTTGGGTGGGGCGTCGGCTCGGCATTGTAGTTGTCATGCCAGTTCCACCACTTGTACGGCGGAGTTTGAGGATAACCTTCCGGTGAGTCCTCCCAAGTTTCCTGGCGCCCGAGCGGCGTGATGTCGAGATAACTCCAGACGGTTCCCATCGCCTCGTCGCCGCGGTTATTGATGAAGTACGTGCGATATACCTTGTCGCCCTCGCGGAAGAACACATTATGCCCGTGCCATTCGTCCACGCCGAAGTCCTTGTCGAAGCTGTCGGTGATTCTGTACCACGGCATCGCCCAGCCCATTCGCTTTTTCAGGCGCGCGATGTCGGCCTGGGGTGCGCGTGATGCCCACGCAAGGGTGGTGTCGCGAGCGTTCAGATGTGCCAAATGCGAGACTTGATCGGCTCCCAGGGAACAGCCGCGGCAGGCATGATCGGGCCACCCGAAGACCCCAGGTTCGTAAAAGGCGCGGTAAACGATCAACTGCTTGCGGCCGTCAAAAAGGTCAAGAAGGCT
>Ga0070713_100003530_pt1 | contig 10335 bp, 10 predicted proteins | sample LARL82metaG_FD_65465 | JGI IMG/M metagenome (GOLD analysis project Ga0070713, IMG submission 65465) | Corn, switchgrass and miscanthus rhizosphere microbial communities from Kellogg Biological Station, Michigan, USA - LAR L8-2 metaG | ecosystem: Host-associated > Plants > Roots > Rhizosphere ... | reverse complement strand
GCGGGCTGGCGGACGCCCGCAGGCGGCGGGCGGACCTGGCGGGCCACGCCGCCTGGCAGGCCGTCGTCTACTACGTCAGGGGCACCGTGGCGGTGGCCGCGATCCACTCCGTCGTGATGGGGATCACGCTGGCCATCGTCGGCTCGCCGCTCGTCGCGCCGCTCGCGCTGTTCATGTTCGTCGCCGCGTTCGTCCCGCTCGTCGGCGTGCTCATCGCCGGCACCGCCGCGATCCTCATCGTGCTCGCGTCCAAGGGGCTGATCGCCGCGGTGATCGTGCTCGCGGTCATGATCGTGATGAACCAGCTTGAGGGGCACCTGCTGCAGCCGCAGGTGGTCGGCAAGATGGTCCGGCTGCACCCGCTCGCGGTGATCCTCGTGCTCGCGGTCGCCGGCGTGACGGCGGGGATCGCGGGAGCGGTGGTCGCCGTCCCGGTGACCGCCGCGCTGACCAGCGCCGCCAGGGCGCTGCGTCACGATGAGGCGCTGCCCAGGGACGAGACGCGGCCGCACGACGCCGCACCGTGAGGCTCCCCGCCGCACGCCGTTCCGGCGCCGCACGGTAACCGGTCGTGCGGTGACCTGACGCCGCACCGTGACCTACGGCGGGCCTTGGCGACAGCACCGGACGATGGCGTGGCGTAGTCTCGGGGGTATACACGGACCACGGACAGGCGAGGGAGACACAGCGGATGACCACCGGCGGCGCGGGCACGCCCGCGGGCACGAGCCAGCTGGAGGTGCTGATCACCCGGCTCGACCCCGCGGTGCCGCTGCCACGCTACGCGCAGCCAGGTGACGCCGGCGTCGACCTGGCCGCCGCCGAGGACATCGAGCTGGCCCCGGGGGAGCGGGCAGTGGTCCGCACCGGCATCGCGATCGCCCTGCCCGACGGCTACGCCGGGTTCGTGCACCCGCGCTCTGGCCTCGCCGCCAGGCACGGGATCACCCTGGTGAACGCGCCGGGCACGGTGGACGCCGGGTACCGTGGCGAGATCAAGGTAATCCTGCTGAACACCGACCAGGCCAGGGCGGTCTCGCTCCGCCGCGGTGACCGCATCGCGCAGCTGGTGGTGCAGCGGGTAGAACACGTGACGTTCCGTGAGGTGCCGGCCCTGCCGGAGTCGGCCCGCGGTGACAATGGTTTCGGCTCGACCGGCGGTCACGCGGCGGCATACCCGCCGCCCATGCCCGCCGGGCGGTGACCAGCGCGACTGGAGGAGATGCGCAGTGTTCGGTCGGCGACGCAGCGACCGTGAGCGTGACCTGGAGGGCCAGGCGCCCGACCAGGCGACGGAGGCCGCAGAGGTATCGGAGACGGAGCAGGACGGCAACAGCCAGGTCGGCCCGTGGGACGTGGCCGAGCCGCACCCGGAGCTATTCCGGGTTGATCTTGGCAGCCTCCAGGTCCCCGTGCTTGAGGGTACCGACATCCAGCTGGTCTTCGCCGAGCAGCAGGGCGCCTGGGTGCTGGTGCGCCATCAGCTCAGCGAGATGCACCTCCAGGCGTTCGCCGCGCCAAAGCGGTCCGGGCTGTGGGAGGACGTGCGCTCCGAGATCGCCGCCGAGATCGCCGGCGCCGGCGGCCGGAGCGAGGAGCGCGAGGGGCCGTTCGGCACCGAGGTGGTCGGGCACGTTCCCGCCGAGCCCGGCAAGCCCGGCTCCGGGCTGCGGCAGGTCAGGTTCGTCGGCATAGACGGCCCGCGCTGGTTCCTGCGCGGCATGTTCTCCGGCGCCGCCGCGGCTGACCCCGCGGCGGCCGGGGCGCTCGAGACGGTGCTCAGCCAGGTCGTGGTGGTCCGCGGCGACCACCCGATGCCGCCCCGCGACCTCCTGGAGCTACGGCTGCCGCCGGAGGCCGCGGCGGCCATCGAGGAGCAGGCCCGCGCACAGCAGGCGGAGCAGGAGCAGAACCGCTTCGCCACCGCGCCCAACCCGTTCAACCGCGGCCCGGAGATGACGGAAACCCGCTAAACCCGGCTAGCGGCGGAACAAGCGGCGGCGGGTCTTGCGGATATAACTCGCGAAGGCTTTCGCGTCGGCAGCGCTGCCTGCGGGGAGCGCAGCCTGGGCGGCGTACTGCTCGAAAGCGGGCCAGAAGCCGTCGCCCAGGCTGGCGGCCACCTCGGGCTGGTGCCTGGCCACGGATCTCGCGCGCTTGCGTAGCAGCGCCTGCGCCTGGATGTGAACCCGCTCCGGGGCCATGCCCGCCGGGGGTTCGGCCCTCGCGACCAGCGCGCTGACCAGGGCCAGCTGGCGGGCGGCGAGCGAGCTAGCGTTAGCGCCCGGGTCGGCCGGGACGGGCGGGTCAGCCGGCGCGGGCATTCGCGAGCACCTCCCTGATCGAAGACAGTTCGGCGGCCAGTTCGGCGTCGGAAGGATAGGCGTCGTCGCGTTCAAGCAGCACGCCGGGCGGGACAGCACGGCCGGCGAGAGCGGCAAGTATGTCGAGGATTTCGCCAGTGACCGGGTGGGCGTGGGTGTCATGCCAGATGCCGTCGCGCAAGACGCCGCCAGCCACGTGGACGTAGGCGACTTCGGAGAGCGGCAAACGGTCCAGGGTTGCCGCCGGGTCGAGGCCGAAGTTGACCTGGGCCGTGTACAGGTTCGCCACGTCGAGCAGCAGGAGCACGCCGGTGCGCTCGACCAGCTCGGTGAGGAAGTCCGCCTCGGTGAACTCGTCCTCCGGCCAGCTGACCAGGGCGGCGATGTTCTCCACGGCGAGCGGGACCGGGAGTTCGGCCTGCGCGGCCAGGATGTTCGCGGTCAGCACCGCGAGCGCCTCGCGGGTGCGCGGGACCGGCAACAGGTGGCCGGCTTCTATCCCGCCCGCGCGGCAGAACGCCACGTGCTCGCTGACCAGCGGCGATCCGAACCGCTCCGCGAGCTGGGCGAGCCGCGCCACGCGCTGCGGCTCCAGCGGGTCGGTGCCGCCGAGAGACAGCGACACCCCGTGCGGCACGACTGGCATGCCGCCCGCATGCAGCCGGGACAGCGAGGCAGGCACCGCCGATGGCGGCACGTTCTCGGCGACCACCTCGACGAAGTCAACGCCCGGCCCCGTCGCTGCCGCGAGGCGCGGCACGGTCAGGTCGATCTCCTGCCGCCAGCCGATGCCGACGCCGAGCGGGAACCCCGCGGTCATCCGCCGCACCCCCCGCCGCCGCAGCCTCCGCCGCCGCAGCCTCCGCCGCCGCCGCCACAGCTGCTGCCGCCGGAACTGGACGGCAGGCCGGCCAGCAGCGCCGACCGCAGTGAGTCGTCCGTAACGGCGGCGAAGCCGGCGAGCGCGACACCGAACAGCGCCGCCGACCCGATTCCCGCGTCGAGTCCGAAGCCGTTTCCCGCCAGTCCGGGAGAAAAGACCACCGCGCCGCGCCGGCTCTGCCGTGCGGCCTCCTTCTCGCGGCGCCGCTCCGCGGACCGCAGCTGGCGCAGCAGGCCGGCGCCGCGGAAAGTGGACAAGTTCGTTAGCCGGCTCCAGTTCCTGACCAGGCTGTACAGGCAGAGGAACGCGCTGAGCACGACCAGGCCCTGCAGGTCGCCGGTGGGCCGGTGATTGTGCGCCCCCTCGGCGAGCCGCAGGCCGCCGGTCACGAACAGCGCCACCCACAGCGCCAGCGACACGATCCGGACCGCGGCGGCCCGCGCCGGGGAAACCAGGAGCCCCTCCGCCCGTAGCCGCGCCTGGATGGCCGCCATGGCCGGGAGCTGCGCGATCCTACGCTGGAACTGGTGCACGGAGATGCCCGCGGGCAGCTCGAGCTCGGGGAACGGGGCGGCCGCGCCGCCGGCTCCCTCCCTGAGGAGCGCGGACTGCCGGTCGAACGCCGCCCGGTCCGCCACGCTCACCCGGCCGGAGCTGTCCGCGCGCACCGCTCCCGACGCGACGAAGTCCGCGATGACTACCTGGGCCGTCCGGGTCGGACCGCCTGCTAGGTAGCCGACCTCGTCGGGGTCGAGCGGCCGGCCAGCGCCCGCGCTGGAACCGAACCGGATGAGCAGGCGAAGCAGGAAGGTCACGACCACGATCGCGGCCGCGCCAACGGCGTAGATAACCAAGAACTGCGGACCAGACAGGCCCCATGGCTGGATCATAGCCGCAGGGTGCCATCCATGAGAGCGTCACGAGCCCGTGCCGTTGCGGGGCAAGCCGCGGATGAAACCGCGATCCGTCCGGGGAAATAGCTCCTCTCCCCCGGACGGATTCGCGCAAGGCCACGACCCTACTCGGCGGCGAACAGCCGCTCGAGTTCCTCCTCAACATCCTGCGAGGTGACGAAGAACAGCTCGTCGCCCGCCTGCAGCGGGTCCTGCGACTGCGGCACGAGGACCCGCCCCTCGCGCAGGATGGCGACAAGGGAGACGTCCGCGGGCCATTCGATCGAGCCGACCTGCTTGCCGGCTAGCGGCGCGTCGGCCGGCATGGTCAGCTCGACCAGGCTCGCCTCGCTCTGGCCGAACGTCATCAGCCGCACCAGGTCGCCGACGCTCACCGCCTCCTCGACGAGCGCGGAAAGCAGTCGCGGCGTCGAGACGGCGACGTCGACGCCCCAGGACTCGTTGTACAGCCACTCGTTGCCCGGGTGGTTCACCCGCGCGACGACCCGGGGGACGCCGTACTCGGTCTTGGCGAGCAGCGCCACGACCAGGTTGACCTTGTCGTCGCCGGTCGCCGCGACGACAACGTTGCACCGGTCGAGCGCGGCGTCATCGAGCGAGCTGATCTCGCACGCGTCGGCGAGCAGCCATTCGGCCCGCGGCACGCTGTCCACCTTGATCGAGCTGGGCTTCTGGTCGATCAGCAGCACCTCATGCCCGTTCTCAAGCAGTTCGCGGGCGATAGACCGGCCCACGGCTCCCGCCCCGGCGATGGCGACCCGCATCAGTGACCCCTCCCATCGCGCTTGGCCAGCGCGCCGCAGACCCGGTCGAGGTCGGACTCCTTGACGATGACGTGCACCACGTCTCCCTGCTGCAGCACGGTACCCGGCTGCGGGACGATCGCCTCGCCGAGCCGGTCGATGTACACGATCCTGGTGCTCGCTGACGCCTCGACGAGCTTCACCGGCTCGCCGATCCAGTCCGGGCACACGTTCACCTGGCTGAGCACGACCTTGCCGGTCGCGTCCCGCCACAGCGGCTCGGTACTCTCCGGTATCAGCTTGCGCAGCATCTGGTCGGCCGTCCAGCGGACGGTGGCGACCGTCGGAATGCCGAGCCGCTCGTAGACCTCGGCCCGCCGCGGGTCGTAGATCCGCGCGGCAACCTGCTGTACTCGGAACGTCTCGCGGGCCACCCGGGCCGCGATAATGTTGGAGTTGTCGCCGCTGCTGACGGCCGCGAAGCCGTCGGCGCGCTCGATCCCCGCCCTGGCAAGCACGTCGCGGTCGAAGCCGATTCCGGTCACCCGGTCGCCCTTGAACGACGGGCGGAGCCTGCGAAATGCCTCAGGGTCACGGTCGATGACCGCTACCGTGATGCCGCGGTCTTCCAGGATGTGAGCGAGCGTCGAGCCGACCCGCCCGCAGCCCATGATGACGATATGCACGACCCGTCCTTTCAGGTCAGTCGCCGGGTCCCGGCGCCCATACCGGGTGCCCCGCCAAAGTTATGCCCTCACATGGGAGAATGCGACTCCGCAAGGGAGGAGAATCTGATGCCGGGTATCGTGCCGTCAGCACAAGGGGGCTCCAATCCTCCGGGGGGACGCCCCCCCGTACCGCCCGCTGTGCCCGCGGCCGGGCCTGATCGCAAAGAGCGCGACCGTATCAGGCCAGCCCGCGGGCACGGTGACCCGGCGGGGAGTCCAGCCCCGGGCCGTGGCCTGGCAGGCCGGCGGGCCGCCGGGGACCCGCCCGCTAAGCCCGGCGGAAAGGCGCAGGCAGACAGGCCCGAACGGAGGCGGCCGGGGACCGTCGGCGGTGCCGTCCTCCCGTCGGCTCTCCCTGCGGAGGCGGGGGGCAGCCCGTTCACCGTGAGCCAGGATGTCGAGGTGGACATCGAGGACGTCGCGCAGGGCGGCTGGTGCGTCGCCCGGCCGGAAGGCCTGCCGGTGATGTTCGTGCGGCACGCGCTGCCCGGGGAGCGGGTCGTCGCCCGGGTGACGGAGGTCACGTCGAAATTCGCCCGCGCCGACGCGGTGGAGATTCTCCGGGCCTCACCGGACCGGGTGACCGCGCCGTGCCGGCACGCCCGGCCAGGCGGCTGCGGCGGCTGCGACTGGCAGCATGCGTCCCTGCCCGCCCAGCGCGCGCTCAAGGCCGCGGTTGTCGCGCAGCAGTTGCGGCGCCTGGCGGGCATCGATCATGAGGTCACCGTCGAGCCCCTCCCCGGCGATTCCCCCGGCACGGCGGCACCAGGCGCGGCACCCGGGCTCGGCTGGCGGACGCGCGTTCAGTTCGCCGTCGGCCCGGACGGCGTGGCCGGCCTGCGCGGGCACCGCTCGCACGAGGTCGTCGACATCGGTGACTGCCCGCTGGCCCACCCGGGCATCCGTGAACTTGACATCCCCGGTGACGACTGGACCGGCGCGGCCGCGGTCGAGGCCGTGGTCGGCAGCGCGGACGCACCGGAGAACGTGGCGGTCACCGTCATCTCCGCGGCACCGCCAGGCGGCCGTGGCCGGCCGCGCCGCGGCCAGCAGGGCCGCGGTGCGGTCCGGCGGCGGCAGGACGCCGGGCAGCCGCACGGGAGCGGCCGGCTCCCCGGGCACAAGCGGACTCTCGTCGAGGGCCGACCCTATCTCGCCGAGCAGGCGGCCGGGCGCATCTGGCAGGTGAACGCGGAGGGCTTCTGGCAGGTCCACCCGGCCGCGGCGGAAACGCTCAGCCAGGCGGTCATCGCGGCACTCGCACCCGAGCCCGGCGACTCGGTCCTCGACCTGTACTGCGGCGCCGGCCTGTTCGCCGGGGCCGTCGCTCCGCTCGTCGGCCCCGGCGGCGCGGTGACCGGAATCGAGTCGGACCCCGCCGCGGTCAAGAGCGCCAGGCAGAACCTCAGCGACCTGCCATGGGTCACCGTCCACCGGGCCGACGTCGCCCAGGCCGCCACCGGGGAGGACCTGCCGCCGGCCAGGCTGGTGATCGCGGACCCGCCGCGGGCCGGCCTGGCCCGCGAGGTCGTCGGCTACCTAGCGGGCGACAGCCCGGCGGAGCGCTTCGCCTACGTCTCCTGCGACCCCGCCACGCTCGCCCGGGACCTGGCCCTGCTCGCCGCCGGCGGCTGGCGGCTGACGGGCCTGCGCGCGTTCGACGCCTTCCCGATGACGCATCACGTCGAGTGCGTCGCCACTCTCACCCGCTGAGCGCCGTCCCCCCCGCGTGTCACCCTCGCCGGGCGGCTGTCGCCGCCCGTTGGCGCGCCTCCGTCGGCGCTACTAAGAATCCGCGCCCGTTAAGGCACGGAGCGCGTCAAGGCGCGTCCGCCTGTCCCGCGCCGCTCTCCGGGTTGGCCGGGCGCGGGTCGCCCGGGCGGCCGGCCACGTAGTAGCCGAGGCCGGGGTAGCGGATGAGCATCCCTTCCTTGACCAGGACGCCGAGCGCCTTGGAACACGTCTGCCTGGCGTGACCGTACTCCTGGCTGAGCGTGGTGATCGACGGGGTGGCGGTCCCGGGCGGGTACGTCCCGGCCATGATCGCTTTACGCAGGACCCCGGCGAGCTGCATGTACGCTCTTGGGTCTGATTCGTCACCTATCGACATCCTCGTACCATACTCGATTGGCAAAGTTGCCAATCGCAACGCTTCGACAGTAGTCGACCGTAGACGTGAGCGGTCATTTGGCGCTATCATTCATCGCATGTACCTGTGGAAGCTGGTTGGCAACAACGCCTCACAGGACCGGATGCGGTCCGGCGTCGGCGACGATCTGCCCGCGATCATGCGCGGAATGGAAGGCGACCTGCTGGACGGCAGCGCCTTCGTCGCCCGCGTCTACGAGGTGGTTTTCCGGGTGTCGGTCGCCGATCTCGGCGAGATCCACGTGCCCACCGGCCGCGAGTGGCACGGCCGCCGCGACAACCACGGCGGCGTGCACTGGGAGCAGCGGTCCGCCACTCCTCAACACCAAGCGGTGGGGGCCAACTCGGCGGGTGCCCGCGAGCAGTCTTCGGGCACCGGGGAACGCGCCGTGGTCCGGTGAGGCATTCCGGTCTGACTGCCAGTTGGCTGTCGAGTGTCCCCGGTCGAGCCTGGCGTAACGAACTGTCGCCTGATGAGCACTACCGTTCATTCGCCGGCAACGGACGTTTGTCGCCCGTTCGGGTGACTTGCGCCGCGTCGCGGGTGAGTGCGCGGCTGGCTGTCTCGCCCGCGGGCACGGCCTCTGAGGTGGTCCGTTGCCTGATGAGAGGCCGCGAGCCGACCGCGGTCCCGTCCCCGGGGTCGGCTGCCCGGGCGGTGAGTCGGGTGGCGCAGGCCGTGTGATTGCACGGAGCGGGCTGCCTGCGGTCGCGCGGGTGCTTACGATCGTTAGCGTGGCGATTTTCTCAGGGGGCCGGCCCGGGCGACCGCAGCCCGAGGCTGGAGGCGGGGACGGCGGCGGTAGCAGCCACGGGGAAAGCAGCTGGCCAGGCCAGGACGCGAGCCACGGTTACGATTTCGAAGGCGCGGGCGGACCTGAGTTCGGCTGGGGGGCCGGGCCCGGTCAGGCGGGGGCGCCAGGCTTCGCGGGGGCAACGGTCCCGCCGGGTGGTCCCCCCTACCCCGGCGGACACGGAGGCGGGCCCGGCCCGCACGACATGAGGGGCTACGGTGGCGGCCCGGCCGGCCCCGCCTTGGGCGGCCCGGATTTCGGTCGGCCGGAAGGCGCCGTCCCCGGAGGCGGGTACGGCGGGCGCGGGCCCGCGCCTGAACGATCGCACGCCGGGCACTGGCACGAGGGAGCCCCGCCGGACAACGCGTGGTACCCGGGCGCGGCCGGTCCGCCGCCGGGCGCGTTCCCCGGCGGCCCCGTGCCGGGTCCGCCAGCCGGCCAGCCGCAGCCCGCCGGGTACCCAGGTGCGGGAAGGCCGGGGCCGGGTTCCTGGCCGCATGCGGACCAGGATCAGGGGTACCAGCCGGAGCCTTACGGTCCCGGGCACTTCGCGCAACCGCCGGGCCAGTTTCCCGGGCCGCCCGGCCCCGGGCCGGCCGGGGCCGCCGGCCCGTACCAGGCCGGGCCGCCGTCGGCGGGGCCATGGGGACCGGCGCAGGCGGGGCCGTATCCGCAGTCCCCGTACCCGGCCGCACCGCAGCAGGCGGCGTACCCGGCGGCACCGCCCGGCTTCTACGACGCTGGCGTGGCGGGCCCGGCTCACCCCGGACCGCGGGGCGCGGGCCAGTTCGCGCCGGGCCCGTACCCGGCCGGCCCGTCCGCCGCCGCGCCAGACCAGTTCACGCAGCCTGCCCAGTTCGGCCCCGCCGCGCAGTTCGGCCCCGTACCGGAGGGCCAGTTCGGGCCGCCCGCTGACCCCGGGCCGCCCGGATCGTACGCCCCCTTCAGCCAGGCCAGGCAGTTCGGTCAGGCCGCGGAGTTCGGACCGGCTGGCCAGTTCCCCGGCGATGCGGCCGGGAACGCGCGGCCCGGTCACCCGCGGCCGGCTGATGCCGACCCCGACCGGGTGCTGACGCCGACGACCATCTACGCGCCCGGCAGCCTCATCAACCCGCCCGGAGCCCCCGACGCCGGAGCCCCGGACGGAAGCCACGGCCCGTTCCCGCCCACCGCAGGCGCTGGCCCGGCGGGGCCTGGTTACGCGGCGGCGCCGCCCGGCTATGCCCCCTACCCCGGCGCCCCCTACCCCGGCCACGGGCCAGCGCCCGCGAGCGGCTACCCGGCGGCGCCCGGCTATCCGGACCACGTGCCCTACCAGGCACAGCAGGCGCAACCTCCGGGCGCCTTCGCCGGCCCCGGTGCCGCAGGCCCCGGTGCGTTCCCCGGTCACGCCGGCTTCCCCGCGCAGCCCGGGCCGGCCGACGGCGCGGGACACGGCCAGCCTTACGGACCCGGTGGCTACCCGCCTCCCGGTTACGGCACGCCCGGCTACGGCGGCCCGCCCCCCGGCTACGGCGCGCCTGCCTACGGCAGCCCGTACCCCGGCACCAGCCCGTACCCTGGCGGCGCAGCGGCGCCGGCGGCGGGCGGGCAAGGAGCAGCGCCGCCGGGATTCCCGGGCGCCGCCGGCTACGGCCCGACGGGCGGGCAGTTCCCCGGCCCCGCGTACGGCCAGGAGTTCCCCGGCCAGCCGCCCTACTACGACCACGGCACCCCGCCGCACCCGCAGGCGCCCGGATGGCACGCCGCGGACACCTTCCCGCCGTCCGGCGAGGCCCGCCGCCCCGACGGGCACCCGTTC
>Ga0070713_100003529_pt1 | contig 10337 bp, 11 predicted proteins | sample LARL82metaG_FD_65465 | JGI IMG/M metagenome (GOLD analysis project Ga0070713, IMG submission 65465) | Corn, switchgrass and miscanthus rhizosphere microbial communities from Kellogg Biological Station, Michigan, USA - LAR L8-2 metaG | ecosystem: Host-associated > Plants > Roots > Rhizosphere ... | reverse complement strand
TCGTGCGCGTCGATCTGCTCCTGCACGCGCGCTTGCCGCGCGAGGAGCTTCTCCATCGCCGCGTCGCTCATCGGCTCCGCGAACTGCATCGAGATGTTCTGAAACTCGTCGAGCAGATCGCGCTGCGTCTGCACCGCGAGCTCGACGTTTCCTCTGACGTCCAGATTCGGATCGAGCTCCGGCTCCTGCGACAAATAGCCGATGCGCGTGCCCTCGGCCGCCCACGCCTCGCCGATAAAATCGTGATCGACGCCCGCCATGATGCGCAGCAGCGACGACTTGCCGGCGCCATTCGCGCCGAGTACGCCGATCTTTGCGCCGTGGTAGAACGACAGCCAAATCCCGCGCAAAATTTCCCGCGACGGCGGGACGACCTTGCGCAGGTCTTTCATGACGTAGATGAATGACGGAGGAGCCATTACCAATCGAGTGGGTTCGCGGTTCGTGAGGAATCTAACCGCTGGCTCACCTCGGAAATCAGTGGCCGCCGCCCGGACTCGGCTTCAGTTTCAGCTCCCAGGTCTCGGCGGTGAGCGCGTGACCGAATAGGGTGTGCTGCTCCTCGGCGACGAGCTTGAATCCCGCGGCCGCATAGATCTTCCGTGCCGACGTGAGGTCGCGTTGCGTCCAGAGTGTGATCTTCTTGTAGCCGGCGCCGCGCGCGAAGCGGATGACTTCGTCGACCAGGCGCGCTCCGAGTCCGAGGCCGCGCGCCGACGGTTCGACAAGGAGCAGACGCAACTTCGCGACGGTCTTGCTCTTCGCGACGACAAAGATCGATCCGACGATCTCACCGTCGCGCTCGGCGATCCAGCAGCGCTCGCGCGCCGGATTAAACGTGTCGATGAACTCCGCCACGACGTGGGCGACGAGCGCCTCGAAGCGTTCATCCCACCCGAACTCCTCGGAGTAGATCGCGCCATGCCGATGCACGACCCACCCCATGTCGCCCGGCCGGTGCGACCGCAGTGTGTAGGGGACGGACGGCGACGCCGCCGCGCCGGATCGTCCGAGCGAGCTGCGGATCGCGCGCATCGCGTCCAGAATCCGTCGTTGATCGGCGGCCGGCAGCGGTTGGAGCATCGCGACGATTTCCGCGCGCGCGCGCGTGTCGAGTGGTGAGAACGCCCGCCGGCCCGCGGGAGTGAGACGGAGCAGTGCACGACGCCGGTCGCCCGAACCCGGCTTGGTCGTCACCAAACCGCGCTTTTGAAACGACCGCAGCGTCCGACTGAGATAGCCGCGGTCGAGGCCAAGCGTTTCGGCGATCTCGCTCGCGGTCGGATGGTCGCGATTCGCCAGCTCGAAGAGGACGCGGACTTCGGTGAGCGAGAATTTGCTGTCGAGATGCCCTTCGCCGAGCGCGCCGATGCGGCGCGTGTAGAACCGGTTGAATTCGCGCACGGCTTCGGCGCGTTGTTCGACCTGCCGCATGATTCCCTCATCGACCAGAGACGGGAATCTATACTCGATCAGTTAGTTGACTTTGTCAACCATCCGCCCCGGGGGAGTCACGGTGCGTGCGCGTGACTGCCGGATCCGTGGTGATCGTCGCTCCACACCGACGCGATGTCGCGGCCTTCGATGACGTTCGCGTGCACCATCCATCCGAAGGTGCTCGGATGGAACTCGCCGTGGACCGCATCGCAGGCCGCCTTGGTCGCGATCGGGCTCTCGGGACCGAACACCGGATGGCCGTCGCGCTGCTCGGTCCATCGCGCTTGCTCGCCCTTTGCCGGCAGACACCAGTTCACGTGCTTGTGCCATTGGGCGATGCCCAGCGGAACGCGCTCGTCGAGCCGGTCGAGCGAGGCGCCCTTGGGCATCGTGTACATCGCTCCGATGAGATGGAGCTTGCCGTCGTCGCCACGTTTGTAGAGGATCGACGTCGGCTTGGACGCGTCGAAATGAAACGCGGCAAGGAACGCGCGGCGGTAGTTCGTAAAGTGATAGACGCGCTGCGCTTTCACGTTGGGAAGAAACATCTTGTAGCCATCGGCGCTTGCCGCGGCCGTATCTTGGTACTTGCTGATCGCCTGTCGCAGCTCGGCGGCGATCGTCGTCGCACGAACCGAGTCAGCGTGCGTCGCCGCGCGCAGCGGTGTCAGTTCCATGTGTTTCATCATGTTCTCGTCCATTGGACCGCTCATGACGTGGTCAGCCATGCCGGCCATTTGGGCGCTATCATTCTCGGGACGCGCGATGGGGCGCGGCTTCGCCTGACCGCCCTGCGCGGCGGCAACCGCTGGGAACCAGGCCGTCGCGGCGAGTATTGCCATCGCCAAACCAATGAGTGTTTTGAGTCGCGTTGTCTTCATAACTTTCCCTCGTCATTTGACGCTACGCACGCGTCTTCGTTACTAGCCCCTCTGTGGATCTCAACAGCTTCCTACCCAGCCTTTCGGGGAACCCGCTCAAGGCGATTCCGTTCGTTTTTGTTGGCGGTGTGCTCACGAGCCTGACGCCGTGCATCTACCCGATGATCCCGATCACCGCGGCGATCGTCGGGGGCACATCGGTCGCCGACACAACGGCTCCCGCCCCGCCGCGCTGGCGGCCGCTCGTCCTCACACTCTCCTACGTACTCGGGCTCGCGCTGGTTTACTCCGCGCTGGGCCTGTTCGCGGGCCTCTCGGGAACGCTGTTCGGATCGGTGAGTACCAATCCGTGGCTCTACCTGGCGATGGCGAATCTGCTGCTGCTGGCGTCCCTAGCGATGCTCGACGTTCTGCCGGTGCGCGTACCAGCGTGGGTCCTTGAACGAGCGAGCACGGCAGGGACAGCGGGACGCATGTCCGGTGCGTTCACTATGGGAGCGATGTCGGGGCTCGTCGCGGCTCCCTGCTCGGCGCCGGTGATGGCCGCCGTGCTCACCTGGGTCTCATCGACCAAAAGCGCGTGGCTGGGATTCGTCTATTTGTTCGTCTTCTCGCTGGGCATGTGTACGCTGCTGGTCGTCGTTGGCTTGTCGTCCGGCGCGATCGCGCGATTGCCGCGGGCCGGCCTGTGGATGGTGTGGATCAAGCGGTTCTTCGCGCTCGTGATGATCGGCGTCGCGGAATATTATCTCGTCAAAATGGGTCAATTGATCATATGAAACAGTGTAGCGTGAGACGATGGAACTGGGGTCTCGCCTTTGCGGCAATCGTCGGCTCGGCGCTCGTGGCCGCGCCGTCCACGGCGCGGAGCCAGGACCTCGGAATCGAGATCGGGTCGGTCGCGCCGGCGGCCAAGGTGCATACGCTCGACGGACACGAGGCCGACTTGTCGCAATACACCGGCAAGACGCCGGTGCTGATGGAGTTCTGGGCGACATGGTGCCCGAACTGCAAGGAGCTCGAGCCGACGCTGCTCGATGCGGCGAAGAAGTACGGGACGAAGATCAAGTTCGTCGGCGTCGCCGTGTCGGTGAACGAATCACCGGACCGCGTGAAGGCGTTCGTCGCCAAGCACGGACTGCCGGGCGATCAATACTTCGACACCAAGGGCAACGCGACGGGCGCGTTCGACGTGCCGGCGACGTCCTACGTCGTGGTGATCAACAAGGCCGGCAAAGTCGTGTACACCGGTCTTGGCGGAAAGCAGAACCTCGAGGCGGCGATCAAGAAAGCGCTATAGGGTCCGACCCACGGCCGCGAGTCCGTCGAGAATATCGCTGACGTCGCCGGTCGTGGTTCGCGGATTCATCATGGTCACGCGCAGCACGCGGCGTCCCTCGAGATTGGTGCCCGTGATCCACCCTTCGCCCGACAAGTTGTAGCGCTCGCGCAGCTCGCGATTGAGCTCGTCGAGCGCCTCGTCGCTGCGCGTGCGGTCACCGACGTAACGAAAGCATAGGATATTGCATTCCGGCTCGTGCATCGCCTCGAAGTCGCGACGCTCGGCAATCGCCTCCCACATCTGACGCGTGAGCGCGCAGAAATAATCATAGAGCTCGGCGAGGCCGTTGGCACCGTAGCGCTGCAGCGCGACCCACAGCTTGAACACGTCGGCGCGGCGCGAGCAGATGAAGTTGCGCGTGCCTTGATCCCAGACGCGCTCTCCCTCCGCCTGATTGAACAAGTACGGCGCGCGCTGCGAGAACGCCGAATCGAGATCGTGCAGGTCGCGGACGAGCACCATTCCGGTCTGTGTCGGCAGCAGCATCATCTTGTGCGGATCCCACGCCAACGAACGTGCGCGCTCGATGCCACGCACACAGCCGCGATGCTTCGCCGAGAGCAGCGCCGACCCGCCATGAGCGGCGTCCACATGCAGCCACACGCCGTGCTGGTCGCAGAGCGCGGCGATCACCTCGAGATCGTCGAACGATCCGGTGGCTGTCGAGCCGGCTGTCGCGACGACGGCCATGACGCGCCGGCCGACGCGACTCAGCTCGGTCAGCGCCTCGCGAAGCGCGCCCGGATCCATCTTGTAGTGGCGTGAGCGGATGGCCAACACGTTCCGCATGCCGAGTCCGAGCTCGGCGCCGGCGCGCGTGACCGCGTAGTGCGCGTGCTCGCCGCAGAGCAACACCGGCGGATCCGAACCGACTCCGTTCGTCCAGGCGTCAGGCATCGACGCGCCGCGTGCCGCGAGCAAGGCCGTGAACGTCGCTTCCGTGCCGCCGCTCGTGAGCGTCCCGCCGCTGCCGGTCGGAAGTCCGGCGAGTTGGCACATCCACGTGATGACACGATGCTCGAGGACCGTGGCGACGGGCGACATCTCGAACACCGCGACGGATTGGTTGAGCGCGGCCGTGACGGACTCCATCCAGACCGCGACGGGCAACGGACCGGCGATTTGGTGTCCGACGTACCGCGGATGATACAACCGGTTGCAGTCGGGAAGCAGGTCCGAGCGGACGCGCGAGACGATCGAGTCGATCGAGTGTCCGTCCCGAGGCATTGGCTCGTCGAAGCGTGCGGCGAGACCGGCGGGCGTGTGCTGCGTCGAGACGCGTCCGGCGCGGCTCCGCGTTTGGACGAAGTAGTCGGCGGCGATGGCGACGAACGCGCGACCGATGGCGGCGTCCGCGTCGGCTTCGATCTTTGCGAGGATATCGGGCGCCGGCAGCGGCGCCACGACGTGTGCGAGTTCGGTCATGTCGAGGGAGTGCCTGTCAACGAGAGCTCGAGCACTTTCTGCGTTCGGGTGAGGTCGATCGATCGGCACGCCTGAATCGAATCGATGCGGACGGACTCGGTGATTCGAACACGCAACAGCTCGCGGAGCCGCTCGCGCGACAGCTCGGGATAGAAGCTCAACGTCACGTGCGGCGTGAAGGTGAATCGCGGCTGCTCGAAGGATAACCCGCTCGACTTGATCGCTTCGTGCAGCGCGCGAATCGCGCCGTGCGGGGCGATCGGCATGACGACGACGGTGCTCTGCATGAACTGCATCGGCGGCTCGAGGAGGACGGAGAACGCGGGCGTTGCCGCGGCGACCGGCTCGAGCGCGGCGCGCAGGGCCTCGTCGGTCGTGTCGGGCGAGATCGGCCCCATGCCCGACGAGCCGGTGATCGTGATGTGCGGCGGCAGTTCGGCGACCATCCGCGGATCGTAGCGCTTTTGAATCGCGAGCAGCTGCTCGGCGATCGGGCCATGCAGCTCGGTCATCATGATGATGCCGGGCTTCACGTGCGACTCACCGCGCCGTGACAGCTCCGGGAATCACCATGAACGAAAGATGGGACAGATCCGAGGGCGACACTGACGCGCGCAACAGCCATCGATCGAGTTGGTTGCTGGGATGCGTACGATGATAGCGCACGACCTTGGTTCCCGCGAAGGTTCCGATCGCTGCGCCCATGATGACGTCGCTCGCCCAATGTCGGTTTTCGTACATTCGCGACGCGCCGACGGCGACAGCGCCGCCATACAGGACGGGACCAATCCCGTAATACGTCGCCTGGGGCCACCAGCGACTCGTCTCCGCACTCACTGCCGCAGCCGCCGCGAATGCCGCGACCGTATGTCCCGACGGAAACGAGCGATACGAATCGCCGCGATGGAGGCCGCGCAATAGCTGCCAGTCGTCGGGGTTTGGACCGGCGGTATCGACGAACGGACGCGCGCGTCCGAACGAATACTTGAGAACGTTCGCGAACGCCTCGCCGATCACCAGTGCTTCGGTTCCGCGCAGCCCAAGCTCGGCGAGACGATCGCTGTGGCTCACGCGACCAAGAGCGTACATCGACGTTCCAATGATCACCGATCCCGGTTCGGCGATGTTGCGCACGATCGTCGACGTGGTGCGCAGCAGCTTCTGCTGCTGCGAGTACGGTCGTTGGAGCGAGACGGCCGCGCGTTTGTCGAGCGGACGAATCGCTAGCGTCCCGAAGGCAAAGCCGCCGGCGAGGACCGCGTCACGCCACGTGAACAGCGGTCGCTGATACGATCCGTCGCCGACCTGCGCACCCACCGAGCGCGCGAGGAGCGGAGCGAGCAACAGCATCCGGAGCACGCGTCCGATCGCAAGCGCACGTCGGCGTGGATGAGTATCGGCACGGTTACATGAGGACCTCACGCGAACCTTCCAAGTCCGCGAGGAACATCTGCTCCGCTTGCTCGCCAAGCACCGCGTCCTCGATCACCGCATCCAGCTCGTAATTGATCGCCACGCCGAGCGGATTGAAATCGGTCGACCCGACGCGCACCCATCGTCCGTCGATCACGCTCGTCTTGGCGTGCATCATCTCGCCCTGCCATTCCCATATTCGGACCCCGTTCGTCAGCAACCGGCGATAGTAGCGCCGCGCGAGCAGCGACACCCATGGATGGTCGTTGCGACTCGGCAGCAGCACGCGGACGTCGACACCATCACGCGCCGCGCCGTTGAGCGCTTCGACCTCGGAGGGAGAAGGCGTGAAGTATGCCGTGGCGATCCAGATCGACCGTCTTGCCGAGATGGCCTGGATTTGGAGTGCCCGGGAGACGCGAAGCCGAAGGGGTTCGCCCTCGACGATCCCGACGAGGGCCGGCTGGTCGGTGGCGGGATCGAGGTGGGCACCCCGCGCCGGGCGCCGGAGGAAGCGGTGCGACCCGCGCCGCTCGTGACCTTCGGTGCGTCGCCACATGTGATCGAACGCCTGCATCATGTCGCGCGCCGCCGGCCCGTCGATCCGAACCGACGTGTCGCGCCACCGCGAGCGATGCAGCTTCTGGATCCCGGTCGTCCATTCGCGGCCGACGCCCACGCCGCCAGTGATGCCCACGGCGCTGTCGACGACCAGCAGCTTCCGGTGATCTCGAGGGACGAGGCCGAGCCAGCGGTGGAGGCCCGGCGGGTTGAAGACGGCGATCTCCACGCCGCCGCGCCGGATCTGGTTGATGAACTTGCGAGATGTGCCGCGGGCGCCGACCCAGTCGAGGAGCAGACGAACGCTGACCCCTCGTGCGGCGGCGCGAAGCAGGGCCTCGCTCATTTGTCGTCCGACGTCATCGGAGCGAAAGATGTAGCTCTCGAGCGCCACACTCGCCGTCGCCGCGTCGATGAGCTGGATCATCGCCGCGAACGTCGCTGGACCGTCGCGCAGCAGGGCGACACGGTTTCCGCTCGAGACGTCGGCGGCCGCGATCCGCCACAGACCGCGGGCAAAGGACGGGCCCGGGACGGCGGGCAAATCGCCAACCCCCCGGCCCAACACTATCTCTCCAGCGAGCTTGGACACGGTCGACCGAGTCTACAGGATGCGTGCCGAGTCTACGGGCGGGACCAACCGGTGACAATACGCTCCAGCTCGCCGAGCTCGAAGGGCTTCGCCAGGACGGGCCGCTGCAACGCGGTCAGTGCCTTTTCGACATCGTCCTCGCGGACAATATCGCCGGTGACAAACACAACTCGCTCGGCGACCTTCGGCTTGTGCATGTCGATCCACTTGAATAAATCGAAGCCGCTTTCGTCGCCGAGCCGGATGTCGATGAAGGCGCCATCGACCTCGTGCGCCGCCAGGATGTCGCGAGCCTCCTCGCTCGTGCCGGCCGTGTACACGACATGGCCGCGGCGAGTGAGCCATGCTCGGAGCGCGCGGCGAATTGCCTCTTCGTCGTCGACATACAGGATGGCAGCCAAGTCTCCCTCCCAGTTGACAACGTCGCTCACTGGCGGGACGAAAGCGCGATTCCCTCACCCTCACGAGGGCGGAGGGTTCCCGAAACAGAAATTAGTACATTCTAATGCCCATCGGTAGCTCCGGCCGTTTCGATGGGGCATTTCCTGCGGCGCGATTGGCCGCTGATCGGCCGGGTGAGCATCTCGGGGGTTGGCCGCGCTGGCTGGGGTTTCGGGGACCCGGCATATTTCCTCGATGCTCAACATCGATTTGTCCGGCCGGCGGGCGCTCGTGGCCGGTGTGGCCGACGACGCCGGCTTCGGGTTCGCGATCGCCAAGGCCCTCGCCGCCGCCGGCGCAAGCGTTTGCGTCGGGACATGGCCGCCGGCGCTCAATATTTTCATGGCGCTTCTCGAGCGCGGCAAGTTGGACGAGTCGCGCCGGCTGTCATCGGGTGAACTCCTGACGTTCGAGAAGATCTACCCGCTCGACGCCGTGTACGACTCGCTCGACGAGATCCCGGACGACGTGCGCACGAGCAAGCGATACAGGGACGTTGGCGATTGCTCGATTGGCGGCTTGGCGGAGCGACTCATCGCGGACTTTGGCGACAAGCCGCTCGACATCGTCGTCCATTCGCTGGCGAACGGACCCGAGGTCAAGAAGCCGCTGATCGAAACGAGTCGACAGGGCTACCTCGCCGCCATCAGCGCCAGTGCGTACTCCATGGTGTCCATGGTCCAGCGACTCGGGCCACTCATGCGCAAGGACGGCGCGTTCGCCTCGCTCACCTACTTGGCGAGCGAGCGAGTCATCCCGGGTTACGGTGGGGGTATGTCGTCGGCGAAGGCGGCGCTGGAGAGCGACACGAGGACACTGGCGTTCGAAGCGGGTCGCAAGTTCGGTTGCCGCGTGAACACCATCTCCGCCGGCCCCCTCGCCTCCCGCGCCGCGACGGCGATCGGGATCATCGAGAAGATGGTCGAATACGTCTCCGCAAACGCGCCGCTACAGGAACGACTACAACCCGTCGAGGTTGGCGAAGTCACGGCCTTCCTGTGCTCTCCATTGGCGAGCGGCATCACCGGCAACACGGTGTACGTCGACAAGGGGTATCACGCGATGGGGATGGCAATCGAACGAGAAGCGAAACTGACGACGAGCGAAACTGACGAACGGCGGAGCTGACAAACCGCGCAACTGACAAACCGCGCAACTGACAAACTGCGCAACTGACAAACTGCGGAACTGACAAACCTGCGGAACTGACAAACCTGCGGAACTGACAAACTGCGGAGTCGCGCGATGGAGTGGCGCTCAGGACACAGCCACTTTGCCGCTGGCAAGATCGTAGACTCCGGCCGCAACCTTGAGTGTGCCCGCCGTGGCAGCTTGCCGGATGACAGTTGACGAAGTACGCAACAGCTCGGCCTGCAACCTTGCGTTGATTTCGATTGCCCTATCGACGTTGCCACCGGATTGGTCGACAGCCGGGCGAAGGTGTGGATAGAGAGAGCTAATCTGTCCAGGGACGCTGTCTGCCTTCATCGCCGCCTTCACCGCGCCGCAGTTTGTGTGGCCAAGCACCACCAGCGCACGGATCCCGAGAACGGCCACCGCGTATTCGAGGCTGGCGATGATCTCGGGCGTCACCATGTTTCCGGCAACACGTGTCACAAAGACGTGGCCGATGGACTGGTCGAACACCAGCTCTACCGGTATTCGAGAGTCGGCGCACGCCAGCACGCCCGCAAACGGTTCCTGTTGCGCGACGGTGTGTTCCCTCAAAATGTTCAGATCGTGCTCGATCGAAATCAGCTGATTGGCCGCGAACCGCCGATTACCGGCTAGCAATTCCTGCAGGACCTCGTCCGGGGTCGGAGCCGCTTTCACACGAACGCTGCGCGTGGAACGCGGACGGATTCCTGAGCGCGCGGCAATCCCGACCATCGCCGCCGCGGCGGCCGTATGGAGAAACTGCCTCCGGGCGACGCCCGAGTGCGCGCTTTCATCTCTTGGCATTTGGTAGAACCCCTGGATACGAGTCGAGTCCTAAGGCCAAAGAGATGATCGTCTCGCGGAGCGCCGCGCGGCCATACGACCTTGGCTCGGTCGTCCATTGGTCCAATAGGCGTTTCTCTCGCTCGTAGGGACCAACGAGGACCAGAACTGACAAACGCGGAAGGGCGACTTCAGACGCGCAATGTCATTCCGCTCCTCGTTAATGCCCGCTCCTCGTTGGTCCCCGCTCCTCGTTGGTCCCCGCTCCTCGTTGGTCCCCGCTCCTCGTTGGTCCCCGCTCCTC
>Ga0070713_100003525_pt1 | contig 10340 bp, 10 predicted proteins | sample LARL82metaG_FD_65465 | JGI IMG/M metagenome (GOLD analysis project Ga0070713, IMG submission 65465) | Corn, switchgrass and miscanthus rhizosphere microbial communities from Kellogg Biological Station, Michigan, USA - LAR L8-2 metaG | ecosystem: Host-associated > Plants > Roots > Rhizosphere ... | reverse complement strand
GGGATTTTCAAACGCGCCACGAGTTCCATTTGGCCATAATCTTAGCGTCAAACCCGGCGAACATCCCCGCCGGCGGAGAGGGGAAAGGGGGCCGCCGGGGGCCATCTCTGTGGCGGAAGCGTGAACCCAACGGTAGCCGCTTGCGACTAACGTGACGAGTCCGACCGCCAAAAGCGATGCAATCGACATCAGATGAGGTGCTGATCGGACGAATCGCGAACGGCGACCGGCTCGCTATGCAGGTGCTGTACGCGCGCTACCACGTGCGAGTGTTTCGATTTGTCGTGCGTCTGGTACGCGATGACGCTGTGGCGGAGGACCTGATCAGCGAGGTGTTTCTCGACGTGTGGCGCCAAGCCGGTCGGTTCGAAGGGCGCTCCACGGTATCGACATGGATGTTGGCCATCGCGCGCTTCAAGGCCCTTTCGGCACTCAGGCGCCGGCTGGACGGGGAGTTGGACGAAGAGACTGCAAGCGCGATCGAGGATCCAGCAGACGATCCAGGGACCGCGCTCGAGAAGAAGGACAAGAGTACAATGATCCGAAAGTGCCTGCTGGGACTTTCGGCGGAACACCGGGAGATCATCGACCTCGTGTACTACCACGAGAAATCGGTCGGAGAGGTAGCCGAAATCGTCGGCATCCCGGAGAACACGGTCAAGACGCGCATGTTCTACGCGCGCAAGCGGCTCGCGGAGCTGCTCAAGGCGGCAGGAATTGAAAGAGGTTGGCCATGAACGCGATAAGTAAGGAGCCGGAGCGCCACGAGATTGAAGCGCTTCTGCCGTGGCACGCGGCAGGGACGCTCAGTCGCCGCGACGCCGATCGCGTAGAACAAGCGCTTGCCGGCGACCGCGAACTGGCGCGCCGTTATGATCTCGTCCGTGAGGAGCTTGCCGAGACGATCCATCTCAATGAGACGCTCGGTGCGCCGTCGGCGCGCGCAATGGAGAAGCTGTTCGCCGCGATCGACGCCGAGGAGGCACGCGCGCCGCGGCGCCAGCGCCAGTTCGACCTCGGCAGCCGCGTATCTGAATTCCTGTCGAAGCTCACTCCTCGCACGCTTGCCTGGTCGGCAACCGCCGCGGCTGCTGCGATCTTGTTGCAAGCGGCCGTGATCGCCGCGGTCATGGTCAAAGAGCCGGCAACTCCGGCCGGCCCGGGACTCGCTAGTGCCTCAACCGAAGGCTCATTTGCCGTCGTGCGCTTTGCGCCTCAGGCCACGGCGAACGACATCACCAATTTCCTTGGCGCCTATAAGGCCACCTTGGTCGAGGGACCGCTGAATATGGGAGGCCAGCTCTACCGTATTCGCCTCTCCGAAACGAAGCTGCCGAAGGATGAAGTCGGCAAAATCGTGCACCAGATGCAATCGGAATCGAAGGTCGTCGGTTTCATTGCCGTCAGGGAGTAAGGCCGGACGGGGGGCGGCCGCAGACGGCAAGCCCCGGGGAACGGCCGTTTGCGCCGGCTGCGGCGATTGTGACAGCGGTCCGGCATCAGTCCGGCGCGCTACCTCCTAAAGCATTGAAATTATTGGATTTCTCTTGCGGGAACCGCCGTCAGGAGTGGAACAGGGCGGCCGAAAAATTCCCCCCGGAAGCTTAAAAATCGGCTTGAACCTTTTCACGACTTGCGGAGACTAATAGGCGAACAGGCCCACTGAGGCCTGAATTACAGCCCCGATCGGCGCTCACGCCCCCCCGATCCCCTGCGCCGATCAACGCGACCCGCCCGGATTTCCCCGTCCGGGCGGGTCAGTTTTTGGGCCCCCGCACGCTGCGCCTCCCCCAGGAGCAAGCGAAATCCCTTCCGGCCCGGACGACTCCCGCCCTTGTGCCCCGCAGAAGGACTATGATGTCGAGCGATTCGCTGATGTGCCTTGGGTGCAGCGATCTTAAGAGCGGTCTGTCGTTGCTTGTGCGTGCTCCGGACCAGACGATCCAACATCGCCACGAGCGTTGCGACCCGGCTCCTCCATGTCGGCACGAATGCCTGCGCATGCACTCGACGCGGTCGCCCAGAAATGGCGCGCCCTCGCGGAGCGCCGCCGTGCGCATTTTCTCGAGCTCTATGACAGTGGGCGCTGGAAGCACTACTACAGCGAAGAGCAATTCCTCTATCGCATGCGTGAGGCCATTCGCATGACGCAGAGATGGTCCGAGATCGCGCCGGCGATGGATGAAGTCGCGCCGGGGCAGGAGCAAAGCCTCGCCAAGAGTCAGCGTCGGACCGCGGCTTGAAGCGCCTTCGCGTCGTCTCCCCTGTCATGCGCAGTGCCCGGACGTCGTAAGCGCGATCCCAAGCGCTTCCGCGCCGCGCCGCCATTCCCTATGGTTCACTTTCCTCCATCGTGGCTCGTAACCGATCGTGTGACATGACCAGCGCCCTGTTTTCTCCCATTCGCCTCGCCCAACTCGAGCTTCCCAACCGCATCGCAGTCTCGCCGATGTGCCAATACAGCGCCGATGATGGCGTGGCCTCGGATTGGCACCTCAATCACCTCGGTATGCTCGCCAACTCCGGGGCGGCGCTGCTCGTAATCGAGGCGACCGGGATCGAACGCGGCGGCCGCATCAGCCACGGCTGCCTTGGTCTTTATTCAGCCGACTGTGAAGCGGCGCTGGCTCGCGTGCTCGCCCATTGCCGTCGCTACGGTAGCGCCAAGATCGGCATCCAGCTCGCTCACGCGGGCCGTAAAGCCTCCGCGCGGCGGCCGTGGGAGGGAGGCCAGCCGCTCACACCCGATGAGGATGCCTGGCAAACCCTCGCTCCGTCGGCGATCGCCTTCGGCCCCGCTTGGCCGGTGCCGCGCGAGATGACGGCGGCGGATATGGAGCGCGTGCGCGATAACTTCGTCGAAGCCGCAAAGCGTGCGGTCCGGGTTGGCGTCGATGCCATCGAGTTGCACGCAGCGCATGGATATCTCATTCATAGTTTTCTCTCGCCAATCTCCAACAAACGCAGCGACCGGTATGGCGGCTCCCTGACCGCGCGCATGCGCTATCCGCTCGAAGTCGCGCAGGCGGTGCGCGCGGTCATACCGCGTGGCGTGCCGCTCGGCGCGCGCATTACTGGGAACGACTGGGTCGAAGGCGGGCTCACGCCCGACGATGCAGTTGTCTTCAGCCAGGAGCTAAAGGCGGTTGGGATGGAGTTCGTGTGCGTTTCCTCAGGCGGCATTAGCGCCGATGCCCGGCCCACCTTGGTTGCCAACACCAACGTTGAGTTCGCCGAAAAGGTGAAGCGCGGCGCCGGCATCGTTACGCGTGCGGTCGGGCTAATCGCCGCGCCCAAGCAGGCCGAGGCGATCATCGCCGAAGGGAAGGCCGATATGGTCGCGCTCGCGCGCGCCATGCTCGACGATCCCCATTGGGGCTGGCGGGCGGCGTATGTGCTCGGCGCCGAAGTTGCTCGCCCCAAGCAGTACCAGCGCGCCGCGCCGAAGGTATGGGCGGGAGCGGCGTTTCGGGATTGAGGCGCGGATCGTCATACGGCCTCCGGGACGGCCGTGTTGTCGCGGCATTGATGATCGTCCCGGGAGCGACCCTGATCCGCCTCTATTGAAACTTTCGTGCTGCGCCGGCGGGACACGAGACATTCACGCGTTCGCTGACGGGATTAGGTCATGCAGGCCGATCTGGCGCAAGCGTTCGATATCCTCCGGCAAATCCAAGTCCCACAATGTGACCGGCTCTTGCCATGTCATGCCGAGGTCTCGCAGGCGGCGCCGGGTTTCCTCCATCACGCTCGGCACGCTCCAGTGCATCTCTGAAAACAGCGTCCGGGCGGGTGCCCGCAGCCCGATGAGTGCATAGCCGCCGTCCTCTGCCGGAATGATTGCGGCGTCGGCGCCGCCGCGCAGAATATCGGCGGCCGCGCGCAAATGATCGGCCGTGAGGGCGGGGCAATCGGTGCCGATCACGAGCACAGGCATATCTGCCGCCGCGACCGCGGCCAGCATCCGCTCGCCGAGGTCGCCGCCGTCCTGGCGCGCAAGCGCGACGCCGAGGCGTGCTCCGATCGCCTGAAACAGCGGATGGCTCTCGTCAGGGGCGCCCCACAAGGTCACCGGGCCGATCCGAGCGGCGCATGCGGTTGCAACCGCGTGCTCCACCAAGCGCGCCTGCAACCGCGCGGCGCCCTCGGCGCCCAGCGCGGGAATGAGCCGCGTCTTGGCGAACCCCGGCAGCGGAGCCTTAGCGAGCACTGCGATGGCAATCGTTTCAGTCATAACCGTATTGCCGCGCGAGGTCTTTCGGATCGGCACCGAAGAAATATGCGAGTCGCAAGCGCCACATCAGCAGGATTGTGCTGAGCACGCCGTTCTTCTCCCAGCGCCGACCGGAAGTGGTCACGCACGCGCGCAGGCACAGCGGTCTACCCAGGCGCTTGAGCCGTTTGCACAGCGCAATGTCCTCCATCAACGCAATTGCCGGAAAGCCGCCCACTGCCTGGAACGCCTCGCGGTGCACGAATATCGCTTGGTCGCCCGTTGCGATCCCGGTGAGGCGCGAACGCAAGCCCATCAGCCGAGCAACGACGGGCAACAGCGGCGAGCGGCCCTCGATCTTGACGTCGAAGCGGCCCCAGGCACGGCGCGACCGGTCGAGGCCGCTGAGTACAACGCGGTCGGCCTCGGGCGGAAGCCGCGTATCGGCATGAAGAAAAAGCAGGACGTCGCCGGACGCACTTTCAGCGCCCGCGTTCATCTGCAGCGCGCGCCCTCGCGGCGCCAGGATGACCTTGTCCGCGCGCAATTCCGCTTGCCGGACGGTCGCGTCACGACTGCCGCCGTCAACAACGATTACTTCGGTGCCGAGCGCTCTCAGCTCGGCGAGCGCATCGAGCGCCGCAGCGATACCGTTGCCTTCGTTCAGCACGGGCATGATGATCGAGAGCTTTGACATGTGGGCATCGTGCGCCGGCAGACGGCGCTCCGGCTCACAGCGACACGCCAGGCGCCCAAACGATCAAGCGGAGCGTCCCGCGGCTTGCGCCAGCGCGCCGCCGCAGCTCGAACCCTGTCCGGCAGTACAGCCGTAGCAGTGCCCGGCAACCCGGATCGGCTGACCCTCGATTTCGGCGTCAAGCAGCTCCGACAAATGTACACGCTCGCGCGCATCATGTTTGAGGGGCAGGTCGAGCATCTGATTAAAATCGCAGTCGTAGATATAGCCGCGCCAGTCGACTGAAATCAGATTTCGGCACATGACGTGCTCGAGGTTGGCATCGAGATGCGCCCGCCGCAGCAGATCGAGGTAGCGCTCGAACTCCCCGTTCGCGATCAGAATTGCGCCGAAGCGCTGGATCGGCATGTTGGCAAGCGCGTAGAGACGGTTGAAAACAACCCCGTAGCGCTCCCCCAGCACGCGCCTGTAATCCTCCTCCAGCGTTCGCTGCGGCGGCGGTAGCGAGGAGCCTTGAGGATTATAAACGAGGTTGACTACGAGTCCGGTTTCGGCCCGCCCATAGCCGAGCGCGTTGAGCTGTCTAAGTCCGCGGATCGATGCGTCGAAGACGCCTTTGCCGCGCTGACGGTCGACATTCTCTTCGAGATAGCAGGGCAGCGAAGCGACGATCTCGACCCGCTCGCGTGCAAGGAAATGCGCGAGATCTTCCTGCCCGGCGACTTCAAGAATGGTGAGATTGCAGCGATCCATGACTTGCACGCCGATCGCCCGCGCTGCGCGTACTAGCCTGCGAAAGTGCGGGTTGAGTTCCGGCGCGCCGCCCGTGATGTCGAGGGCAGGCACGCGCTTTCTTGCGAGGAAAGCCAGGACCGTGTCGATCACTTCGCTCGACATCTCTTCTTTACGGTGCGGTCCGGCATTCACGTGGCAGTGGACGCACGATTGGTTGCAGCGATAGCCGATGTTGACTTGCAGCGTATCCAGCGGCCCGCGTCGAATCGACGGAAAGGCAATCCGTTCAAGCCGCGGCCAGGTATCGTGCATTGCTAACCCTTTTTGCCGAGGCAGGTTCGCATAGCCCGCCGCGCGCGTCACGTTGACCGGTGCTGCTCGCGGACAAAACCGCGTGAGGAATCGCGTGCGGATCAGCCCTCGCGCGACGTGCATGGGCGCGGTGCTCGCTTTCGAGCAGTCGCTTCTCATCTTGCTGCGCGCTAATTGGCCCGGCGGCGCCAGAGCGGTCAATTCGCCCGTGCAGGGGCCGCAATCGCGCTTCCATCAGCGACACCGAGGCGGCCAAAGCCCGGGAGTTTCACGGCGGGGTGGCGAAGGTCGAGACCTGCCACTAGGCCGAGGACGTTGACCTCAAGTCCCTCCACCCAGCCCAGCTTCATGCCGAGGAGCCCCCACAATGAAGCTTCGACGCCCGTACCGCTATCGGTGAGGCCCACATAGGGATGGCCACGGAAATCCTTGCCGACGGCGTTCGACGGTAGCGTGGCCGCGAGCTCCGGCACCGCACGCAGCACCGTGGCAGTGAAGGTGTTGCTGTTCGGTCCGGGCCAGATGCGATAGTCGCCGAAGTGGCTGTAGCTGTAGGCCGCGATCGCCGCCTTGATCTTTGGAATAAGATCCGCCGCCGAGGCTCCGCGCACGTCGATCAGCACGCGCGGGGCGTCGCCGAACCAGCGTCCATCCGGCGCCCAGGCGTTGGTGCGCAGCGGCTGACCCCATCCGACCACGTCATAACGGCTCCAGGTGGTGGCGTTCTCAGGCTTGAAAACCACCCAACTGTGGACGGCGAAGATGCCCTTCCAGCGGCCCGTGCGCCCGGTGAAAACGAGAAATCGCGCCTCGCGGTCGGCGTCCGCCGGCGGCAGCATGCCGACGCTCGACCAATCGGCGTCGCGGAAGCTCGCCGGACGGTCCTTGCTGACGTAGAGCGCCGCATGAACCGCGAGAGGAAGGAGAAAGACGATGAGAATTCCGAGGAGCACTTTTCGAATGCGGTGCATGGAGTGGAATCAGACCGGCTTGCAGACGAAAATATGGCGTGTGCCATCGCCGAGGCGCAACGGCAATGCGTCACAGCGGCACATTAAAAAGGGGCAAGGAAAGCGGGTCCCGCCGTCATGCAATGGGCCGCCCGCGCGGATCAGCGTGCGGCCGCGAGCGCGGTCCGCACGATAGCTTCACCCGCCCGCGCGAGGTCATCGAGCGTCAGTCCTGGGCGGCGCCGATGGACCTGCGCCCGGCGCACCCTGGGCACGTGGATGAATGTCGCCAGCCGCAGGGCGCCGGCACCGGCGGCCTCGGCGGCGCGCCAGCACAAATAGTTGCAAATATAGCGGCCGGCGTCGTGGGACAGCGCGGCCGGCACGCCGCTCGCCAGCGCCGCCAGCAACAGCCGGTGCGTGGGCGCTCGCAGCGACAGCGCTACCGGCGCGCCCGGGGCGATGGTGGCGGCGGTCCGGATTTGCCCGTCGGCATCGGGCAGGACGTGCGTGAGCACATTGCGCGCGCGGGTCTCGATGCGCACGTGCTTGGTGCGGGCTGCCAGCCCGAACATGACCAAGGCGGCGGGTTTTTCGCGCGCAATCAGCGCCGGCAGTTCCGCATCGACCGCCTCGTACGTTACCCGAAAAACGTGCCCGACGCGACGAACGCCGGCGAACGCGGGATGGCGGCGCCGCGCCAATTCGAGGGCCAACGGCTCGCTAGGATTGAATGGCGCTCCGGGAAACGGGCCGAAGCCGGTGATAAGGATCGTCGCCGTCATGCGACCTGAGCTAGTCAGGGGAGAAGTCCCGCGCAATACGCGAGCGCCGACCCAGAATATATCGGGCCGGGATTTGCTGGGAATGGCCTCATCCGAGACGTCTAGGTTCAGACGTCCAACAGCGACGCGATCTCCTCGACGGCGAGGGCTGGGGACATCCGTCCCGCAGCGACGGCGGCCTCGATGCGAGGTAGCTTCGCTCTGAGCGCCGGATTGGATTTCAGGCGCGCGAACACACGCTCTTCGAGCATGGCCCACATCCATTTCACCTGCTGCTCTCGCCGGCGCGCGTCGAGCTCCCCGGCTTTTCCCATGCGCTGCCGATGCTCGAGAATGCCGCCCCATAATTCGGCAATGCCGGCTCCGGTCAGAGCTGAATAGGTCACGACCGGCGGCGACCAACTCGGCGAGCGGGGATTGAGAATGTGCAGCGCGGCGCGGTATTCGGCCGCGGCTGCCTGGGCGCGCTTGATGTTATCGCCGTCGGCCTTGTTGATCGCGATCATTTCGGCGAGCTCGATGACGCCTTTCTTGAGTCCTTGCAGTTCGTCGCCGGCGCCAGGCAGCATCAGCACCAGGAAAAAATCGGTCATGTCGGCGACCATGGTCTCCGACTGACCCGTGCCGATGGTTTCGACCAGCACCACATCGTAGCCCGCCGCCTCGCAGATGAGCATCGACTCACGTGTTTTTGTCGCGACGCCGCCGAGCGTGCCGGAAGACGGTGAGGGGCGTACGAAGGCATTGGCATCGCTGCTGAGGCGCGGCATTCGGGTCTTGTCGGCCAGAATCGAGCCGCCGCTGCGGGTAGAAGAAGGATCGACGGCAAGGACGGCGACCTTGTGCCCCTTGCTGGTGAGGAACGTGCCGAGCGCGTCGATGGTGGTCGACTTGCCCACGCCCGGTGCACCGGTGATGCCAACTCGGATCGCCTTGCCGGTCAACGGCAGAAGCTCCTGCACCAGACGGCGGGCCGCGTGCTGATGATCGCTGCGGCGGCTCTCGATCAGCGTGATGGCGCGGGCAATGACTGCGCGCTCGCGCGCACGAATGCCGCGCGCCAGATCGGCAAGATCGGGAATGGCGGGGCGATGACGCAAAGCCATGAATTTGCCCTAGAGACGCGTCCGCAGGAGCCGCTCGCGGGGCGCTGGCCGGCTGCGATCCAATGCGCGTTCCATATGAATTTCAGTGGGATAGCTCGACGGCAAACAGGATGATCCGTAACTGGCTACCGGGTGCCGAGTTCCCTCGCCAGCCAGGCCGGCCCGGCTCTATTATAGCCTGCGGATGGGGTCGGGAGGCATGCATGCGTCCAGCAGCGCGCGCGACCGCTTGGACTTTATCTTTATTCGTCAGCCTCGCCGCCAACACCAGCCAGGCCGCCGATCTGCTCTGGGAAGTCGAAAGCCCGTTTCGGTTCTTCAAGCCGAGCCGATCTTTCGATTTGCACGAGGCGGCATTCAAGACGGTACGTGGCGATCCGTCCGCTGCGCCGCCGGCTGATATCATCTGGCGCACCGAACGGGCGCTCAATGATCCTGATTGCAAGGATGGTTCGACGCCTGACCGCTGCGCCGCCACGGCGGGCAAGCGCTATCAGCAAAGCCGCCTCGGCTGGGCGGCGCAGACGTTGGCCGAAACCTGCTACGAGAGCAACGGTCGTCCTCCGCGATATTCGCCGGTCTGTGAGCGTCGATACTCATGGGGTGCGGCGACCGAAGATTACGTTTTGCCGCAAGCGCACACGGTCGCCATCCACATCGCGTCCGAGCAGCTTGCAACTGCAACCGGCGACTGCACTTGGAGCTGGCATCCGCGCAAGCCCGGGGGAAAACCCCAGAGCAAGCGCATCGCCTGCACAGATAAGCTCGTCATCCCCCGCGTGCCTTATGCGCTTGATCGAGCGAATTCCGGAGTGTCTGTGACGGTCAGCTTACCCGACGGCCGCGAACTCACGGAGCCGGAGGTGGTGGTTGAGGATCTCTTCATTGTTGCCCTCGGCGATTCTTTCGCGTCCGGAGAAAGCAACCCCGATCGGCCGGTGCAATTCAGCGCCGGACGCGAAATGGTGTACGAGCCGGCCTTGTTACGCGCCGGTCTTGCCTCGAGGATGCCGAACAAGCGCGCGACACCGAGCTTCGATGTCGCATCCACGGAGGATCGCCACAATCCGAAGGTGCTGCCGCGCCGGTACATGGAGGACGAGGCGGCGGAGCGTTTTTACGGGCTCGGATCGCCGCAATTCCTCGCCGCATTCGAGAAAGCGTCGGCGCGGTGGCTCAGCCGCGACTGCCATCGCTCGCAGTATGGTTATCCCTTCCGCGTCGCGCTTGAGCTTGCTCTTGAGAACCGCCACCGCTCGATCACGTTCGCAAGCTTCACCTGCTCGGGCGCGGAGGTGACCGAGGGCTTGTTTCTCGACATGGAGGCGCGCGAGGCTGCGAGCGAAATCCCCGGTGGCAAAGTCCGCGCCCAGTTCGATCAGCTCAGCGACTTCATCTGCCGCGGCGCGCGTTCGCAGCGTGCGGGCTATGCGCTGCCGACCTACGCGCACGGCAGCGTTCGCATTTCGGCGCAAACGATCGTGAAGGCCTGGTGCCCGCTGCAATCGCGCAAGCGGGCGATCGATATCGTCCTGATGTCGA
>Ga0070713_100003523_pt1 | contig 10342 bp, 8 predicted proteins | sample LARL82metaG_FD_65465 | JGI IMG/M metagenome (GOLD analysis project Ga0070713, IMG submission 65465) | Corn, switchgrass and miscanthus rhizosphere microbial communities from Kellogg Biological Station, Michigan, USA - LAR L8-2 metaG | ecosystem: Host-associated > Plants > Roots > Rhizosphere ... | reverse complement strand
TTTCCGAGCCGAGAAGGTAACGTTCACCGACGATTCCTTTTTCGGCGACCAGGATGTGTCCCGCGGCACATTCTTCGACGCCGACAAAATTCAAGCCCGTGTCCACGTAGCCAGGCATTTTGCCGTTCAAAAAATCTAAAATTATTTTTCCCGTCGGCGTCGGTTTCCAATCCCATGGGCCAACCGGCGTGGTGGGCATGGCCACGATTGCGGGAAAGCCGGCCTTCGCGGCGTTGAGTACTTCCCTTTCCGCGAGCCATTTCGAACGCTTGTAGTGACCGACCATCTCTTCGAGCTTGGCGTCCGTGCACTCATTCGGGTGCGTGGAGCGGTCGACGGCAATCGTAGCAACGGTGCTGGTGTAAACGAACTGTTCCACGCCGACGCGTTTGGCGGCTTCGAGGAGATTCTTAGTGCCGGCAACGTTCGAATCGTAAATATCCCGCGGGCGCCTGGACCACAAGCGATAATCCGCGGCGACGTGAAACACACGCTGAACGCCGGCAAGAGCGCGGTCCAGGGAAGCTGAGTCTCGCAAATCGCCGGTGACATATTCAAGCGGCAGATCGGCAATGGCGCGGTTGTTGCTCGAGGGCCGCAGCAAAACGCGCACGTCAGCACCACGCGCGGCGAGCTGCCGTGTAACATGGCTACCGAGGAAGCCGGCAGCCCCGGTTACGAGAATCTTTCCGCCGCTCATGCACTCTCCTCACAAGCGTCGGACTCATTGCTCGGGATGGGAATCCGAGATTTCTTCTCGTCAGGAGTCAGAGGCGTCAAATAGCAGGCTTCCAGCAACGAAGAAAAATGCTCCCAACGGCTGCAACGCACCAGCGAGCGGATTTCTGCAAGCTGTTCCTGGAATTTGCCGCGCGAGGCGGGGTCAATGGCATGGCCGCCCGATGACACGATATAGCCATCCACGCCATAGTCGTCCAGATATTCGAAAAGCTCGCCCGTCTCGCACACATCGGTGTCCAGGTTGACGCTGACGTGCGCACAGACATGGAAGCCGGACAATTTCGCGGCGCGAATGCCTTCGATCACGCGGTGAAAAGCTCCGGGCTGTGCGCCTGCCTGGTCATGAATGGTTTCGCGTCTGGCAAGTTCAACGGTCAGGAACAATCGCGGATCGGGCCGGAATTCGTGGATGCGTTGGCGCAGCCGGACACCATTGGTGTGTAGAAAAACATTGCGGCCTGCTTGATTGAGAGCGGCGGCGATGCGACCGATCACGGGGTGCTGCAGCGGCTCTTCGCCTCCGACCCAGAGCACCGGCGCAATGGTTTGCGAAAGCACGGCCGCGGGAATTTCCATTACCGCAGCGGCTGGATTTGACTCCGCTTCGATCTCTTTTTGATTAGTGGATGAAAATGCCGCGGGAGAAAGATGAAAAATCGTTGCGCCTGCTCCGCCGCCCGCAAATGCGCGGGCCATTCTGTTGCGGAGAAGGTCGAGAGTTAGCCGGAGTGGAAACTTCATTCGGGTCCTAAAAACCGCTGCGCAGGCGAAACTCTTCCGGGCGGAATTTGAAAGCGCAGAATTCTTCCGTTTCGCGCGACTGATTGTAAAAACGGGCCAGCGCATACACCGGGAACGAATTGCGATAGAGGTGATACTTCAAGTAAAAAACGCACGGGAAGCCAGTGCCAGTAAAATCGGATTCATCCCAGGAGCCGTCCTCGTTCTGCTGCTGCACAAGATATTCCGCGGCTTTGGAAATGGATGGATCGCCCGAAGCAGCAGCGGCGAGAAGACCTATCAGTCCCCAGGCAGTTTGCGATGGCGTACTGTTGCCCTGGCTCTTCGACGATTCCTCGTGATAGCTGCGCAGCGATTCACCAAAACTGCCGTCGGGTTTCTGCACGGATTTAAGCCATGCGACCGCGCGCATGCAGTAATCCTGCGCGGTCAGCGAAACCGTTTCCAGCGAACGCAAAACGCCGCTCGTTCCGTAAACATAGTTCACGCCCCAGCGGCCGAACCATGAACCGTCTTTACACTGGTCTTTCACAAGAAATTTCACGGCGCGCTGCACGGCAGGATGCTCCGCGGGCCATCCGAAGCGGCCCAAACATTCGAGAACACGCGCGGTAACGTCTGCGGTGGAAGGATCAATCATCGCGTTATGATCGGCGAAAGGAATGTTGCAGATGAAGCGGCGATCGTTGTCGCGGTCGAACGCTCCCCAACCGCCGTCGCGATTCTGCATACTCAGCAGCCATTGAATGCCGCGACGAATCGCGCCTTCCATGTGCTTTTCATCCGGATACTTCACCCGCTGCAGCGCCATCAGCACGAATGCGGTGTCGTCCACGTCAGGATAATGGTCGTTACGAAATTCAAAAGCCCATCCGCCGGGCTCTGCGTCTTTATTTTTTACCTGCCAATCGCCCGGACCAAGAATCTGTCTCGACAAAACCCATTCCGCCGATTTGACCAGGGCAGGATGATCTGGCGCGATGCCAGCTTCTTCCAGCGCCACCATCGCGATGCAGGTGTCCCAAATCGGCGAGACGCACGGCTGCAAACGAATCGTGTCCGCTTCTTCAATTTCGAAGCGCGAAAATTCTTTGATCTCACGCCAAGTGAGCGGGTCATCCGGTCCGTGACCGAGAGCCATCAGCGCAAATATGGAATTCATCATCGCGGGATAAATCGCGGCGAGCCCTTCGGTCCGTTCCATATGCTCGACCATCCACTGCTTCGCTTCACGCAGGGCGCGCTGCCGCAAGGGTTTCCAGGGCAGCTTTTCGTAAACTTTCAGGGCCCGATCGAGCGCCAGAAAAAAATTCCTCCAGGAAACGATTTGCTTGCTCCAGTCAAATGCGGCCGCTTTGCGCGACGGATCCTTAAAGAGTTCATCCACCCGCGCATGTTCGGGCAAACGCCAGTCTGGCCGCAGCGCGCTGAGAATTGCCATTGGGATGACGATGCCACGCGTCCACGAAGACATTTCGTAAATATTGATGAAAAACCAGTTGGGCAGGAGCATCAGTTCGGGCGGAATGGCCGGGACAAGCTCCCATCCCACGGCGCCCACCAGCGCCAGGTAAAACCGCACGTAAGAATTGGTGTGTTCCAAGCCGCCGAGGCGGTGGATGGTATCGCGAGCTGCTGAAAGTGGCGGAGAGTTTGGATCGTCCCCGGCAAGTTTTAACGCGAAATACGCTTTGCAGGTGGCATTTAGTTCAGAGGGACCGCCGGGATAAATATTCCAGCCGCCGTCAGCAAGCTGCTTGCGGCGGACGTAACGGGCCAGCTTGGCGATGCGGACTGGATCGGCCTTGCCAAGCACAAAAAGATAGTAGATGTAGTCAGATTCGAGAGTGGAATCCGCTTCGAGCTCGCCTTGCCAATAGCCATGGGCCAGCTGAAGAGAAAGCAGGTGTTCCGCGCCACGCTCAATTGTTTCTGGAAGTTGTTGCGCCCAATCCTGCTGGCGCCACGGAAAAGGCGCAGTCGTGGTGGAAGTGGTCGAATACTCTTCACCCATTCTGACGAGTGACGCCATCTATGCTCCCCCAGAGCAACCAAGAAATATTCTGCGTAGCTCGGACCCCATCTGTCCTGGGCTGGTCCAACTCCTTAGTTTACATACATTTCCAGAGTCAACGGATAGTTCGCAGGCCTTCCCCCGAGGTACTATCTTAGTATCACCTTAATTGACTTCATGGGTCAACGTCCAAGATGTCCCGTTTTTTTGATTCGTCATCACACAGAAACGGTAGCTGGCAACTGCAGAATTCTCTTTACGAGCTGAGTCAGCGGCTCTGGCAACGGCTCTCCTTCGCGCTGCAGAAGCGACGGTTTTTGCCGCAAGAGTTGAGCCGGAAGGCGCATCCAGGGGGGGTGCGCAATTTCGGATTCTTCCAGTCCGCGGCGGAACAGAAAAACGTCAGCGCGGTCCAGCATGTGGCGCGCGGAGTCCTTGAAGTCGTCTTGCCTGGTGTCGAGTACGGTCACGTAGAGCGATGGTTTCACAAACTGCAGGATGGAATTGCTCTCGACGATGACATTGATGCCGACGTCGCTATGGTTCGCGGCAGCTTGCTTTGCTGACGCGAGTGCTTCTCTGAGCGGCGGCATGCCTTCCGCTAAATATCCCTGCTTGGTCCGCAGCCAAAAGGCTCGCGCGGCCCCCGCCTGCAAAAATCGCGCGCTGTCGGTTCCGCTGCGACTGTCGTTTTCCCAATCGAGCGCGACCACGTGTTCGGTAGGCGCACAATCGCAATCGTGACCATTGGTTGCGCAGACTCCGTGGCCGTACTGCGTGATTTTTCCGGCTAGCCAGTTCGCTGACGGCAGCGCGGCAATCAAATCGCACACAAGTTGAGTTTTGCCAATGCTGCGCGTGTGCCCGCCAATCACGATCAGGCGGCACGGTGCGGACTTGCGCGCTGTTTCAGGACTTGCCACTTTTGTTCACGAGTTGCTCTTCCAACTTTTTGATGCGCGCGCCGAGCTCCGGGAGACGCGCAAACCAAGCGTACTGCTGTTTAAATTTATCGAGCGGTCTGGCCGGTGTGCCCCATACGACCTGACCGCTGCGTATCGTCTTGCCGGTGGGGATACCAGCCTGCGCGCCTGCGATGGAATTATCTTCCAATTTGCAATGGTCCGCGATCCCGACTTGTCCCCCAACGATCACGTTACGGCCAATTACAGTGGAACCGGATATTCCAGTCTGCGCTGCGATCACGGTGTGTGCGCCGATTTGCACGTTGTGGGCGACGTGGACGAGATTATCGAGCTTTACGCCCTCGGCGATGCGCGTATCATCCAGTGAACCGCGATCAATCGTAGCGTTCGCCCCGATTTCCACGTCATCGCCAATTTCCACTATACCTGCTTGCGGAAATTTCCAGTGGCGGCCTTCACCAAAGGCATAGCCGAATCCGTCTGCCCCTACAACTGTGCCAACGTGAATTTCAACGCGATTACCAATGCGCGTGTTCGCGTAAAATGTGACCCTCGGATGGATGCGGCAATTGTCGCCGACCCAACTGCCGGCGCCGATCACGCAATGTGCGCCTATTTGTGTGTGTTCTCCGATGTGCGCATCTTCTCCGATCACCGCATAAGCACCAATGCTTACGCTGGGTGCAATTTTCGCCAGTGGCGCGATGATCGCTGTCGGATGAACGCCTTTGGCGATGATCGTGGGTTCGCTCAACAGAGCCGCGGCTTTTGCAAAAGCGACTTTTGCGTTTTCGACGCGGAGAATCGTTTTGCCGAAAATCCTGAGTGACGGTGGAAGAATCACGCATTTTGCGGCGGAAGCTTCCGCGCGGGGGACGTGTTTCGCATTGCCCACGAAAATCAGATCGCCAGATGCGGCGCGCTCCGGCGCTGCAACGCCGCTCACTTCGATGGAAGTGTCGCCCTCGACCGAAGCGCCGATCGCGGCGGCTAGATCTTTTGCGGTTTGTTTCATCACCCCTCCCGAGTCACTGTTACGCAGTAATTCTTTCGTACAAATCGCTGGCCGGTTGCATCACAAGAAATTGTAGAGGGGCGGGTCGTCTGCAGGCCGCGTTTTCCATCGCGCGTGCACCCAGACCCATTGTTCCGGGTACTTGCGGATGATTTCTTCAGTAACCTTCGCGAATCGCTGCGTATTCTCTACAACGTCCCGTTCGGTGTCACCCGTTCGAATCAGTTCCAGCGGAGCTTCGAATCGCAGCCGGTATTTTTGCAGCGATTCGTCCCAAACCGCATAGCCTGGTACTACTGCAGCTCCGGTATGGAGCGCGACACGTGCAATTCCGGTTGTGGTGCAAGCAGGCGTGCCAAAGAAATCCACGAAGGCGCCTTCCGCGCGCATGCTGTTCTGGTCGGCGAGTATTCCAATGGTGCCAGTGTCTTTCAGGATTTTGAGCATCGCGCGGGCCGATTCATTCTTGAAGATCGGCTTGTTGCCGGAAAGACCGCGATAACGATTCACCAGTGCGTCGAGCCGTGCATTGTCGAGCGGCCTGGCCATGTAGTGCAGCCGATAGCCGTACAGTGCATGGGCATATGAGGAAAGCTCCCACGCTCCCATATGCGCGGTGAGGAAAAGCACGCCCTTTCCTCTGCGTTGACCTTCCAGAAAATTTTCATGGCCGTCGAGGATGATGACATCTTCAATGTTCTTCCGAGTGTAGCGCGGCATGCGCGCAAACTCCGCCGCCATCCAGCCGAGACTGCGTACCATGGCGCGGATTGTGCTTTCGCGCTGCGCTGCGGTCCACTGGGGAAACGCGAGTTTTAAATTGAACTCGGCGGTTTTGCGAAGCTTTGGCCTCAGCGCAAAGAGCAGGCGCGCCAGCATCACCGCCATGGCACGCGCTGCAGGACGCGGTAAAGCGCTCGTAAACTTCAGCAGACTCCACACAACCGCGTACCCGAGCCATTCCTTCATCGTTGGACATTATGCTAGAACTGTTGGCCGCCTGGCGGTCATCATTAAAATTGCGCCGCTTGGCGTTCACCGTTAATAAGATTCGCGGCTCGCTTGAGAAAAACAACTGTCCATGACATTACAACCGCCAGGCGAAACAAGTGCCACACCCGCGCAACGCATCGGCTGGGCCATACTGATTCTCATCACGCTTTACATTTGTTATTTCACACAGCTGGGCGTGATTGGATTCGTCGGTCCCGATGAGCCGCGCTATTCCTGGATCGCCCGCGCCATGGCGGAAACGGGTGATTGGGTCACGCCAAAACTTTATGGAAAGCCATGGTTTGAAAAGCCGGTGCTCTATTACTGGGGCGCGGCGCTCAGTTTTAGATGGTTTGGCGTAAGCGAAGCTGCGGCGCGATTGCCTAGCGCGATTTCCGCGTTGCTCGCGACCCTTGCGTTGGCATGGTGGGCATGGCGCACTTACGGAGAAGAGTGCGCGCGCTGGCTGTTGCTATTGCTGCCGACGAGTGTGGGCATGATCGGCTTTTCGCACGCTGCCACCACGGACATGCCATTTGCTGGGATGCTCACCATGGCGATGGTCTGCATTGCCGTGGCGCTCGGGCTGACGCAAAGCGAAGACACGCCAATTCTTCCGCGTACACCGTGGATGGCGTTGATTCTTTTCGGATTTTTCCTGGGGCTCGCAGTTCTTGCCAAGGGACCGGCGGCAATTATCTTGTCCGGCGGGGCGATTTGCTTTTGGGCTGTTTTTACAAAACGCTGGCGCGAGGCTTTTCGCCTGCTTCATCCCGCGGCAATCTCGTCTTTCTGTCTGACGGCCCTGCCCTGGTACGTTCTCTGCGCGCGCCGCAATCCCGATTTCTTCCGCATCTTCATTATCGAACACAACTTCAAGCGCTATCTCACGCCCGAGTTCCAGCACGTTCAGCCGTTTTGGTTTTATGGCGTTGTAGTGCTGATCACATTTTTGCCGTGGTCGGCGGCCCTGCTGAGCGCCACATATTGGGGCATACAAAGGATTCGACGGAGCACCCAACCTGCACCGATAACCTACTTACTTTTGTGTTGGTCTGTCTTCTGCTTGCTCTTTTTTACGATCTCAAAATCGAAGCTACCCGGCTACATTCTTCCTGCCGTTCCCGCGATTGGTGTTTTGCTGGCTCGGGTCGTCCAGATCGGCGCGAATGCAAAATCGCGATTGGCCGGCTACGTTTCTTTTTCCGCCGCGGTCATCTTCGCCGTGGCTGCGGGGGCGGCCCTTGTTGCGGGTGCCAAATTGATGCGCCATTCGCACATCAACGGAAATATTGCGGCTGGCGCAGCATTTGTGCTCTTCCTGTTTGCGGCCGGAAACTTTTTCGTTGCTCTCGCGGCTTTCCGTGGGCGGATGCAACTATACACGGCCGCTGGGATGGTTTTGCCGTTACTGATCGCGATGCTCTCGATGGGCAGGCTGATGCCGCGGGTCTTCTCCCTGGATCCCTCGGGGAAGATCCTCGCGCAGGAGATTCTCTCCACTGGAACACCGGCGAGCCAGATCTCAGTTCAGGGAATAAATCGCGGGATGCACTACGGGCTGAATTTTTATCTCAAGCAGGAAATTCCGGAGTGGGATTCTGCGCGTCCAAGAGACGGTTACTTATTGCTCGGAGCAAAGAGTTGCGACGCGGTGGCGGATGACTCTGCCAGGTGCGAGGCGCGACCGGTTTATCTCGAACGTTCACAGCGATTTTTGTATCGCGTAAGACCTAACGATTCACTTGGAGGGACGGCCGGCGGGCGAAAGCCGCAGTAAGAAGAACGCGACCACACGATCTTCGTAACTGCGTTTTTCCTCTTCCGGCAGCGAATCGAAATTGCCGTGCGCCACCATGATCATTTCGCGCGGCTCCGGCGATTTTGCAAACACCTGCCGAGTGCTTTCACTGAGCTCTGGCTCATCCGCCGGCTGCAAAAATAATTTTGGTACGCCGGCAATGGAACTGGCTCGCGACGAAAGCGGCGGATCCTGGCGATGCTCGTAATTCAACCAATCGAAACTGAATTCCGCGGCACGCACCATAAACGGAAATCCGCCCAGTCCGGTCTTGCGTACTTCCACTTTCACCATTTCTTTTGGCTGGTCGTAAACGGAATCTAGAATCAGCGCGCGCACGCGCTTGTCGTTTTCGGCCTCGCGCATGGCCACATATGCGCCGAGGTTATAGCCCCACAATCCAAAACTGGTAGGATTGACGTCATTGCGTTGCGCAACAATATCCATCGCGGCCTTCAGTTCCGGAGTCTCGCGATAGCCGAATGATGTTGTGCCCGGATTGGCGCCGTGGCCCACGAAGTCGAACACAAAAACGTTGTACTGATGGTCCTGCAGCGCGGAAACCAGCGTCAGCAGTTCGCCTTTGCTCGATTCATAGCCATGGCAAAGAACAATCGTCGGGCCGCCGCGAAAGCCCGGAAAGAACCAACCTTCGCGATTCCCGGCCGGCCCCGGAACCTCGAACTGCATTTTTTCGGGACGTCCAGGAAAGCTCGACAAATTGATTTCCGAGCTGGTGCGATTGGGCTTGACGATGCGGTACAGCAGAAAACCGGCGATGGAGAGAGTGGCGATTCCCGCAAAAAAAATCAGCGCGACAACCGCCGTGAAAAGCTTCGTATACCACTTCGTTGGGTAGCGCAGCTCAAACAATATTGACATACGTAGCCTGCGCGAATGAGCGTGCTGCGCGCGCCTTGTCATTCCTTCAATTTAATTGGCTAACTATTCCGACTCTAGCATATGTACTTCTTCGCTAGAGCGCAGATGGATTTCGCTGTGTCGGACTTATATCGGGTCAGGCTCGGCTGCGACTGCGCCTCGCGCAGATGGGCTATGATAAATGAGGTTGCAGGGGGAAGCGCGGTCCGCATTCTCCACTTTCCATGAACATTGTCGATCTACGCCAAACTACAGTTCGTCAGATTGAGCCGCTACTGGAAGAAGAGTCGGTGCACTGGCGCGATGAACTGCATTGGGACTATCGCGGCGCGCTGGAACTCATCAAACGTTTTCTGGAAGCACGCGCGTTGTCCGGCTGCGTGGCGTATGAAAACGGCACGGCTGCCGGATACACATTCTACGTCATGGAAGAGCAGAAAGGCCTGATCGGCGGCCTGTATGTTTCTCCACAATTTGATCAGACCGCCATCGCGCGCCGCCTACTGGAAGAGATGCTTTATGGCATGCGCACGCTGCCGAATTTGTCGCGTATCGAAGCACAGTTGATGCCGTTTGGCGGGCCGGTCGAGCACCCGCTGAAGGAACTTGGCTTCAAGCTCTATACCCGGCAATTCATGCTGCTTGACCTCAACAAAGACATCGAACCGCGTTCCGGCGTCACCACGGGGCTGCGTCTTTCGCGGTGGAACGACCGTTACTTCGACCCGTGCGCCAAGCTCATCTATCTGGCGTACGCGAATCACATCGATGGCGACATTAACGACCAGTACCGCAGCAAAACCGGCGCGCTCCGTTTTCTGAAGAATATTATTTTGCTGCCGGGATGCGGACAATTTGTTCCGGGTGCTTCATTCGTCTTGCACATGCCAGGAAGTGACGAACTCTTGGGAACGGTATTAACCAGCGAAGTTTCTCCCGGTGTCGGGCACACGACGCAGCTGTGCGTGCTGCCGGGTCACCAGGGCCATGGGCTTGGTCGCGCGCTGATGATCACTGCGGTGGATGCGCTGCGTGGGCTGAAATTCCATGAGCTGACGTTGACCGTAACTTCCGTGAATCACGGTGCCGTACAACTCTACGAAAAACTGGGATTCCGTACGTTGAAGTCTTTCACCGCGGGCGTCTGGCCGCGATGAAACCCCTAGCTTCACGCCTCCTGTAGATGAGAACTCTCTTGCCGCCTCCAGAGGAATCGGCTTGAAGAACCT
>Ga0070713_100003522_pt1 | contig 10345 bp, 4 predicted proteins | sample LARL82metaG_FD_65465 | JGI IMG/M metagenome (GOLD analysis project Ga0070713, IMG submission 65465) | Corn, switchgrass and miscanthus rhizosphere microbial communities from Kellogg Biological Station, Michigan, USA - LAR L8-2 metaG | ecosystem: Host-associated > Plants > Roots > Rhizosphere ... | reverse complement strand
GACCTGCAGACGGATGACGGTCGAAGTACCTAGCGATCGGCCGGATTGAGGACGGTAGGATCGCAAAGGCGTGGCTGAATGGGATCATTTGCGCGCTAGAAAGACCGCCGGAGTGGTCGCGCGTGGCGTCCGGTGCGCTAACCAAGCTTAGGCGCCTAGCAAAGTTTAATTTTAGCAAGCCGCCTGGCGTTCAAAACGGCTTTGCGGTGAATAGGTGCTAAGCCTTTATCCAACACGTCAATAGCCGCATTCTGAACGTGCGCGGCGGCCGATGCCGCTGCTCGCGTATATGAAAATGGCGTGAAGTAGAAAGAAAGCATGGATGCCGTTAACGCTTGATTCGCGCGAAAGGCAAGCATAGCCATGTCGCTCCAAGCCTCGGCAAAGGCCGCGTGCTTTTCGTGGAGCATGATTTGGAATTCCTTGCGGTCACGATCAGAGAGCTGGGGGCCAGCGAGAGCCATCCGTGCGACCCGGTGCGCAAACACCTGCGGGACCGAGAGTGCAAGCTCCATCGACTTTATAGTGAGCGATTTAAACTTGCGGGTGCGTGGAGTTGCCATAAAGGTTCCCTAAATAAAGCGCCCCTGACATCATCGGCCTTCCACGACGTAAGCGAAGACGATTCGCATGTCCGATTCGACTGTCGGACGATGCGTACGCAACGACCACGGCCTGACGCACCTACGCCGGCTAGCATCCCCCAATCGGGCCACCGATCACAACGCCCGCTGTCGCTCCGGTGGCCGTACCTTCGGGCACCTTGGAGGCAGCGTTTCTACTGACCGCTAACTGGAAACCAAGCGGCTGAGCTAAACGACCGGTTCTGAGCGCAAAGAGGCGGGTGACGCGGACCGTGTTGAATGTCCCGCGGAGTCCGTTGCAGGGCGCGATCCGGTGCCGGGCTGATCCAGGATGCGACCCGGTACCAGCCGAGTCGGGGTGAACACGACAGTGACCCTGTTTGCGATTGCAGCGGTCAAAGATGCGACTTCGGACGCTGAGAATTGTTGGCTCAGCTCGGCATAAATCGAATCATCCACCAGCTGCTGCGCCACCAGGGTCAGTGACTCGGTCCACGCCAGCGCCGGGCGCTCGGGTGCACTTTAAGGAAGCGTTCTGGTCACGCGGAATCCCATGTAAGCGTCGCGATAGTCGACGGGGTTCCTTTCGCGCGTGGCCGAACGCAACGCCCACGGTCGGAAAGAAAACGATCCCCCCCGATCTACCCGCATGCACTCTTTGGTCCCATTGGGACGAGGGTCGATCACGCCGGTCTCGTTGGCACGACCCTCTGTTGGTATGCTCGAGTAGCGTTCAGCGTAACAGTCCGCCGTCCATTGCCAGACATTGCCCACCATGTCATATAGGCCAAAGGCATTCGCTCCCTTTAATCCCACCGGATGAGTGTGCCCGCCCGAGTTGGGTTTGTACCAGGCATGATCTGATGTCGCGGTGTCATCGTCACCCCACCAGAATCGCGAACTTGTGCCCGCACGCGCCGCATACTCCCATTCCGATTCGCTAGGCAACCGATAGGGGCCGTCGCGTGAAGCCGAGGACTTCTGCCGCACTTTGCCATTCAACCACGCGATGTAAGCGTTCGCATCCTGCCAGCTGACGCACACAACTGGATCGCGATCGGTCTGATGAAACCCGGGATTCTGCCAGCTCCTGTCAGCTTGCTTCTGCCACTTGAAGCTGTCTTTACCGCATCCATCGCCTGCGCGATAGCCGGTTTCGCGCACGAAGGCTGCATATTCGCCACGCGTGACGTCGTACTTGGCGACAGCGAACGAGGGCAGTGAAACACTGTGCTGTGGGGCCTCATCGGCTACACCTTCTGCGCTGCCCACCTGACTGGCCGCCCAGGCCTTTTCCTCGGCTGATGAGCCCATGGTGAAGCTGCCAGTCGGGAGAACGACCATCTCCGAGCAATCGGCGCAGTCGCGAAATACACTGCCGGGCGCCCCTGCCCAAGTGCTGGGGGATCCAGTCTTGTAGAGCCCGTCACCCGGGGCGGCGCTCGCCCCGATCCGCAGCCCGAGAACCAGGTAAGTTGAAACTGCGACGAGAGTCTTCATGCGAGCTCCAGACACGGCATTTCAGAATTGCCGTCCCAAGAATCGACCGGCGGGACTGGGCAGATATTGCCGCGATCGTCAACGGCAGCTGCGTTCCGTGCTCGTTTGGTAGCCGCGACCGTGGACGTGCGGAAAGGCCGATCGGCATGGAGTAACGCTATCCGCTTCTCTGCGCTGAATGGCCGCTTAAGAGCGGATCATGAGCGATTCGCTACCGGCAGCTCTTGGGCGTGAGCCGCCGCCTAACGTCCCTCAGCTTCACAACTGATCTTCGACGAATGCCGTACGGCTAACTCGGATGCTAAGTGGCAGTGGGTCCACACAAGAGCAGTGAGCCAGTAGATGGGGTCGACGCAGAGAATGCATGCGAACGCGCCAAGGTCCCTGTCAGCTGTAATCAATAAGCGTCAGCGCGGAAATCATCTATAGTTCCGCGCAAAACGTTCTGGCGCAGCTCGCCGCGGTTCGTCCTAGTCCGTTTTTGAGGTCTTAGCAGGCCGAGGGATGCTGCCCTGATGAGTAGGGCAGCGTGTCATGCGGTGGACCCGCGGATAGCAACTCCCTGTAACTGACTCGTAAGGAATTGTTCTGCAAGTCGAAAGGCCGAGAGGGGGCGTGACAGGAAAAATCCCTGACCCTCATGACACCCACGCTCCCGTAGCCATTGGAGCTGACCTTCTCGCTCGATTCCTTCCGCGGTAACCAACACCCGGAGGCTCTCTCCGAGAAAGAGAATTGCACCGGCAATCGCACAATCCGCCAGGGACTTGTCGAGATTGCGAACGAAGGACTTGTCGATCTTGAGCTTGTCTGGCGGAAAACGCGTGATGTAGGCGAGCGAGGAGTAGCCTGTGCCGAAATCATCCAGGGCGATTGTGCAACCAAGGGCCCGCAAACGATCGAGCGCGCTGCGCACGGCCAGTGACTCACGCACGAGCAGCGACTCCGTGATCTCAATCTCGATATGCGACGCAGGAATGCCGGCCGCCTTGGCTTCGTATTCGAGTGTGCGTGCAGGATCCCCGTGCAGCAATTCCTTCGCAGAGATGTTGATGGCGAGTGGCAGGCTAATGTCCGAGTCGAGCCAGGCGCGAAGCTGGCGACAGGCACTGCGAATCACCCATTCGCCAAGTTCAATGATAAGGCTGCTCTCCTCGGCGACCGGAATGAAGTCCGAAGGTGACACGTCGCCGAGCTCCGCATCGCTCCAGCGCGCCAAAACCTCCGCGCCGGTAAGGCGCTGATCGGCGAGCCGAAACTTCGGCTGAAACTCGAGGCGCAGTGACCCGGCCTGCACAGCATGACGTAAACGGGTTTCGAGCTGCACATGCTTGCGGAGTCTCGAGCTCATGGAAGGGGAATACAGCGCCACCCCGCCGGTGCCGGCTGACTTAGCCTGATACATCGCCGTGTCTGCGTGTTTGAGGATGGTCTCCGCATCCGGACCATCCTCTGGAAAGGACGCCACACCGACGCTTGGGATCGCAAGAAACTCGAGCCGATCGTAAGTGATCGGGTTGCTCAAGGTCGCGTGACAGGCTCTTGCGACCTCGGGACCTACGGCTTTCGAGCGCTCATGACGGCTGAGGATGACGAACTCATCGCCGCCGAAGCGGGAGAGCAGGATCTGCTCCGGGTCGGACTGATACGCCGCGACCGCTTGCATCAGCCGCTGTGCAACGATGCACAGCACCGCGTCCCCAACTGTGTGGCCAAAAGCGTCGTTGATGCGCTTGAAGCCATCCAGATCGAGGTAAACGAAAGATACGGCCTCATTCTTGTCCGCCGCACGCGATATCCAATTGCTCGCCGCATCGAGGCAGCGCTGGCGATTTGGCAGACCCGTAAGCGCGTCGTAAAAGGCAAGCCGTTCGATTCGCTGGGCCTGCGCCACCTTTCGTTGTCGGGCACGAAGCGCGTATCCGATGAGCCCGAGCGCCGCTGCCAGATATGCGCCGAAAGCCGCATGAGAGGCCCATGGTGGTGGGCTCTTATGGATGCTTAATCGCAAGGGTGCCGAGCCCCACCCCGAATCGGCACTTTCGGCTCTCACTTCGAGGACGTGCTCACCGGCGCCGAGATTGGTCAAGGTGACATCATGGTCCGTTCCCAGCTCGATCCAGCGATCGCTCAGGTCCGACAAGCGGTAGGAGAGGCGATTGTGGGTCGGGGAGGTGAAATCGAGCGCTGCAAAGCCGAACGTCATGATGCGCGCGCCGGAAGTTACATCGATGTGATCGAGGAGCCAGTAGGGTGTGGCGCTGGGAAAGGGCACACCGAGCACCTCGATACGCATTAACGCGACGCGAGGCGCAGCGTTTGAATCCACCACCGATGCCGGATTGAATATGTTGAAGCCGCCCGGGCCACCAAAGGCCAGGCGGCCGTCGCGCAGTCTCTCATACGCGCCGAAGTCGAACTCCTCACCCTGGAGCCCATGCTGGACGTGATAGGTCCGGAAGGCGTGGGCCGTCGCATCGTAACGCGTCAGCCCCGAGTTCCCACTCATCCACAGGCGGCCGGATGCGTCGACCAGTATCCCGTAGACGGTGTCTCCGGCCAGCCCCTCGGCCCGGCCGAAGTTCTCGAATTGTATGGCCTGCGGCTTTGCCGAGGAGCCGAGCACACGCGCAAGGCCTCGGTCCGTCGCGACCCAGACATGCCCCTGCGAGTCGATGCTGACACCATAGATGGAATTGCTTGGAAGCGATGCGGTCGCGTCCGCCGCGTGCCGATATACCTGAAGGACATGACCGGATGCATCCGCAAGATCAAGTCCACCGCCATCTGTTGCCAGCCACATATTGCCGGACGCTTCTTCGGCGAACGCAGTGACATTCCGCGAACTGATTGCGCCCGGTGCCGTCGACTCGAACGGCAGCTGCACGACTGTGCCGTATTTTGGATCGAGTACATTGGCACCGCCACCGTGTGTCCCGATCCAGATTTGCCCGTCGCGCGCCGCGTAGAGACTCATTACTCCGGGGGCGCTGAGTCCTCGTTTGCTCCCCGGCTGCACCGGGAAAGATGTGAGAAGGCCCTCCCGCGAAAAGCTGTGCAAGCCGGCGGTCATTGTTCCGATCCAGAGAGTCCCGGCGCGATCCAGCTCCAGCGACATCACACGCGCATCGCCGATCGCATTATGCCGGCCGACGATACGATCAAAGTCGTCGTGGTTTCCGGTTAGTGGATCGAAACGTGTGAGTCCGCCACCGAGAGACCCTATCCATACTCGTCCATCGCCGGCGTCTGCGAACGCTGTGACGAGCTTGCCTTCCAGCCAATCAGGCCGCCGACTGCCGAAGTTCCAACTCCGCGGATTCCAGCGGTTGACTCCGCCCAGACGCGTGCCCACCCAGACGAGACCGTTGCCGTCCTGATAGAGGGACATGACGTACGAATCGGTGAGGGAACCCGCGTCGCGGTCATCATGCCGATAATGCGCGAAATGTCCGGTAGCCCGATCGAGAATGTCGAGACCGGATTCGGTACCAACCCAGAGATTAGCGTCCTGGTCCTCGAGTATTGCCCGAACGTTATCGTTGGCTAATGTATTCGGGATACGCGCGTCGTGGCGGAAATGCGCGAGGATCCTGCCAGTTGCATCCCTGCGGACCAAACCACCGTCGACGATACCCTGCCAGAGGTTGCCACTGCGGTCGACGTTCAACGCCAGAACCATCTGGCCGCCTGGTCGTTCGGTGTGGAAAGGGGGCGGAGCACAATGTCGGAATGACCGGGTATCCTGAAGCGAAACGTCTAGCCCTCGGTCCGTTCCAACCCAGACTGCGCCCGTTGGGGCCCGGACTAATGTTCTGATCCGGTCGTCAATAAGCGAATCAGCTCGATCGGGCTCATGTCGCAGGTGATCGATGCGCCCGGTGACAGGATCCAGGACATCGATACCCGAGTCACGAGTGCCTACCCAGACGCGGCCGCGGCCATCGACAAGCAGTGCGCTGAGGACATCGCTGGAAAGAGAGTCGGAACGCGCCGGGTCATGCCGGTATACCGTGAATCCATCGGTGCTGCGGTTCCACTTGGCAAGGCCGCCGTCCGCCAGGGCGATCCAGAGGTCATGGTGAAGGTCTTCCACGATCGCCTGAATGAAGTTGCCCGGAAGCCCATCGGCCGCTCCGCGCCGGTAACCGTAGCGAAACAGCCGGTGTCCGTCGTAGCGAACGAGGCCGTCTTCGGTCCCGAACCATACGAATCCCTGGCTATCCTGCACGGTGGCGTACACGGTGCTCTGAGGCAGGCCATCCGCGGTCGTCAGATGTGCGAAGACGGCCGCGGGCGCATCGGCACCGCTCGTCGCCGCTGCGGCAACCGAGGGTGGCAGACAGCCGAGCAGGACGCATAGCTGGATTGCGACCGTGACTACGACCGTGCGCATGCGTTAACTTTGCGCGAAAGCGTAGTCCTCGACGGTGACGGAATTCCTAGCGACCAGGGGTCGCGGTCCCAGATATGACGTACGTCACGGTTTGACCCAGCGCCGAAGTGCGTGGTCGCATGCGGTTGCTATGGGGCTTGCCTTCCTGGCTATCGCGACGCGGCTCGAATCGTCACTGATTGTCGACCCAGGACACAATCGATGCAGACTTCGTCGAAAAATCCGGATGCGCTCCCCACATCGACCTGCCCCACGCGTAGCCCTTGGACCAGGTGTATCCCTTGGACCAGGTGTAGCCCTTCGTCCAGGTGTAGCCCTTGGACCACGTGTAGCCCTTGCTCCATGTGTACCCCTGCGACCACGAGAACCCGTCACCTGAATCCGGTTCTCCCGAGAACGGCGCTTGCATGTCCATGATGTAGTAGCTGCCATCAGCAGCCTGGTTCGCGGGACCGCCGAAGTGCTGCGTCCCATTGAGGTCGGCGGCGACGTTGAGCCCACCGTTCGCGCAACCCATCGCCTGACTGTACACCGCATCGTAGGCATTTATTTCCCCCGCTCCCTGTTGGAACACGTTGTAGGCGAGGCTGCCGCCTGGGGTAAGGGCGGGATGAGCTGAACTCATAAGTCTGCATTTGACGTTGTCCGGGGTGAGAGAAGGATCCGCCTGCAGCATGAGTGCCACGGTGCCCGATACAACCGCTGCGGCCATGGAAGTGCCCGACATGTAATAGTACGAGGATCCGAGGTACTTGTTTGTTCCGAGGAAGGTGGGATGCGCCTTGGCGATGGTGGAGTCCGACTTCATCACCGCGATAACGTGTCCGCCCGGCGCGATAACCTCCGGCTTGACGAATCCCTCGAAAGTCGGACCGGTGCTCGAGAAGGAAGCGAGAGAGTCGTCGCTGGGATTCCTGGGCGTATAGTTGTCGGTCGATGCGCCGACCGTGATCACATAGGGAACATTGCCCGGCACATCGATGGTTTGTGGCCCCGGTCCCTCGTTGCCAGCCGCGGCGACAACGACGATCCCGGCCTGCCAGAGCCTCATGACAGCCTGCGCGAGCGGGTCGTCCCAGTAGTAGCTCTGCGGCGAAGCGCCGAACGACATATTGACGACGCGGATGTTGTAGCGCGCGGCATTGTTCAGAATCCAGTTCATGCCGCGGATCGTGTTGGCATAAGTGCCGGCACCGGTCTGATCGAAGGCGCGCACTACTACGCGGGCCGCATCCGGCGCAACTCCGATGAAAGTGCCGTCCTCCGCGACCGAGCTGTCGACTGCAATGCTCAGTACGTGCGTGCCGTGTCCGTAATGATCGCTTGGAGCGCCGACCCCCACGGTATCGCCAATCGCGTCGTACCCCTGCAGGACGGCATTGTGCCCTGCGACATTGGTCTGCGTTGCGTGCTGGCTCCACCAGCCGGTATCGAGGAACGCGATCGTCACGCCGCGACCTGTAATGCCCTGCGCGTGGAGTAGGTTGGCATCCGAGCGCTCCACCACATATGGCTGAACTTCGTTTGACGCACTCGCCCCGCTGACCATAGTTACGCGATTGGGGGTGATCGTCAGATGAGGATGTTGCCGCAGTGCCAAAAGCTGATTGGGCGTCACATCAGCCGCGACGGCGTTAATGATGGGAAGCGAATGCGTGACCTTGCCATGCACCTGGGCGACCGCCGACAGCGCCGCGGAGTAGTCCGGGCCCTGTACCAAAAAACTGGCCGGAGAGCCCGTACGATCCGAGCTATCTGCGCCTGCACCGAGCAGCAGGAGTCCGCCAACGATCGCCGACCAGACGCTGGAACGGCCAATACGATGCCCGCGGAAATGCATGTTGTGCCACTTAGTTAGTGTCGTTGAGCCTAGTCAATCACGTGGCAATTCGACGAGGGGGCGTTTGCGACTTAAGAGGACGGCGAGGGGTGCGACGGGAGTCGCAGAATGGCGACGATCTGTGTTTCCGCAACGCTCGGGCGTGCGACGAGGCTGTCGGGTTATGCATAACTCACGTCATCCGTGAACTGTTTCACATCGGGTGCTCCCAGCAAAAACCATATCTTGCGACATCCATAGCGACGCGCTTATTTTGCGGCCCGAGCTGAAGGCGATGCAGCGGCTAGATGCTTCGCATAAATTCACTTAGGAATGACCGTTTCGCTACGAGCCCGAAGTGAACGCACCGGCCGCATCCAGTCAGACGTGCGTCGCTTTGCTTGGGCTAGCGCCGCTCAGGCGGCGTTGCCTGATTGCAGACCTTCAAACGTCGGTCAGCGAACGTGGACTTCGGTCGCTGACCGGCTCGGGGCACTACACTTCGGTTCGTTCCGCAATTTCCAAAGCATCGTCGACCGACCGGGAGCCGCCGTTAGGCGCCGCCGGGAGCGGGCGCTCAGATTCGTATAAGCTGATACCCGCAGCGAAGCCGACGGCAGCCCCGTAGAGGGCACGCGGGGAGCAACGCATCAATGACGGAGCCCGCGAAAGCGGTATTCCTCAGTTACGCATCGCAGGATGGCGAGGCTGCGCATCATATCGCCGATGCGCTCCACGCCGCCGGCATCGAGGTCTGGTTCGACCAGAGCGAGCTGCGGGGCGGAGATGCCTGGGACCGCCAGATCAGGAAGCAGATCCACGACTGTGCGCTCTTTATGCCGATCATTTCGGCGACGACCCAGGGACGGCTGGAGGGTTACTTCAGGCGTGAATGGCGATTGGCGGTTGATCGCACGCATGACATGGCGGACGGCAAGCCCTTTCTCGTGCCGGTCGTCATCGATGACACGAATGACCAGGCCGCCGAGGTGCCAGATGCGTTTCGGAGCGTTCAGTGGTCTCGGCTGCCCGCTGGGTCGACACCGTCGGCGTTCATCGCGCGCGTATCCTACCTGCTGTCCTCTCAGACAGCCCGCGTACCGGGACAGGAGCGTTCGGCGAGCCCGCCGGGACCCGCGCTTCGCGAGCCCCCACGGAGTCGTGTCGCATCACGACCCACGCAACGTGTGCTGCTACCGATCGCGGCGCTCGCGGTTATCGGCATCGGCTACCTTGCGGTGGATAAGTTCCTCCTTTCGAAACGCCCTGCGGCGGTGCTCCAGAGCTCCGCCCAGATCGATCAACCTGCAGTGGCACAGAGCGCGATCCCGGAGAAGTCGATTGCCGTGCTTCCGTTCCTCGACATGAGCGAGAAGAGTGACCAGGCGTATTTCTCCGACGGTCTCTCCGAGGAGATGATCGACCTCTTGTCACAGGTTCAGGACCTGCGCGTGCCGGCACGTACCTCCTCGTTCTCGTTCAGAGGAAAGTCGGACGACATTTCGAGCATCGCCCAGAAGCTGCGCGTGGCCCACGTGCTCGAAGGCAGCGTACGCAAGGCCGGTAATCTTGTCCGGGTGACCGTACAGCTGATCCGCGCCGATAGTGGCTATCACCTCTGGTCGAAGACCTACGACCGGGAACTCAAGGACATCTTTAAGGTTCAAGACGAGATCGCCGCGGCGGTAGTCGAGGCACTTAAAGTGAAGCTCGGGCCGACGCAGCCTGTCCCTGCCCACCGCAGTTCGAACCCAGAAGCCTACAACGCGTATCTGCTCGGCCGTCAGTTCCATCGACGCGGGAACCCCGACGGTTGGCGGCGCGCGATCGAGGCCTTCCAAAGGGCGACCGCGCTCGACCCGCACTACGCCGCGGCGTATGCCAGTCTTGCGCTCTCGGAGTACGTCCTCGCAGATGCGACCGGCGATGCAATAGGCCAAAGGCAAGCGATGGCGAACGCGCAGAGGGCCGTTGCCCTCGCACCGCAGGAGGCCGACGGCTACGTGTCGCGCGGAGTTCTCCGGATGAACGTCGGCTGGGATTGGA
>Ga0070713_100003521_pt1 | contig 10346 bp, 9 predicted proteins | sample LARL82metaG_FD_65465 | JGI IMG/M metagenome (GOLD analysis project Ga0070713, IMG submission 65465) | Corn, switchgrass and miscanthus rhizosphere microbial communities from Kellogg Biological Station, Michigan, USA - LAR L8-2 metaG | ecosystem: Host-associated > Plants > Roots > Rhizosphere ... | reverse complement strand
GTGCACGTGATCAGCAGAGTGAAACATCGACCACGGCTATTGCCCCGCCAACGTCGACAAAAGCATCAAACCGCCAAGCACGCTAAGATCGCCAAGAAAACTGACCTACACGTCCCTCTGCGATCCTTTGCGGTTGAACGGTGTTAAAGGACAACTCGTATGCGAGTACCGGCCAAGAGCAAACAACCGAAATCGACGCGTCCGCAGATGGCGGGCTATGGTCTGCCGAAAAGCAAGAAGGGCCTGCTACCGTGGCAATGGGCAGAGGACCGGCTGAAAAAGAGCAAGCAGTACTGGATCGCAACCACGCGGCCGGACGGGCGCCCGCACGTGATGGTGGTTTGGGCATTGTGGATGGACGGGGTTCTCTATTTCAGCACGGGCAGAGAATCGCGCAAGGCGAAGAACCTTGCGGCGAATCCAAACTGCACGATGTGCAGTGAAAATTCTGCAGAGGCTGTCATCCTGGAAGGAATAGTGGAAACCGAGCGCGACGTGGATCGCATTCGCGAGTTCGTGAAGCTGTACGAGAAGAAGTACAAGTTTCCTCTCGGCGAAATGGGAGCGAACATGATCGCGCTCAAGGACCCGGTGTTCTACTTGCGACCCAAGGTCGCGTTTGGCTTCTGGGAGAAGAAGTTCGCGCCTACGGCAACGCGTTGGCTGTTCGGCTAGAACCCTTCACCACTAAGGACACGGAGTCACACCAAGGGGGAACATTAACCGCGAGAACGGTAAAGTGGCAAAGACAAGAAACAAGAATTAACCGCCGAGTACGCCGAGATCGCAGAGAAAACAATCAAAAGATTTCTCGGCGTACTCTGCGATCTCTGCGGTTCAATGTTTTGCCTTAGTCTTTCAAGGAGGATGTAGTGAATTTATGAGCAAGAACTTTCGCGTATTTGCGACCTGCGATATTGGGCCTGCACTGGATGTGCTACGAAAGCGCGGATATGAGCTTGAGGTCTATCCCGACCCGAAGGCGCCGCCGAAAGCGCTCATCCTGGAGAAAGTCAGGTCCGGCATTGACGGGCTGATCACGACATTGCGGGATCAGATCGATGCCGAGGTCTTCGAGGCCGGGAAAGGTACGCTAAAGGCCGTTGCTCAGCTGGCAGTCGGGTTCGACAACATCAACCGCGCGGACGCGAACCGCTATAAAGTTCCGTTCACGAATACAGCGGATGTCCTGACTGAAGCCACTGCGGAATTTGCTTTCTTCATCATGGGAGCTCTGGCTCGGCGGTTATGGCCGGCCGAGCACCTGACCCGCGAGAACAAGTGGGGATTCTGGCATCCATATCTTCCCTTCCTCGGCGATGAGGTCACCGGAAAGACGATAGCAATCATCGGTACTGGACGCATCGGGCTGGCGATGATCAAGAAGTGCGCTGGATTCGACATGAACATCCTGTGCTACGACCCGGCGTATCAGAACCATGAGTTCATCAAGAGCATTCAGGAGACGATGGACCTGCGCCACGCGCGCGGCATTCAGAAAGAGAAGACCTGGATCAAGTATGTGCCGTTTGAAGAGGCGTTGCACGAGGCTGATTTCGTCAGCGTTCACGTGCCGTTGATTCGGGAAGGCGAAAGTGCGACGCCAACGTTTCACTTGTTTAATGAGCGCACGCTGCGGATGATGAAACCAACTGCGTTCCTGGTGAACACTTCGCGAGGGCCGGTGGTAGACGAAGGCGCACTCGCGCGGGCGTTAAAAGAAAACAGGATCGCAGGAGCGGCGCTGGATGTTTATGAGAAGGAACCGCTGCCCTCGGATTCGCCTCTTCGGGATCCGGTGATCGAAGACCGCTGCCGTTTGCTGCCGCACTTTGCCAGCGCGGGGAAGATCACGCGGTTATCGTCCGATCCGGACAAAGGCATGGCGGGACGCTGCGTGCAAGGGTTGATCGACGTGCTGGAAGGCAACTACGGCGGGGACGTGAAGAAGATGCCGTATGTGGTAAATAAAGAGGCGTTCTCATAGGGAGGAAACGTATATCTCAAATGCCTCTACGCCAGACTTGACGGACGAAACGGGGGTAAGGTGAGCCGCAGCCGATACAAAACATGCCGTCGCAACGGATGTCCCGGCGGAAGTTGCGGATGATCGAAGTCGTCAACCGAGTCGTGTGACATACCAAGGTTCTCCATGACACGGCGAGAACGAACATTGGCCGGCACAGTGAAGCTGACGAGTTCCTCGAGCTCAAACACGTCGCGGGCATACTTCAATAGCGCCAGAGCACCCTCGGTTGCCAAGCCCTGCCCCCACGCGTTTGGCGACAGACGCCAGCCGATTTCAACGCACGGGGTGAAATGCGCCCGGAATGACGGAACATTCAACCCTACGAATCCAATGAAAACATTGCTCGACCTAAGTTCCGCCGCATACAAACCGAAGCCATGCTTGCGGAAGTGAGCTTCAACCTTGGACACCAGTGCGTCACTTTGAGAACGTGTGAGGAGAGCAGGGAAGAACTCCATCACCTTCGGATCGGCGTTGATTCGGGCGAATAGCTCCTTGTCTGCCTCCTTCCACCGACGAAGGATCAGGCGAGGCGTTTCTATGGCTGCCGCTCCGTGTACGCGATCATGCACAATCTTGCGGTTACCTGTGTTGCTCGGAGGAATATTTCTTCACCTGTTTGGTTCGTGAATTGAAAACCTCGAAGCTGCCGTCTGGGTGCGCGGTCAGCAAAAGGTAGTGGCCGGCGTCAGGTCCTTGCGGATTGGCGATGAACTCCGCGGGTACGTTGTGGGTACTTCCCCCTTCCTCCGAATAGTGCAATTGCCAGAGGTTCTCCAAACGCGGAGACTTCTCAATCACCTCCCATGGACCTGGAGATCCGCCCTTCTTCGCGCCATTATCCATGATCGCTACCCGCGGTGCGATGCCATCGACCAGCTGCGCGCTACCGCTTTGCTGCCAGCCATGGTGCGAGACGATGTAGATATCGACTTTGCCGAGCTTGTTTATCGGACACATGAGGTCCCACTCTTTATCCTTCGTAAGGTCGCCGAGATCGAGGATGCGGAGCTTGCCAAAAGTCGCCAGAAAACCAAGGGAGCGTAAATTCTCGGTCGTGTCGGCGGGGGATTGTTCTGCCCCCTTGCACGCCGGATTTTCTCCGCCCGTGCCAGGCAGGGGCTTGGATATCAGGTTGCCGTCACCGCTGACGACAACAGCATCCATTCCCTTGATGGGGAGTCTGTCTCCAGACTGGGCAACGATGTGCTTGTACTTGCCGCTCTGAAAGAGCTTTTGGTAGGCCTGCCAGACTTGCAGGGTGGGCTGATCCGTGGTCTCGCGGTTTTCGCCGTGATCGATGAATGTGCCGATCGGAATGCGATCGGCCAATTGTGGCACTCCGCCGACGTGGTCCATGTGGAAATGGGTAATCAGGACGTAGTCGATCTTGCTGAGGCCGGCATCCTTAGCTGCGGCGACGATGCGATTGGCGTCGCGCCCGTTGAACCCCGGCCATCCTGTATCCACCAAGAGCGATTGGCCCGCAGGCGTCACGAACAAAGTTGCCTGACCGCCTTCTACATCAACGAAGTAGACCCTTAGAGAGGTTGATGGCGCGCCGGCGGCCAAAGACGAAGATGGAAAAAGAAAAAACAAAAAGGTAGCGATCCACAGCAACCCACGATTCATTCGCGTCCTCCATACCCGAATGTGCCATTACGAGATGATCAAGCCGATGCGGTGGGAACGTCAAATTTGCAGCAACTTACCTCCCGAGCTCCGTACAACTGAGTTCCCGCCACAAACCATCCAAAGCTATTCAATCCAGGAGAAATGTGCGACATAGAAGCTGGCCGCGCTGCTCCGCGATTGTGCAGACAGGGTGTCTCGCGTCCACTCACGTACGCTGAATGTAAGTGAGAAGGCGAAGCTGTGCCCAGGAGCACGATTACCTTGAGCCCCACGAACAAGAACCCGGTTCGAATCGTTGAACGCCCGCCCGAGGCGGTGCCGGCGAACGGGCACCCGACTCTGGAAAGCGGCGGTTCTGAATCCCGACGTGTTCAATGGATGCGTTTGCTGTGGAGCGAACGGCACTTTCTCAAGAAGGTCACTTTTTATGGCTTGGCGTTGGCTGTCCTGGTAGCGTTCGTGCTCCCGGTGCGTTACGAATCCAGAACCAGATTAATGCCACCGGATCAGCAATCGGGATCGGGACTTGCCATGATTGCCGCGCTTGCTGGGCGCGGAGGTGGATCAGGCGCCGGAGGAATGAGTTCAGCCCTCGGTGGAAGCCTGGGAGGTGTCGCGGGAGACCTGCTGGGCCTCAAGAGTTCCGGCGCGTTGTTCGTCGACATGTTGCAGGGGGCGACCGTGCAGGACCAGATCATCGGCAAATTCGACCTGCGTCGTGTGTACTGGGACAAGTACTGGGACGATGCGCGCAAAGACTTGGCGAAACGTACGGACATTAAGGAAGACCGTAAGAGTGGCGTCATTACGATTGGCGTTACCGATCATGATCCTCGGCGCGCTCAGCAGTTGGCGCAAGCGTATGTGGATGCGCTAAATGGGTTGGTGTCGCAGGTCTCGACTTCCTCGGCGCGAAGGGAGCGCATTTTTCTTGAGAGCCGCCTCAAAGCGGTGAAGCAGAACCTGGACGCGGCTTCGCAGGAGTTCAGCCAGTTCGCCAGCAAAAGCGGCACGCTGAATGTTCCCGATCAAGCTAGGGCTATGGTCGAGAGCGAAGCGACTTTGGAGGGCCAACTGGTTGCGGCACAGTCCGAGTTGGAGGGGTTGCGGCAAATCTATACCAACAGCAACGTGCGAGTAAAAACCCTCGAGGCCCGCATTGCGTCGTTGAAGCACCAGGTGGAGGAAATGAGCGGCAACCGTGCCGACCTGAATTCTGATCAGTCCGAGATCCCGGGTGACTTCCCATCAATTCGCAAACTCCCGCTCGTTGGCGTGAAATGGGCGAATCTCTACCGCGAAAACAAGATCCAGGAAACCGTCTACGAACTCCTGACCCAGGAAAACGAGCTAGCCAAGATTCAAGAAGCCAAGGAAATTCCCAGCGTCAATGTTTTGGATCCGCCGATGCTGCCCGAGAGGAAGTCGTTTCCTCCGCGCACCGTGATCACGATTGCTGGAACCCTGCTGGCTTTTATGCTCGGCTGCGTATTCGTCATTGGCTCAGCGGCGTGGCGCAAGAGTGAATCGGCGGAGAAGCAATTTGTGAGCGAGGTGTGGGAGCAATTGGCGGCGCGGGGTTCGACTTCGAGCGGAATTCTTCACACCCTCTTAGCGAAGATGCACGGCCGCAACGGTTCCAACGGGCGCGCCGCATAATCTTACAGCTTTCATCTTGCAATCTTTTTCTATAAACCGAACATGGCAGACTGAATCCGTCGCCCTGGCCTTTGCTGTTGTAGCTGCCGGGCTCGTGGCATCGGTATTCTATACGCCACTGGTAGTGGTTGCAGTTCTTTTCGTCCCCGCATCCGTCTACTTCATTACGCGACCTTATGAGCTGTTGCTGTTGATGGTCTTTTTCATTCCCTTCAATTTCGTCTTCAAAATCGGCCCTTTGCCGTTCGCGTTCGAAGTGGTGAAGGCGCTCGCTTGGATTCCGTTTCTTGTTACGCGCCGGGACCGCCCACCATTCGTCAGCAGCCGATTCAATCTTGCGTTCGCCGTGATTGCAGGCGTGATTGTGTTGTCGCTAGCGCGGGCGCACGACCTGCCATTCACGCTCAAGGAGTGCGTTCGAATAGGTTCCAACGTCGGGCTCGTATATCTGTGTATCAATTTGGTGCGCACAAAAGAGCAGGCGATGCAGATCCTGAGAGCGTTGGCGATTTCCACATTCGTCGTCGCACTCTACGGCTTCTATCAATGGATGATTCAGGACTACGGCGCTTTGTTCTGGATTGTGAACCCGCGTCTCGATACCAGCTTGGCCCATTATCGCGACTACTTCTGGGAATGGCGTCATCGCATCATTTCCGTTCTCACCTCTGAAATGGAACTGGGCCACTACTTCAATATGTGCTTGCCAATCGGAGCCCTGCTATGGATCACGGAGGGCCGGCGCTCGATCGACTCTAAGTGGTTATGGATCACCCTCGCCACGTTCTCTGGACTGATTCTCACGTTCACTTTCGGTGCCTGGCTTGCGCTCGCCTGCACCTGTGTGCTGGCGATCCTGAAGTTTGGTGGAGAGAAGAAGTGGAAGGTGTTGTTCTGGAGTGCTGCGGCATTCGCCGTAGTCGCAACCTTTCTCGCGCTGGGTCCTTTGAGCCAGGTAATCGAAGACAAGGCGAGCGGTACCGCAATCGGAAGTCTTGCCTGGGACGCGGCAACTCGACTCTACGGGTGGAAGCTGGCGTTACAGGCTTGGTGGTCGCATCCACTGATCGGCGTGGGCATCGGCAATTTCGAATACTTTTCCGCCGACTACGACTTCGTCTTGGGAGCGCAATCGCAGGGGAGTTCGCCGCACGAAACCTTTCTGTATCTGCTCGCCAATTACGGGCTGATAGGCACTGGCGCCGTGGTGGCTGTCATGGCTGGGAGCATTCGCTCCAGCATTAGAGTCATCCGCGAACATGCGGGCTTTGCACTTCTGGCAGGCGCGCTCGCATTTTCCATCGCAGTGAACTTCATCGGGTGGTTCTCCGATGACTCAACCTATCTTGGTCCACACACAAGTTACTTGTTGTGGCTGATGATCGGCCTGACTGAGGTCCTCCGCCGATTGGCATCGCAGGAGCAGACTGCATGAACGCCGAGAAGAAGATTGGCGTGGTGACGATCACTTACAACAGCGGCCGTGTTATCCGCGATTTTATGCACAGCCTGCTGGCTCAAACTCACCGCAATTTCATCCTGTATGCCGTAGACAACGCATCGTCGGACGATACGGTTCGGCAGATTGCGGCTTATGCGGATAGCCGGGTCCGATTGATTGTCAATGACGACAACCGAGGATTTGCGGGAGCCAACAACCAAGGCATCGGCGAAGCCCTAGCCGATGGTTGCGAACTCGTGTTGATGATGAACAACGACACCGAATTCGAGCCGGAACTCCTCGACAAACTGGCTGCGGGCCTCGCCGAATATCAATGTGACATGATCACTCCGAAAATTCTTTTCCATCATGATCAGCGACTCATTTGGAGCGCCGGCGGCGGCTTGCATCCTCGCCGAGGGTTTTCTGGATTTCACCACGGTTATGCCGAGCGTGATCGCGGGCAGTATGACACTCCACGCCTGGTGGACCACGCTCCCGGCTGCTGCGTGCTGATCCGAAAGGAAGTCTTCGACCGAATCGGAATGATGGACAACCACTATTTCACTTATGTGGAGGACACCGACTTCAGCTACCGGGCGATGCGAGCTGGATTGAAGCTGGTGTATCTGCCCTCCGCGACCTTGCTGCACAAGGCGCACAGCCTGACTGGGGGGCTGTTTTCTGATTTCATGATGCGCTACACCACGCGCAATCGCATCTACTTCATGCTGAAACATTTCGGTCCGTGGCGAGGCCTGTACTACGTTCCCGCATACCAGGCCCATTTGCTTCTGCAGTTGTTATTCCGTAAGGTGAAGCCCTCCATGTTCTGGCTGCGCGAGAAAGCCTTCTTTGAGGGGTTGCGGCTGTGGCGCGAATCGCTCGCGGACTAGTTCCTTCTTTTTGAAATTCTCGATGTCTACTGCTCCCAGCCTCACCCGAACCGTCGTCAAGAATGCGTCCGCCAATCTTGTGCGGTTAGCTGGAGCGGGTGTGGTTGCACTCCTGCTGCCGCCCTTCCTGGTCCGCGAACTCTCCAAAGAAGCATATGGCGCATGGTCGCTGCTGCTGCAATTGACGTTGTACGTCGGCTATCTGGACTTTGGCATTCAGACAGCGGTGTCCCGATTTGTTGCTCATGCCGACGAGTTGGGCGACAGCCGACAGAGAGATGGCGTTGTTAGTACCGCATTCGTAATGCTGTCGGCCGCCGCACTGCTTGGTTGCGGCGTTGTGATTGTGCTTGCGTGGCAACTGCCCAATCTGTTCCGGCAGATGCCGGTTGCACTGTATCAGCCTGCGCAGATCGCGTTGCTGTTCATGGGGATCTCGTTTGCGCTGGGACTCCCGGTCTCGGTGATCCACGCACTCTTTATCGGCTTACAACGCAACGAGATTCCCGCCGCGGTTGCGATCGCCAACAAGATTGCTATGGCGGGGCTCGTGACCGGAGTGGTGCTGAAGCACTGGGGGCTAGCGGCGATGGGCGCAAGCGTGGCGCTCGCGAACGTCTTCTCCTATTTAGGCGCATTCGTCGCATGGCGAGCATGGGCGGGCAGAATCCGGCTTCATCTCACGAGAGTGTCGCGCGCCTACGCGCGCCAGATTGGCGGCTACTCCGTGTCGGTTGTCGTCTGGATGGTCGCGATGCTGATGATCAGTGGACTCGACCTGAGCATTGTCGGAATTTTTGATTACAAGATGACGGCGTATTACGCGATCGCGGCAACCCTCACGAACTTTGTCGCGCAGGCGCAGGGAGCAATTTTTTCCGCTCTGCTGCCTGCGTCGGCGGTTTTGGGAGCGCGTGGGGATGGAGAGCGACTGGGCGTCATGCTGGTCTCGTCAACTCGATACGGGATGCTGATTCTCATGGCGATGGCTCTCCCGTTGGTGCTGGGAGGGCACTGGATCGTGCGTTTGTGGGCGGGGGCCGACTATGCGCAACATGCGACCCTGATCCTTCAAGTCCTGGTGATCGCAAACGTAATTCGGTTATGCGCCCTGCCTTATTCCACACTGCTTCTGGGAACGGGACAACAAAGTAAGGTAATCGCTTCTCCCCTTGCCGAGGGAGTTACCAATCTGATTGCGAGCATCGTCGGGGCGTATTTCTTCGGCGCCATTGGGGTTGCGCTGGGAACATTACTCGGCGCATTCGTAAGTGTAGGGTTGCACTTGTTCTACAACATTCCGCGGACGGCGCTCATCGTTATCGATCGCATGCGACTAGTGAAAGAGGGACTGGTGCGGCCGTCATTTTGCGCGCTGCCATTTATCGCTCTGCTCGTTGTCGGCCCAGTGAAGGATTCCCAGGGCTATGTCCTTCTGCTGGTGCTGGCGGCAATTACGGCGGCTCTGCTTTTCTGGAACTTTGGATTGTTGCAGGCGGAGCGCCAGCGGCTAGCCCATGTGTTGGGCCTGATTTGAAGCCGTTCTTGACTGTGGTATGGCACAGATGCGAGTGATTCAAGAGTGTCCTCTTTGCGGTACTGCTGGTCTGCGCGACCTCTTTACGGCACGCGATCCGCATTATGGAATTCCGGGGGAGTATCGCATTGTGCGCTGCGCCGCCTGCGGACTGCAGTTCGTGGACCCGATGCCTTCCGACGAAGAACTTGCTTCTCTCTACCCGAGCGACTATTACGCTTACAGCGAAGCACCAAAGGCCAGTCCGTGGAAGCTGAAAGCGAAAAGACTTCTCGGATATTGGCAAGGCACAAAAGAGCCACGCTTTGAGAGACCAGGAAGGTTCCTTGACATCGGTTGTGGAAGCGGGGACTTCGTCGCTCGAATGGGCGCGCAAGGTTGGGATTCGCATGGGATTGAGATCAATGAGCAGGCCGCGACGAAGGGATGTCTGCGCGGCTTGCAGATCAGCAAAGGCACCATTCAGGACACGAAGTTTGATGCGGAAGAATTCGACTATGTGAGAGCGAGCCATTCGTTCGAACACACTGCACGTCCACGTGAAACTCTCGACGAGATCTACCGTGTTTTGAGAAATGATGGCAGGTTGCTGCTCGCGGTACCAAACGCCGCGGGTCTTCCCGGAAGGGTATTCCGGAAGTATTGGTGGCATCTCTGCGCGCCCGTTCATCCCTTTGGCTACTCAGTGACTACGCTTAGCCGCATGCTTCACGAGCATGGGTTTCGAGTTACACGCGTCATCTTCAATTCTGATTACGTGGGTGTGCTTGGTAGCGTGCAGATCTGGCTGAATCGCAAGAACGGCAAGAAGTCCTTCGAAGGTCCCGTGTTTCGCAACCGGCCCTTGCGCATTGTCTGCGGGTGGATCCAGAAGATATGCGATCTGGCGAGAGTCGGGGACATGATCGAAGTCCATGCCCAGAAGGCCGAGACTTCGATCCATAATGAAAAACCAGCCCAGACTTCGTCAGAGATCAGTGCTGCTGCCTGAATCGTCATGAGAATTGCCTTCGTTGGCGGGTTTGCCTTCAGTCCGAAAGGGACGATGCGGGCGCGCGCGCATCCGCTTGCGGCAGAACTGGTGCGACTGGGGCACGAGGTCACGATATTCCTTCCACCGTACGACAACCTTGCCGACTGCGGGCGCGA
>Ga0070713_100003517_pt1 | contig 10350 bp, 3 predicted proteins | sample LARL82metaG_FD_65465 | JGI IMG/M metagenome (GOLD analysis project Ga0070713, IMG submission 65465) | Corn, switchgrass and miscanthus rhizosphere microbial communities from Kellogg Biological Station, Michigan, USA - LAR L8-2 metaG | ecosystem: Host-associated > Plants > Roots > Rhizosphere ... | reverse complement strand
GAGCGGGATGCCGAGGGCCGGGTTGAGCACCCAGCGCAGCGCGATGTAGGGCTGGCGTCGCGCGGCGCGCTCGCGCGCGGCCTCGTCGTACGGGATGCGCCGTCCGTAGTCGTTGTCATTGCCGCCGTCCTCCGCCGCGAGCTGGCGCTCCGGGTAGATCACGATGGCGTCGAGGAACAACTCCCCCGGTAGGCTGGCGCGCGGCGCCATGGTCACACCACCTCCCAGGTCGCGGCGTCCATGGTTACGGTGAACAGCGGGGTGTCCTCGGTGACCGCGTTCTCGCCGAGGAACTTGTTGCCGTGCCGGCGCAGGGTCAGGTCGATCGGTGCGCCGCGTCCGGAGTCCACGACCACCACGACGGTGTTCATCCCCGGCTGGCTGGCGATGTGCAGCGGTGCCGCGCCGGCGACACCTTCAGTGGCGATCACCTCGAGGTACGGTTTGTCCTGCAGCGTGATCACCTTGCGCTGCAGGCGCGGCACGCCGGGTGGCTCATAAAGGTCGGGCTCCTTGCGGGTGCGCACCAGCGGCTCGGGGGTGCGGATGACGAGGATGCGCGGCTGCAGCGTTCCGCCGACGGTGGCCCACAGCAACTCGGCCACCGGGTTGGTCACCTCGACCACCGGGCGCAGCCCGGCCCGCAGCAGGGCGGCGTCCAGCGCGGCGGCCGGGACCGTCCCTGGTGTGCTCGTGAGCGTCTCGAGCTGTGAGGTGTCGACGGCTGGTGCTTCCACGAGGTTGGCCGCTGAGACCTCCGCCGCCATCTCTTGCCAGTTCTTGTAGCGCGAGGTCGCGAAGGAACGCCGGAACAGCGGCGCCACGGTGGTGTCCGGCGCCGGGGCGGGCGGATTCACCGGCTCGATGTCGAAGATGTAGTCCGTGCGCGGTTCGAGGAGCAGGTCCATGTTGAGGATCTGGTGCCGCGACACGTCGCCGGAGGAGTCGATGCAGGGCAGGTTGGCGGCAATCCCGCGGATGGTCTCCTCCCACGGCGTGAAGACGTTCGCCCCCTTGAGCGGCACGGCAGCGGCCGGCCCGAGCGCGTGGACGGTTTTGGCGAAATCAGGGCTGGCAGGGTCGGCGTCCTTGAATGAGGCGGCCCGCACCTTCGCCTGGATATCCACGCCGTAGGTATCGAACATGTGCAGCAGGTAGTCGACGGTGAAGACGACGCGCAGTGTGTCGCCGTAGAAGAAGAAGTGGTCGCCGTCGACCGGGTCGGTGAGCAGGACCCACGGGTCGAGCCGGGCGGGCATCACCTGCGCCGGGGTGTCGGCTACCTGGACGGTTCGCGGGGCTAGCGGTGCGTTGTCGGTGCGGAAGTGGTAGTTCTGCGGCTTTTCGACGGTCCAGGCCGCCGTGCTGGGGATATTGCCGTTCTCGTCGCAGGTGGTCCATTCCCACGCCACGCCGACCGTGTAGTCGGTATTGGGCAGCAGCAGCGCGGGCTGGCTGGCCGGATCGGCGAGTGCGCCGTCGATCACCGTGATCTTGCTGTCCTTGACGGTCGTGTCGTGCTGCTCGCGGGCGACCTCGGCGGCGGCGAGCGTCTCGACGACGCCGAGCAGGTAGCTCGGGCGCGCCAGCCCGGCCTCGGTGAGTCGCTGCACGTCGCGGACCCCGAACTGGACGTACGCCGTCCGGGCGGGAACACCGGTGTCGACCAGGACGAGGTGCAGCCGCTGGCGGTCGGCGCCGGCCTGCAGGTAGCGCAGCACCTCCCCGACCCGGCAGAACCATGGGCCGCCCGGGTCGGTCCACGACGGCGGCAGATCCGCCTCTGAGCTGATCAGACGGCTCGGGCCGCTGCCGTCGACCGGGAACTCGCCGAGGACGCTGCCGTCGTCGGCGAACAGCCGCACGGTGAACGCCCGCGAGCGCAGCACCAGGTCGGGCACCGCGAGCAGCGCGCGGAACCGCACGATCGGGCCGGTCTTGACCGCGATGACATCGTCGAGCGGGTCCTTGCGTTGTGCCGCAGCCTGCTCGGCCAGCTTGATGAGGATCTCGCCGAGCGGGTGGCTCGCGAGCAGGCGGAGATCCTGGTGGCGCAGGAAGGGCGCCTCCAGGACGTGCGCCCAGCAGGTGCGCGCCGCCAGCCGGGAGAGTTCGGCGTTGGCGGCGGCGTCACGGGCCGCCGCGATGCTGAGCAGTTCGCGTCCAGGGACCGCGAGCAGGCGGCTCGGGATGCGCGGCGCGCAGCGCTGGTCGCACTCCACCGGGCCGCCGATGACCCGGGCCGGGGCGATGTCGACGGAAAGGTCGACGGCGGGGTCGCCGGTGCGCCATGTCTCGGCGACGTCCAGCCGGAGGTCCGGCGCGACGCTGCGCGTGCTACCCGGCGGGTCGGGCCACGCGGTGCCGGCCAGCACCCAGCCGACCGTCGACGGGCCAAGCGGAGTGTCGTGGAACGTCCACAGCACCGAAGTGGCCGGCGCGACCTGGGCGCAGACGGTGTCCCAGGTCTGGCTGAGCCGGTCATCGAGATGCTTGCTGCGCTCGACGGCGGACGGGTGCGGGTCCGGGACCCGGGTGAGCAGCGCGAGTTCGCGTTTGCTCTCCGAGGCGGGATGCGGCTCGTTGGGCCACCACACGATCGGGACCTCGCCCGCCGTGACGCCATGGTCGAGCGTGATGCCGGTGATGCGGTAGGTGTAGAAGTCTTCGCCGCGGCGGACGGCGGGGGCGGGCGGGCCGTCCGGCGTCGCGATCGGCACGGTGACCGCGCCGGACGGGTTGGTGGTCGTCACCGCCGCGCCGCCGTTGATGCGTGGCGTACAGTCCAGGTGGATGACGACGATCGAGTCGATCGGGACGGCCTCTGCCTGCGGCGCCGGGCCGTCGGAGTGCGCGTCGAACAGCTTGCCGTCGATCGGGCGGTCGCTGGAGACGCCGGTGAGCAGGGCGGCGGCGCGTGACTGCAGGCTGACGCCGGTGACGAGCGCCGGCGGTGCGGGCGGGGAGTCGGGGGAGTCGCCGAGGGTGACGTGGACGGAGCCCTCGATGCTGAAGAAAAACAGGTCGATCCTGCCGTGCACCTCGCCGTCGATGAGCACGATGTTGTCGTTGCCCTTTTGCCCGGCGGCGACCTTCAGCTCGGCGTCCGCCTCGATGCCGATGATCCAGAGGTGCAGCTCGCCCCACAGCTTGAGGTGGCCTTCGAACATGATCGGCTCGAAGCCGATGCCGACGTCGATCGAGGCGCCGACGGACAGGTAGAGGCCGCTGCTGCGGCTGCCCCACAGGAACGACACCGAGACGCCGGTCATGATGGAAAACCCGGTGAGCTGACTGGGAGCCAGCGGGAAGTTCACCTGGCCGCGGTCGTAGTTGTCGGCGGGCGCGCTCGTGTCAGGGATGCCCTTGCCGCGGATCATGAAGTAGCCGCGCGCCGTGAACAGCTGGAAGAACTCGACCGTCGCCGGGGCGTACCAGCTGCCCGCGTCGATCGCGAAGTGCGCGAGGTCGTTGAACGGGAAGATCGCCCGGACCGGCACGTGGATCTTCAGCAGCGGCGCGACGTCGTAGTCGAAGGTGAGCCCGATCGTGATGCGCTGCCGGCCGAGGTCGAGGTCGATGATCGCGAGGATGGTGGCGGTGACGTTGCCCTGGCGCGGCGGCTTCGGCTGGATCAGGTTGGCCTTCATCACCAGCAGGATGCGCGGCCCCGGCAGCTCGAAGATGAGCATGCCCTTGACGTTCAGGGTGAAGCCGGCGTCCATCGTGCCGAGCAGGGCTTCGAGGCCGATGGCCCAGTGGTCGATATCGGGCTTCCAGCCGCTGATGTCGAGCGGATCGCCGTTAACGCGTTCCAGCCAGTTCAGCGCGGGGACCGGGTCGCCCGGGTGCTCGTCCCGCTCGTAGTGCACAGCGAACAGGCCACCGAAGCCGTAGATGCCGAGGCCCGAGCTGCCCAGCGCGATCGGCACCGGGAAGTCGACCTCGAGCGTGACCAGCACCGCGGTCGCAGTGCGGGTTCCGGGCGCCGGCTCGGCCACGTGACGCACCGCCAGGCCGGCCGCTACGCGGATGCCGACGCTGGGCAGCGACACGTCCAGCTGGCCGGCGAAGCCGTCGGGATAGATGGCCAGGTAGCCGTGCCCGTCCAGCGCGCCCGGCACGTTGATGTGCACGCCGAGGGCGCTGATCGTCGGCACGTGCCCGCCTTCGAGCGGGATGCGGATCGTGGTCTTGTCGACGGAGACGACGCCGAGGTCGGTCTTCAGCTCCAGGTCGAGCTCGAGGTTGACCGGATTCGACCGGGCGATCCGGGTGCCCGCCACCTGCAGGATGTCGCCGAGCGGGTCCGGCACCTTGATGCCGCCGGTGCTCGGGATGTTGATCGTATAGCCCTTGGAGGAATCGAAGACGGGCAGCAGGTCACGTGCCTGCGGCCGGTCAGACGTGCCGAAGCCGACGGCCTTGTAGCGTACCGTGATCGGGTTCTTCGGGTCCGTGTCGATGAGCTTGGTCGCGCCCAGCTCGAGCGTAACGACGAGCGCGACCTCGACGTCGAGGAGCAGCACCCCGCGCGTGCCGGAATTATCGTGCGTCACGGTCAGCTCACCGCCATAGAGCGTGATGCGCGGGACATGCACGACGTCCAGCGACGTTGCGGCGAACGGCACGGCGACCGAGACCGACAGCGCGACGACGTCGCCGGCGGCCGTGTTGGACGCACCGAGCGCGTCGGTCAGCGGCGCGAGCGCGATCAGCATGCCGAAGAACGTCCGCCAGTACTGCTCGGCCGCGCTGCCCTCGCCGGCCGCGCTGGGGGCAGGCGTCTGCAGGAACCCGTCGGCGTCCTGCTCGAACAAGCTGGCCACGACCTGCCAGCGATCGACCGTGTCGTCGAGCGTGAGCTGCACGCGCATGTCGAGGACGCCGTCGTTGGGGTCGGCTCGCTTGCCCACCGGCAGGCTTGGCGCGCCCGCCGGCTGGCCCTGGCCCGGGTTAGTGGTGTTGACCTTGGCGAGCTTGCTCTCCAGCACCGTCTGCACGTCGATCTTGAGCTTGATCTCGACCGCGATGAGGCGGTTGTGATCGATCTCGACCCGGACGTGCAGCTCCTTGAACCGGAAGTCGTCGTTGCCCGCGGGTTGGCGCTGCACGACTGCCGGCTGTTGCGGGACCGGCAGCGGCGGCCGCGCGGGACGGGTGATGTGCACGGCGCCGTTCTTCGTCGTCGCCGGCGAGCCGCCCGTGTGCACCGTGCAGACGACGACCCGGTATGCGCCGCGGCCAGGCTGCAGGTAGCCAGTGCCCGCGGGTGGCGGCTGCTCGCCCAGGGCGGAGCCGTCGACCGGGTTGGTGATGCCATTGGCGCGCAGGAACGCCTGCATCGCCCAGACGCGCCGCTGCGACAGCGCGAGGTTGTAGGCGAGGTTCGGAGCGTGTTCCTTGCTGGCCTTGCCCTCCAGCATGATGTGCTCGGCGGGGTTGGCCTGCGCAGCTGCCTTAAAAGTCAGGAAGTCAGAGCTGCCCACGAGGAAGTGGTCGTCGGCGGTCCAGCCGCCATCCGGACTCGACTCGTCATTGGAGGGGACCGTGCGGATGTTACTGTCGACTGCCGCAAACGCCGCCCAGGCGGGGTCGTTTTCGTCCGGCACCTGGTTCGGTGTCTCTGCGGGCTGGGCGAACTGGAACTGCGCCGGCACCGTTACCGGCGTCGCCGGCGGCGTCGCCGGCACATTCCAGCTTGCTGCCACGTCGATCGCCGCGCCGTCAGCGAGCGGCACCATGGCCCGCCCGCCGTTGACGGTGAGCGGACTGCCCCCGGCGGTCGCCGTCGTCGGATCCGGTGGGGAGAAGACGAGCGTCACCGACTCGCCGGCCGGGCTGTCCTCCATGGTGATCGTGTAGCCGGGGCCGGCGTTCGTGGTCACGGTAAGGCTGGCCGGCTGGGCCCCGCCCTGCTGCGTCTGGCCGGCGGTCAGCGACGGGGCGGTGAGCCGGATGGGGACGCTCGCGGTGCGTGACTGGCCGCCGGCGTGCACGTCTGCCACCGCGATCGCGACGGTCTTCGTCTGCTGCCCGGCGGGGAACGTCACGTCGATTGGCTGGTTCGTCTGCGCCTGGCCGTCGACGTTGATGTTGTACGGCGGCTGGCCGCCGTGGACGTCGACGACCCACTGCGTCTTGGCCGGGACGTCGATCGGGTCGTGGTCGTAGGGGTTGACGCCGTCCGGGAACTCGAAGCGCTGCAGGAACTGGCCGTACTCGTCGTAGATCGAGACGACGACGTTCTGCGGCGCGTCCGGCATGACGACGTCCAGGCCGAAGATGCCAGACACGCCGCCTTCTGGTCCGATGCCGATCAGGAGTTCCCGTGCCGACACGTCGATGCCAAGGCCGTCCAGTCCGGGCGGGCGCACGAAGACGCGCACGTCCGGCAGGTACAGGCCGCGGAAGTCGTCCCCTACACCGAACTTACTCAGTAGCTCCGGGGGCGTCTCGGTGCCGGACAGATCGAGGATCAGCGACTGGAAGCCGAAGCCGAGCGCGGTGCCCGGACCGATCAGCGCGTACGGCGGGCTCATGCGGATCAGCTCCGCGTACGCGGTGCCGGCAGGGTCATCGATGTCCAATGCCGCCCACGAGTCCAGTGCGATCGTTAGCTGCGGGTCCGTGCTCGCGGTGCCCGCGGTCTGCTCGAAGGAGAGCTTGATCTTGGGCAGCGTGACGGTGACCTCGGCGTGCGCCGGATCGGCCTCGAGCATGCCGTTGGGGTCCAGCTTGGCGCCGGTCAGGAACGGAAGGTGCAGCGTGGCGGCGTCGATGAGCAGGTCGAGGTGAAAGACGGTACTCGGCGCGTCCTGCGCGGGCTGGCCGGCCGTCGGCACGCCCTGTCCGAGTCGCGGCAGCACACTCGAGGCCGCGGTGTTGCTGGTGCGCGGCGCCGGGGCGCCGCCCGGCCCGCCAGTGACCGTGTCGACGGCAGGGGAGGACGCGCGGGGCGTGCTGAGCCGGAACCTGATCGCGACATCCGGGAAGTCCCACCACGCGCCGGCGTGCCGCGCGGTGCGGTGGTCGACGTTCACCGTCCCGCCGAAGCTGATCGACGCGGGTGGCGTGTACCGCGGCGGGTTGGCCGTAAGATCGGCGCTAAAGCGCGCCATGCCGTATACGACGACACCGGCATCGTCGAAAGACGTCTCGACATCCTGGACGAAAAGTGCGGAGATCAGCTCGTGCAGCGGCTCACCGATCGCGGCGCCGCCCAGAACATACGGCGTCATGATGTCGAGCAGGGCAAGACTCCCAGGCACGGCCCCTCCCCCGGGCACGCCCGCTGCGCCAGCTCTCCCTCGAGCGCACTCGCTGCGGCCAGCTTCCCGCAGCCAGCGATCAATGTCAACATCCAAACGACGCAGCGTCACTAACGCAACGGGGCAAACCCCTGATCAGAAACCTAAGAGATGTGATAACGGTCCGTTATCACTTCCTCCGGTCATCGCCTTTCGTACCGCTCGCTCGACGCCACCGCGTTGCACACCCCGCTGTCGTGGCTGCATGTGTGATCCAACGGTGAGCATTGGCATACGCCGACGACACAGAACGGCCGTTCGAGTGCGCTCGGACGATATGCCGGCCGACTGAAACTCGCCGTCAGGCGGGACTGCGCGCGTTCTCTTGGGACAGATCCGTGACTCACGGTTACAACATTGGACGGGCCTATCTCAAGAGCGGTTCCGGTGGGCTTTCAGGGGAACCCCAGGGCCTGCTCTAGTCGCTGCTGATCGAAATACATGGCTGTGTTCTCGGAGTCGAGCGGCACTTCCTAGGACCCAAGGCCCGGACGGGAGTCATATAAAGATTTCCTCAAGAGCATCAGCGAGGCTGGTGTCGCGCTCGTCGAGGATCGCGGCATACCTTGAGGTGACCTCGAGGCTCCCATGCCCCGCCCGCTGACGAACCTTCTGCAGGTCCACTCCCTTGTCGATAGCCCAGCTGATCCCCGTATGCCGGGCGTTGTACGGCGTGAACCCCTCCGGCAGCCCGGCCGCGTCCCGAGCCGCGTTCCAGAACCGCCCCCACACCTCGGTCATGAGGAACTCAGTCCCGTCCCGTCGCCAGGTATTGACCTTGCTCAGCCCACCCTCGCTAGCCCGCTGCACACTCTGCTGCCGCCGCCACTGCCGCTGATAGTCAGCCGCGTACGCCTTGCACTTCCGGCAGTGGCAGTTCATCGAGTACCGAGCACCCTTCGTCCCATGCTCATACACAGCCCCGCTATTGGACACCAGCGGCGGAAGTTCTTCCTCCTCAGATACAGCCACTGGAGCCGACCGCACGTAGGCGAACATCCACTGCGGAAACAGAAGATCCTCCGCCCCGATCCCGTACTCCTCGATGTGCTCCTGCACCGCCACGCACATCTGCTTAGAGATCGCGAACCGCCGCCAGTCCCCGTTCTTCGGATGATCCTTGGTGAACCACCCCGCGCGCCCCGACGGATGGTAGGCAGCATTGACGTACACAGTCGACCGCGTGACGTTCAGCATCAGCTGCCCGAAGTCGAAGTCGCACGGCCGGAACCCGATCATCTCGCACCGCCGCGCCCAGGTCGTCACGTTCAGCCGCGCGTACAGCTTCGCCGGGGGATAGGTCAGCGCCTCCTCCAGCCGCCGCCACTGCTCATGGCTGGCCACCAGCACCGGCTTGGTCGGCGCCTGCTTCAGCCGGATACTCCGTATCGGATTGTTCCCCCGGTACCCCTCGTCGAAAGCCATCTGGCACATAGCCGAGAGCACCTTACGCACAGCACGAATCGTGACCTGCGAGGCCTCTTCACCCGGCAGAACCTCCACCAGCAGGTTGAAGAACGTCGCCCGGCTGACCTCGCTGATCCGCAAGTGCCCGATGTACGGGACGATGTGGTTCCGGACCAGGTAGCCGTACCCCTGCCGAGTCCCCGGGCTCACCGGGTGGTATCGCAGGAACCGCTGCGAGCAGAACTCCGCCACCGTCATACGAGCCTTGTCAGCCGGCCCCGCCTCGTCCAGGAACCCGCGGGCGTGATGCTCCTCATCCGAGGCCACCTCGTAGGCCCGCGAGTGCGAGTCGTACGTCCCCGCGGACTTGTACTTCCCGTCCGCCGCCCGGTACATCCCGACGAACCGCGCCCCGCCTCGCCCAGCCCGCTCGATCACGTAAGCCACGCCGCACCTCCAGGCCCGGAGACAGGCAACGCGTAAGCGAAATGTTAGAAGCACCCACCGACACTGGACTGCAACCGACGACACCATCTAACACAAAATGCCCATCTACCTGGTACTTCATGAGTTCCATGGTACCTACGCGCCGCCGGAACGGATTTACGGCGGCACCAACGAGATCATGAAGTTCATCATCGCCCGCGACCTCACCGGCCTCCGAGCCTGAACCTAGCCTGAACCTAGCCTGACTCTATCGAGCGAACGTGTAAGACTAACGCGTGCATCCATCACCTGGCGAGCGGTTCTATATGGACCAACTCGACCGACAGCGGGATGAATCAATAGCTGCCACGCAAGCGGCCGCAACAATAGCAGCGCAAGCTGCCGCCACCGCTACTCTTGTTGCGCGTAGCATCACCCTCGGATCCGGAGCCGGTATGGAGTACTCAAAAGTCGCCTTGGACCTCGGCGACCTGGTCAGCTCGGAAGACGAAGTCGGGCAGGTAGAGACCTGCCCCTTGCCTGGCGAGTACGGATCTGCACTGAGTCTCGTTGCTGCGCTGTCATTCCGTGGGCTAGATCGCAGCGGTCCATACTTCTGGTGGTGGCTGGCGACCGGATTCGGTGATGGCTGGTGGCATAAGCTCGCAGCCCCGGGAACAAGCGGAATACAGATCATGACCAAGCACGGGACTTCGGGCTTTCGCGTCCATGGGCCCTTTGCCGATCGCCTTGCCATCAGGTATTGCTTTAAGGACAGCGGTTACGAAAATGCAAAGATAGTGCCGGGAGGCGCTTATCTTGCCAGGATTACCCTGGGTTTGCTAACGGCGTAGCCTTTATCCGGCGGAAGCTGCCGGTCCTTCGTCACCTGGCTTGGTCGCGGAGCAAGGTCATGCCGTTCCAGGGGCCGCCGGCGGGGACGGGCCGGAAGGCGTCGTGCGGGAGGCTGGACTGCCATCGCCCGGTCAGGGCGAGCCGGGAGGTCAGCTGACCGACGGCGTCGGCGGCCTGGGCGCCGCGGCCGTTGCCGCCGAGGGCGACGATGAGGCGGCCCGGCTCGGGGACGTCGATGTATGGGCGGCCGTGGGCGGTGTAGGCGTCGGCGCAGCGGCGGGTGTGCCAGGAGCGGACGCGGACCTCCGGCAGCAGGTCGGCCAGGACCTCGCGCAGGGCGGCCAGCGAGCCG
>Ga0070713_100003516_pt1 | contig 10350 bp, 8 predicted proteins | sample LARL82metaG_FD_65465 | JGI IMG/M metagenome (GOLD analysis project Ga0070713, IMG submission 65465) | Corn, switchgrass and miscanthus rhizosphere microbial communities from Kellogg Biological Station, Michigan, USA - LAR L8-2 metaG | ecosystem: Host-associated > Plants > Roots > Rhizosphere ... | reverse complement strand
CCGGCCGGCGACGTATTGCCTTGGCGGAGATCGCCGTCGCCCGCGGACAGGTAGAGATGCTGGTAGGCGAAGGTGACCTTCGGCGCCGCCTGCTGCAGTGTCTGCAGCGCTTCGATCTCGCTGCGTCCACGCGTGTCGTGCAGGACCACCACGTCCAGTCCCAGCGTCGCATCCGCCGGCGCCTGACTGTCTGCGGTGAACCCCTGTGCCTGCACTGCATGAAGTTGCCCGCCCGAAAGACCCAGCGCAAGGAATTCACCACGCAGAACAGGCTCGCCGTGAGGATCCACCGTCACACGCTTGGGCTCTTCGCGCAGCAAGGTGTTGATCTGCGACTGTCGCGTGGCGGCCGGCGTCTCATGCACCCGGTCCTCGATGTGTTGCATCGCCGCGGCGGGAAGCGTAACGGGCACGCGGGGCGTGGCGGGCATGCCTCCACGGGGAACGTGCACGTCGGGCAACCCCCGCGGCGGACCGCGCAGCTGTGCCCGCGCAGGCGCCGTACCACCCACCGCAAGCGCGATGGACAGCAAGGAAATCAGCACGGAAATCGGGCGCTGCATCGGCATGGCGGAACCGGCCGGTAATCGGAGGTCAGAATGCTAGCATTGGCTGACTTTACGCTCCCGAACCGCGCCGTGACTCGCGAGGGAAGGAATCGTCCTCTTCAAACGTAGTGAAAAGGCAATACGTGGATCCGAGCCAAGTTGTGCGCGAAGGATTGATCCCGCTACTGCCGCGTCTGCGCCGCCTTGCGAGGGCGTTGGCGGGACAGGCCGATGATGCCGATGACCTGGTGCAAATCGTGCTGGAGCGTGCCATGACTCGGGCGGCGCAATGGCGACCGGACGCTGCATTGGACAAGTGGGTGTTTGCGATCGCGCGCAACGCCTGGCGGGACGAGCTGCGCGCCCGCGGAAGATCGCAACGCCTGTTCGCGGGCGAGGAAGCCGGTGCCATGGCTGCCGACGGAAACACCGGGCCCGCACAGAAACTGGAGCTGGCAGCGGCACTGGCGTCCCTGCCGCCAGATCATCGTGAAGTGGTAGCCCTGGTGCTGGTCGAGGGTTTGTCGTACGGCGAGGCCGCCGAGCTGTTGCAGGTACCTGTGGGAACCGTCACCAGCCGTCTGGCACGTGCTCGCTCCACTTTGCAGTCTTATCTTGGAAACGACACATGAACCTGATCGACAACGACACATTGCAGGCTTACGTGGACGGCGAGCTGGACGCGACGACCACCGCGCGAATCGACGCCGCGCTGGTGCACGACGACCTGCTTCGACGCCGCGTGCAGCAGGCGCGCGCCCTGCGCGCGCAGCTGAAGGCCGCGTTAGACCCGGTGCTCGACGAGCCGGTGCCGGCGCGCCTGTCCGCACTGTTGCAGTCGGCACGTCCTCCGCAACCGTCGATGCCGATAAAGCCATTGGCCCAGTCTGCAGGCCGACGGGGATTTGGCGCGGGCCGGCGCCGCACGTCCCGGCGCTGGCTGCTGCCGATCGCAGCAGCGACCGCGTCACTCGCCGTATTGGCCGCGACGCTGTGGTGGCATGCCGGAGGATCAGTAGGCGTGCACGACGACCGGCAATATGCTGCGGCTGCCTTGTCCGATGCGCTTGACCGAGCGCTGGCCAGTGAACCCGATCCGCACGCTCCAATCAGCATCGGCCTGAGTTTCCGCAGTGCCGACGGACGCATTTGCCGCACTTTCATCAACCGCGCCAAGCCTATAGCCGGCCTGGCTTGCCATGACGATGCGGGGTGGTGGTTGCCCGTGCTCAGTGCAGGCAGAGAACCCGAAAACGGTGAACTGCGACAAGCCGCCAGTGCCATGCCCCCCGTCGTCCAGGCAGCGGTCGACGCGCGCATCCGCGGCGAAGCTTTCGATGCTCAGCAAGAGCGCGCGGCGCGCGATGCCGGCTGGCGCTAGGGATGCTCTGACCCTCAACGCAGAGGTTGAGAAAACAACCGGCGTTTGAAGCGGGCGCGGGGTTACCGGCGGCCTATTGACTACAGGTGTAGTCAAGGCGTACCGTGACTACACCTGTAGTCAGGAAACACTCCGGCCATGCCCAAACCTTCCATTGGCGATCAGGAGCTGGCGCTCCTTCATTATCTGGCCGAACACGGCGGCGCCTCCGTCGGCGAGGTGGCCAGCGGTTTCGGCGAGCCGCGCGGCCTGGCCCGCTCCACCGTGCTGACCATGATGGAGCGCCTGCGCGGCAAGGGTTATCTGAAACGCCGGCAGCTGCGCGGCATGTTCCGCTACAGCACAGCGACCGGGCCGAAAGAGGCGATGCGCAGCGCCGTGGGCAGCTTCGTCGAAAAGACGCTGAGTGGTTCGGTCTCGCCGTTCGTGGCCTGGATGTCGGAGCATGCCGAAGTCAGCGAGACAGAGCTGGCTGAGCTCGAGGCGCTGGTCGCGCAGTTGCAGACCCGGCGCAAGGAGTCCTGATATGGCCTCGCTGACTGTCCTGCTCGATACCTTGCTCATCCGGCTGGCCTGGGCATCGGCCCAGGCCGTGTTGCTGATCGGCGGCGTCTGGCTGATCGGCCGCCTGCTGCCGCAACTGCCGTCCGCATTGCGCTGCACGCTGTGGTGGCTGGTGGGCCTGCAGCTGATTCTCGGGCTGTGCTGGAGCTCGCCGCTGCAACTGCGCGTGCTGACTCCGCCTGCGCAGGTCGCGACCGTGGCTTTGGACCATACCGTCTCGCCGGTGGCCATCACTGATGCCGCGCCCGTGATCCACTTGGCGTCCGTACCGGCCCAGCCGGTGCCTGCCGCGTGGCATGCGCACTGGCGGCTGATCCTGATTTCGCTATGGCTGGCCGCCGTGCTCACGCAACTGCTTATCGCGAGCAGGCAGTGGCACAGCGCGCGCCGCGTGTTGCGGGACTCGCGCCCGCTGAAGGACAACGCGCTGCGGGCCGTATGCGCGGAACAGATGCAGAACCTGGGACTGCGCCGCCAACCGGAGCTGCGTGTTTCCGCGGCGATCAGCTCACCGCAGATCACCGGTCTGTGGCACCCGATCGTGTTGCTGCCGGCCGAGCAACGACTCACCCCGAGCGAGTCGGCGATGGCGATGGCTCACGAGCTGGCGCATCTGCGCCGCGGCGATCTGTGGCTGGGCTGGGTCCCCGCCATCGCGCAGCGGCTGTTCTTCTTTCATCCACTGGTGGCCTGGGCGGTGCGTGAGTACGCACTGAGCCGCGAGGCCGCCTGCGATGCACAGGTGCTGCAGCAGACCGGCACGATGCCCCAGGCCTACGGCCATCTGCTGCTGCGTCTGGGCGTTGCCCATCCGATGCATTCCGGTCTGGCCGGAGCTTCGCCGTCGTTCCATAACCTGAAGAGGCGACTGACTATGTTGCAGCAGTCCGACAACCTGTCCCGGCAGCGCATACGCGCATGGCCATTGATCATCGTAATCGTGCTGGCCGGCGTGCTGCCTTATCGCGTCACGGCGAGCGCGCCACCGGCAAGCGCGCCGCAGACAGCGGCGACAACACACGCAACATCTGGCGACCCCACACCGACGCTACCATCCCCGCTGCCATCGCCGCCACCACCGCCTCCTCCTGCTCCGTTGCCACCGCCGCCGCCGCTTGCTCTCACTCCGCCACCGCCTCCCCCTCCGCCACCGCCGCCGCCGAATCCCGGAAACCGCTTTTCGGCGCGGCATGTCGATATCGACACCCATTCGAATGCCCGCGAAGGCTTCGCCCTGATCGACAGTGATGCCGTCACCATCAGCGGTTCGGAGAGCGATCTCAAGACGGTGGAACAACTGCGCAAGGCCAACACGCCGATGCTGTGGTTCCGCCGTGGCGACAAGGCCTATCTGATCCGCGATGCAAACTACATCCAGCGCGCCAAGGCGATCTATGCGCCGGTGTCCGCGCTGGGCAAGCAACAGGGCGAATTGGGTGGCGAACAGGGCCGGCTCGGTGGCTTGCAGGGCGGGCTCGGTGCCCGCCAGGGGGCGCTGGGATCGCAGCAAGGGCAGCTCGCCAGCCAGCGGGCAAAGCTGGCCAGTGAACAGGCTGAGCTCAGCGGACAAGCCCACGACGACAAGCGCCAGCTAGAGCTCGAAACCAGGCAGGCCACGCTGCAGACCCGGGAAGATGAACTAGGCCGGCAACAGGACGATCTTGGCCAGCAGCAGGAAGCACTGGGCAAGCAGCAGGAGGCACTGGGCGCCAGGCAGGAAGCCCTCGGCAAACGCCAGGAGCAGGCCACCGAGCAGGCCAACCAGCAGATCGGCAAACTGCTCGACGAGGCGCTTGCCCAGGGCGTCGCGCAAGCTGTCAATCCCCGCTGACCGACGGGATGGCCCGGTCGGCCGGTGACGCCTGACCGGGCAGTTTTTATCGCGTACCGACGGTGGCCGCAGGATCGGACAAACCCGATGCCCGCATCACACTCCGGGCTTGCAACACTCCGCTCTTCCGTGGAAGAGCGGATGTATCTCAGTCCTTCGGCACCTTCATCGCGTATTCCTGCGGCGGCGTATCGCCGGCGAGGTTGCGCACGAAGTAGTCCCAGCGTCGGCGAGTCACATACGGTGACGCCTTGCCGTAACCGTGGTGGGCATTGGGAATCAGCAGGAGGTCGAAATCCTTGTTGGCCTTGATCAACGCATCGACCACCAGCAAGGTGCTCGAGGTCGGCACGTTGTCGTCCATGGTGCCGTGGGTCAGCATCAAGTGGCCTTTGAGGTTCTTCGCCATGCGCTGGTTGGCCTGGTCGTCATAGTTGCTGCTGCCGTCCTTGTTGGTCACCAGCAGGCCCTGCCACTTCTCGGCCCAGTCGTCCTCGTAGTTGCGGTTGTCGTGGTTGCCGCTCTCGGCCCAGCCGACCTTGAAGAAATCGGGATAGCGGAACATCGCATCGGCGGTGGTATTGCCGCCGCCGGAGTGGCCCCACATGCCGACGCGGTCGAGATCGATCCACGAGTAGCGCTTGCCCAGCTCCTTCAGCCCGGCGATCTGATCAGGCAGCGTGTTGTCGCCGATGTTGCCGAAGTAGGCATCGTGAAACGCCTTCGAACGCCACGGCGTGCCCATGCCGTCGATCGCCACGACGATGAAACCGAGTTCCGCCAGCCCCTGGTGATCGACACGCGACGGCATGAAACTGCGACTGCCGACCGAACCGGTCTGCGGACCGGGGTAGACGTAGTCGACGATCGGATACTTCTTCGACGCATCGAAGTTCGTCGGCTTGAACATCAGGCCGTACAGCTCGGTCTTGCCATCGCGTGCCTTCACCGTGATCGGCGTCGGCGCGATCCAGCCGCTGGCGACCAGCCGGCTGATGTCGGCCTTGGCCACCTGCGCCACGGTTTGCCCATCCTGCGCATGGCGCAACACGGTCACCGGCGGCTCAGTCGGGGTGGAATACGCATCGACGAACAGACTTCCATCCGGCGACAGCGCCACCGTGTGATCGGCCGGTTCCGGAGTCAGCAGAGTCGGCTTGCCGCCATCGAGGCCGACCTTGTAGAACTGCTGGTAGTAGGGGTTCACACCCGGCTCGCGACCCACGCCGCGGAACCACAGCGTGCGTGTCTTCGGATCCACCTTCAGCACCTGGGTGACGTTGCCTTCGCCGGTGGTAATGGCGCGCTTGAGCTTGCCGTTGTCCAGGTCGTACAGGTACAGCTGGCCCCAGTTGGTGCGCTCGGAGAACCAGATCGCCTCGTGGCTTTCCGGCAGGTAGAACCAGTTGACCTGGTCGTTGCCGCTTTCGTAGTAGGTCTTGACGCTCTCCTCGAATACGGTGCGTACCGCGCCGCTCGTCGCATCGGCGATGCGGAACCATTCGTGCTTGTGGTCGCGCGAGGTGGAAACGAAGGCCAGCGTCTTGCCGTCCGGCGCCCACTTCACGTCGTCCCAGCCACCGTCCGGGCCGCAGCTGACGTCATCGCACAAGGTGGAGCGATGCTGGTCCGCCGGCATCTTCAGCCGCACCACTTGATGATTCGGCACGTCGATGATGACGCGCTCGATCATGGTCACGTCCTTGTCGCCGACCAGCGGATACTTCCACGCCTCCAGCTTCGGATGACCGACGTTCGTACTGATCATGTACATGTCGCCGGTCTTGCGCTGATCCTGCTGGAACGTGGCGATCTGCTTCGAATCCGGCGACCACACCAGGATCGCGCTGTCGGTGTGCTTCCAGCCCGCGTTGTCGGTGGCGTAGCCGAAGTTCTCCACGCCATCGGTGGTGATCTGCGTTTCCTTGCCGGTAGCGACATCGCGCAGCCAAAGGTTCCAGTTGCGGATGAACGCTTCGCTTTTCTTGTCCGGTGACAGCACGCCGGGTTCGTGGCCATGGTCCGCCTTGCCATCCGTCTTCGCGCCGCTGCCGGCCACGCAGGTGACGGCGGCTTGCAGGTCGCACAGGTAATGAGCTTCCCTGATGGCAATGTTGATGCGGCCATCCGGCATCACGCTGTAGTCGGTGATCGGCAGTTTCTTCGCGTCGACCGGCTTGCCGGTCACCTTGCCCAGTGTGGCGGCGAGCTTGACCTGATCGAACAGCGGCGTGACCTTGCCGCTGGCCGCGTCCATCTGCACGAAATGGTCGCCGTTGCTGTCGTGGTCGCGATACCAGAAATGGCCGTCGTCCAGCCAGCTCACCTTCTGTACCGCGTGATCGACCAGCGGCGCGGTGTTGTAGAGGGCGAAGCGCTCCGCGCGCGCGTAGTCCTCCGCCCCTAAAGTGCGCCCTTGCGCGGCCACGGCCGTCGACAGCAAGCCCAACATCATGGCGCCGAACAGACGCGATTTGCCGATCACCACATACATATCCTGACCTCCAAAAAAACCGGGGGACGCAACCGCTGGCGGCCGCGCTGACGCATAAACTGATCGATGCTAGCGCGATATCGCGCCGTGCTCCCTGTGCCAAAGGTCCATGTCACCATGCAATCTGCCGGTTTGCGGCAAACTACGCGCCTGTGCCGGATATCGCCCCGAAGGCGTACCTCCCGCCGCCCTCCCCCTTGCCAAGTGATCCCATGACGACCGCACCGATCGAAGCACGCCTGCTGGAAATGGTTTTCCCCGACCACACCAATCACCTCGGCACGCTGTTCGGCGGCCAGGCGCTGGCGTGGATGGACAAGGCCGCCTTCATCGTCGCTTCGCGCTATGCGCGGCGCACCGTGGTCACCGCGCGTTCGGAGGAAGTGAACTTCCGCGTGCCGGTGCGCACCGGCCAGCTGGTGGAACTGGTGGCCAGCGTGGTCAAGGTCGGCCGCAGCTCGATGCACGTCGAAGTGGAGATGACTGCCGAGGATCCGCTCACCGGCGACCGTCGCGTCTGTACCACCGGCCGCTTCGTGATGATCGCGCTGGACTCCAACGGCTCGCCCACGCCGATCCCGGCGCTACCGCCTGCAAGCGGCTGAGCAAACCGCGCCTGCCGCTGCTTGACGCGCATGCGGCAGCCATCGCACGCTGCGGCTCCTGTCCCGTGGAGTCGCCGTCATGCCGCAGCGTCTCAGAGTCATCGGCAATTACATTTCGCCGTATGTGCGCAAAGTGCTGGTCTGTCTGGAGCTGAAAGGGCTCGACTACGAGGTCGATCCGATCGCGCCGTTCGTCGGCAACGATGAATTCTCCAGGCTCAGTCCGCTTCGTCGCATTCCGGTGCTGATCGATGACCGCTTCGTGCTGAACGATTCCTCGGTGATCTGCCAGTACCTGGACGACCGCCACCCCACCCCGGCGCTGTATCCGGCCGATATCGCCGACCGCGCGCAGGCACGCTGGCTGGAGGAATACGCCGACACGCGGCTGGCCAGCGGGCTGATCTGGAAGCTGTTCTATCAGCTGGCGATCAGGCGCCACGTCTTCGGCGAGGCCACCGACGAAGCGGTGGTGCATCAGGCGCGCGATGCGGAGATACCCGCCGCGCTCGACTATCTGGAAAAACAGCTGCCGGACGACGGCTTCCTGTTCGGCCCGCTGTCGATCGCCGACATCAGTATCGCCAGCTTCTTCCGCACCGCCTCGTTCGTGCGCTACGCGATCGACGCTGCACGCTGGCCGCGCAGTGCCGCCCTCGTCGCGCAGGTGCAGGCGCTGCCGGTGTTCCAGAAACTCGCCCGCTTCGAGGATTGCATGCTGCGTCTGCCGCTGGCCGAGCAGCGCGGTGCACTGATCGGCGCCGGCGCCCCGCTGACCAGCGACACGCTGGGAACCAGCGCGCCGCGGCACTTCATACCGCGCGAGTCGTAGACGTTCCCTCCCACCTGTGTAGGAGCGCGCTTGCGCGCGATGCTCTTCGACACGTGACGTAAAAGCATCGCGCGCAAGCGCGCTCCTGCAACGACAGCCCGGCCCGGCACGCCAACCTCACCGTTGATCCGCAGTGAGCTCCACCAGCCAGTCGACGAACACGCGCAGCCGCGCCGGCATCTGTCGTTGCGGCGGGTACAGCACCGTCATCGGCAGCGCCGGCGGCGGCGTGGTCGGCAGCAGTTCGACCATCGTGCCGCGAGCCAGCTCCCGCTCGATCCGGTAACGCGAGAACTGCGCAATGCCGAGGCCGGCGATGCAGCAGCCTAGATAGGCGTCGGCACCATTCACCGTGATCCGCCCGGGCAGGCTCACCTGGCGCCGCCGGCGCCCCACCATGAACTCCAGCGGTTCGGCGCGGCGGGTGGTCGGCGAGGCCCAGTTCACCGCGAGATGTCCATCATGCAGCGCAGCCAGCGAGTCGGGCCGGCCATGCCGGCGCAGGTAGTCGGCGCTGGCCACGGTGATCTGCTGCAAGGTCGCCACGCGCCGCCCGACCATGCCGATATCGCCAGGCTCGCCGACCCGCACCGCGCAGTCGACACCTTCGCGCACCAGATCGACGAAACGATCGCCGGTGCCGATGTCCAGCTCGATCTGCGGAAAGCGCGCGCAGAACGCCGGCAGCGCCGGGATCACCAGCAGCCGTGCCAGCGCGGCCGACAAGTCGACGCGCAAGCGCCCTTTCGGCTGTACCGCGGCTTCGCGAAAATCCGTTTCCACCTCGTCCATGTCGGCCAGCAGGCGCACGCAGTGGCCGTAATACACCTCGCCGTCGCGCGTGGTGCTGACCCGCCGGGTGGTCCGCTGCAGCAGCTGCGCGCCGAGCCGCGTTTCCAGCCGCTTGATCGCGTGGGTGACGGTGGCGCGCGGCAGGTTCAGATCGTCCGCGGCGGCGGTGAAGCTGCCCAGCTCGACGATCCGCGTATACAGCCGCATGGCTTCGAGACGATCCATGATTGTTTCCACTGATTGAATAGTGATGCTCATTATTGAGTATTTATCCGAATACCGGCATGGCGCACCATGCTTTCCGTCCCTCACCACCGGAACCACGACCATGCAGACCCGCACCCTCGGCCGCCACGGCCCGAACGTTTCCGCCCTCGGCCTCGGCTGCATGGGCATGAGTGACTTCTACGGCCAGCGCGACGACACTGAATCGATCGCCACCATCCAGCACGCACTGGACCGCGGCCTCACTCTGCTCGATACCGCCGACGTCTACGGTCCGCACACTAACGAGGTGCTGGTCGGCCAGGCGATCAAGGGGCGCCGCGAGCAGGCTTTCATCGCCACCAAGTTCGGCATCGTGCGGGACCCGAACGACCCGTTGAAGCGCGGTGCCAACGGTCGCCCGGACTACGTTCGCGCCTCCTGCGACGCCAGTCTGAAACGGCTGGGCATCGACACCATCGACCTGTACTACCAGCACCGCGTCGACTCGAACGTGCCGATCGAGGAGACCGTGGGCGCGATGGCCGAGCTGGTGGCCGCAGGCAAGGTGCGTTACCTGGGCTTGTCCGAGGCTTCCGGCGCGACCTTGGAGCGCGCCTGCAAGGTGCACCCGATTGCGGCGCTGCAGAGTGAATTCTCGCTGTGGACGCGTGACCCGCAAGGCAACGGCATGCTGGAATCCTGCCGCCGCAACGGGGTCAGCCTGGTCGCCTATTCGCCGCTGGGCCGCGGCTTCCTCACCGGCGCGATCCGCTCGCCGAACGATTTCGAAGCCGATGACTACCGCCACAACAGCCCACGCTTCCAGGGTGAGAACTTCACCCGCAACCTGCATCTGGTCGAACAGGTCAAGGCGCTGGCCGCCGACAAGGGATGCTCTCCGGCGCAGCTGGCACTGGCCTGGGTGCTGGCGCAGGGTGACGATGTGCTGGCCATTCCCGGCACCAAGAAGCGCTCGCGGCTGGACGAGAACCTCGGCGCGCTCGACGTGCAGCTCAGCGTCGCCGAGCTGGCCGCGATCGATGCGGTGTTCCCGCCCGACGCGGCCGCCGGCGAGCGCTATGCCGGCGCGATGATG
>Ga0070713_100003515_pt1 | contig 10352 bp, 5 predicted proteins | sample LARL82metaG_FD_65465 | JGI IMG/M metagenome (GOLD analysis project Ga0070713, IMG submission 65465) | Corn, switchgrass and miscanthus rhizosphere microbial communities from Kellogg Biological Station, Michigan, USA - LAR L8-2 metaG | ecosystem: Host-associated > Plants > Roots > Rhizosphere ... | reverse complement strand
TTGGCAAGGCGCGGTCGAACTGCACTCGGAGCCGTTGACCGCGGCGGTTCTCGCTCAGACCGACTGCGTGGTCGTCCTGACCGATCATCGTCTCGTCGACTACGACCTGGTCCGGCGTTCGGCGTCCGTCGTGGTCGATACGCGAAATGCGATTGAGGGTCGACACCCCAACGTCTTCAGGCTGGGCGCTCCGCCGCCTGCAGACGCCGTCGTGCTGGGCATCGATGAAGGCGCACCAGAGGCTGCGCCCGATGCGCAGGCGGTGGCCTGACACTCGAGGATGCCGATTGATGGCAGGTACCTTCTGGCTGCTCGTCGTATTCGTTGGTTACGTCTACGTCGGGTACCCGCTCGGTCTCCATCTGTGGAGGCGGCTGTGGCCCAGGCCGCTCGCGATCCGCGGTGCCGCCGCGGAGACGCCTGGTGTGTCGATCGTCATCGCCGTGCGTAACGAAGCCTCTCGATTGGCTGCCCGCCTCGACAACCTCCTCGACCTCGACTACCCGCCTGACGCGCGGCAGATCATCGTCGTGTCTGACGGCTCGACGGACGACTCGCTCGAAGTGGCCGCGCAGTACGGGGCGACCACGGAGAGCGTGGCGCTCCCTGCAGGCGGCAAAGCCCGCGCGCTTAATGCCGGCGTCGCGCGTGCGCGCCACGCACTCTTGGTGTTCGCCGACGCCCGTCAGGCGTTCGCGCCCGACGCGCTTCGCGCGCTCGTGGCGCCCTTTTCCGATCCACACGTCGGTGCCGTCTCTGGAGAGCTCGTGCTCGATGGCGAAGCGCGCGATCGCCGCACGCAGGTCTCCGATCGACGCAGTCCCGTGGGCCGGCCGTTCCCGGCGGACGCGGAGCGGCGATCGTCGATCAACCGCCGCATCGCCGTGCGCTCGACAATCGTCGAAGGCGTCGGCCTGTACTGGCGGTACGAGAAACAGATCCGCCGTGACGAAGCGGCCATCGGCTCGACGATGGGCGCGACAGGTGCGGTGTACGCGATGCGTCGTTCGCTCTGGCGGCCTCTGCCACCGGACACTATCCTCGACGATGTCCTTGCGCCCATGCGGTGCGTTCTGGCGGGGTTCCGAGTCGTGTTCACGGATCGGGCACGAGCCTTCGATCGAACCGCACGCGACGCACAAACTGAAAGCCTCAGGAAACGCCGGACCCTGGCGGGCAACTACCAGTTGCTCTGGCTCGAGCCATCGCTGCTGATGCCCTGGCGTAATCCCGCATGGATCCAGTTCGTCTCGCACAAGGTGGCTCGGCTCGCCGTACCGTTCGCGCTTCCGCCGCTCTGGCTGCTCAGCCTCCTGTTGAGCCGTCGATCGGCGGTGTATGCGATGGCCTTCTCCGTTCAATGTCTGTTCTATCTGTTCGCCGGGTACGGCGCGTGGCTCGAAAAGCACGATTCCGGCACGTCACGCGATCAGCGGCCGATGCCTGCGGCCGTCCCCGAACGGCTGGCACGAGTCGCGTTGATGGTGCTGGTCATGAACGCGTCGGCCGTGGCCGGCCTGGCGGCAATTCTCACGCGGCAGAAAGTCTGGCGGTAACCGATGAATACACCTTCTCTTCACGTGCCCGACACGACCTACGAACGGCTCACATTCAACCTGGCGCCGGCCGACGATCGCAGCCCGCGTGAGGACGAGTACTCATTTGCGACGGCCCCCGTCGCGGGACAGCGCCACTGGGGATACTCGGGCCTCATCGCCTTCACGGCGGTGCTGCTGCTTCGGCCGCAGGACCATGTGCCGGCGCTCGAACCGCTTCATCTCGCGGAACTCTTCGCGCTCGTCGGCATCGGGCCAATGATTCTGCACCGGCTTGCCCACCGCCTGCCCGGGTTCCGCATCAACGCCGAGACCATCGGACTGATCGTGTTCGGGGCCGTCATGCTGGCGACCGTTCCGTTCTCCATTTGGCCGGGTGGCTCGATCGACGAGATCACCAATTCGTATCTGAAGATCGTGGTGGTGTTCGTGCTCATGATGAACGTGCTCACCACGACAGTTCGTCTCGAGCGCTTGATGTGGCTCATCGTCGTCTGCACGGGATTCATCGCCGCCCTGAGCGTGTGGAACTACATCAACGGCTACAACCTGGTCGAAGGCGGTCGACTCGCGGGACCAGTCGGCGGCATCTTCGGCAACCCCAACGACCTCGCGATGAACATGACGTCGTTTCTGCCGTCCGCGATCGTGGTCGCGCTGTCGGGCCGGCAGCCCGCCGGCCGGCGTCTGGTCGCTGCGCTGGCCGCAGCGCTCATGCTGGCAACGGTCGTGTTCACGAAGTCGCGAGGCGGGGCACTCGGCGTCTTGGCGGCGCTGATCGCCATCGCGATTTTCGGACGCTGGATGCGCCGGGGCGTCGGCACGATTACGATCGTGGCGGTGCTCGTCGCCACGCCATTTCTGCCCGATGCCTTCTGGGCCCGCATGGTGTCGATCGTCGACGAAGACGCGGACAAGCAGTTCACCGGATCGCGTGAGGCGCGACGGACCGTCATGCTGGAGGGGATCGACGCGTTTCTCGAACACCCGCTGACCGGCGTCGGCGTCGGACAATTCAAGAACTACAACCCGCCGGAACGAAAGGAGCGCTGGCTCGAGACGCACAACGTGCTGATCCAGGTCGCCTCTGAGACCGGCATCTTCGGCCTCGCCGCGTTCTCGTTTCTCGTCCTCGCCGCGGCGGCCGCCGCGATCGCGACGCGGCGGCGCGTCCGGCTTGCCCTGGCGTTTCGCCGCGGTTCAGACCAGGACGCTGTCCACGACGACGCGAGAGCACTCGGCGAGCTCACGCTGGGCCTGAGCGCCGGCCTGATCGGCTGGTTCGTCTGCGCGCTGTTCGCGTCGGTTGCCTACAATTGGACCTTTTACTACCTTCTTGCGCTTATCGTAGCTGCCCGCGAACTCGCGCGCGACCGCTTGCCGCTTCCAGCAAAGAAAAGGATCTCCGTACTGAGGTCAGCGCTCTTCCCAGAAAGAGCAGCCTAACGAGTGACGCGCGGCAATCGCAGCAAGCGGGGCAGCGGTTGTCGCGGCATCCCGATTGCTCATCGCTGCAGCGGTTGAGGTTGTGTCAGTCAATCTGCTGCAAGACACTCTGTACCGGCGCACGCGGACGGCCGTCGTCAACGCCGCGCACGCCGCCGATGAGCTCGTCAGCCGGCTCATCCGTACAGAGCGCCGCATCCTGTTCGAAGCCGCGTCGCCGCTGAGCCTGGCGATCTTCCAGCCGGTGCTCGAGCGTCTGCAACGCGATCGGCGCCTCGAATTCTGGTTCACGACGTCGGACAGTTCGTGGGACGCCGACCGGATCTTTGGCGCTGCTGGCATCGGCGAGCGCGTCGTCAGCCCAAGCCACGCACGCTGGATGAAGTTTGACGGCTACGTGAATACCGACTTCTGGAACATGACGTGGCTGCGGCGGCGTGTCCGTCGAGTGCACCTGTTTCACGGCGTGGCCGGCAAGTACGGGCTCGACGCGCCCGTTCGCATCGCGCCCGTTGTCGGCAGCTTCGATCGCCTGCTGTTCCCCAACGAAGACCGTCTGCGCCGCTATCAGGAGGCCGGGCTGGTGGACTCCGGTGACACGCGCGGCCAGCTCATCGGATATCCGAAGGTGGATTGCCTCGTCGACGGCTCGCTCAATCGCGCGGCCATCCAGGCTTCGATCGGCCTCGACCCCTCCGTACCGACGGTCCTCTACGCGCCGACGTGGTCTCCACAGTCGTCGCTCAACACGATCGGCGCGCAGCTGATTCCGGCGCTCGCCCGACTCGGCGTCAACGTCATCGTCAAGCTCCACGATCGGTCGTACGACCGGCGATCGCAGAGCGCGGGACGCGTCGACTGGGGACACCACCTGGACGCGATCTGCCGGTCATGGCGCGTGCACGCCGCGCACGGCAGCGACGTCTCGCCATACCTGTTCGTCGCGGACGTGCTCGTGACGGATCACAGCTCAGTCGGTTTCGAATTCGCGCTGCTCGATCGGCCGATCGTCGTCATTGACACGCCGGAGCTGATCCGGAAAGCCCGCGTCGGCGCCGACAAAGTGCGTGCTCTGCAGCGGGCCGGGACGGTGGTCGAGGACGTCGACGGCGTGACGCGCGCGATCCTATCGGCGCTGGCCGAGCCGACGCGGAAAAGCGCCGAGCGCTACCAGCTGGCCAACCAGTATTTCTATCGCCCCGGCACTGCTACGGCGCGGGCCGTGAAGTGCATCTACGACCTGCTCGACATCGTCGCGCCCGAGGACGTCCGCGATGCGGCCGAAGTGCCGCATGCGGTCCGATCGGCTTCGTGCGCGCTTCCCGTTTCGAGGACATCGAATCATGTCTGATGCGCCCAGCAAGACCCGACGTCTGCTGACGTCGGCGCTGATCGTACTGGCGGTCGCGCTCACAGCACGGCCCGCCGCCGCGGCCGACCAGGTGTACTTCTCCTCACAGACCAACGTCACCGACATCCTGGTGCAGTACATCAATCAGGAGACGGTCCGCCTCGATATCTCGAGCTGGTATCTGAGCGAGCATTCGATCTCGATTGCGATCGCGAACCGCTTTGCGGCGGGCGTGCCCGTTCGGCTCATCGGGGACCGCGGCGCGATCTTCGATGCCGACCCGCACACCAAGGCCGAGTTCTACTGGCTTGCAAGCCAGGGCATTCCGATTCGCCTGCGCTACAACCCGACATGGTTCCCCGAGATCGATCATTGGAAGGCCGCCATCTTCGTCGGGCAGAACCTCGTCGAGTTCGGGTCCGGCAATTACGCGCCGGTCGAACTGGCGCCAAACTCGGCACACAACTACGACGACGACTCCGAGATGTTCACGAGCGACCCGCAGCTCGTGGCGGCGTTCAAGATGAAGTTCGACCAGATCTGGAACGACACGATGGTCGAACCGGAAAGCATCATCTCGGGCCCGCCGTACTTCAGGAACTGGAACGACGCCTGCGCCAGCGAGCCCAACTGCGCCGACTACGCGACGCTGTATCCGAACCCGGCGCCGATGAACGTCAACACGGCGAGACTCGAGGCTGACGCGCCGATTCCAGCCGACCTGATCTTCGGCCAGGGCCCGGACTTCAACAATCGTCTCACCCAGGAAATCAACGTCGAGCAGACCCGAGTCGACCTCATCGTCTACCGGCTCGAAGTCGACAACATCACCCAGGCGCTGTTGCAGAAGTTCGCAGCGGGAATCCCTGTGCGAGTCATCGTGGACCAGGCCCAGTACACGAACCCGCTCTACCCCGAGTACTGGCTGACACACGCGAACATCGACAAGCTGTGGGCGGCCGGCGTCCCGGTCCTGCAGAACAACCACGCGGGCGTCACCCACATGAAGACGCTCATCACGTCGAATTACGCGACGAACGCCTCATCAAACTTCGGCCCCAACTGGGAACGCGATCACAACTACTTCGTGTCGGCCACGGGCAAGCCGACCATCTATCAGGCGTTCAAGAACGAGTTTCAGGCGATGTTCACGAACACCACCGACTTCGGTCCGTTGGTGACCACGCCGCCTAATCCGGCCGACGGTCTGGTCCCGGCGACCGGCGCGACAACGGTACCGGTGACGACGTCGCTCACGTGGAATCGTGCCGCGTATGCCGTGAGTTACGACGTCTATCTCGGAACGAATCCGTCGGCCATGAGCCTCGTGGCGAACGTGCCCGCCCAACTGGTCGTCAATCCGCCGAATACCTACTCGTGGACGCCGCCGTCATCGCTGCAGGCCAATACCACCTACTACTGGAAGATCGTCTCGCGTACGTTCGCCAACATGACCGCCTCGACGTCGAATTTCTCGTTCACGACGGGGGCCGGCTCGAGCGGCACCTTGCCGAGCCCGTGGCAGCAACAGGACGTCGGAGCCGTCGGCATTTCGGGCTCGGCCAGCTTCAGCGGCGGCGCCTTCACAGTGGCCGGCGCCGGCAGCGACATCTGGGGAACAGCCGACTCGTTCCATTTCGTGTATCAGCCATTGGGCGGCGACGGCCAGATCGTCGCGCGCGTCGACAGCCTCCAGAACACCAGCGCGAACGCGAAGGCAGGCCTGATGTTCCGCAGTTCGCTGGCGGCAACGGCGGCAAACGTCATGATCGACGTTCAGCCCGGCGGCAGCATCGAGTTCATGTCGCGCACGAGCGACGGCGGCTCCACAGCGTGGCTCGCGGGCGGGACGGGCCCGGCACCCACATGGCTCAGGCTCGTCCGATCGGGGTCGACCGTCACGGGATCCGTCTCGAGCGACGGCGTGACGTGGACGACCGTGGGCAGCGCCAGCGCGACCCTTGGCTCCAGTGCGAGCGTTGGCCTCATCGTCACGAGCCACAACACATCGCAGCTGAATACGTCGACGTTCGATTCGGTTGCGGTCACCGCAGCCGGTGGCGGTTCCGCGCCGGGAACGCCCACCTCGCCGTCACCGGCCAGCGGCGCAACCGGGGTCAGCACCAGCCCGACGTTGACGTGGAGTTCCAGTGGCGCCACGAGCTACGACGTGAAATTCGGCACGGCGAATCCGCCGCCCCAGGTGACCACCGGACAGGCGTCCGCATCGTACGCGCCATCGGCGACAGCGGCAGGGACTCAGTACTTCTGGCAGATCGTCGCCCACAACAGCAGCGGCGCGACGACCGGTCCAGTGTGGTCGTTCACGACCGCGACCGCCAGCCTGCCCAGCCCGTGGCTGAATCAAGACGTCGGCACCGTGGGCATCGCCGGCTCGACGAGTTTCAGCGGCGGCGTCTTCACCGTCAAAGGAGCGGGCGGCGACATCTGGGGCGCCGCGGACGGATTCCAATTCGCCTACCAGTCCTTCAGCGGCGACGGTCAGATCGTGGCGCGCGTCACCAGCATCCAGAACACGAATGCCAACGCAAAGGCAGGCGTGATGTTCCGCGGCGATCTCACCGCCGGATCGGCACACGTGATCCTCGACGTCGAGCCGAGCGGCAACATCGAGTTCATGACGCGATCGACGAGCGGCGGGCAGACGTCGTGGCTCGCGGGCGCCACGCGCGCCGCGCCGGTCTGGCTCAAGCTCGTGCGCTCGGGGACGACGGTGACCGGTTTCATGTCTGCGGACGGCTCGACGTGGACGACAGTCGGGAGCACGACGATCGCCCTCCCGACGAGCGCGGACGTAGGCCTCATCGTCACCAGCCACGACACGTCGCAGCTGAACACGGCGACGTTCGATTCCGCTGCCGTCAGCGCGTCGAGCGGCGGCACCCCGCCCGGGACACCGTCGTCTCCGGGGCCGGTCAGCGGCGCCTCGAATGTCGTGACCAACACGACGTTGACCTGGAGTTCGTCGGGTGCGACGTCGTACGACGTGAAGTTCGGAACCGCCAACCCGCCGCCGCAAGTGTCGACGGGGCAGGCGCAGGCGTCGTACTCCCCCGGCACGCTCCAGAACAGCACGCAGTACTTCTGGCAGATCGTCGCGCATAACTCCATCGGCGGCACGACCGGCCCCGTCTGGTCATTCACGACCGGCGCGTCCGCCACTCCGGCAAACATCGTCATCTACGCGAGCGACGTCGCCGCGGCCAATCGTCATGGATCGTGGACGACCGCCGCGGACGCGACCGCCGCAGCAGGAACGAAGCTCGTTACGCCGGATAACGGCGTCGCCAACACCAGCAACGCGCTGGCAAGCCCGACCGACTACGTGGACGTCACGTTCAACGCAAACGCGGGGACGTCGTACACGATCTGGATGCGGGTGCAGGCGTTGACCAACTCGAAGTTCAACGACTCGCTCTGGGTGCAGTTCTCCGATGCTCAAGCGAGCGGCTCCGCCATCTACGGCCTGAACACGACATCGGGGCTGCTCGTGAACCTCGCGACTGATAGCACGGGCGCGAGCCTCCAGGGATGGGGCTGGACGAACGGCGCCTACTGGCTCTCGCAGCCGACGACGCTGACGTTTGCCGGCAGCGGAAGCCACACGGTGCGGATCCAGGTGCGTGAAGACGGCGTTCAGTTCGATCAGATCGTCCTGAGCCCGACGACCTACCTCAACACGGCGCCCGGGCCCGCGAGCAACGACGCGACGATCGTAGCGAAGCCATGAACACCCGTCCGCCGTTCTTTTCGGTGGTCATCGCGACGAGGAATCGCGAGGCGCTGCTCGCAGAGACGCTCGGTGCGCTCGCGAGCCAGCGCTGGCCCGGCGATCAATTTGAAGTCCTCGTTGCCGACAACGGCTCCACGGACGGCACCCGAGCCGTCGTCGAGCGCGCGGCGATCCACGGGGCACCGGCCATTCGCTACCGGTACGTGGACCAGCCTGGGAAATCGAGCGCGGTGAACGCCGTGCTCGGCGGCGCGCGCGGGAACCTCATCGCGATGACGGACGACGATGTCTGCCCCGAGCCCGACTGGCTCGAGCGGCTCGCGGCCGCGTTCGCCGAGACGGGGGCCGATTTCGTGGCCGGCAGGATCCTGCCCCGCTGGGAGTGCGAACCGCCGTCGTGGTTGTCGACGCCGTTGTATGGCGTGCTCGCCATCCCCGACAACGGCGACGTGCGCCTCACGCTCGGTCCGGACGCCGATGGCCGCAACGTCATTCCGATCGGCGCGAATATGGCGGTGAAGACCTCGGTCATCAGGCGCGTCGGCGGCCTGCGACAGGATCTCGGCAAGCTGAACGGCACGCTCCGCACCGGCGAGGACCACGAGTTCTACCTCCGGATGCTTCGCGCCGGTTGCCGCGGCGTGTACGAGCCGACGGCGCGCGTCCGCCATTTCGTGCCGCGGGAGCGTCTCGAAGCGTCCTATTTCTGCCGCTGGCACTATCAAAACGGACGCGACGTCTCCCGCCTCGAGTCTGCGTACGCAACGGCGGTGCGCAGGCTGTTCGGCGTGCCGCGCTATCTTTGGCGCCAGGCTGCCGGCGACATCGTCGCCACGCTGGGCGGGTTCTTCGTCGCCGACGAGCGCCAGCGCTTCGCGACGTTCGCTCGCTTGATCTGGTTCGGTGGCTACCTGCGCGACGCGTGGTGGGGCCGTTCGACATGAACGTCGCCTGGAACCTGATCGCTGGGACCGCAACACGGTATCTGCTGCTCGCCGTGAACGTCTGCCTCGGCATCTTCCTGATGCCTTATACCGTGCGACATCTCGGCACGGCCGAGTACGGCCTCTGGATGCTCGCCGCGTCGATGACGGCGTACTTCCAGCTGCTCGATCTCGGTTACGGCAGCGGTCTCGTCCGGCACCTCGCGGCTGCTGATGCTCAGGGAGACGCCGCGCTCGTCAACCGGCTGCTGAGTACGTTCGCGATTGTCTACGCCGGTATCGGCCTCGTTGCCGGTGCGGGGATCGCGTCGCTTGTCATCTGGGCTTTGCCGCACTTTCCGCGGCTAACGCCCTCCCAGATCGCAGAGGCCAGATTCGTGCTCGTCGTGCTCGGCGTCCGGGTCGCGGTCGGCTTCCCGATGACGGTCTTCGGCGCGGCGACGACCGCACGTCAGCGCTTCGCCCTCACCAACCTCGTCGCGACGGCGACAGCGCTCTTGAACGGAGCATTGACCTTCGGACTGCTCGCCCTCGGATATCGGGTGCGCGCCGTCGTGACCGCGTCGACAGCCGTCTCGCTCGCAAGCTACGTCGGGTATGCCTGGGCTGCGAGGCGCGCATTTCCCGATTTCAGGCTGCGCGCGGCCGCGTTCAGCATGCCGCTCGTTCGTCAGGTGACTGCGTTCAGCATGTACACGTTCGTCATCGACGTCGCTGTTCAGATCAACTTCAACGTCGACAACCTGGTGATCGGAGCCGCCATTGGCACGGCCGCCGTCGCCGTGTTTGCCGTTGCGCTTCGACTCGCGGACTTTCAGCGTCAGGTCTGCAATCAACTCAACGGGTTGATGTTCCCGATCGTCGTCCGCTTCAATGCGAGTGACGAGCCTCGGGCCCTTGAACGGCTGCGCGGCCTGATGGTCGATGGCACACGGATCGCTCTTACGCTCGTCCTCGGCATCACCGTCTGCCTGATGACGTTCGCCGAACCGCTCATCTCGCGATGGATGGGTCCCGGCTTCGACGCCAGCGTACTGCCTCTGTCTGTGCTGGCGGTCGCGGGGATCGTGCTCGTCGGTCAGGGCCCGGCCGACAACATACTTCTTGGGACGGGCCGGCATCGGCTGGTCGCGTACGTCGCGCTTGGCGAGGCGCTTACAAACCTGGCCCTCAGCGTCGTCCTCGTCCGCTACTACGGCATCCTTGGCGTCGCGATCGGCACCGCTGTACCTGTCGTCGTCGCCAATCTGTTCATCCTGCAACCGGCTGCCTGCCGCCAGGTTCGGCTCCGCCTTCCTGAT
>Ga0070713_100003514_pt1 | contig 10353 bp, 7 predicted proteins | sample LARL82metaG_FD_65465 | JGI IMG/M metagenome (GOLD analysis project Ga0070713, IMG submission 65465) | Corn, switchgrass and miscanthus rhizosphere microbial communities from Kellogg Biological Station, Michigan, USA - LAR L8-2 metaG | ecosystem: Host-associated > Plants > Roots > Rhizosphere ... | reverse complement strand
GATCAAATTTAGCCATCCGTCCTCACTTCCATCCCGTTCTCGCAAAAGACCTGGCAGCTTCGGCAATGCGGGATCCCGTTGATGGCTACACGACACTCAAAGCAAATTCCCATGGCGCAAAGCGGACCGCGAGACTCACCGCCAATGGATGCTCTGCAAGGCTGTCCGGCAAGAATCATCGCAACCGCAACGGTCGAGCCGGACGCAACTTCGACGCGCGCGCCATTCACCGTCATCGTAACGCGCTCAGGCATGCACCTGTTCCTTGGCAGCGCGCGAAGGCAGGTACGGTTCAATTGGAATCTCAGGCTTTGCCCCGGTGATCTGGTCGACCAGAATGCGAGCCGTCCCGAGAGAAGTAGTAATCCCCAAGCCCTCATGACCGGTTGCCAGGAACAGCGACTTGTCGCCCGGCCAAGCCCCGATTAAGGGCAGTTTGTCGGGAGTCGCTGCCCGAAAGCCCGTCCAGCTACGTACTGCAGACATGCTTCCCAAGCCCGGCATGTATTCCTGCGCGCGCTGCAACATGCGAGATAGAATCTCGTGATTCACCTCTTTATCCTCCGCGCCGTATTGCCGTGAGGATCCAATAAGGATCTGCCCTGTTCGACGCGGTTGCACATTGAATGCCACCGAATCAGCAGTCACTACGTGCGCATTCTTGAGGTAGCCCAACTCCACCAGCTGATGTCGCAAGAACTTCGGGTAGCGGTCTGTAATCACCAGATGGCCTTTGCGCTTCTTCACCTCAATCCCCGGAGTTAAGGCGGGCGCGACTGCACCGGCGGCATTCACCAGAAACTCAGCCCGGATCTCGCGCCCATCACTCAGTTGAATGCAGCCCTGTTCCATGCGATCGACAGCGCACCCGACCTGCAATTTGGCTCCGTGCTGCTGGGCCCTTTCGGCGAGTACGCGGGCAGCGCACGGAGGATATAAGACTCCATCTTCGGGAACCAGAAGCCCGCCCGCCAGTGCCGGACGCAGATTGGGCTCAAGCGTTTTTAGCCGGGCTTCATCAAGAATGTCTGTCAAGAGGTTGCGTTCGCTGTAGTAATGCCGCTTGCGCTGCACCTCTGCCATTTCCTCTTCATCCGCGGCAACCCATATTGTGCCGCACTGGTCGTATTCCACATCCTCGGGTAATTCCGGCCGCAACGCTTGCCACAGCCGCTGCGAATAATGGGTTAATGCAAATTGCGCCTCGGAATCGTCCATGACCACGATGTGGCCCATTCCGGCTGCGGTTGCGCCGGAACCTACTGCCTCCCGGTCAATGAGAATGATGCGCAATCCGCGACGGGCGAATTCGTCCGCACACGCAGCTCCAACTATGCCCGCCCCAACAATCGCAACCTCATACACATCGTTGCTCATCCGCGGATTCCCATACAAAATGGATCGGCTGGATCCAGCAAGAGGTCGGCCTCCGCGTTCACAAAAGCGGAGCCGGTGATGCTCGGGTAAACCTGATCTCCTCGTACCGCGATACTTCCTTTAAATACGCTTCCGACGATGCTTTCCTGCGCCCAGATTTGACCTTCCCTAAGCTTGCCATCGGCGTAGAGGCAGGCAAGCTTGGCGCTGGTCCCGGTACCGCAAGGCGAGCGATCATAAGCCTTGCCCGGACAGAGAACGAAATTTCGGCTGTCTGCTTTTTGCGAAGGACCAAACAACTCCACATGGTCGATCTCTTCGCCGGCATTTCCGGCAATCCCATTGGCGCGCAATGCCTGTCGGATCGCCCAAGTAAATGCGGTTAATTGCTCCACTTTTTCAAGACACAACTCCATCCTGTGATCGCGAACCAGGAAGAACCAGTTTCCACCCCATGCCACATCCCCGAACACTGTGCCGTAACCTGGAACTTCGACGGCCACATTCGCAGCTCGTCGATAGCTTGCGACATTTTGGACCGTCACCTCTCCATTTTCGTGCAAAACTGCACCGACGACCCCCACCGGCGTTTCGATGCGATGCTCGCCCGGCCCGAGCTGTCCTAGGTAGGCGAGAGTCGCCATTACACCGATGGTGCCGTGTCCGCACATCCCGAGATATCCAACATTATTAAAGAAGATGACGCCAGCGACACAAGTCTGATCCACGGGCTGGCAGAGCAGTGCCCCTACTATTACATCGGATCCTCGCGGTTCATTGACTACGGCCGAACGAAACGTGTCGTATTGAGTGCGGAATTTCTCGAGACGCTCGGGCAACGGCCCCACTCCCAGGTCCGGACCTCCAGCTAACACCAACCGGGTGGGTTCCCCACCAGTGTGGGAATCAATGACTCTGACGCGGCGATGCTCACGGGGCATCTTCACAATTCGCCTCTAGCCATTCATAACAATGCACGCACCCGAGCGATTCCACGTTTTATGTTACCTGTAGAGATGTCGTATTCTATGGATACAATATGCAACCGTCAACGACGGGCGATCTCAATTACTTCAGGGTGTCGAGCGGCCTCAAACTTACATTGCGCCGCGGAAAGTCCTGATGCAAACGGAAGGTAGATCGCAGAAGCTGCTGCGCATTCATCGCGACGACAATGTGCTCTTAGTCGTGAGGCCCGTCGTGCCGGGTGATCGCAACTTCATTGATGGACATGAGGTTGTATTCACCGAAGACATTGCTATCGGTCACAAGGTCGCGGTTCGGGACATTCAGCCTGGCGAAAAAGTATTCAAGTGTGAAGTCCCCATCGGCTCTGCCAGGGAAATGATTCCCGCCGGAGCCCACATTCATCTGCATAACCTCAAGAGTGATTACATCGCGGTCACGCCCGCGCTGGCCGTGAATTGAAAACCTCCGTTGAGAAAGCAGCCCGCTATTACAAGCAGATGGGACACGCCAGGTTGGGCCAGGAAACGCTGAGGGAGGCCTAACAATCAGAGTAAGAAGTTCCGGGTTGATAACTTGCCCCTGAAGGGAACATTTACGATGCAATATGTGCGATGAGCATCCTGCAATTAACGGGAGAGGGGCAGTGCCGCCGTCCCCCCTGAGACAGCGGCACTCCCGCTTACACAGCACTACTCAGGATCGCTGGGATCGTTAAACAATACCGTCAACTTGATGCTTCCGTGGCCGAATTGCGGGAAGTTCGGTTTCGTCGAATCGCCCGGATCCAGGTTGGAGGCTGTGTCATCCGGCGGAAAAAGAAGTAGAGAGTTCAGGTAAGCTTGCAACGCCGCCGACTTTCGCGAAGACAATGCAGCATAGGCATCGCGTGATCGCTGCGATTCTCCTCCATGTCGCAGAATGACATCGTCCAAGGTCATGCTGCGGCCGTCATGTCCATAAGGCGCTGTCGAGCCCACTCCCCATAGTGGGCGTGTCATGAACTGGGTCTGCACCGTTCCGTCCCAATTGCGCTCATAGAACTTCGGCCCGACGTCGTGACGTTTGAAATCGCTGAGAATGTCACGTACGACGAACGATTGGTTTGCCGGCAGCTTCAGGGCAGGCAGTCCGCTGCCGTCGTCCTGCGTGACAATTAACGGGGTTGCGGTCGCAAACAGATTGTTGAAGATGCCACGCACGGGATCGTAGACCGTCTCGAGATCGGCAACGCGCCGGTCATGCTGGACCGTGAGATTAGTCACATGGCACGAGGCGCAACCAATCTTTTGGAAGACCTCGCGTCCTATCTCGGTTGTATCGCTCTGCTGGCCATGCCCGGGTTTGAAATAATTCAGCAGATAAAATTCCAGGTGATCGACGAGAGCTGGGTCCACCTCATTGCCGTTCTGGCTGTCTTGCGGCGGAGGGGCCGTAATCTTGTCAAGGGAGCCGTCGAGAACCATCCCTGCGGGAGTTACCACCCGACCACCTGCACTGGCCGTGAGCAGGTCGGGATCGTTGGAAGCTTCCAGTCCCATCTCATTGTGCAATGCGGTCACAATGAACCGACGAATCGAGAACTCACTGCCTTCCGCAAAGAACGGCTTTACCCGCAAGTCCGGGTCGATTCCGGAAACCTTCGACGTATCCACCGACCCATCGGGCTGGGCGGTGATTGAACCGAATTCGATGCCTTTGCTCAGCAACCGCATAGTAACGGCTCGCCCGTTTCGAACGGCCCGAAGCACAGCGAGGTTGCGGGTATTTCGCAGGTCGGTTGTCATCTCGTCTGCTAGCATTTCCCGAAGGCCGAGACCGAACAGGTGCGGAGCATCGCGGCTATCGGGACGAGTCACGACATTACCGCCAACGCCCGCCGAACCCCGCGGCCTGCCGTGGCAGAGCGCACAGCTGTCTGTCAGCCCGGCGCCGATCGCCTTATCAGAGTTAATATCGCCCACCCCGTCGCTCTCATTGGGGCCTTGTCCCTGCGCATGCGTGAATTTGCGTTGGAACAGTTGTCGTCCGCGGCGGATCGACCGAAACGGGTCATGGCTGATCATGCACATCGAGGAATTCGGGGTGCTCAGGCTTCCGCGCCCGGCCCCGATCTCGTCTTGCAAGGACTTGTTAATACCGGCTTTCGCCGTGTTTGGAGCCTGAGTGTTATCGATCATCTGGGCCTGAGCTGCCATCCCCATGAGCAACCCCGTGAACACTACGAATGTCAGAAATTTCCTGCGGACTCGCATTACGACCTCCTTAAGACATACCTTTGGGTTTCGAGCGCGACCGAGTGGGGAATTTCTCAGATTGGCTCTTGGATCGGAGTCATAGTGCCGAAAACGGCGGGGGAGTCCAATGGCGAACGTCTTAAGACTGTCTTAAGCCTTATGAATCAACGTAACTACAACAAAACATTCTGTGCTTTCGCACGTTTGTTGACCGAGGTAAAATGTCGCACGGGTTCGGGAACAAGTATTCATGGCGTCGAAGCCGACGATATCCTCCACTTCTGTTCGGTTCGGGCAAGAGTTCGAGTTTGATCTGCGCTCCTACGAACTTAAGCGATCCGGACTCGTCCAACGCTTGGAACGCATCCCCGCCGAACTTCTTCGGCTGCTAATTCAACATCGCGGAGAGCTTGTCACCCGAGACCAGATCGTCGGAGCGGTCTGGGGAAAAGATGTTTTTCTCGATACGGACAACAGTATTAATGCCGCTATCCGAAAGATTCGGCAAGTTCTAGGCGATGATCCGGCACATCCGAGCTTCGTTCAAACCCTGACCGGCCGCGGTTATCGTTTCATCGCCACTGTGGAAGAGTCGGGCGCCACGCCGGTCGCGCAGGTCGAAACCGGCAGCTCGGCGTCAGGCGATCAGCGGCTTGGCGGAAAAATCTCCCATTACCGCATCATCCGACTCCTGGGAGGAGGTGGGATGGGGCTGGTGTACGAGGCCGAAGATCTCAAACTTGGCCGCCGCGTCGCGCTCAAACTCCTGCCGGGCGAGCTAGCTAGCGATCCGAAAGCCTTCGAGCGCTTCGAGCAAGAAGCCCGCGCCGCCTCCGCCCTCGACCATCCTAACATTTGCGGCATCCACCAACTGGGAGAACAGGACGGGCAACCCTTCATCGTCATGCCACTGCTGCAGGGAGAGACGCTCCGTGAATGGATCGGGGGGCGCACGGAGCGGAGCACTCCCGCCTGTCTTCGCCAGTTAGTGGACCTCGCTATCCAGATTGCGGAGGGTCTGGATGCCGCTCACCAGAAGGGGATCATCCATCGAGACATCAAACCCGCGAATATATTCGTCACCAATCGCGGGCAAGCCAAGATCCTCGACTTTGGCGTCGCCAAATTTGTCCAGAGTGCCGAACTTGGCGACGAACAGACCGGCTCGATGAATTCAGGTGTAGTCAATCACGAAGCGAATCGAACCGCAGCATCCCTGGGTACACCTTCTTATCTGTCGCCTGAGCAGATCCGGCGCGAGAAGTTGGATGTGCGAACTGACCTGTTCTCGTTCGGGCTGGTGCTTTATGAGATGGCAACGGGACAGAGAGCATTTTCAGGCGACACGGTCACCCACATTCGAAACGCCGTGTTGCAAGTGCCAGCCGCGCCGGTTCATCAACTGAATTCGGGAGTGCCCGCTCAGCTTGAACGCATAATCGAGAAGTCGCTGGTGAAAGACCGCGATCTGCGTTGGCAGACTGCGCGCGAAATCGCTGACGAACTGCGTGCCATTGAGGTGCCGGGCGCGCCCGCTGAAATTGAACGCCCACCCCTGACGAAGTCATCGAATGCGTTCCCGGTTCTTCGACTGCACCTCGGAAAAATCGCCATTGCCCTCGGCATTGCGCTGACGATCGCCGCTGTTCTCGGTCTTCTCCACTATCGATCGGTCCGGGCCGGCCGCCTGAACGAAAGAGACACCGTCGTTCTAACGGATTTTTCCAACAACACCGGCGACCCCCTCTTCGATGGCAGTCTCAAGCAAATATTGAAGATCTCTCTCACCCAGTCGCCGTTTCTCAATGTCCTTCCGGATAAGAAAATACGGTCCACGCTTAAGCTGATGACCCAGCCCGTAAATACGCCAATCTCACCCTCCATCGCTCGTGAAGTCTGCCAGCGTTCTGGGAGCAAGGCGTATATCGCCGGTGCGATTGCTTCGCTGGATACCGACTACGTCATCGGACTGAAAGCCGAGAATTGTCTGAATCACGCGACTCTGGCTCAGGAGCAGGTGACGGCACATTCCAAGGATGAAGTCATCTCGGCGGTCGGCGATGCCGCCACCCGGCTACGCATCAAGCTCGGAGAGTCTATTGCCAGCGTGAAAAAATTCGATGTTCCACTTCGCCAAGCCACTACCAACTCTCTCGAGGCTCTGAAGGAATACACCCTCGCCGGGCAGGTGGAAAATGAAAAAGGTCCTCAAGCAGCGATCTCTCACTATAAAAATGCAGTCGCTCTAGACCCGCTCTTCGCTAGGGCTTACAGCGCGCTTGCGGGCGAGTATTTTGATACCGGCGAATCCTTCCTTGCTGCCACCGCGGCGCGCAAAGCCTACGATTTGCGTGACCGCGTCACCGATCTGGAGAAAATCCAGATCGAAGCGTCCTATCACAGTTTCGCCACCGGCGACCTGCAAAAAGCGGCCAATGCCTACCAGCGCTGGGCAGAAATTACTCCGTGGTACGCCGGGCCGCTAGCTAACCTGGCGTTCATTTATGCCCAGCTCGGGCTCAACGATAAGGCGCTCAGCGCCTCTTTGGAGGCGGCCCGCATAGGGGATACGCCGGAAGACTATACGAATGTGGTCTCCTCCTATCTCTCGCTCGGACGGCTGGAGGAAGCCAAAGCAACATTTGACCGGGTAGAATCTCGGCACCTCAATACCCCCTTCAATCACACCAGCATTTACTTGGTAGCCTTTCTCCAACACGATACAGCCGCTATGCAGCGTGAACTCGCCTGGGCGAAGGGCAAGCCGGAAGTCGAATGGTGGATGCTTTATCTGGAAGCCTGCACCCGCTCTTATTACGGCGAGATGAAGAAGGCTCGGCAGTTCTACAAGCTTGCCCGCACCGCAGCGGTGGCAGCCGATCAGAAAGAAACCGCATCGAGCTACCGTGCGGATGCCGCTTTACACGAGGCGCTCTTCGGCAATTTCGCTATCGCAGAACGCGACATCGGAAAAGTACTGGAAAATTCCAACGGTCAGGATGCGGAAGCAGCCGCCGCTTTGACCTACGCCTTCGCCGGCAACCGCACGCGAGCGCAAGCCTTGGCGGATGATCTCGCGAAACGCTACCCGCAAAATACTCTGGTGCAATCGAACTACCTGCCTACAATACTGGGTCAGCTTTCGATCCATGCGCAAAATCCCGCGCAGGCCCTGGAACTTTTAAAACCGGTGCGCCCTTTCGAACTGGGGCAACCGGCGCAAGCCATCCTGCTCAATCTTTATCCTGTCTTTGTCCGCGGCCAGGCCTATCTGGCGGTTCGTGAGTATCAGAAAGCCATGACGGAGTTCCAGGAGATACTGGAGCACCCGGGCATGTCTTTGAACGAACCCATCGTAGTTCTGGCTCGCTTAGGAATCGCCCGTGCCTATGCAGCGGATGGGCAAAGAGAACGCGCGCGATCCGCCTATCAGGACTTACTCACTCTCTGGAAAACTGCGGACCCGGATATTCCTGTGTTGAAACAGGCGCGAGCAGAGTACGCCAAACTGGAATCGCACCTCGCAACAGCCGGCAACTAATTGATCGCGCTATTTTTAACTTTAAGCAGATTGCTCACGTAACCTGGATACTCCTAATCCCTCGCCGGCCAAAAATAGCGCTCACGTTCTTTACTGCCTTCGTAGCGGCTGCGCGCTTTCTGCACCGCATCCACTTTTGATTCCTCAGCAATCGGCACATCCCACCACGAATCGTATCCGGGCACACGGTCATGGTAATCAGTCTCAATTACAATTACAGACGTCTTATCGAAACTTTTGGCCTTTCGAATCGCTTCCGCCAGTTCATCCCTCGTGTTGGCTCGTACCGAACATGCTCCAAGGCTGGTCGCGTTTGCTACAAAATCGACCGCCAGGATGCGTCCTGGCTTGCCATCATCACGATATCGGTACTCCGTCCCAAACCCTCCACTGCCGCAGGCACGGCTGAGCCCGCCGATGCTCGAAAATCCGTGGTTGTCGAGCAGGATGATATTGATCTTCAGCCCTTCCTGAATGGCGGTCATGATTTCTTGCGCCATCATCAGGTATGAACCGTCCCCCACCAAAACATATACCTCGCGACTGGGATCCGCCATCTTCACTCCCAGCCCTCCAGCAATTTCATACCCCATGCACGAGTAACCGTATTCCAAGTGGTACGCTTTCGCATCGCCTGTACGCCAAAGTTTGTGTAGGTCTCCAGGCAGGCTCCCCGCCGCGCACACTATCACATCCTTCGGATCAAGCATCGAGTTCAGCACACCGATCACTTCGCCTTGACTCAGCGGCGGGCCGATTCGCCTGCTGTAAACCTTCTCCACCTCTCGATCCCATGCGTCGCGCAAATTTCTTACTATTTGCCTGTATTCCGATCCCACCGAATAGGGTTGTAGAGCTTCACCCATTTCGTGGAGCGTGGCCATGGCATCCCCCACCAACGGCAGGGCGGCTTTCTTATGGGCATCAAACTCGGTGACGTTGATATTGATGAAGCGCACCTTCTGGTTCTGAAACGAGGTCACGGACGCAGTCGTAAAATCGCTGTAGCGCGTGCCGATCCCGATAATCAGGTCGGCGTCACGGGCCAGAAGATTCGCGGCCGATGTCCCGGTCACGCCTATGGCTCCCACAGATTGCGCGTGATCAAAACGTAGCGACCCTTTTCCCGCCTGGGTCTCCGCCACTGGAATACCGGTCCTTGCTGCGAAACCGGATAAGCTTTCGGTCGCGTCCGAATAGATCACTCCGCCACCTGCGATAATCAACGGACGCTTCGCTTTTCGAATCCAGTCGGCCGCCTTCGCGAGAAGCTCAGCATCCGGTCGCAAGCGTGGAACGAACCACGTGCGAGCCTGGAAGAACTCCTCTGGAAAATCGTAAGCCTGCGCCTGCACATCCTGCGGCAAGGCCAGAGTTACGGCGCCGGTTTCCGCTGGGGAACTCAGTACGCGCATCGCTTCCGGCAAAGCGGTCAGGATCTGTTCAGGCCTCTGGATGCGATCCCAATACCGCGACACAGGCCGAAAACAATCGTTCACAGAAATATCTTGCGTCGACGTCGACTCAAGCTGTTGCAACACCGGAGCAACATTGCGGCGCGCGAAAATGTCTGCGGGCAGGAGGAGCACCGGGAGGCGATTGATGGTCGCTCCCGCAGCACCGGTCAACATGTTAGTTGCGCCGGGACCGATTGAACTCGTGCACACCAATGTTCTTAGTCGATTGCTCATCTTTGCGAAACCTGCCGCGGTGTGCACCATCGCTTGTTCGTTGCGGCACAGGTAGTAGGGGAAGTCCGGATTTTCCTGCAGCGCTTCACCGATTCCGGCCATGTTTCCGTGGCCGAAAATGCCAAAGCACCCAGCAAAGAAAGGCTGTCGCTTCCCGTCTCGCTCAGAGTGCTGGACCTTCAGAAATGCAATGATGGCTTGCGCGGTAGTAAGTCTTCGAGCCATTTTTCCGCTCTCCGTGAAATGAACCTGACTGCCTCTAGAAGGTCTGCTCGGTTTCCAGCACCGGCGTTTCGGGTTGATTCGATGTGAACGGCCAATCACGCTTGCGCCATGCCAGAATCAGATATGCCGCAAAACCCACGACGATTGTCCCGAAGGCGTACAACATGTATCTCCACCCGCCAGGCTGCAGTCCAGGTGTGACAAACACTCCTAACCAACCCACCAACGCAAACACTGCCGGCAGTGGGTAGAGCCACATTCGAAATGGACGCGGCGCTTCCGGGTGCAACTTCCGAAATAACAGCAACCCGACAAT
>Ga0070713_100003512_pt1 | contig 10354 bp, 10 predicted proteins | sample LARL82metaG_FD_65465 | JGI IMG/M metagenome (GOLD analysis project Ga0070713, IMG submission 65465) | Corn, switchgrass and miscanthus rhizosphere microbial communities from Kellogg Biological Station, Michigan, USA - LAR L8-2 metaG | ecosystem: Host-associated > Plants > Roots > Rhizosphere ... | reverse complement strand
AATCGGGATTGCCCGGAACATGGCCGGCGAACGCGCTTTTCCTGCTGAGAATCGAATAGGATTGATGGCCGAACAAGGCGCGCGGAGCCGTGACATGGATGTTGAAATACCTTCCGATCGCCGTCTCCCATTGCTGCGTCGTCAGAAACGTCCCCATTCCCGCGCCGCCTTCCGGAGTGCCGTCCCCCACGATGAATCGCTCTCCCAGGGTGGCCTCGCCGGGTTTGAGCTCCGCAATCCTTCCCGCGGCAACCATTTCGGCGAACAATGTTTCGTCATGATACGTGAGAAGCGCCCGCCCGCTCGGGCGTAGAAGGCGATGAATCTCCTGCAGCCAGTAGTCGATGGACTCATCCAAATGCGTGAAGACCGAGATCGCGAAGATCAAGTCGAACGATTCGGCGGCCAAGTCGCGGATGGAAGAGACCAGGCGCAGCCTTTCATTGGCCATGAGACGGCGGCACGAGTCCAAGATCGCCTCATCGATATCGAAACCCACAAGGTTTGCATGAGGAAGCCGTTCGATCAGCGGCCCGAGCACCCGGCCCAGACCGCATCCGAAATCGAGGATATCGCGGCGATCCGAAAGGTCGCCGATTTCCGTCTCAAGCGTTTCCACGACGCATTTCCCGACGTGGACAAAGAGGCCTTCATCCTTGTAGGCGTTCACCTTGGCGACCTGATCCTCCGGCAATTCAGCGAAGCGCTGGGAGAATGTTTTCATGGAATATCCCGGAGATTTGGAGGGCCGCCCTCAACGACGCGAGCATTGAGTCGGAGCGCTCGATCGCACAGGCTGCGGGCGTGTCCTTGTCCCAATCCAAAGATCCGCTCCACGGCGTCACGCTCGAGAAGCTTCTGACCGAGCTGGCGGCGCACTACGGCTGGGAGGAAATGGGCCGGCGGGTCGCCATCCGCTGCTTCCTTTTCGATCCGAGCGTCGGCTCCAGTCTGGCGTTCCTCCGCAAAACCCCTTGGGCAAGGTCGAAGGTGGAAGCCCTGTACGTGAGATGGAAAACAGCCCGGCCCGGCGCATCGGAGTGAACGGCACCTCCCGCCCGACCCGTTTCAACAGCCTTGGCCCTTCCTATCCGCGGTGCATCTGCCGCAGCGCGCTCGAGGCAGGGAGAAACCCAGGCTGCAGCCTCAGGGCCGTCTGGCACTCCGCAACCGCCTCTTCCACGCTTCCCATGCGATAGAGGACGCAGCCCCGGAGGTAATGCGCCGGCGCCGACTCGGGGGAGACGGCGAGCGCCCGTTCCGTCCCGGCAAGGGCTTCCGCAAGCTTTCCCTGCTCATAAAGCACGGCCACGAGGTCCAGGCGGATGTCCAGGTCGTAAGGCCGCAGCCGGAGCGCATCCCGGAAGCGGTGCTCCGCCTCGTCCGGCCGTCCCGACTGCATCGTGATCCCGCCGCGGATCACATCGGTGTGGGCGCGAAGGTTCGCCGTCATCAGGAGGTTGAAGGCGATCGAGGCCGCGGCCGCGGCGCACACGGCGGCCCTCAGGCCGAACCGGGGCAGCCGTCGCTCGGGCAAGTGCGATTCCAGCGCGAGGAGGCCCACCGCCGCGAGCAACACCAGGGCCGGAAGGAATTCCAGCTGGTAGCGCAAACAGGTCCCGAAAAACAGGCAAAGCAGCACGGCATTGGAGGCAAAAACCGCCAGAATCGCGGCGATGATCGCGGCAAGCGGCTTACGGCGTCCGGCGGCCAGGCCGTGGAACCCCAGCGGAACAGCCGCGGCGCACAGGACGAAGGGAAGCATGGGGATCGCTCCCACCGGAAAATCGACCCCGCCATGGCCGGCGGGGATCGGAGGGGGCACAAGCCCCTTCACAAACGGGAAATGCCCCCCCCAGCCCGGATATTCGAGGAAGTACAGGCGGAAATTGAACCATGCGAAGTCCGGACTGAAATGCTTGTTCGAGGCCACCGTGTCACCATTAAGTTGATACCGCTGGCCGAATTCCAGCATGCTCCCGAAACGGGCGTGGTTGTAGGCGAGCAGGCCGGCTCCGATGAGCGCGGGCGGGACAATGAGCGCCGCTCCGACGCGCCATCCCTTCCCCCGATCCGGGCCGCGGAACGGCCGGATCGCCCGAAAAAGCGGGACGAGCAGCATGGCCGCGCCGAGGAAGCTGTTCGGGCGGCAGCCGATGGCGAGCCCGGCCGCGGCACTGGCGCAAAGCGCCGGAACCCAGGCCTGGGCCGGCCGGTTCAGGCAAGCCCAAACACCCAGCAGGGAAAGCATCCAGAACCCGTAGGACGCGGTGAGGGGAACCTCCCACACGTCGGGCCGCTGCAGCACGATGGGCACCACGGGAATCAGGCCGACGCAGAGCGTGCCGAGGGCCAGGGCCGGCCAGCCGGTCTCCGGGAAACACACGCGCCGGACCGAACTCACGAGGGCGACGCTCGCGAGAAACCCGAGGCTGCAGAAAATGAAGCAGGCCTGCTGGTGGGAAACGTAGCCCCCGGTCAGCAGGTGAAAGGGAAGGAAGAGAACCAAGGCCGGAACCACGCTGAAATAGAGATACAGCCTGCCCTTGTAATAACTGAGGTCGTGGACCCGGCCCGGCGAGTACATCGAGCCGCGAAACCGGACGTTTGCTTCGGGATCGTAAGGATTGGGAAGCGCATCCAGGCCTGGGGGAGGATCGAGGGCCAGTGAGAGCCGTCCCTTGGCAAATCCGTCAACCAACCGGTTGTAATAATCCTCGGACGCCGTGCGGCTGCCCAGTTCCGAAGCCGCGGTGCAGGCAATCGTCCCATAGATCGCGATCACCACGATGCAGGCCGACGCGACCATCAGCCCGAGTTTCACGCGAAGAAGGGAATCCGGCGCCGGCGCCTTTGTGCGGGAAACCGCTTCCGATTTGTCCATCCGTCCACGTTGGCCAGATGGAGCCCGGAAGGGCAATCCGCAAAAGGGCCTGCGCGGCCCCGGCCTCCATCAGGGCCTGACGGTCATCATGTTCCTGACGGACTTCACGCCGCGGATGCTTTTGGCGAGTTGGGTGACGCTGTCCTTCTCGGCATTGGAGGCCGCCTCGCCCGTGACGATCACCACTCCATGGTCCGTCGTGACCTTGGTCCGCATCGCGCTGGTCGTGCTGTCGGAGAACAGAGCGTATTTCACCTGCGCGGTGACGGACGCGTCGTCCACGGCTACGGCGGCTGAATCCTGGTCGGGTTCCGGAGTCTTGACCACCAATTCGTCCTTCACCGACTTCACATGATCGATGGTCTTCACGTACGCCTCGGTGAGATCCCTCTGCGTGTCGCTCGAGACGGTGCCGGTTAGGGTGACGACGCCGTCTTGCACCGCGACCTTGGTGTCCGTGGCGCTGACGTTGGCCCGCACCAGCAACAGACTGTGGATCTTCAGACCGATCCAGGCATCGGAGTATTTCGGATAGGTCGAATCGACCCCGATCTCGTTGTCCACGCTGACCACGCCGGGGAGGCTCTTCACCGTGTCTTCGGCAAGCGTCTTGTCCGCCTTGTCCGCCACGGTCCCGGTCAGCGTGACGGCGCCGTCGCTCGACTTCACGCTCACCCGGCCGTCGAGGACGGCCTTGTAGTTGTAGGAGTTGTTGGCGGCATCCTCGATCTGGCGATCGACCGGGGCCGCGGCGAGCAGGGCGGCCGGCAAGGCCGCAATGATATAGAAAGCGATGAGGGTGCGTGTTTTCATGGTATTTTGATGCGGATTTAAAATCCCGTTTGGAGCGTCGTCATGGCTTCTTGCAGAGCCGCCAGCGCGGCGGATGCACCTGCCAACGCGACCATTGGAGATGATTATACATACCGACAGTTCGGTCGATATGGGGTTCCCGGGCGGCGATGGCCCTACGGGTGGCGGGGCCTTCTTTCTTTATAGAACGCCATTGGATCCACGCACAAGTGCGCGCCAGCAATCCGCGGCTTGCGGTCCCGCCGCCCCGAACCACGACGCTCTTTGCAAGTCTAAACAGCCATGAACGCAAAGCCATGGATTCATCGCGCGGGCGCGAAGGCTTGGATGTGCGCAGCCGGGCTGGGTTTCGCCGCCGTCGTCGGGGCCGGATGCGGCCGTGAGATCGTCGAGGCGCCGCCGCCGCCCCAAACCGAAGTCGTCACCGTCGCCCCGGAGCCCGAAGAGGTCTGGATCGGCGGATACTGGGGCTGGCACTGGGGGCATTACACCTGGATCGGCGGCCACTGGGAGCATCCGGCTCATACCCATGCCGTGTGGGTTCAACCCCGATGGGAGCACCGCGGAGGCCGCTACGTCTTCGTCGAGGGCTATTGGCGCTAAGCCGAGCGAGGCCGGCTGCCATGAAGCCCCGTTCGGGGGCGGCGCCGCAGGCGTGAACGAGCGCCGAGCGCCCACCGCATCAGCAACGCCAACACCCGAACGCGCGGGAACAGGCGCCGAAGCGACCACGCTCCGAGCGGCACGAGCGCCAGCTTCACCACGGGCGGCACTCCTTGCCACCGCGTCCGCAAATTGTCGATCCGGGCCAGCGGGCGCATGACGCGCTCGGCCGCGGCGGCGCATTGCCGGCGCTCCGCGGCGATGAAACCGCGCAAAGCAGCCTTTCGGAAGGCGATCGCACTCAGTTCTCCGGCCGGATACATTCCCTGTCCTTTTGCAGTTCGGCCAGCGTCGCCGCGAAGGGGCGGGGCTGGCGGGCGAGATGGCGGCGGAACGCGAGCAAGGTCGCCACGAGCGCGCCGGCGTAGCATGCCGTGAGCCCGCCGAGCACGGCGAGCCGCGCGCTCTCCCAAAACAGATAGACGAGCGTGATGCTCGCGAAAGCAACCGCCATCATGGAGGTGAAGGCGATCGCGCTGATCCAGGCGAAGGTCTGGATCAGGCGGAATTTCTCCTCGTGCAATTCAGCCGAAAGCAGCTCGAGCCGGCCTTGGGCGCCCGCCATCAGGCCGTCGGCGAGCGCGCGGAGCGACGCGATGAATCCAGGCGCGGCCGGATTGGAGGTTGCGGCCATTGCGGGAGCCCTCACGAATTGCGGCGGGCAAGGACCGCGCCGAGGAGCACCCCCGTGCCGAGCGCGACGGCAAGCGACTCGTAGGGGTGCGCGCGGACGGCATGGTCGGCCCGGCGGGCGCCGGCCGCGATCCTCCTCCCCGCGTCGGCGAAACGCGCCTGCACGCCATCGCATTGCGCACGCAGCAGTTCGACCTGGCCCTCCGCATGCTGGCTGGTGGAATCCCGCAGCATCTGCTCGGCTTCGTCCATGAGCTTGGTGATGTTGGCGATGAGCGCGTTGGCCTTGGGATCAGACTGGATTTCGTCGGATGGATTCATAACGGATGATATGCTGGTTGCTGACGGCCGGCAAAACGGCGGCCGCGCCGCTATTTGTCCCGGCGACCGAGAAGAACGCCGGCGAGTAGACCGGCGCCGAGCGCGATGCCAAGCGCCTTGTAGGGATTCTCGCGGATGGCCTCGTCGGTGCATTTGACGCCGGCGACGACCTTTTGCCTCGTGTTTGTGTACAACGCCGCAAAGCGCTCCTGCGCGGCGGCGAACCGGGCGCGCAAAGCGCCGACGGCGGCTTCGGAATGTTCGGCCGCCGAACCCCCGATCACCTTTTCGGCATCGACCACGAGGGAGCGTAGTTCGCCGAGCAGGTCGTTGAGCAAATCTTCAGGTGCCTTGGCGGATTCGTTTTGGGTTCTCATGGATTGGGAGGGATTGGGATGGATGCGCGGGTGGATCTATTTTTCTGACCTATCTTTCCAATCGCGGTTCGCACCGAGCCTCAAATAGTCAGCAGCGTGGGGCGCCGCTCTTTTCCCCGCGCCTGCCCTCCCCCGCCTGCCCGCGGCGGGCTTCTGCGGCGCAAGACCCCATAAATCTATTGCCATTCCGGTCCTCAGCGGGATAGGAAGTGATTCCTCCCGAAGGAATCCGGCCCGATGTCGAAAATCGCGATTATTTGCTTAACGATCTTGTGCCCCTTTGCCGTCATCGTGCTCTGGCTCATCCGGCGTTCGCCCGAAGGCCGTGAAGACAAGGAAGGTTTTCACCTCGGATCGGCTGGCGACCCGCAGGAAAAACCTGCCGACAAAGGCCTGGGGGAAAAGAGGGAGAAACTGCCGGGTTCCAAGACAAACGCCGCCTAGCCGGGATAGGCGCCGCGGCGCGCAAGTCCGGCGGCGATGGAACTCGCTCCTGAAATCGGGGTTTCATGATGATGTGGTCGTCGGGTCCGCGCAAGGGGGCAGGGCTTGCCGCATTTCCATCCATGATCTCCCGTCGAAAATTCATCGCCGCAATGCTTGGGCTGGGCATGGGCGGAGCCGCTTTGGAGTTTTACGGCAAGAACTCGCCATTCCCCGATGCATGCGCCGTGCGCACCGGCAAGATCGCCGGGCCGTCGGGATGGTCGGGAAGGAAAATCCTGTTCATCACGGATATCCATTACGGGAGATTCTTCGGCCCATCCGACGCGGCGCAGCTCGGCCGCATCGTCAGCCATCTCAATCCGGACGCGGTCATGTTGGGAGGCGATCTGGCGGAGAGCCCCGACACCGACCTCTCGGGATTCCTCGCCGGCTGGTCCCCGAAATGCCCGACGATCTTCACTCCAGGGAATCATGATCTTTTTCCCGGAATGCTGGACAGCCCGGTCCTGCAGCAGGCGGCCGCAGGCGGCTTCACGGTCCTGAGCAACGCCGCGATCCCGTGGAACGGGATCCACTTCATCGGATTGCCTTCGGCCCTGCGGACGGAACAAAGGCTGGAACTGCTTCAGGCTTCCGGACTGAAGATCGTCCTGGCCCATGAACCGGATCTTTGGGACCGCTATGATCAGCCGGACCTGGTCCATCTGGCCGGCCATACCCATGGCGGCCAAATCCGGTTTTTGGGCCATGCAATTTGCCTGCCCACGCTGGGACAGAAATTTCCATTGGGACAATTTTTCAAGGAGCGAAACAATCGGTTGATCGTCAGCGCGGGTCTCGGATGCACAACCGCCCCCGTCCGAATCAATTGCCCGCCGGAGATCGTCAGGCTGGAGTTTGTCTGAGCCGGCGGATCCGGCGGCAAGCGCACCGGCCTCCGGTGCTTTTTGTGTTACGATTTTGAGCGCTGGATTGCTTCTCGCACGAACGGACCGTGGGGCGGAACAAAAGCGCGGAGCACAATACTATCGGGAAACCGAAAGCGGGACCTGCGATGGCCCTCCGGGGGAGTCCGACGTCAGACCATGGAGAGACCAAACAATATCCGCGAAAAAAAATCCACAAGCACAGACGCCATGAAGTCATGATCGCCGAGACTGCGACAACAAGACAGCCCGCCCCCTTGGATTTGTGGGACGTGTTCCATCTATTCCGGAGCAATCGCGGAAAGATAGCCGTTTGCCTTCTGATGGCCGTCGGCGCAGCCGGGTGCTACTTGCGCTATGCACGACCCGTCTACGCTTCTCGCGCCCTGTTGGAAGTGTCCCAGGAGAAGGCGCAGGAGCCGGTCGAGTCCGACTCGTCCGAAGCGCTCAAGACCATCGAGCTGAAGATCGCGGATCAATCGGTGCTGTTGGGCGTAGTCAAGGCGGCCGATCTCATGTCGAACCCCGATTTTTTGGCGACACCTCCCTTCGAAAGGATTGGCGCGGCGGCGCGGCGGCTTCCCGCCGAGATTCTCGCGCTTTTTTTCCCGGCCCAGGCGGGCCAGGCTCCCCAGGATCACAATCCAGCCATGCGGCCTTCGGCGGCTCTTTCCGATGCGGAACTGGCTCGCCGGATCCGCGCGAAGATATCGGTTGAGACCGTGCGCGGCAGCCGGTTGATCTCCGTCACGGCCGAGGACCACGATCCGGCCATGGCCCAGCGGCTCGCCCAAGCCGTGATTGACGAGTTCTTCCGGCAATCATGGAGCCAACGGCGCGAGGACTCGGGCTCCTCGCGTGCGCTTCTGATGGCGGAGGCCAAGAGGGTCGGCGGCGAACTCAAGTCCGCCGAGGAACGCCTGCAGGCCTATCGGGAGGACAATCGCGCGGTATCGCTCGAGGAGAGGCAAAACATCGTGGTGGAGCGCCTGCGCGAGCTCAATCAGCAGGTCGCGGCGGCAAAAAGCGCCCGCCTGGCGATGGAGGAGGACCGGCGGCAGGTCAGCCGCGAGGCGGACTCCTCCCCGGAGCTGCTGCTCAATATCAGCAGCATCGCCGGACTTCCGGAAATCATCGATCTTAGAAAAGAGGTCGCGCTCCAGGAGGCGCACGTCGCCACGTTGGCTAAACGGTACGGATCGTTGCACCCCACGATGATCCAGGCCAGAGGCCAGCTTGAGGAGATGCGCTCGGCGCTGAAGCAGGCGATCCGCAAGGCGGGCAACCTGGTCGTCCAGTCGTACCAATCGGCCAAGGCCACGGAGGAGGCCTTGGAGACCGCGCTGGCGGAGCAGCAAAAAGCGGCTCTGGAATTGGACCGGATCGCCATTCCTTATCACGCGCTCGAGCGCGAGGCGCAGGCCGACACGGGCGCCTACCAGGCGATCCTGGAGCGTCTGCAGCAATCGAACGTGACAAACGATCTCATATCCAGCCACGACGTCGACGACACTCGCGTCCACGTGGTCGAACGCCCCTTGCGCCCGATCCGTCCCGTCCGGCCCAGGGCCGGCCTGTGGATGGGCGCCGCGGCGGCCGCCGGGCTGTTTCTCGGCTGCGGCGCGGCGCTGGCCTCGCGTGCCCTTGACGACACGTTCACCTCGGTCGACGGCGCCGAAGCCTTGCTCGGCCTGCCCGTGCTGGTCTCGGTTCCGCGGTCGCCGCACAAACGGCTCGTGTCCGGCCCGGTGGTGGTGCGGCGTCCGGCCTCCGCCGAAGCGGAAGCCTTCCGTTCGCTGCGCACCTCGATTTCGCTGATTCGCCAGCAGGAAGAAGGCCGGAGCATCCTGTTCACCAGCGCCGTTCCGGAGGAGGGAAAGAGTTACTGTTCGCTGAACTTCGCGGCCGCGCTCGCCCAGCAGGGTTTTCGCACGTTGCTGATCGACGGCGACCTGCGCCGGCCGCACCTGCAGCAGATCTCCGTCGATTCCGAAAGATCGTCTCTCCAGAGGCTCCTGGCTCCGCACAGTGCGAGGAGGGGGCTCTCGGACTGCCTGCGGCAGCCGGATCTGTTCCCGGAACTGGTGCGGACGACCTCCGTGCCGAATCTTCACGTCCTGGGCGACACCACGGGCAAGCCGGGCGGCGCCGAACTGCTGGGCCGGAATGGGATGAAAGACGTCCTGGAACGGGCCCTGGCGGCTTTCGACCGGGTCGTCATCGACTCCGCTCCGCTGATCGCCGTCAGCGACACGCTCCACATCGCAAAAAACGTCTCGACCGTGTGCCTCGTCATCCACGCCGGCAAGACTCCCCGGAGGCTGGTCCGGCGCGCCTGCCGGATGCTGGACGAAGTCGCGCAGCGCACGCCGGTCGGAATCGTGCTCAACAAGATCAGCCGCGGCTCGGCCGCCGGATACCATTACTACTACAGCGACAAAGCATATGCCTAGGGCCCGCCCCATGCCCCGAGCTAAAAACCAAAAGGAAACGAAAGGGCCGTACCATGACGAACCATGCGGCGGTGGCGGATGCCGCGATTTTCTCATCCGGACAAAAGACCTGGAGCCGTCGTGCATCGACCGTGATGCTCGCGGGGCTCATCGGAGACACGTTTGTTGTCTTTCTCGCGCTGATCTTCAGCAGCTGGCTGCGTTTTGACACCACCCTCGCCCATTACGGCGTGCGGGCGGACTCGGTCCATTGGACGGACTATCTGGGCCGGGCCGGCTTCGGGACATTCCTGTTCATCCTGCTTTTGCCGCACCGGGAGATCTACGACCTGCATCGAATCCTGCGCCTGAGGCAGATCGTGCCCGTGATCGTCAAGACCTCATTGACATGGCTCCTGGCGTTCATGGCGCTTTCCTGGCTCCTGCGGAACGAACAGGAGATCAGCCGCGTCTACGTGAGCGTCGCCTTTGTGGTGATGACCGCCGCGTTCATCCTCTGGCGCATGCTGCTGCACGTCCTCGTCAGCAGCGAGCCCATCGCGCGCAGGCTCAGGCTGAAGATTCTTTTCGTCGGCTGGTCGCCGCAGGCTGAATCCCTGGCGAGGGCGATCGCCTCCGACCGGCCGCATCCGTACGAAGTCGTCGGCTACGTCCCTTCCGGGAGCGGAGGGCATCCGGAGAGGTCCTCCGCCCCGATCCGCCGTCTGGCCGGCCGCGGGCAGATTGCGGCGGCCCTGCGGAACCATGAGATCGACATGGTGATCTTGGCGGATCCGGATTCGCCGACCGAGGAAACCATCGGTCTCGCCGGGGTTTGCGAGAAGGAGATGGTGGATT
>Ga0070713_100003511_pt1 | contig 10354 bp, 19 predicted proteins | sample LARL82metaG_FD_65465 | JGI IMG/M metagenome (GOLD analysis project Ga0070713, IMG submission 65465) | Corn, switchgrass and miscanthus rhizosphere microbial communities from Kellogg Biological Station, Michigan, USA - LAR L8-2 metaG | ecosystem: Host-associated > Plants > Roots > Rhizosphere ... | reverse complement strand
GGCAAGCTACGGATTGCATACTCCAATGCTTGCACGACGCTTGCACTAGCCGCATCACCGCTTGGAACGGCAGGTGTGATGCGCGTGCCGTACGCGAGGTATAGCGCCTCGATCTCGTCTGGTGTCAGCACAGACCCTGTACTGGCGAATAGCATGATGGTCTCTTCGAGAGACAGTCTCTGCCGTTGTATGTCCACTATTCCTCCTCTCGTGTAGATAGTAGCGCGGAGAATATCTGTGATATGGTCTTGCCAGAGTCCTGGATGCGTTTAGTACTACACTCATGCGCCCACGTCACATCGACACGCTGAACGAGTTGCATCACATTATGCATTATGAGATCCAGCGTCGCTGGTGCGTGAGGATTGTACGTCTCGAGTATGTCTTCAACCCGATACCGCATATCTGCCAGCTCCGGAGACCAATCGAACTCCGTTGTGTCCATATCGCCTTCTGTGCGAATTGGCATAAAGGTTACCTCCTTCTGAGTCTAAGCTCTTCATCTACCCACTCGAGCAGTACCGCAACGCACTGCGACCAAATGTGCTCGTGCGGTAGAAGAGCTCTAAATGGTAACAAGAGACGTACGAGATCCTCTTGCGGCGTTACGTGCACAATCAGCAGCGCCATCTGCAGCAGCGTCGTCTTCGCCTCCGGGATCTCGTCTGGTGAGAACCTAGCACTTAGAACAGAGTTCTCAATGGTAACGGTAGCTAGTTCCTGCTGGATCTTCGTCCGCGCACGAGAGGCTTTCTTCATCGTCGGAGTATCAACGAGAGTCAACGCCCCAGACGAGTGCTCTATTACACGCAGTAGCAGTATTTCCCTAAGCGACGTCTCATCAATCTCACCTGCAGCGTGAGCACGCTTGCAGTAGTGCTGAATCACATACAAGTGACCTTGCGCACTAGAAAGTTTCCAGCGCAATGAGATCAGGTGCCAGAGATACGCACTAACTTGTCGAGAACCAATCTGACGCCATGCGTGCTCCTGTGAGTACAGTCCGGCGACTTCCATACCATGGTGTGTACGCAGGTACTCTTCGAACTGCACTAACAAGTTGTAGTGCCCGTGTCGAGTGGAGTCCTTCAAGGTACTCGTGTAGCTTGGGAAGATGGTTAGTAGATTGCCGTTCGACGCTATCGCTGGTCTCAAATTCACACCTCCTGAACCATTGCTTGATTTACATTATAATTAATTATAATATAAATAGTCGGTGAAATACAATAGTACGACTCACACCTGAGTCGTACTATTGAGGGCGCGCTTGATGTGAAGGCGTTACGAACTACAACCGTTCGGTCCTGTACTGTTAGTACAGTTGAGTTGTAACGCCGGTGGCGTCTGCATGTGGATGTATGAATCCGACATGAAGAAGGGCAAGTTTGACTCGATCAGTACGCGATTCGGTACTGTGAAGCAGAAGATGCCGGGTTCGTTCTCACCGTAGGAGCCATCCAACTGTGCAGCGGAGGTATCAACGCCCCAACCCCAATAGGCGTTGTTCGTCCCTCCGGTGTCGGTTTGTACTTTATCCGGTGGTGTTGGCAGAGAGTTCATCGAGGAGCACTTACCGTAGACGGGAGAGTAGAACATAATCTTACCGTCTACAGATAGTAAGTACACGTAGCCAATGTGCGTGGGGTCTCCCTCTCGGGAGATGCGCATTAGCAGGTTGATCATCTCACTCGTCGGAGTGCATTTTGTTGCTGTAGTACCGTCAGGATTCTTCGTGTCCACACATGCCGGCTTGTATCCTAAGTGCGAGGTAACGTATGCCAATGCCACGGCGTATTCGTTCGCTGCGCTGTCGTTTGCATTCGATGCGGCTTGCGCACCAGTTGGTGTCGGTGTCGGCGTTGCGGAGTCGTCGCCAATACCAAGGCACGCGCTGAGAGTCAGTACGAGTACGGCCAAACCAACTGCGACACCTCCCATATTGCGAAGGAACTTGAGACGAGCTGGTGTAAACCAATCCCGACGTGGCGCGTATCGAAGCACAAGTGCAGCAACGCATGCGCACAGTGCTATCGTCGCGACCGTTGAAAGTGAAAGCATGTAAACTATTAACCTCCTGGTAGTGACCAAACGATCAAAAGCGTTAACGCCCAAAAGCTACAGAGCAGTATCCAAGCGAACCACATTGTGATAGGCGCAAGCATGGATTTCCATGTATAAGCTTCTTGCAGCGCGACGTTGTATCGCCATGCGGATGAGATAGCTAGTATCGCCATAACCGTCAATGCAACTCTTAAGGACATGCTATTCCGCTCCTTGGTAAGCGAAATAAACTAGTCAACCGAAGTTGACTAGCCGGCACGAGTGCTAGTTCGTACCAGGTAAGGGCTTCTGGACCGGAATGGTGTAGGTCGAGTCCATCGGCTTGTTCGGATCCATTTGCTTTGGCAAGTTCTGCGACGACTGCAGCGCCGGACACTGGGAGTCTGCGTTGCCGATCAAGTTGTTGTAGTCCTGCACAGTGTTTGCGTCGTCACCGGTGAGTGCACTCAGGTTGTCGTTCAGTTGCTGGAACGTCTGCTGATCTCCAACGGACCACTTGCTAGCATCCGGATGCGCGCGATTGAAAGCAGCAAGTTGCGCATTTGTTGCCTTGATCTTTACGGAATTGGCGTTCCAGTGCGCCAAGTCGGTACGCAGATCAGCATTCGTCTGCGTGACGTTTTGTAGAGAGCAGGCCGCTGCGGCTCGCTGGATAGGCGTTGTCACGTGGTTGGTGTAGTATAGCCCAAACCAGCTCGTAGCAATGCCTATCACAACGAGTGCGACAAGCAAGGCGCAGACGCCAATGATCCAAACCAAAGCTCTCATTTGGAAGCTCCACCTTTCGCTGTACGAAACGTGTGTTGAGAAGTCCCGATCGTACATCTGCCGTTGTGGCATATTAAACAATACCTCCGACTAGACTTGCTCAAGAGCAAGTAACGTAATAAGAAATCCTCCCGCCGACTTATCGAAGGGCTCTATGCCAATAGCGTCAGTAAAAGCATAGACTGCGGCGGTGCTTAAGAATGCGCGTTGGAGTGCTGAGTGCAATGTTCTTACGTAAGTAGAGACACTGCGCGGAACCCGAGGGTTCTCGAAGAAGCTTCCTGGTGGCGCTTCTGAAACGCTCAGTTGGAGTCTCATCACTCCACCGAAGGATATAGCAATCACGCCACGCGCCATACGCGTGCCGTTCCAACCTTGGGGTAGTTCATAAACGAGTGCGTGCTCTAAATCACGCATTGAGATAGCCGGCATGTGCCCTCCAGAAACTATACAAGATCTATGCAGACTGGACCGAGTCCGGCGGCGATTGACTCCGGATTCGTCAGTGGTGCACCGCAGCGGTAACAGCGTACATACATACGTGCGTAGGTATCATGACAGCTTTCGAAGGAGGCTGGATCCGCAAGTATCTCGAGAGCTTTGGCAAGCAGACTATCGTCACGATAGTTCTCCCACAGCTTAGGCTTGGATCCGACCCAAGTGCCGCACTCCGTATAGTCGATCTGATTGTCCGTACCGAATAGGTAGCCAATCAGAACGCGACCTTTCCAGCTACCAGTTTTCACTTGACGAATTCGAAACGTTCGGTGAGTGCCTTCAAGGACGACGGTGTAGAAGCCTGGTGTGATCGAGAGCGGTTCGGGTTCGGGACAGGCGACGTGGGCAACGAGCTTATCCAGAAACCAATACTCACAGTCTTCACCGATGGAGATCCATCCATCGCAGCGCTGGCAGCGCTGACTGTACTTAGCTGTAATAACACGCATCGGTACGTCGTCGCCATCCAGCAGAGTAAACTCCTCCTCCGTCGTCGGGCACACTGCGTGCCACGCTTGATCTTTACCAGAGAAGTCGACTGTGATCACCTGCCCTGTACGGATTCGGTGTCGGCAAAGAATGCACCAACTATCAAAGCGTGCGGGGAAAGTTTGTACGTTGGACTGTGCCTGAGAGCCGAACCAGATTGATTGAGACGACATTGCTAATCCTCCTTCGAAAAACTGCTTTTCTTTCCTACTAATTATATTATAATATAATACTATGCTGAAATACAAGTGTGGAGCATCAATCGATACTACACACTTGTTTACTATGCCTGCCCGACGTACCAGGAGCACATTGTGTACGCTCCAGTTGACGCATCCACCGTGATGTGCTCAGTCGTAGTGCCCGCGGGGACGAGCACGCCTTGTGGAGTTCTAAAATCCGAAGTGGGTAGCGTCTTAGCTAGCGATGCGGATTGCCACCAAACGTTACCATCCGTAGCGCCGTTCTGTCGGACTCTATCTGTCGGACCGAATGCGTTACACTGGTCTAGCGTCAACGTCTTATGCGCTTGCACTTCAGATGGCCACAGCTGATACAATACGCCGATGATCCGTGTACCGGATACAGCGAGTTTGTAGTGCGGCTTTCCAGCGTAGATGCAGTAGTCTTCCTCGACCTCATAGCCAGAAGTCAACCCACTGCTATTGTGCACGCACGATTGCGTTAACAGGTAGGTTGCGACTCTCTCGTCCGCGCCGATTGGAACCGCAACGATGTGCCCTACAGGTGTTAGCGCAACCGGCGGATCGACAAACCCACGTAGAAGTGGCACGCTGAGGATAGCTGCTAGCAGTAACCCAACTGGCAACAGCCATGCGGACCATTTAGTTTTCCACTTCATAGTCGCTCCACCCTCTGCCAGAAGCCGATAGTCTCTGGCGACGCTAGCCACTCATCAGAGATGAGTACCGCGGCGTCCCAAAGTGCGGGAAGCAGCACTCGTGTGAGTACGTCACGTGTGAGGAAGCTTTGTTGCAGATGCTGCAGCAGACTAATAGACATGGCGGAGAGCCCGCGGATAGCGAGCTCGTCATCAGATCCGTCAGGCTTAAAAGCCATGTGATTCTCCAAATCGATGGCGAGTAAGTGCTCTACGATGCCGTGGGCACATTCTGCGACGACGGTGCGCTGCATCAGCATGCGCTCTTGTGATGTTAACATCTGTAAGTGCTACCTCCAAAGGAACACGCCGTCTAGCAACAGGCTAGCGGCAGCAGTTAGGTACCAACAGCCTACACAGAACAACGCAAGTGAGTGACCGACTTCGTGTCGGAGGGAGAGCTTCACTATGGAAGTGCTCTTGTAGAGTAGCAGGATGACCACAGCAGTTGTTATTGCGGTCACTACGCTTAACGCTAACGGAGTGGCGAAGAGTCTCTCCAGCAGTGGGAGATCGAATACGGTCCATGCCAACGCAAGGAAGTCTACACAGTTGCGAACGTCTAACAGATCCGCAGTGGACCGCCAGAGTATTGGCCCTACAGGAAAGTTGCCACGCCTTCCGGCAATGTTGTGAACCGCCGCAAGCACAACGCAAAAGATGAGCAAGACGGTCAGTCCATCGTGAAACTCGTACAGTAGGATAAGCGGTGGCATACTAGTCCTCCACGTAGTGTTGTACGAAGGGCGTTTCTCCGAGTTGCCGCTCCTCGACAGGAACATAGACGGCTACGTAACGCTTCTTTCTCGCTCTAGTGCTCCGCAAGATTAGGATCAAGAGGAGCAGTGGAACGAGTGAGACGACAACTCCCAAGGGCCACGGCGCTTGAGTCTCGAGCCACCAGGCACAGACTGTCGCCGCAATAAATGCGTCTAATGTGAGCGTGAATGCTCGGATGGTCATGTCGTTACCTCCTTTGAACTAATAGGGTAAGCCCGCGTCGAGATACCAGTTGCAATTAACACAGTTCGTTGCGCCTTCGCCGTACGTATACGCGCGCTTGCCACTAGCTAAAGACCGAAGGCGTAGCCCACAACGTGGACAGAAGCCTGTACCGAGGCACCGTGCGCATTGACACCCATCGGGTAGCGTGCCCCAGCCATAGCATCTCGGGCAGTGTCCCGGATTGCGCACTCTCCAACTATCGAATTTGAACTTTAGATCGACGTCGATGGGCTTGTGTAGTTGCTTAACTGTTTGTAGTAGTATAAATCTAGCGTACTTACTAAACATCGGCAGGGAAAGCACACACATGTTGTGCGGGCGTCCCACCCAGACATCTGCGTACGGACACGCATGTATAGCAAGTATAGCACCACTACCTTGTACCTCATGTACGTAGTAGACTGCTGGACGTTCTCGTTTTCGATGTGGCCCATCGTAATGAACAATGGGCCACACGAACCTAGTTGTGTCAATGCCGAGACGCAACTCTTCACTTGCTATCATCTTACGTCAACTCTCTCAACTCTACGATGAACGTCTCTCCAACTTCCGAAACAACCTCTAGTAGGAACAGTACGCCACTTGACTCCAGGGGCGTACTCAACACTTTCTGTTGTTTAATCGGAAATGGCACAGCGGGTCCTTCTGCGCGCTGTACTTTAAGATACTCCTCCGCCAGATTGACCATCTTCTGCTCCATTGACAGTAACTGGCGCACTGCACTCGGTGGTGCAACGATATGCAGCATCGCTTGCCGACCGTTTGGTAGCTCGAAGAAAGTCCTATCAGGTTCAGAACTAACACTAACTGGCGGAAGCTCACCAGAGACTTCCCACGTTTCGACAAGTTGCTGCGTCAGAGTCTCAATGAGTGTCCTCTTGCCTACGGTTGCCAACGACCACAATCCTTTCACTAAAAAGACTTCTTATATTTATATTATAATATAAGAAGTCGTTGTTTCAAAAGAGCCAGCGGGCTCAAGCATAGAAGTCTCTCAATTGATACGCCACCGTACGTATACTAGGTCTGTTGTCTGGCGTAGCTACTAACATCGTTGTCAGTAAAGCTCTCAACCCTACGTGCCGTACCTGGGACACATCTGGTACTCCACCGGCGGGTGACTCACCGACTAACATCTCCCACAGTACGATGCCTAGACTATACACATCGGAACGTGGTGTTGTCTGTTGTGCACGTAACAGTTCCGGAGCGTAGTATCCTGGCGTGCCCAGCGCGATAGTGTCTTGTTGCTTACCACTCTTGAACGTTCGGGCGATACCGAAGTCGATGAGTTTCACGTCGCCTGTGGGAGTCAGCATAATGTTCGCTGGTTTCAAGTCTCGATAGATGATCGGCATTGCTTGTTTGTGCAAGTAAGATAGCACACTACACAACTTGATGCCAATCGCTACAACTTCGTTGATAGAAAGTTGTTCCTTTCGCACGTAGAGCACATCTTCTAATGTCCAGCCCTCGATAAAGTCCATTACTAAGAAGCACTGACCCCTAGCACTAAAGAAGTCTCTAAAGGCAACAACGTTCTTGTGCTGCAGTCGAGATAGTAGCTTCGCCTCTTGCACAAATGCGGCTATCATCTCCTTTGAGTCCGCAGCATCTATAGCCTTGCGAAGATCATACGTCTTCAGTGCAACGGTGTCTCCAGTCACGACATCTCTGGCCAGGTAAACGGTGCCACGTCCACCATCTCCCAGTGGGGTGTTGCTAAGTAACTTGTAGCGTAGTAGACCCGTCGGGGCCTCCTCTGGTGGTTGCCTCACGGAGTGTGCTGCGCTTAGCAGCCTGCGCTGTGCTTCCCTTTCTGGTAGTGCATCTGGTATTGAGATATAGGCGGCTGCTTGAAAGAGCCTTAACGAGGTTCGGAGTTCATCGGGAGAGACTATTAGCCACTTATCGTATGGTACGTCTTCTGAAAGGCGTTGCACGTCGGTAACGCTACGTCGACTACGTAATGTTTCGTAGTCGAGTACAACGATGAGGCTGTCTGTCCCCTTAAGTTGCTTGCTTCTTCCGAGCAGTACGGATTTGGATAGCGACGCTGCGTACCGCTGAGCAAGCACATCGGCTATCCAATTGGATAGCCGATGTAGCCTTTCGTCTTTTGGCGAGTAAACAACAAAGTCTGTCATGGGTAGTGTTGTGACTTTCTTGTACTAGACCGCACCGCCTTCCCTAGCGCGTGCAGCATGTGTTTCTATAATCTGTACGATGACTATGCATGACATCCAGCCGTAGTTGTCTGTCTCGATAGCCGCTTTCTGCTCTAGCACCAACTGCGGAACCCAACTCGCAAGCGTAGTCTGAAAGTCTGCGTCTTCCATGAGGGACATCCACTGCGGAAGTCTCTCTGTCCATAGGCACTCGATAGCCCTCTCTGCGTGTTTACGCTTGCTCTCTAAGATCGCCATACTACCATCCCTCCTAACGGAATCTCATTGGGCTCTGCTGTCGCTTCTGCGTGTAACGCCACAGCAGGCCTAGAACCACAACGGCGTTCAGTACTGTGACGCCACCAGCCAGTAGACCCTCGTAGTTGAAGAGTAGGATAGGAGTCACAACAATGACCACTATCGCTACGGCAACGCCGAATAGAATCTCTACTAGTAAGATCTGTCCTAGTAACTTCCAGATAGACCCTTGCCTATTCTGCTGCATGTAACCTCCCTCGCGTTTGTAGATACCGCGTAGCTAGCTCCTCTTGCATCTCGCGATCCGTCATCGCCGTTCGATGCCCCAGTACCACTAGACTCATTGACGCTGTGCCAGATCGGAGATAGCAGATGCGTAGACCTCCGCGAAACAATACCCTACCGTAAGCGCGTACCAGTTCATACAGATGACGCACTTCTACTGGATCTGCGCCGAAGCAATGTCCTATACAAACGCCATCGCCGCAACCTCGAACGTAGTAACCTCTCGTAGGGTAAACACAACGACCGATAGAAATATTTCGAGAGGCCTCGAACCCTGCTAATGCTAGCAGTTCGTATGCCTCTCTTTGTAACATCTTACAACTCCTCACAAGAAGTCTTCATCACGCCGACTTCCTTACCGCTGTTCAATCGTACCTGGTACTTCAGTCCCAGATCGTCTAGCACCTGCACTTCCTGCCCGCGCCAGTCGGTGCGGATGAGTCTCACGTAGTGCGCACCCTCTTTGCGAGGTTGAGAAACCTGCTGCGGCTTTGATGCGACTTGAGGTTTTGGTGCTGCCGGTGTAGTCACTTGTCGCTCACGACGTTGTACTGAAAAGAGGGAGAGGACCTCTTCCTCCTTCGATGGATCCGGCTCTTGACGATCTTGCGTCTCATAGAAGCCACACGTCAGAGTGAACGTCTCATAGTCGATACTTGTCGCGATACCACCGTTTCCCTCGAGCGTCTTCTGATACGCCTGAAGTAGCGTGCGCTTTTGGTGATCGTTCATACTCGCAGGGTACACGCCGACTGTGGTGAGGCCGTCAACTGATTGCGCAATCGTAAACCCGCTAGGGCGTGGTACTAGCGAGCTAACGGACGCTCTGTGTTGCCCCTCAATGAGGAGCAACACGTATACGTCATAAGCGCTCGCGACCGGAGCATTAAGCTTCGACATCTTCAGGAACCTCTGCATCAACGATAGGTGCAACCGAAGCTGTCACCTGCGCGTCGTACGAGGCCTGTTCCTCAGCAGTCAGACGCCGGTAGCTCGTGTAACGAAGCTGCGCTGTCCGATGTTTGCCAGCGAGGACTTCGATCTTCAGGTACTGTGGCGTCAGCTCCAATACCTTGCCGTGCTTGCCGTGATCGTCACTGTGAGTGATCATAATGATCTCGTGCACGCCGGGTAGATCTTCTGGAGCGACTTTGTCGCGTGGGGGAATTGTACTGGACGCAGTTGTAGCCGCAGCTCTTGTAGTCGCGACCCGCTTGGCAACCGCTGCCTGAACTTTGACAACGTCATTTTTGTGCTGTTCGGTAGCACTAGGGTCCGCATCCAGCATGGTATCGACCTTGACGCGAACGTTGTCGGTATCGACGCTGGCCGGGATGTGCTTCTCCGTAAGCGCCTGTGCATACTCGTCCAGGGTGAGCAGTACCGCGTCGATGTCCTCAGACACTGGGCGATGGTATATGAAGAACGCACCCTCGATGAGCTGGATCTTGAAGCCCGGTGTAGTGCTAGTAGAACTAGCGGGTTTGAAGCCCTTTGCAGCGAGAGCCTCTTCGATGTCCGTAGCTGTTACTGTACGCAGCATGTCTTGTTCCTCCAATAGTTTGGTGATCAACAGTAGTAAGGTTTGACGTTTGACGTCACTGGACAGTCGTCCTGATCGTGATACATATCGACACGTACTTGCAACTCCGCGGTTGCTGTACCGCCATCTCGCGGTGACACGATGTCAAGATAGAAACGCACGCAGTTCTCTTCTGGGTCATCTGGGCTACGCAGGCGAACCTCTAGGCGCCACATCTGGAAGGTGTAAAGATACGCATACCAGGTCTGTGACCCATCGCTCCAGACATCAGTGCACTCTGCTGGCAACAGCACGTCTTTCGTGGTCCTGTACTCCAGCGTTGGCTGAAACCTCGCCAGGTTCGGAATGTTCATCTCGATGCGCGTGAGATACCTGACC
>Ga0070713_100003510_pt1 | contig 10355 bp, 10 predicted proteins | sample LARL82metaG_FD_65465 | JGI IMG/M metagenome (GOLD analysis project Ga0070713, IMG submission 65465) | Corn, switchgrass and miscanthus rhizosphere microbial communities from Kellogg Biological Station, Michigan, USA - LAR L8-2 metaG | ecosystem: Host-associated > Plants > Roots > Rhizosphere ... | reverse complement strand
AGATAGCACACGGAGGAGCACTCTATGAAACGATTTGCGAGAAATGCCGCCCGAATTTCGATGTTGGCAATCTCCGGTGCGATTGTTGCACTCTCTGCCTACAGCGCAAACGCTGACTTCATCACGCAAGCAGACTTCGATAGCACCGCCGTAGTGAGCGCCAGTTGGCGGTGGTGATGCCGGCGTGGTGAGCTAAGCGGCTTTATCGATCACAGTGCCACTCACGGGCGCGGCCAAAGGTTGAGTTCGGAATCGTTGGCGAGTGAGTACGAACCGATGAGCTCCTATTTTTCCGGATTCGTCGACTTTGTCGGGGTGCATCCGCGCTACGCACTGACTGCGATCTTCCTGTTGGCGTTGTCTGAAGCCATCCCTGTGATCGGAACCGTGGTCCCCGGTTCTACACTCATTGTTGGGATCAGCGCCCTTGCCGCAGGGGCTAATGTGAACCCATGGCTCCTTCTTGTTGCCGCAACGGTGGGAGCCATTGCCGGCGATGGTTTATCGTTCTGGCTTGGACAGCGATACCACCGGGAGATTCTCCTCGGCTGGCCGCTAAATCGGTACCCGCAGTTCATTGATCGCAGCGAAGCATTTATCAACAGATATGGCGTTGCCAGCGTCTTTCTGGCCCGCTTCACAGCGGTTGTGCGGGCCTTTGTTCCGTTGGTCGCAGGCATCCTAAGAATGTCACCGCGCCAGTTTTATGCGGCCAATATTCTGTCGGCACTTGCCTGGGCACCGGCGCACGTCTTTCCGGGCGTGCTGCTTGCGATGGCGATTACCCTCGCTGGCGCCAGCACAGAGCAACTTACCGTCTTGATAATCACTGGGCTGATTGTGGTATCGGCCGCTTGTCGGTTCCTGCCTGGAGCGATAGCCAGATTCAGCGTTTTGACGCGGCACCCCTGAGTTCGTGCAGGAGCAGTAAGCTCCCCGAGATTCTCCATCCGCCCGAGCGCGCAGAAGAGCTTTCGTAGAGGAATTTTGCCCGGCTTGGCAGCTTTGACAGTTGGCAGCTCGTTTCAAAGAGAAACCGCCCGCGACCGGGTTCCGCTCATTGTCGAGGAACGTAATTGGAGCTGGGTAGATGCCCCGCTATTTCTTTGATGTGACCAACTCCAACACGTTGGGGAAAAATTCGAGGGGGTCGGCAAGGAAGCGGTGCCCCACTGGTCAAAATCGAGACCCCCTAGGACCCCCCCTTTCTCACCGGCCAAAGGTGCCGCTCTCGTGCATCGAGCCGCAGTCGCTTGCGCAGAACCGTCGCACCTTCGGCATCAAAATTCCGCCCAGATCGGAAAGGCCTTCGGATCAGCGACGCTGGCGACCAGAGCGGTGGCCAGCGCGTCTTGTCACTGGCCGAAGGGCTCTAGCCTTGTGGGATCGGCCCACTTGCGTGGCTGGTACGAGTTTAGACGGAGAAGACCCAATGAAGAAAGTTGTGCTTTCGCTCCAACAGCATTGGAGCTCCTCAAGGTCGCGAAGACGCTTGGCTTTGAAGTGCCGCAGACGCTGCTCGCGCGCGCCGACGAGGTGATCGAGTGAGGCGTCGCCAGTTCATCACGCTGCTCGGCGGGGCGGCGGCAGCGTGGCCGTTCGCGGCGCAGGCACAGCAACCAGGCCGTATGCAGCGCGTAGGTGTGCTCGCACCGATCCATGCGGAAGAACCGAATCAAAGGCCCGCATCTCGACGTTTGTGCTGAGGCTGCGGGAATTAGGCTGGGTCGATGGTAGCAACGTGGAAATCGAATATCGCTGGGCGGGAGACCAGCCTGACCGCCTTCCGGCATTAGCGACCGAGCTAGTGAGCCGCAAGCTCGGCCTAACCGTGCCGCCGACGATGCTCGCCATCGCCGACGAGGTGATTGAATGAGGGCCGGCCGCGCGTTCCTCACGCTGCTCAGCGGCGCGGCGGCCACACTGCCGTTCGGGGCGTGCTCTGGTCTTAATTCATCGCCTCGGAAAGCACTCGTCCCTCGCAGCCGTTGGGCGGCCGCACGTTCAGGATGAAGGCGATAGTGCGCGCGAGGTCCACGACTTCGGAGTCGCCGTATTTGCCGGGTTTGATCCAATTCGGCCCATACATGGCGAGAGGTACATTGGTGTCGTACGACCACGGTGATCCATGGGTCGAGGCGTAGGTGCTTGGCTTCGCGAATAGGTACCAATTGGGCTTATTCATAACTACGATATCGCCGCTGATTTGTTGGTGCCAGGCAAGTATCACCTGTTTTGCGAGTTTGGTATTGGGCATCATGCCCTGTTCCATCTGCGTGCGGGTGAACACGGCCTCTACGCCGGGATACTCCCGAAGGAATGCCTGGGCCGCATTTTCGACCTCGACTTTGTTCAGCTTGCGGCCCTCAATCAGCTTGTAATCAACATAGAGTGTCGGATTCCACCAAGCTGTAATATACTTGCCTTCTCCGAACTTCGCCGACAGAGCGGCATTCGTTGCGTCGATCATCTTGTCGGGGTCGATGCGGCCGGCATCGAGCCTGCGGCTCTGGCTGAACTCGGGCACGTTCATAAAGCCATGGTCCGCCGACAACGTAATCAACACATTCTGCAAGCCGATGCGCTGATCGAGGTAGGCGAACAGCTCTGCGAAAATGCGGTCGAGGCGGATCGTTTGGTCCTGCGACTGCCGGCTCTCCGGACCGAACAGGTGATTGACGTAGTCGTGGCTGGTCCAGCTGATGGCAAGAATATCGGGGACGCCAGCCGAGTTGTTGCCCAGGTCCTCGCCCTCGATGGCGGCTTTGACAAAATCGAGAGTCAGCAGATCGCCGAAAGGCGTCCACATCATCGCGTCGTAATAGGCTTTGCTCGGTTCCTTAGCGCCACCGACGATCGGATGAGGAAAGCGCGTTCCGAGGTCCTTTGACTTCGTGGTCCAGGGCCGGTCATCTGCGGTCGAACGGGCGTAGGACTCCTCCGGCAACAGCAGCGACCAAGTCTGTTGGAAATACTTGTTCTGCGGTTTGCCCTCATAGAAGGCTTTCAACCAGTCGGGATAACCCTCCATGTAATAGTCGGACGTGATGAACCGACCCGTAGTCGCGCTGTGCATATAAGCGGTGCCGTGCTGACCAGCCAATCCGATGGCCGAACGATCCTTGCCCGCTATCGCGATGACCTTCGATCTTCCATTTGCGTAGATCAGTTCGTCGCCGACGGTTGTGACCTTCATGTTGAAGGGCGACGTACCGGAGTGCTCCGGCGTTTCCTCGTCGAGATATTTGAAGCGCGCGTCTTCGGTCGAATAGAGCCGCTTGCCCGTCTTCTTATCGATCCAGTCGTTTCCGACCACCCCGTGTTTGTAGGGATGCGCGCACGACAGCAGCGTTGCATGACCAACGCTGGTATAGGTCGTCGCATGGCTGTAGTGGTTGTTGCCGTACCAGCCGCCCTTGTCGAGCAGTAGTTTGAAGCCGCGCTCGCTGTATTGATCGTAATATTTGACCAACTGCTCCTGCGGGAAGCCGTCGATCACCAGGAACAGGACGAGCTTCGGCAAAGGCTTGCCGGCCGGCCCGCTGCCGGCTTGCGCGTGCTCGGGCTTCTTTTTGATTAACCGGAAGGAGCTGTCGAAGTCGAGGTCATAGGTCTTGCCGTCGGCACACACGGCGTTGTCGACCTCGAACTTGCCGTCCTCGAACTCCATCTTCCCCCCGGAGCAGCCCTCCTGATTGAGCGCGGCGTTGAGCCGCTCGCTCTCCTCCGGCGTCAGCGGTCGATCGGCCAATGCGCTGCCAGTGCTGAGGATAAAGGCCACAGAAATCAATATAGCTCGCATTGTCATCCTCCCTGTCGGCATTGATGTTAGTTTAAGGCTGGTATCTTCGCCAGCGGAGACCGCGCGACAACGACGCGCGGGAAGCGTTGGTCGCGCTGGATGGCGTGGCCGATCGGCCAATGCGCGCTGTGTATTGAAGTCGCGTCAGTCGCTAGATGCACGTGCCAAGCGGCGAATGATCGTGCCCAACACGGGCTCCCGGACGGCTTTGGCTGCCTCCTTGGCAGAGAGCCACCTGATCTTGCGTTGATGGTGCTCGGGCCACGCAGACAACAAGGCCGCCATTCTCAAGGCACTTTTGATATGGAAACGATCCGACGGAACGCCTGTCGACCAGTCCAACAATGCCAGCCTCTTCGAAAGCTTCGCGCGGCCGAACGATGGGGCGCTCTGCCTTTCTGCGGCCAGCCTTTGGGAATGATCCAACGTCGCGTCCCTCGCGACGTAACGAGCATGACCTCAGTGCGGGAGCTCCCTCGCGACCTGTAAGGCAACGCGGCGTATTGGACGAGCTTCGCGACTGTGGTCCAATTACTCATAAGACGCTACCGGACTAACTTCTCTACACACGAAGCACAAATGTATATGGACTGGAGCAGGTTGGGCAAATAATTCCGAGGGAACCTTCCCGAGCATTTGGCGTCGGACCGAAACAGCAGGCCGCTGTTAGGAGATGGTCGATTTCGGCGCGGCCAGGGTGATCGGATCGCTTTCGGCGATCTCCACGGCAGGCATTTCGCCGGCGGCCTCGAGTACCGGATAGGCCACCGTGCAGATATGGGAGTGAATACGCTTGAGGTCCCGCAGTACGTCGATGTGAAGTGAAGTCGTTTCCAGGGTTTCAGGTCGACCTTCGCGCAGGCGTTCTAGGTGCCGGTCGGCCGCCGCCAAGGCGGCATTGCGTAGCTCCGCCTTTTCGGCAATCAGCTTGCGGGCCTGCGCCACATCTCCGGACATGAATACGGCCAATGCTATCTTGAGGCTTTCGAGCACACGCTTGTGAAGATCGACGAGCTCGCTCGCGCCCTCGACCGAAAACTGGAGCCTGCGTTTGATCTTCTTGGTCGCAACCTCGCACAGGTTCTTGTCGATAATATCGCCCGCGTGTTCCAAGTTGATGGCAAAGGAGATGATCTCCATGGCGCGGCGGCCCTCGCGGTCGTCAAGGCTGCCGCGCGTAAGCTTGGTGACGTAAAGTTTGATCGCTTCGTCCAGCCGATCCACGGTGTTGTCCATCCGTGAGACCTCGACCACGGTCATGCGATCGTTCGACATGAGCGCGCTCATGACCTCTCGAAGCATCACCTCGACGGTATCAGCCATTCGCAACGTCTCACGAGCCGCATCTGCGAGCGCGAGCGCGGGAGTTTCAAGCTCATTGTCGTCGAGGTATTTCGGAGCGGATTGATCCTCCGGTTGCGCGCGCGGGGGGAACATCTTGCTCAGCACCCAGGCGAGCGGATCGAGGAGCGGCAGGAAAATGATGGCGAGTGCCAGATTGAATGCGATGTGAAACTCAGCGGTCATTTTTCCCATATCGGGCTGTATGGCCGAAAACTTCGCGGCGATTATTGGCAGGAATGGTGTCACCAGGACGATCCCGGCCAGCCTGTTCAGCAGGTTGCCAGCCGGCAGTCGGTAGCTGGCAGGGTCGCCTCGCCGCCCGCCCTCGAAAAACGGATTGATGGCGCTCCCGAAGTTCGCCCCCAGAACCAATGCCATTGCCGCCGCCGGGGTGATGAAATTTGAGTATGCGAGCGACATGATCAGCAACACTGTCGCTACGCTTGAATGCGCCGCCCAGGTCAGGGCCGCCGCGATGACGATGCACAGGATCGGGTCTCCTGTAATAGATTGGAGCAAGGCCCGCACGGCGGGCGCGTCTTCGGCCGGGGCCAAGCTGTCAATCAATATGTGCAACGCGAGCAGCATCAATCCCAGGCCAATGGCTACGCGGCCCCAGTCCTTGATCCGGCTTTGCGCCCCGGCACGGAATGCCACGAGGCCGACGACGAAAAGCACGGGTGCCACCGCCGCGATGTTGAACGACAAGACCTGAACGATCAGGGTTGTCCCGACATTCGCGCCGAGCATGATGGCCAATGCTGGCACCAGACCCACCGCTCCCTCGGCCGCAAAGGAAGCCGTCATCAGACCCGTCGCCGTGCTGCTCTGTAGGAGCGCAGTCAATCCCAGCCCCGCTCCGAACGCTGCGACGCGATTGCAGAGTGCTCTCGAGAGAATCCGACGCAGATCGGGGCCGAATGCCCGCATGATCCCGCTTTGGACCATGTGCAGGCCCCAAAGCAGCAAGGCGACCCCGCCCATCAGGTCGAGGAGAACGAGCGTACCCATCGCGCCTCCATCAGTGACAATATAGACGCCCTCTGGAGCAGCGTAAGATCGTAATGGTCGGGGCCCTGCTCAGCACGCCTTTGGGGCAGGCCTAATTTGTTCTGAATCGAAGTGCCCGGTGCGCCTAAGCCCGCTCGGGGTCGATCTCCGAGTTGGGTCAAACTCGGTCATTCGCCCTACGTCGGCTCAATGTCCGGTTTTGCCGAAAGCGGACACGGGGCGGTGATTATCCGCTCGGAGCGGATGCTCTGCCGCGAGACCTGCGTCAACGATATCTTCGCGCCAAGCGACGTATGATCTCGCTCAGCATCGGTTCCGTTACCTTTTCCGCCGCCTGCGAGGCAGAGAGCCACTTCACAACGCGTTCCTGTTTTTCCGGCCATTGTTTATTCTGGCGCCTGACTTCCAGCGGAAAGACGAGCACTTCACAGACGACAACGCCTCCATTCCTCATTCGCTTTTCATATGAGAACGAGCCAACGGCGCGCTTGGCAACCGCGCCGACAACCCCAGCCTCTTCGAAAGCTTCACGCGCAGCCGAATACCGGGGCGACTTGCCCTTTTTCGGCCAGCCCTTCGGAATGATCCAACGTCGGGTGTCGCGTGAGGTGATAAGCATGAACTGCGGTCGCAAGCCCGCGCTCAGTCGGTAGGGCAAGGCGCCGTACTGAACCCGCTTCGCAGCGGTAATCTTACTCGAGTTACTCATCAACGCTGGACTCTACTGAACGCTGCCTTGAGCGTTCCTTTATCACGCAACACTCGGCAAAGTTACTCCGCCGAGCCGCGTCAGGAAAGAAGTCTATAGAGCTCATAAAACGCGGCCCCGAGCAGTGCCGCCGCCGGCAGCGTCACGATCCAAGCCAGGATCACGTCGCCGGCCACGTTCCAACGCACAGCGGCGGTCTTGCGGGCAGCACCTACGCCGATAATCGCTCCAGTGATCGTGTGGGTCGTGGAGACCGGGATCCCGAAGTAGGTGGCCAAAAACAGCGTGATTGCGCCGCCAGCCTCGGCACAGAAGCCTTGCACGGGATGCAGCCGGGTGATTCTTGATCCCAGTGTATGCACGATGCGCCAGCCACCGACCAACGTTCCCAGTGCCATTGCCGCTTGGCAGCTCAGGATGATCCAAAGCGGGATGTGAAAAGTCGGACCCAACAATCCTTGCGAGTAGAGCAACACTGCGATGATGCCCATTGTCTTCTGCGCGTCATTGCCGCCATGCCCCAGCGAGTAGAGCGACGCCGAGACGAATTGCAGGGAGCGGAAGGTATTGTCCACGGCCGGGGGGCTCGCTCGGACGAACACCCACGAGACCGTAAGCACAAGGAGCACGGCAAGGAAAAAGCCGAGCAAGGGGGAAAAAACAATGGCGGCGGCGGTTATGCCGAGACCACTCCACACGATCGAGCCCAGCCCTGCCTTGGTAACGGCGGCGCCGGCCAGCCCGCCTATCAACGCGTGTGAGCTGCTCGAGGGAATTCCCAGCCACCACGTAATCAAATTCCAACAGATGGCGCCCATCAGCGCGCCGAATATCACCGCCGCATCGACCACGTCGGCGGCTACGATTCCAGTTCCCACGGTTTGGGCGACATGGAGGCCGAAGAATAAGAAGGCGATGAAATTAAAGAAGGCGGCCCACATCACTGCATATTGTGGGCGCAACACGCGGGTCGAGACCACCGTCGCGATCGAATTGGCGGCATCGTGCAGGCCATTCAAGAAGTCGAAGATCAGCGCGACCGAAATCAGCGCGAGGAGAGCCAGTGAGCTGAGCGTGGCATCCATTGGGAGCCCAAACTCGAGCTCTACACATTCTCGATGACGATGGCGCTGATCTCGTTCGCAACATCCTCAAATCGATCCACGACCGTTTCGAGGTGCTCGTAAACCTCGGTGCCGATAACAAACGCGATAGCGTCTTTTTCATCTAGGAAGAGCTGCTTTCGGCCCCGATCATGAAGCTGATCCGCCTGCTCTTCGAGGCGTATCATCTCTTCGGTCAAGCTATTTAGACGGGCGGAGTGCCGACCGAGCGAACTCAAAAGCGGAACTGCATCCATCATCAGCTGAGCTGCTTGAACGATGATGTCGCCCATTTCTTGCATGTGTCCCTCAAAACTGCGCAGCTCGAACAAGGTAATGACCTTGGCGGTCTGGTTCATTTGGTCAATTGAATCGTCCATCGATGTTATCAGGTCTTTGATGTCGCCGCGGTCGAGGGGGGTTATGAACGTCTTTCGCAGCGCGGTCATCACCTCCCGTGTTATCTCATCTGCTTCGTTCTCGCGTTTTGTTATCTCTTGGCAGCAGCGGAGCACATCATCATCTCCCCTCAGCAATCCCCTAAGTGCACGAGCGGCAGCGAGCGTGACTTCAGCATGGCGAGTGAAGAGATCGAAGAATCGTTCCTCTTTTGGCATCAAGGCCCGAAACCAGCCTAGCATGAGCGCCTCGCTCGAACTAAATCGTGTAGGAGGACGAGTGACCGGAACCGATGCGGGCCGCTTCTGAATTGGCTATGCGTTCAGGACTGCGGCTCCAGCAAGCTGACTCGTGCGGCAACATCTTCAAATCGATCCACGACCGTTTCGAGGTGCTCGTAAACCTGGCTTCGTGCCTGTCGCCCCAAGCGTTATGGGGTCGCTCACTCCCCGTTAGAGGCAAGTTGGACAACCACCACGCAGACTGCTCTCGTTCGCTAAGGCACTCGCGACATCAGCCGCAGCTCAGTCATGGGCAGTGCCTAGTTATCGGACACTGAGACGTTTGAGCTTACTGCATTTTTTTTGACAATGACTTGTAATTTTTGGATAGCGGCTTGAAATTCTGGGGACCACACCGTCGCTGCCGCAATCTCAAGCGGCTGCGCACTCGTCGTCTCAGCCCGGGTTCATTCCGTTGGCCTTGATCACGGCGACGGCCGGCGGACTCATCAGGTAAGCAAGGAACGCCTTCGCCAGTTCCGGTTCCTTGCTGTTGGCAGCGATCCCCGCGGCGTAGATCACTTCGCGCTGCACGTCCGCTGGAAACGGCCCCACGATGTTCAAGCGGGGATCGGTCAGGACGTTGATGGTAAAGACGGCGAGCTCGGCTTCGCCGTTGCCGACCGCCTCGGCGATCTGCTTGGGCGCGGGCTGCGCCTTTGTCTTCGCCTTCATCTCCTCGGCAATGCCGAGCCGTTCGTACACCTCGGCCAGCTGAGCGCCGGTGGCGCTCGCCGGTATCGAGGCAATCGACTGCGCTTTCAGCAACGTCTGCTTGAGCTTTTCCGGCGTGCTGATGTCAGGCTTAGGCGCGCCGGCGCGCACCGCGACACCGAGTCCCACCCTCGCGACATCGGGCGTCGGCCCAGGCGCGACTTTGGCCCGCGCCGCAGCATCTTTCCAAACGTCCTGCGGCACGATGCCGAGATCGAACGGAGCGACGCCGGTGGCCATTTTGATGAGCTGCGGTGCCGTGCCGTAGCGAATAATGAGTTTATGACCGGACGCGCGCTCGAATTGAGCGGCGATCTCGCTCAACGGCCCGGCGATGCCGCCCCCGGCTATGACCTGAAGTTCACCGGCTTGCACGGCACCCACCGAGGCCAGACTGAGAGCCGATGCGAAAAGGACCTCGATCGACCATGTGCCCACGATGGCCCCCGTTTGCTGGTGACGCGCGACACCGCGACCGTTGATGGCACCGCCCGCGCAACTATCTCGTCAGGTCCGCGTGATAACACAAAGATGCGTGCCGGTCAGCAGATCGGCGGCACTCTTTTGTGCATGTCCTATCCTGCCGCGAGACGACCCCACTTTGCATTCGCGATACCCGAAATCGTGAGTATCCGATCTCTTTCAGCAAGGATGCAAGCGAACCTCGTAGAGATTGAGACAGATGTGGTGTTGATGCTCGTATTGCCAACCGGCGGCAGTGCGCCCACGAGCACTAAACCTTTTCATACAGGCCCCGCGGCGGCTCGCCAAACCTGCGGACAATGAGAACGTTCGCCGAGGCTAAGACCTACTGCATCCTCAGCTCGTAGATAATCATCGACTCAATGAGGATAGAACGCTCGGCAACTAGTCGGGCCGCAAGCCCTGCGTGGCTAATAAGGTTTCCGAGTAGGTCGAGGTCTGATTCAGTCGAGAAGAGCACGTACATGCAGCCGCCTGATGCGAGCCTTTCCCGAGCCTGAATGAACAAC
>Ga0070713_100003507_pt1 | contig 10358 bp, 8 predicted proteins | sample LARL82metaG_FD_65465 | JGI IMG/M metagenome (GOLD analysis project Ga0070713, IMG submission 65465) | Corn, switchgrass and miscanthus rhizosphere microbial communities from Kellogg Biological Station, Michigan, USA - LAR L8-2 metaG | ecosystem: Host-associated > Plants > Roots > Rhizosphere ... | reverse complement strand
CGAGCGATTTAATCGCGATGTGGTAATTTGGTCACTCATTGTTGGCGGCAACTCTGGTACCTCCGCGTGGGGGCTGCAAGGCCGGCATTTTGGCCTTCTCGGCTGGTGGCGACGGCGGCATAGTTCACGCTATGACGCACGCTCAATTTCTAAGCTGAAAATCCTTCCGCTAGGTCGGGAATAAAATCGACCAAGAGTGAGTCCGGGGGTCACGGACCATCTGCTTACAGAGCTACTGACGTAAATATGTAGCCGCGATGAGAGGCACATAAGGGGGTGACCGCCATGCAATCCAGGCTCTGCGCGTCATTTTCTGTCGCGGGATATGTTCCCTCAAGAGCGCTGATTGGATTTGCTGCGCTCACGTTCGCGGGGTCGATGCCAGTGTCACCCAATCGCGCGTTAGCCGACATAGTAGGCTATCTCCAAACCAATCTCACTTCCAGCGTCCCGGGGATGGCATTCAATACAGACTTGAATTTAGAAAATCCGTGGGGAATGGCGTTTTCGAGTTCGAGCCCGTTCTGGATATCAGATCAGCGGTTGGACCAAGCAACGTTATACAACGACAGTGGTGTCCCACAGCTCCCCAATTTTCCACTTGTTGTTTCAACCCCGTCAGGCCCGACTGGGAGTATCTTTAACCCGACCATGTCGTTCCAAATTAACGATGGCGTTCATTCGGGTGCAGCCACTTTCCTCTTCGCGACGCTTTCTGGGCAAATTGCCGGGTGGAATGCGGTAGTCGGAAATTCGGCAGGACCCAACGGTATCTCGACCATCACCGAGACCGGATTCACGGCTCGCGGAGCGAGTTATACGGGACTCGCCCGAGCAACAGCAAACGGGGCGAACTTTCTGTATGCCGCCGATTTTCATGGCGGAAAAATCGATGTGCTCAACAGTGGGTTCATCAAACAAACGCTGGGGACAGGCGGATTCGGCACCTTCACGGATCCAGACCTGCCGAAGGGCTATGCGCCTTACAACATTCAGCTTCTCTCCGGCAAACTATATGTGTCGTATGCGAAGGTTGATCCTGCGACTGGCAAAGCATTGCCCGGCGCAGGCCAAGGCTTCGTGAACGCTTTCGATGTGAATGGGAATTTGGTCCAGAGGTTAGTTTCAAGAGGGCCTCTTAATGCCCCATGGGGTCTTACAATCGCTCCACCCAGTTTTGGTCAGTTTGGCGGCGCTCTACTCGTCGGCAACCACGGGGACGGTACGATTAGCGCTTTCGACATGAGCACAGGTGCTTTCCTCGGACAGTTGCTCAATCCCTTTGGCAATCTGCTCACAATCGATGGTTTGTGGGCGCTCGATTTCCGAGAGAATAATCCTTTCCTGTTTTTTGATGCTGGCATAAATGGAGAAGTTGGCGGCTTATTTGGCAACCTCGCACCTGTTCTGATCAACGTTCCCGGTCCCATCGTTGGTACTGGCCTTCCCGGCCTTATCTTGGCGAGCGGTGGCCTTCTCGCCTGGTGGCGGCGGCGGCGCGCATAAGGCCGAGGTCGCGCCGTGGCATTCACGCTCGTCGAGCTGCTGGTCGTCATTGCCATCATTGCGATTTTAATCGGGCTGCTTCTTCCCGCGATTCGGAGTGTGCACGATGCCGCACAGCGCGCGCAGATGCATAACCTTCTAAAGGCAGGCGGCAGCATCTGCACAACGTTCGATTCATTCTTCAGGAAATTCGGCGTGTATCCCTCGGACCTCAACGATGTGCGGCTACTGGAGTTCATGCCTAACAACGAGTCGTTCGACCAGTTGGCCAAGAATCTGGGCTTCCAATGCTTTCTCTACAAGCTAACTTCGACCGGGACACCAGGAATCCAGTCGGGATGGAATTTCAGTCTCTGCACGATCTTCCATGACGGAGTGACCGAATACTGCATTGATAAGACCTGCGAGGTGATTAGGACGAACACTTCCGAGACCAAGGACAGTTGCCCGCCGTAATTGCCGCCCCGCGACGATCCCCGCGGTTTTTGCGACGCCCGGCCGCCCGCCGGGTGGAAGTCGAACGGAAAATCGAACTGATCAAGCGAGTACTCGCTATTCGTCTTGCCCTCATTATGTTGTCATCCATTTTCATGGCAAGTCTTGCTAAAGCCGTATCGCTCCACATTGCTGCAAACCCAGCAGGATGAGCGCGCTGCCGATCTGATCCCCGAACTAAGCGACCCGGACAAGGCAGACCAGGTGCGGCAACGCGCGATGAAACATCTCACCCGCGAGCTTGGCATGTCGCAGGAGCAAATCGCTCATTTGTGGGCCACCAATCCGGCTTTTAGATCGGCCGAGGGTCAACGCCTTATCCACGACGCTGCCGGCTATCGAGAGGCGATGGCTCAAGCACATGCGGCAATCGCAAAGGCACCGCCTAAGCCACAAGCGCCAGGGACAGCCACCGCCCGCCCGAATGGCGGCAGCAGTGAGCTGTTCCGCTTGGCGGACAGCGGCAACATGGAAAGCTACGTCAAAGCGCGTAATGCAGGAAAGGGAACGCGATGAAGAAGCTAGATCTCGATTTACTTTTCGACATCCATCCTGACGCAAATGACCGCACGCGCAATCGCGCGAGAGAGCATTGGCTTAGGGCCGTGTATGCCGGCGTTGAGCAGCAGTATCAGGCCGGCCGGATTAGCTTGGATCAAGCTCAAGACGCGCAATGCGCCTTGGTCAATGAGTTGATTAGCGAATGCAGTAACGAACAACCAGTACAATTTTCCTTGGCTCGCCAACACTTGGAACACGACTTGGGGCACCGGACCGTTTGCGGCGATCGAGATCGGTGGCGGTGGTTCCCCAGCCTCCAACTCAGGGCCAATTACTGCGTATGGACTTGGCTGGATGATTGGGTTCAGGGAGCCAACATGGGTTTACGGCGGGTCCCAACCTAAGCCTACTTATACCAGCAACCTCAGTTGGAATCTTGGTGTTGGTCTGCGTGTCGATCCGTCGGCCAAAGTCCTCGGGTGACGGAATCGTTGCCAACCAACCCCTGCCGCCGGGGGAGAGCGTAACTTCGGTCCGTTTGAAAACGTCACCTCGCTATGGGGTGATGGTGATTTCATCCTTCGGCTTCTGACTGCGATCACGACTTGAAACTGCGGGTTTTCGATCGGCCCTATGACCGCTGGGTCAAACTCGGTCATTCGGCGATGTCGGCTCGATGTCCGGTTTGCCCGAAAGCGGACTCATAAATCGCGATTGTTCGGCAATCGGCAGGCTGCCGCAAACGATGTGTTGCGCGTTGGGCCGCATGTTCAGGCAATCCTCTTCCGCCGTCGCCACCAGCCGAGAAGGCCAGGCTCGAAATCATGCCCCAAAAGAAAATGCCCCACTCGGCGGCGGGGCTCAGAACTAAGGGGAATCTAAACATACTCACAGCAGCCATTGTGTGTGTCAGTTCAGTGCGGCCCTTCTATGGCGGACGAGGGGCCGCCCAATGGCGTGCCGAGCGGCTGCAAGAAAACCCCCGCTAAATGAAAACCCGCCGTGGCCAAACCATCGGCGGTTCTCGTTTTGGCTTAAAGTCAAAATAAAGCCTTAGGCGTGCCTTAGGGTCACACGCAACGTCCGAACGGCTGGGGATTGGAATGAGGGTCCTTGCGATAGCTGCGATCATCACATCATTGGCGGTGCCCGCATTCGCTGAAGCGGACCCCGACAAGGCTGCGGCAAACAAAGCTGAGGAGCAGAAGAAGAGAGACAACGAAGAGCTCGATAGGGCGTACAAAGAAACGCTCAAGAGGACGAGTCGCGAACAGCCTGGCCAGAAAACAGACCGGTATGACCCTTGGAGAACTGCACGCTAGGGCGTGTATCGCGTATGCGCCGTGCAAATTCAGGCCATTTTCTTCTGCCGTCGCCACCAACGGAGAAGGCCACCGCGCCGTGAGCGGCTCACGCGTCTTGCGGCGTCGTCAGCAACGTCTGCTGTGACGTGTCGGCACCTGAGTGGAACACCTGCACTGCTGCCGGCGCGGAAGCGAGCCATCGCGTATAGCACGGTAAGCACAGGCCGGATCCCTTCGGCAGTGCCGAGCAGTAGCAACTGTCCGGCTTCTCATTTGGGTTCTGTCGGTCTGATTGCTCAGTCTTATCGAGCATCTTCATCTTCGCCACTCGGCCGACCCTAAGCGCGTGCTTGCCGTGGAAGGCCAGCACGCTTGAACTCGTCGTCGAAGACGATAACGGCAGATTTCAGACCACGCGGTGACGACGGCGTCGCGCCAATGCGAGAAGACCCCCGACCGCGGCGATCAGACCCGGCAGTCCTGCACCCGCGATGGGGCCCGGCACTTGACTAAGTGTGAATTGGCCTACGCCGAAGCCCCCGCCGGCCGGGACTTGGCTATAAAAGTTGCCCGTCGGGGGCGGGGTTGTGTTTGGCTGGGCTTGGCTCGCCATAATGAATACTCCGGCGGTCGTGGCGAAAGCGAGTCCATGAATATCGAGGTTAGCCACACTCGCGTAGGACACGCCAGGTCCAACGACGGGTGGCCCCGTAAACGTAGTGCCGATTGGAAAAATTAAATTGTCTGTCATGAAAACGGGGCTCGCATTGAGCGGTCCTACACCTGTAACCATGTCAGTGATGGCGCCGTTGGTAAAAGAGCCAGTGATGTTCGTTACCAGATCACCACCGGGACCCGTCGTCGCGGTGAGCGTGCCACTTCCGGTGAAAGGGAAACCACCGAGGGAAGGCAATGAGGCAGTTGCTGACCAATTCAAAGTAATGGTTTCTGCATCAGCGGGAAGCATTGGTGCAGTGAGCAAAAGAGCAAATCCGGTACAAACCACGAAAGCGCGTCCAATCTTCATGATCAGCTCCTATGTCCGTTCATTCCCTGTGCATCGCATTGAGAAGGGGCGACGTAACAAGGGCATGACGAAATCACTACAAAAAAAATTTGGCGTCTGCGCGTACAACGCGCCGGAATGTTCCATAATGATTGCGCGTAGCCGTAGCGTAACCGCAAAGTATGCGCGTAACCCGCTGCGATCTGCGCGTTAATGAGTACGCGGCCTAATCACTCTCGCCGCCAGCTCTTAGCGAATGCAGCCATGGCAGTCTCGCGCGTTGCTGCGTAGCCGTGCGTGAGCATGTAATTCTCACGATCCTCAATGACGAGGATTGTCCACATCCAAGGCGTTCCTAGTGGCGAGGCAGCCGCCCTGAAGATGCGGCCGACATAGTAGCCATCGGAGAGCACGTCATAATCGTCATCGCTCCACTCGCCGGGGCGAGAGGCCGGCGCGCTTTTCAGGATGAGGTAGTCCTTCTCCATCGAAATACCGTAGCCCGATCTTTTTGGCAGAGAGTCGAAGACGGCTAACGCTAACCGAATAGGCTCGCCGCCGCGATCACGATTCCTGTTACGAACGCGGCTCCGCATGAGAGCAGAAGAAAGGTTTCGCCCATTGCATGTCCCCTTAAGCGATGAAGCAAAGGCGAGGCTTCGCTCCATCTCAGGCTGAATTCTGGCAAGGGCTTTGGTGCCAACAGAAAAATGCTCATTGATGTGCTGACGCAACAGCGTCATTGCAGAAATGTCACACTAAGGAAATCTTACAATCGCGCCATTATCGAGACCGGATCGGCACATACACTCGAATTTGCGTGAACGTGAAGCCCAAACCCAGCCCCGGTCGCCTTAGCCCAACCTTGGTGCGACCGGGGCTTTCATTTTGCCTGGACGTTCAGGCGCGTCGAGCTTGGCGCCGCAGAACGGGGCTAATGCCTCTCCCGGATTAGCAGCCGTCGCCACTGGTCGTCGTCCAACGCAAATAGCTTGATGGCTATTGCTTCGGCCCTATCGCGATCAGGCGCTTCGACAGCGCCGAGATATTCGCCGCGCGGCTGCGCATGATAATGACGCGCCAGCTTCGGAGATTGGCGGGCTTCTTTGGGCGAGTACGCTGGGACACACCGGCAAGATAATGGCCGCAGAGCGCGAGGGCGAGTCGATCGCCTCTAGAACGCAGAAATTGCACTGTGGGCGTGGTTTACACGCAAACGCTGGGGGCCCCTTCTATTTGGGTGTAGAGGAACATGGGTACATCGGCTGAATTTATCGGCTGAATTTAAAAATAACTAAGTAATTTCAATTATATCTAGCGGAGAAAGTCTCCGCCAATTTGCGTCGGGCCCCGGTTCTACATCTCGATTGCGCTGGCCGGATCGCCGGCGGCCTACCCGCTTTTGCTACGTGCAAATGGAAAGGGGCGGACATGCGTCCGCCCCCTCAAATCCGCGTGCGCTTACCACACGTCGTCGTGGTACCACTCCTGCACAGGGTAGCCATTGTAGTAGCCGTTTTGCTGCGATTGGTAGCCCCGCTGCGGCGCCGCTTGCGCGCGTTGTGCCAGAGCGGGGGAGGCGATCGCCATCGCAAGGATCGCGGTAGCAATGAGCGTCTTCATGCTTTCTCTCCTACTGGACCAAATGATCCCACACGGCGACATTTTGTGAGCATCGGAGCTATGTGCAACGCACAATATTTTGAAACTGCCGTGAAGGAATTTTCAAAGAAAACTAAGGTTTTCACGTTGCTTAGGCGCTTTTATACGAGATTAAGGCGACGCAAAATTTATACTCATAACGAAGCCGCACCTGCGGCGGGGGCGGAGTAAATTCCCCGAAACGAATACGGCAAGAAGGCCAGGCCCGCCCTCGCGAGCGGGAGCTAGCGCTCAGCGAAGCGGGTCGCGATTGTGTCGAGCGGCGGGCGGGGCCTGTCTTCGGGCGGTGCGCTCGGTCGACCGATATGTACGAATCCGGCGATCCGTTCGTGCTCAGCGAGGCCGAGCGCCGCGAGCACGTCATGGTCGTACGCGTACCATTCGGTGATCCAGCTGGCGGCGTAGCCGAGTGCGTGGGCGGCAAGCACGAGGCTCATGGCGGCGGCGCCCGCGGACAGCACCTGCTCCCATTCCGGAATTTTCACGTGCGGCGCGGCGCGGCTGACCACCGCGATCACAAGCGGCGCGCGCACCAGACGGCTGCGTTCGGCCGCAACGTGCTCGGGCTTGGCCTGCGGGTATTTGGCGCAAAAGGCCGCGGCAATGACGTCCCCGGCCGCCTCTCGCGCCTGCCCCTCGAAAATGATGAACCGCCAGGGCACGAGCTTGCCGTGGTCGGGAACGCGCGACGCGATCGTGAGCAATGTCTCGATCTCGGCCGCGGAGGGAGCGGGCCCGGCAAGTTCGATCGGTTTGATGGAGCGGCGGGTCTTGAGCAGTTCGAGCGCATCGGGCATGGGGCTTTATCCGCGGCGGCGGGACGTGTTGCGCCTACGAATAGCCGCAATTTGCGTAGGCGGGATGTGCGGCCGGCTGCGCCTAGCACAACGGCGGCAATGGTGCCAAACCGCGCGCCAATGGCTTGAATTTGCCGCTATTGCGGTCGAAAACCGCGGCTTATGGGCATCGGGGGGACGAGGACCCGCAGGGGGGGCCAACTCGTTTTGGCGACCGCCCTTTCGCTCGCGGTGTTGCCCGCCGCGGCCGGCGCGCAATTCTTTGGCGGCGCGCAAGGCCCCGACGGTTCGTTCACGCTGCGCCCCCCGAGGGACGTGCCTTCCGTCCCGCCGGCCCAAACTCTCATTCCTCCCAGCGGCAATGTGGCGCCGCCCGCAGCGAAGGGACCGTTGCTGCAACCACCTGCGGCTAATCCTGGCGCGCAGGTGCACGCCGCACCGGTGGCACCTGCCGTGCCGCCCGGACAAGGCGCGCTCGCGGTCAGCGCCCGGTTCGGGCGCGAGCTGCCGGCCATCACCGGCGGATTGCATTGGCGGGTTTATCGCACAGACCAGAACGGTGTGCCGCGCCTGCTCAAGGAGGACAAGGGACCGGCCCCGACCTTCATCCTGCCGCCGGGGGCCTATGTGATCAGCGCCGGGTTCGGGCTGGCGAACGTCACCAAAGCGGTCCAGGTACGCGCCGAGACGATGAAAGACGTGTTCGAAATTCCGGCTGGCGGGCTACGCATCGAGGGCCGGGTCGGCGATGCCCGTATCCCGCAGGGCCAGATTGCATTCGACCTTTATAAGGGCAGCCAGTTCGAGCCGGGCGACAAACGCCCCATCGCCACCTCGATCATGACTGGCGACATTGTTTTGCTGCCGGAGGGCGCCTATCACATCGTCTCGAACTACGGCGACGCCAACGCAACGGTGCGCTCCGACATCCGCGTCGAGGTCGGCAAACTTACCGACGCGACGATCAATCATCGTGCCGCCATCATCACGCTCAAGCTCGTGAACGAGCGGGGCGGCGAAGCGCGCGCCAACACCCAGTGGTCAGTTCTGACGCCCGGCGGCGACGTGATCAAGGAGTCGATCGGCGCTTTCCCGCGCGTGATCCTGGCGGAGGGCGATTATCGCGCGATCGCCCGCAACGACAACAAGACCTACGAGGGGGATTTCCGCGTCGTCAACGGCGTCGACCGCGAGGTCGAGATCATCGCGCGTTGATGCGCGGGTTCGCTCCAGCAAGTTCGCCGGCGTATTGGCTGATCCGCCCGATGATATGATTGCGCCATGCGAGCCAAGGCGATGAGCGGCTGGCTTTCCACCATCACGGGCATGGTGCTGATCGCGGGGGTTGTCGCCGCCACCGCCGCACCGCTCGTGCCATCGGGCGATCTGCCCGGCCGCGAGCGCTACCGTTTCACCCCTTCGCCGCTCGACCGCTTCATGCAGCCTAGTCCGCGCGCCGAGCCGCTCTTGCGCTGGGACTGCGGCCCGCGCCGGCCATCACGGTCGCCGCGCGCAAGGCGTCATCGATACTGTTGAAATCCCCGCAGACACCGTAGCGATGATCGCCGAGATCATCGAGGCAGCAGGTATGGATGAGCGGGCAGTGACGAGCGGACCTCCGCTTGTTGCGGGGCGTGCTTCGACGTGAGCGGCCGGCTATGCCGCCCGCCTCAACCGCCGCACGTCCGGCGGCACGGCCTCCTCGGCGAGCGACTTCAGCGCCACATCGAGCGCTAGCACGGTCTGTCCCTCGTGTCCGAGACGGCGGATAGAAACGGTGCGGTCGGCTGCTTCCTTGCGGCCGACCACGAGCAACGCCGGCACCTTGGCGAGCGAGTGCTCGCGAACCTTGTAATTGATTTTCTCGTTCCGCAGGTCGGCCTCGACCCGCAGACCCGCGCGCTGCGCGGCGGCGGTGACATCGCGTGCGTAAGCATCGGCGTCATCGGTGATGGTGGCGACGACCGCCTGCAGCGGGGAGAGCCAAAGGGGCAGATGGCCGCCGTGGTGCTCGATGAGAATCCCGATGAAGCGCTCGAGCGAGCCGAACATGGCGCGGTGGAGCATCACCGGCGTCACCTTGTTTGAGTGCTCGTCGATATAGAAAGCGCCGAGACGACCGGGCATGTTAAGATCGACCTGCACGGTGCCGCACTGCCAGTCGCGACCTATAGCGTCGCGCAGCGCGTATTCGAGCTTTGGCCCATAGAAGGCGCCCTCGCCCTTGTTGAGGGTCCACGGGCGCCCGGAGGTCTTGAGCGCCTGCATCAACGCAGCCTCGGATCTGTCCCACACCGCGTCATCACCGATACGCTTGTCGGGGCGGTCGGAGAATTTGATCGTGACGTCGGGGAATCCGAAATCTTCGTAGATCGAGAGGATTAGATCGTTCATGGCGAGGGCTTCGGCTGCAATCTGCCCTTCGGTGATGAACACGTGCGCATCATCCTGCGTGAAGGCGCGTACCCGCATCAACCCGTGCAGCGCGCCCGACGGCTCGAAGCGGTGCACCTTGCCGAATTCGGCAAGCTTGAGCGGCAAGTCGCGGTAGGATTTCAGGCCGTTCTTGAAGATCTGGATGTGGCCCGGGCAGTTCATCGGCTTGACCACGAACGTGCGCTCGTCGTCTTCGCGCGGTTGGGTGAGAAACATATTCTCGCGGAAGGTCGCCATGTGGCCGGAGGCAACCCAAAGCGAGGAATCCATGAGCTGCGGCGAGTTGACTTCGACGTAGCCGGCCGCCGTCTGGCGGCGGCGGATGTAGCTTTCGAGCATCTGATAGAGCGTCCAGCCCTTCGGATGCCAGAACACCGAGCCCGGCGCCTCTTCCTGGAAGTGAAAGAGGTCCATCTCGCGGCCGAGCCGGCGATGGTCGCGCTTCTCCGCCTCTTCGAGCTGCTTGAGGTAGGCGTCGAGCTCCTCCTGCTTGGTAAAGGCGGTGCCGTAGATGCGGCTGAGCATCTCGCGGTTGGAATCGCCGCGCCAATAGGCGCCTGCGACCTTCATCAGCTTGAACGCGTTGCCCACCTTCCCGGTCGACGTCATGTGCGGGCCGCGGCAAAGGTCGAACCAGTCGCCTTGCCGATA
>Ga0070713_100003506_pt1 | contig 10359 bp, 11 predicted proteins | sample LARL82metaG_FD_65465 | JGI IMG/M metagenome (GOLD analysis project Ga0070713, IMG submission 65465) | Corn, switchgrass and miscanthus rhizosphere microbial communities from Kellogg Biological Station, Michigan, USA - LAR L8-2 metaG | ecosystem: Host-associated > Plants > Roots > Rhizosphere ... | reverse complement strand
GCATGCGCGCCCAATGCGTTTCGGCGATGTTGGCGCAGATCGCATCGATGATCCAGCGCGCCTGCGCGCTCGGTGGCGCGTTGGCCGGTGTATAGGCTGCGCGTAACATCTCCGCGGTCTTCAAATGCGGTGCGATCTCGGCTTCCGGCGGGATCGGAAAGGCGCAGGCGATATAGATGTGGCCGGGCGGCACGCGAAAGGACAGGAGACGATTGGGGCCGTTGAACCACTGCTCGTAATCGTCGATCAGCCCGGCCGAGGTATCCGGCACCAGCACGCGAGAGATAGCAACGCCGATATGCTTGGTGCGCGGCCCGCCCGAGATCGCGCGACGCACGCGCGAGTAGCGCCCATCAGCGGCGACCAGAAGATCGATGTCGTCGAGCCGATAGGCCTTGCTGCCCTGCGTCCACGCGACACTGGTCTTGCGCGGGTCCGCCGCGTTGCGGCTGATCTCCGTGATCTCGCAACCGTAGTGAACCGCAGGTCCCGCCGCGTCGCGCAAGACACGATAAAGCTCTGACCAGCGGATGCGCCAGCCCGGTCCGTCGGCGACTTCGGCGAGCGCCAGATCGAACAGGACGGTGCCGTCGGTGAGCGAAATCCGCCAATTGCGCCACGCATAGCTCGCGCGCGTGATCGCATCAGCAAGTTCGAAATCAACCGCCCGAAGCGCCTTCACCGCGTTGGGGCCAACGTTGAGACCCGTGCCGGCCTCCGAATGATCGTCGCGCGCGACGCGCTCGAGGCAGGTGACGTCGACGCCTTCGAGGCGCGACAATTGCCGCGCCATCACGCAACCCGCAACGCCTGCGCCGACGATGACGACGCGCATCAGCCCGCGTCCTCCTGTGAAGCGATAACCGCTATCAGTCCGCCACCATCCGGCCCCTGATGTTCGGCGCCGCCGGAGACGAAGATGCGTCCGTCCCCGATCACGCCCGCCACAAGCCCCGCAACGGCACCACGGATGTGTCGTTGCGCGTTTATATCGGTGTCGTCGAGCATAGTGTGCCGGTTGTCGCGAATCTGACCTCGGCGATCGGGCTCGCATTTCACCAGCACGGAGGCGATGCGACGGGAATCCGTGGGCGACACTTGCGGCCGCGCGGGAATGTTGAGCTCGGCGAGCACACTTGTGACAGCGGCGATGTCGAGCGCATCAACCATCGGGCGATGCGCGATCCGCAAAAGACCGCTCCAGCGCGGGCTATTGCCCAGCACGATCACCTCATTGGCCTCAACCTCGACGCCAGAGGAAATGCTGGCGCGCGGCGACTGGATGGTGAAATCGGAGAGCAGCGAGGCTTCCGAGAAGGCGTCGGGCTTGATCTCCTCCAGACCAAGCGCAACGCCGAACGCGCCTGCCGCGCGCGCGAACGCCATCGACTTGTTGGGATCGTTGGTAAGCGGCGTCTTGCCGGCGGCGATCGCCGCCGCCGCGCGCGCAACTGTCACGCAGGGACACTTGACCTGAACAAAATGCACGTCCTCCAGCCGTTCGATTCCGGCGTTGGAGATGGCCTCGCACACCGCGCTGGCAACACTCTCGACATGGGCGCGCCGGCCGATCTCCTCAGCCGGAACGGGTGCGCTGAAAGCGGTACCGATCGCGAGCGCGGACGGATACTTTTTCTCAGTCGCGTCATCCGCGCGGTTGCAGAACACGCTGTAGTGCGGGCTCATTACGCCTTCGGTGCCGCCGGACAGTACACAGGGAATTTCGCGGATCAATTGCGCTGGCGTCTTGTCGAGATATCTCGACAAGAGCGCCATCAGCGTCTGGGTGAAATAGCCGCGCGTAAAATCGTTGACGCCGCCATTGCCCTCGGTCTTGCCGATGATGGCGGCGACCTCGGACGCCTGGATAGTCCCGCCATCGATCAGGCGCTCCAGCGCGGAGAGATCGCCGGGATGCGCCATCGGCAGGCGGAAGACGAGCGCGGTCTTCATGTCGCTGCCTTTCGTATCAGTTCGAACAGCCGGCTTGGGCTGAGCGGAATTTCGAGGAGCTCGATCTTCTGCCGCTTGAGCTCGAGTGCATCCTCGATCGCCTGCGCGATCAGCGGCCCCACCGGTATCGCTCCTGCCTCGCCGGCGCCCTTGATGCCAAGCGAATTGAGCGGCGACGGCGTGACGGTGTGGTCCAGCTCCATCCGCGGTACTTCCAGCGCCGTCGGCAAAAGGTAGTCCGCGAGCGAGGCGTTCATCAGTTGCCCCTGGCCGTCGAAGCAGAGCTTTTCGTAGAAGGCGTTGCCGATGCCCTGGGCGACACCGCCATGGATCTGGCCTTCGAGAATCAATGGATTGATCACCGTGCCACAATCATGGACGACCACATAACGGAGGATCTTCAGGTCGAAGGTCAGGGGGTCGACCTCGACGATCGTGGCATGCACGCCATTCGCGGTGGAGCCGCTGGCGGGGCCGAAATATTGCGTCGACTCCAGTCCCGGCTCCGTTCCCGGCGTGACCGCGCCGCGCATCGGATTGGCGCGTTGCGCGAGCTCCCCGAGCCGGATGAATTTTTCCGGGATGCCGGTGATGGAAATCTTGCCGTCGGCAACGACAAGATCGTCCTCTGCGCATTCGAAGACATCGCTGGCGAGCTTCAAGGCCTTCTTGCGCACGGCGTGCGCAGCTTCACTGACAGCATTGCCGGCGACGACGGCGCCGCGGCTCGCAAAGGTACCAGCGCCCCAATAGAACTGATCGGTGTCTCCGGTGACGATATCGACCTCGGTGACGTCGACGCCGAGCGCATCGGCCACGATCTGCGCAAAGCTCGTGAAATGCCCCTGCCCCTGCGTGCCGATGCCGGTCGCCACGCTGACCTTGCCGTTGGTCTGGACCTGGATCTTGGCGCCTTCATAGGGGCCGATGCCAGTGCCTTCGACATAGCAGGCCACCGCAATGCCGACTCGCCGTCCTTCCGCGCGGAGTTTCGGCTGCTCGTACCGGATGAAGTCGTGATAGCCGATCGCGGTAAGCGCCTTGTCGAGAACCGGCTCGTAATTGCCGCTGTCATATTCCAGCGGCTTGAAGTCCTGGTAGATGATCTCGTTCTTGTAGGGAAAGGCAACCGGCGGAATCAGGTTGCGCCGCCTGATCTCCGCGGGGTCGATGCCAAGTTCGTGCGCGGCAAGATCAAGCAACCGCTCGATCACGAACACGCCGTGCTGACGCCCGGCACCGCGGTATGGCGTCACGATCGGCAGATTGGTGAAGACGGCCGTGAACGTGCTGTCATAGGCCGGGATCACGTAGGGCCCAAGCAGGGTGCACTGGCTGTTGATCGGCACCGTCAGTCCATAAGGATTATACGCGCCGGTGTCGTGCAGGAAGACGTCCTTGACGCCCAGGATGCGTCCGTCCCTCGCGAGAGCGATCTCCGCGTCGTGGATCTGGCCGCGCTCATGCGTGGTCGCAAAAAAATGCTCCAGCCGGTCCTCGATCCATTTTACCGGCCGGTTGAGCCGCATCGCGATCCACGGCAGCGCCACCTCTTCCGGGTAGAACATCATGATCTTCGGCCCGAAGCCGCCACCGACAAAGGGCGCGATCACGCGCACCTGGCGTTCGCCGAGACCGAGGATGCTGGCAAGTCCGTTGCGGACGAAGACCGGCGCCTGGGTCGTGTCCCAGATCGTCATCTGCTCGCTGCGCGCGTTCCATTGCGCGACCACGCCGCGGGTTTCGATCGGCGACGAAATGCCGTGCTCATAATGGAAGCGGCGCTTGACGACAAGAGCGGCCTTTGCCGCCGCCCCGGCATAGTCGCCCTTGGCCTGGTGAACATGAGACGCAACATTGCCGCCGAGATCGTCGTGCACGGTCGCGGCATCGGCCTGCAAGGCTTGTTCGAGATCGACGACCGCAGGCAGCGGCTCCAGGTCCACAACGATCTCGTCGAGCGCGTCCTCGGCGAGATAGCGGTTCTCTGCGACAACGATCGCAATCGGCTCGCCGACATGCCGGACCTTGTCCTTGACAAGCGGCACCTGCGTCCTTGGATTGAAGACGATGCCGGCGATCGGCGGCGGAGGCACCAGCACCGGTCCGGGTTGCCAATAAGCGCCGAAGTCGGCGGCAGTGTAGACCGCCACCACGCCGGGGCATTTCAAGGCGGCTGAGGCGTCGATACCCCTCAGTCTCGCGTGCGCCACCTGGCTGCGCAGGAACGCGACATGCAGCATGCCCGGCAGTTGGACGTCGTCGATGAAGAGCCCCTGGCCGGTCAGGAGCTTCCTGTCCTCATTGCGTTTGACGGGAGCGCCGAAGAATCGCGTGGTCATGGCGCCGTCGTCCGCATCGCTCGCGCCGCATCGAGCATCGCATCGACAATGTTCTGGTAGCCGGTGCAGCGGCAGAGATTACCAGACAAGGCCTCGCGCACCTCCTCCTCCGACGGCACCGGATTGTCCTTCAGGAACGCCGCCATGGTCATGAGGATGCCAGGCGTGCAATAGCCGCATTGCAGGCCGTGATGCTCGTGCATGGCCTTCTGGATCGGGTGGAGCTCGCTGCCGGACGCAAGTCCCTCGACCGTCGTCAGCTCGCGGCCGCTGGCCTGAACGGCCAGCATAAGGCAGGAACGAACCGGCAAGCCGTCGAGCAGCACGGTGCAGGCGCCGCAGACGCCATGCTCGCAGCCGACATGCGTACCTGCGAGCGACAATTCATGACGCAGGAAGTCGCTGAGCAGCATGCGGCTCTCGACGCCGCGGCGGCGATGGGCGGCACCGTTGACCGACAGTTCGATGTCGTGCACGTCAGGCGGCATTGAGCGCCCGCCGATAGGCCATTGCGAGCGCCCGTCGCGCGAGGCCGGCGGCGACGTGGCGCTGGTACTCCGCGCTGGCATGGACATTGCCGGACGGCGTGATCGCCCGCTCCAGGTTCGCACCTGCCTCCCTCAGGCCATCGTCGGAACCGGTGAGCCCGATCAAGCAATTCGCGGCGTCGCTTCCGTCGACCGGCGTCTCGCCGACCCCGCACAGCGCAAGCCTGACGTGCGAACAGCGCCCTTCGCCGTCGAGCGTCACGATGGCGGCGACGCCGGCAATCGCAAAGTCGCCCTTACGCCGGGCGACCTCCATGAAGCAGCTCCCGCTGCGGGCGGCGCGCTTCGGAAACCTGATCTCCACCAGCATCTCGTCGGGCCGGATGTCGGTCGACAGCAGCCCGACAAAGAAGTCCGAGGTGGCGACCTCGCGCTCCTTGCCTGCCGACTTCAGTCGCAACCGTGCCCCCATCGCGACCGCTACCGCCGGAAGCTCCGAGGCCGGGTCGGCATGGGATAGGTTGCCGCCGATCGTGCCGCGGTTGCGAATCTGCGGATGAGCGATATGCGGCAGCGCATCGGCAAAGAGTGGACAGTCGTTCAGTAAAGCGTCGGCCCGCTCCAGGGTCCGGTAGCGCGTCAAGGCACCGATTACGATGTCCTCGCCGGATCGATCGATCTTTCCAAGCTCGACAAGACCGTTGATGTCGATCAGCACGGCCGGCCGCGCCAGGCGGAAGTTCATGGCCGGGATCAGGCTCTGTCCGCCGGCAAGGAAGCGCGCCTCCTCGCCATATTCGGCCTTCAGCGAAAGGGCATGATCGAGCGACGAAGCTGCGATATATCTGAATGGAGCAGGCTTCATGAATGGACGCTCGTCGGACGGCGCCCGCCGGATCTCGGCGGACAACAGCTTCAAAAGTATCAACCGCCCAAGGAGCCAAGTCAAAAGCCGGAGTTTTGATTGCATGCGCGAACTGCACCGAAATGCAGCGAATTCCTGCTCAATGTTCTGTCTGCGTGCCAAAACATTGGGCGGCCACAACTGACGGCTTTTTCAGTATCCCTGCGTGGCGTCGCCCAAGCCAAGCCTTTCACTTGTCGGCGAACCGGCAGTGAACACGTCTCGCGCCGTTTCCGTCGGAACCGACCAGACGATCGCACCCAAGTGGCTGGTGGTCCGGCGCACATCAGATTTCGCTTACCTTCGAGACGGCAGATGGCAAGGTCGAGGCGTTATCCAACGTCGATCTCGAGGTCGCCGAGGGCGAATTCGTTTCCTTCATCGGTCCTTCCGGCTGCGGCAAGACCACGATGCTGCGCGTGATCGCCGACCTGCAGCAGCCGACGTCAGGCACGCTTCTCGTCAACGGCATGAGCGCGGAAGACGCGCGGCAGGCGCGCAGCTATGGCTACGTGTTTCAGGCGCCGGCACTGTTTCCATGGCGCACCATAGAGAAAAATCTGAATCTGCCGCTCGAGATCATGGGCTTTTTCGAAGCCAAGCAGCAAAAGCGCGTTGAGCACTACCTCGCGCTCGTCAATCTGACGGGATTTGCGAGGAAATTCCCGTGGCAGCTTTCCGGAGGCATGCAGCAGCGCGTTTCGATTGCGCGCGCTGTCTTTCGATCCCGCGCGCTGCTTCTGATGGATGAGCCGTTCGGCGCGCTGGACGAGATCGTCCGCGACCATCTCAATGAGCAGCTGCTGCGCCTCTGGCGGACGACGGGCAAGACGGTCCTGTTCGTGAACCATTCGATTCCTGAAGCCGTGTTCCTGTCGACAAAGATCGTGGTGATGTCGCCGCGGCCCGGGCGGATCATCGATATCATCGACTGCGACTTCCCGACGGACCGTTCCCTGGAGATCCGCGAGACGCCCGAGTTCCTGAAGATCGCGCAGCGCGTTCGTACCGGCTTGAGCGCAGGGCACTCCTATGACGAGTAGCGCGCTGGCGGTTGCCGCACCCTCGCTGCGCCCTTTGGCGCGCTATCCCGTGGTCGAGCGCTACGCGCCGATCCTTACCACCGTGCTGGCGCTCGTTGCGATCTGGCACGTGGCGGCCGTGGCAATGAACTGGGCCCTCGTGCGCGACGGATTCAAACTCTATCTGCCGGCGGCCCTGCCTTTCATCTTCAATGGCCCCGACGTGGCCCCGCCACAGGTGATCGCGGGCGGCGGCGCCGATGTCGTCGTCGACTGGATGCCGTCGGCATTGGCTTCGCACGAAAAGGGCGTGCCGCTGGTCAACATCTCCCAGACCTTCAAGCGCTCGGGCTCGAGCGCGATGAAGAAGTAACGCCAGGCATGCTTGAAGGACGGGGCACCTCCCGTTTTTTCTCCTCCATGGCAAAACGACCGGACCCGACAATGGCGTCGATAAGCGCCTGGATCGTGATCAACGGCCGCCCCGATCGCGAGTGTTCCGTGCTGGACGCGTCACCCGCCGGCGTGAAGCTCGTGACCAAGGACGGCTCCGGCATTCTCGAACGCTTCGAGCTCGCCTTTTTCCAAGAAGCCTCGAAGCGGCGCAAATGCGAGGTAATCTGGCGCCGAGGCAAGGTCCTCGGCGTCAAATTCGTCTCCTGAGCGGCACGGTTCTTGCTCCCAAAATAGGCAACTATTTCGGGAGATTCGGATGATTGTCAGGTTCAAAACCGCTGCTGCAGCCCTCTTCCTTACGCTCGCGGCGTTGCCCGCGCCGTCGCGCGCGCAGGACAAGGTTTCGGTCGGAGTGTTTCCAGTCAGCTCGTCGCTGCCCTATTTCGTCGCGCTTGAGCGTGGCTTCTTCAAGGAAGAGAATATTGCGCCCGAGATGACCAAGCTGATGGGGGGCCCGCCGAACGTAGCGGCGATGATGACCAATCAGATCGAGGTCTCTGCCGTGCTGGTCACCCTGGAAGGGCTGAACGCCAACGTCAAGAAGCCTGGCGTTGCCATGTATATTGCACTCAACAGCCAGACCAAGGTCTGGAAGATGGAGCAGTTCGTCGTCCGCGACGGCTTTCCCGCCAAATCCATCGCCGACCTTAAGGGCGCGAAACTACTATCGGCCCCCGGGCCGGCCAACCTCAATACGGCGAAGGCGATCCTTGCGAAAAACGGTTTGAAGGAAGGCGACTACACCATCGATCAGCTTGACATGGGCCAGCACGTCAACGCCATGACGGCGGGCACATTCGACGGCGGCTATACGCTTGAACCCAACGCCTCGATGATGATCAAGGCGGGCGTCGCACGCTCGCTCGAAGCCGGCGTGATCTCGACCTACATCCTCGGCAACGACAAGGCCGACGCTTATGCCGCGGGCTGCGCAATGACGAGCGACTTCATCCAGAAACGACCCGATGTCGCAAAACGCTTTGCCGCCGCCTGGGGAAAAGCGATCGCCTTCATCAACGCCCATCCTGACGAGGCGCGCAAATACCTCGCCGGCAATACGTTCACGCCCGAGAACGTCGTCGATATGGTGTCGATGCTCGGCTACGTCATGGTTGGCGACATGAACGAGCAGCAGCTCAAGGATCTGCAGACATTTGCCGACTTCGGCACGTCGATCGGCGTCGTCCCGGAGAAGATCGACGTGACGAAGGTCCTGCAGAAGTTTTGAGGCCGCGCGATGAGCCCGAGCGCAAGTGTCGCGGCCGTGCCGCCAGGCACCTTCGACGAATCGCAGCGGACAGCGCCGCATGTCACGATCCGCGGCCTTTCCAAGCGCTTCACCGACGCCACGATCTACGACAAGTTCGACTTCGACATTCCCCGGGGCAAGCTGATCTCGGTGTTCGGCCCCAACGGATGCGGCAAGAGCACGCTGATCAACATGATCGCTGGACTCGTGCCGCCAGACACGGGCGAAGTGCTGTTCGACGGCCGTCCGCTCAGCGAAGTCAAGTTCGGCTATGTCTTCCAGAACTATCGCGAGGCGCTGTTCCCCTGGCTGTCCGCCTTCGACAACATCGCCTATCCGCTCAAGCTGATGGGTGTCGCGAAAGCGGAGCGCGACCGCAGCGTCGAGCGGCTGATCGCGCGGCTCGGTGTCAAGATCGACCTCGCGCTCTATCCCTACCATCTCTCCGGCGGCCAGCAGCAGCTCGTCTCGATCATGCGGGCGCTCATCGTCGAGCCGGAAATCCTGTTCCTCGACGAGCCGTTCTCCGCGCTGGACTACGAAATGACGCTGTTCATGCGCGAACAACTCCAGCGGGTCTTCATGGAAACTGCGACGACCACGGTGCTGGTCTCGCATGATCTGGAGGAGGCCGTCTATCTCTCCGACTATGTGTTGCTCTTGTCACGTCATCCGGCTCGCGTTGTCGAGTTCGTCCCCTATGACGCCCCGCGGCCGCGGACAGACCGGACCATGACGGAATCAACCTTCATCACCACCAAGGCGCATTGCCTGTACCTGTTCCAGCAGGAGGTCCGGCGCGGATGAAGCAATCGAAAGCCCTGCTGCCGCTGATCGGCGTCATCATCCTGCTTGCGGTCTGGACGCTCGTCACCACGCTGCGTCTGGTCGACCCCGTGCTGCTGCCCTCGCCGGTCGCCACCTTCCGCACACTGTGGGCCGGCATGGCCGGCGGCAAGCTGGGAGCGGATTTCATCAAGACGGTGATGCGGACCATCACCTCAACGGCGATTGCCGCCGTTATCGCAATCCCGCTCGGCATCCTGCTGGGCTCGTCCGAGAAGGTCTATCGTTCGGTCGAGTTCCTGATCGACTTCTTCCGCTCGACGCCGGCCTCCGCCATGTTTCCCTTGTTTCTGGTGCTGTTCGGCGTCGGCGACCGCACCAAAATCGCGGTTGCGGCATTCGGCGCCGCACTGGTGATCCTGTTCAATGTCGCCTACGGTGTGATGAACGCGCGCAAGACCCGTCTGCTCGCGGCCAAGGTGATGGGCGCCTCGCGGACCCGAGTGCTGTTCGATGTGATGCTGAGGGAGTCGCTGCCGCAGACCTTCGTCGGCCTGCGCAACGGCGTGTCTTTGGCACTGGTCATCATCGTCGTGGCCGAGATGTTCATCGGCTCGACCGATGGCCTCGGCCAGCGCGTGTTCGAGGCCCAGCAACTCTTCGATATGCCCGCAATGTACGCCGCGATCTTTGCCGCGGGCGCGCTCGGCTATACGCTGAACCTGCTCTTTCTCCTGATCGAGCGGCGTTTCGTGCACTGGGCCGGCCGATAAGTCGGTGGCGCGCAAGGCGCCTTATCCTCCCACCAACGATGACTAGGGATTGATCCCATGACAATCGGCAATGTCCATCTCGTGAGCCATCCCCCGGTTCAACACAAGCTGTCGCTGATGCGCGAGAAAGACCGCTCGACCAAGGGCTTTCGCGAGCTCCTGAACGAGATCGGCATGGCGGCGGCAAAGGCGGACGTCAGCATCATCCCCTCGATGCTCATGTTGAGCACACCAGCGCGCTCGCTCACGATCTCGCCGATGCCGGCCAGCAGCAGCGGCGTCGCAAGGCGAATCGATGAACCAAGAAAGACGGCGAACAGCTCCCAGCTCATCGCCGCTCCCATTTCTCGATGAAGAGCGCCGCCCCCGCCAGCGTGATGACGATT
>Ga0070713_100003505_pt1 | contig 10360 bp, 7 predicted proteins | sample LARL82metaG_FD_65465 | JGI IMG/M metagenome (GOLD analysis project Ga0070713, IMG submission 65465) | Corn, switchgrass and miscanthus rhizosphere microbial communities from Kellogg Biological Station, Michigan, USA - LAR L8-2 metaG | ecosystem: Host-associated > Plants > Roots > Rhizosphere ... | reverse complement strand
TTTGTTTCCGATCTGCTGGGGTCGACACCGCCCGCCCTTTCCCCGCTCGCGGCCGAGACCGTTTGCCGTATTCTGATCGACATGCCGGATGTCGGAAGCTGGCATGACAGCGCGCTGCGCATTCTTCCCCGTTACCGGGCCACCGCTGACCGGCTCCTTGCGCAGGACAGGCAGGGTGGTGATCAAGAGAAGAGCTACCATGCGCAGATCTGGCAGGCGGAACTCCGCGGCGAGACGCCAGGCGGCGTTACTCAGAGTAGCCAGGCCCCCGTCATCCGTCGCAGGCCTTCCTCGCAGACCTCGGAGCACAACGCCGGGCCGATCGTTTTTCCATCCGGCGGTACATCCGCGAACAGCGTCCCCGAGCAGAGACCCGAGATCGCCGCGGGCAATCGCCCGGCTCCGCCGGCCCCGTTGCGGGCCCCCATTCCTGCGCCCGTCCCGCCGCAACAGCCCGCTCCCGTTCCGGCTGCCGCGCAGACATACAACGGACCCAATTCCGGGACACTCGAATGCACCGGCAACCCCGTCCCGCAAAATGCTGAGTACGTTTTCCGCAACCTGCCATCCCTAAAGCTGAATCTCGACTACGACCAAAGAGTATGGGACGCTCGGCTCACAGCCGGTGAGAACCAGACCCAGCGGTTGATCCTGAAAAACAAAAGCTCTGGCCCCCAGAAGCGGTGCGTCGTGCATTGGAGCATCGCGCCCTAAACCATGAGGAGGCCCGTTTTGAAAAACTTCCATCTCATTTTGTGGGTGTGCGGCTCTCTGACGGCCCTATCCGCGCTTGCCGATGTTGTCACGCTGAAGGACGGACGGCAGGTATCGGGTGTCGTCGAATCGGGCAACACGCAAGAAGTTCGCATCCAGACTGATGGTCGTACCGACGTTATTGCGGTCGATCAGATTCAATCCATCCGCTTCGGGAACGTGGCGCCTGCTCCAGCGCGGCCGCAAACTTCCGCGGCTCCTCCAGCCACGCCGGCGCCCCCGAAGCCTGCTCCTGCCCCGCTGGCCACGCCCCAGCCCGCTCCGGCACCTGCTCCCGCTTCCGCTCCAGCGGTTTCCGCCCCGACTCCTTCACACGGCATTACGCTTCCGGCCGGTACGGAAATTGCCGTGCGCACCATCGAACGGATCGATTCCAAGAAAGCGGACCTTCGTCGCGAGTATGCCGGCAGCCTCGATGACCCCATTATCGTAAACGGCGTCGAGGTAGTTCCCGCGAATGCCAATGCCATTCTGAAGGTGGTCGAAGCGCAGGGTCCGGGACTGAACCATCGCGCCTCGCTCGCCACCGTTCTGGTTGCAGTGATCGTGAACGGACAGCGGCTCAATCTGGAAACCGCCAAGGTCGATTCCAAAGCGGGAAGTCAGGCGAAGCGAACCCTCACCGGCACGGCGATCGGTGCAGGTACCGGCGCGGCGGTTGGCGCCAAAGCGGCCGGCGGAGCCGGTGCCGCGATCGGCGCGGGAGTTGGCGCCGCGGCGGGTACGGTGGTCGGCAAGCTTTCCGGTAAAGGCGTGGAAATCGCTCCCGAGACGCGCTTCACTTACAAGTTGATGCAGCCGGTCGTACTGGATACCGAAGGAGTTGCCAAGTGATGCCGAAATCCATCGCCCTTCTTTTCCTGCTCGCAGTCTCAGCCCACGCCGATACCCTCGTCCTGCGTAACGGAATGCGAGTTGCCGGCCGATGGTGGGCCACCGACGGCAAGGTGGTCACATTTCTGATCAACAATCGTCTGGAGTACTTTTCGAAAACGGAAGTCGTCGAGGTCGTATTCGGCGACGAGCCGTCGCCTCCTGCGAAACCGTGATCTTGTCGCGACGCGCCGCGTCTATTCCTGCCGCAGCACCAGGTTCGGATCGAGCAGCGACGCCCGCCGCGCTGGAACCCACGCGCCTAACCCCGCCGCCGCCAGTAATCCCACCGCGGCGCCGGCGACCAGAGGCATATTGAACGAAACCATTCCGATGCCGGTCGTCATCGCCCGGCTCGCCAGTAAACTGAGCGCCAGGCCAATGGCGATGCCGCTCAATGCCAGCCCCAGGCCGCGCCGCAGCACCATGCGCAGGACGCCGCCTGGCTCCGCTCCGATGGCGATGCGAATTCCGATTTCGCGCTGGCGTAAGCCTACCGAGTAGGTCATCAGGCCATATAGGCCGACGAGCGCGATCACCAGCCCCAATACCGCCAGGCCCCCGATCACCTCGATCAGCACGCTGAGCAGTTTTCGAGCTCGCATGTCATAGAACTCGCCGAGCGTGCTTACCCCGAACATCGGCTGGCTGGGATCGAGCGACCGCACCGTTTCGCGCAGCGGCGTCGCCAGATCGCCGGGCGGCACTGACGTCTGGAGGAGCAGGGTCATGCCTGTCGGCGGATACTGCGCCGCCGGCAGATACAGGTACTGCAGCGGCGGCTCCACAATGAACGAATACTTGCTTTGCTTTGCTACACCGACAACCTCCGCCATGCCTCCACCCGGCCCTGTGATCTGCATCCGCTTCCCAATCGGGCTTTGATTCGGATAATACTTCCGCGCGAACAATTCGTTAACGATCACGACTAGCGGTGCGCCTGCGCGATCCGTCTTCTGAATCGGCCGGCCTTCCAGAATCGGAATGCCCATGGCGTCAAAATAGTCCTCGCTGACACGGCTGGACTGCACCAGCACCGCTTCCGCGCCCGCCGCCAGTCGCACCCCCTCCGGCACCACGCGGCTGCCGCCGCTATTGACGCCCATGGGGACATCTTGCGCCAGCGCCGCCGATTTTACTCCAGTCAGGGTGCGCGCTCGTTCCAGCAGCTGTTGGTAAAACTGCTCTGCTGCTGCCGGCGTGTAGCGCGCCAACGTCGGGTCGAAGCTCGCAATCAACAGGTGATCGGTCCGGAATCCGGCAGGCCTCGACAACGTGATCGCTGCGCCGCGATACGCCTGGGTCGCGAACACGATCAGCACCAGCGAGCCTGCCACCTGCGCCACCACCAGCCCATTGCGTCCGAGCAAACGCCGTCGTTTTCCGCCTTCCGCTTTTCCCGACTTCAATGCCGAGGTCAGCTCCGGATGGGAAGTCTGGATCGCTGGCGCCAGCCCGAATACCAGCGCGCTTGCCACCGAAAGCAGCAGCGCGAACGAGAGCGCGCGCGGGTCGAGCCGGGTGTCGATCGACACTGGAAAGGCGCTCGGAATCTTGATCTGCGAAAACACGTCCACGCCTGCCTGCGCCACCACCAGCCCAGCCGCGCCCCCCAGTAGCGCGATCACCAGGCTTTCCGTCAAGAGTTGACGGATCAACCGCTTTCGTCCCGCTCCGATCGCCAGACGCACCGCGATCTCGCGCGATCGCGCGCCGGCGCGGCTCAGCATCAGGTTCATTACGTTCGCGCACGCGATAATCAACACCACCATCGCGAGCGCCATTAGAAAATAGACGAGCAGCGCGTCGATCGGGTCTTGCCGCATCCGGGCGCGCAGGTCGCTTGCCGCGACCAGCGACATGGTCCGGTTGCTCGTCGGATAGGCTGACGCCAATTGCTGACCGATGACCTGGACTTCGGCCTCTGCCTGCGCCACGCTCACTCCCGGCCGCAGCCGCCCGCGCACGGTGAGCATTGGTGCATCCCGTTGATCCAGCGTCGACGCACTTCCGGCGCCGCCCAGCCGCGGCTCCATCATCAGCGGCACATACAGCGCCGACCGTACCGCGTTCTGCGACCCGGGGAACTGCTGCGGCGCCACGCCAATCACCGTGAATGGGATGCCGTTCAGATAAATCGTTCGGCCGAGGATGTCCGGGCTGCCGCCAAAATCGTTCTTCCACTCGTCGTAGCCCAAGACCGCCACGGCGTCGCGGCCGCGCACCCGGTCTTCTTCCGCGCGAAACCCGCGTCCCAACGCCGGTGACACGCCCAGCACGCTAAAGTAATTGCCGCTGACCAGTTCGCCAAATCGCATCTGCGGCAGTGCTTCCTTGCTGGCCGCGAATCCGAAAGATGCAAAGCGCGCGGCGGTCAGTCCCGAGAACGACCGGCTCCGGTCCCGCAAATCCGCGTAGTTGAGATACGAAAGCGGCATGAAGATGTTGAATTGCGCAATCGACTCGCCGCGCATTTTCGACTGCACCATTACGATCCCGGACGGATCGGGCACTGCCATCGGGCGCAAGACCAGCGCGTCAGCAAAACTGTACATGGCCGCATTGGCGCCGATACCCAGCGCCAGCGAGACGATCGCCACCAGTGCGAAGCCCGGATTCTGCCGCAGGCTGCGGAATGCGTAGCGGAGATCGTGCAGCATGGGGGATGCAATCGCACGCCGCGTGCCGCGGATAAACGATTGAAAACAAAAAGCGAAGACAAGACCCCGCGCTCTCCGCTGTCCGCTTGTGGGACGCCCTCTGCCGCCTTCGGTCAGTTGCTCACTAGATTCGGTTTCAGGCAGATTAGTGTTATGGGGCAAGACGGCGTCATTGGTTTTGTCGGCTTCGGCGAAGCCGCTTACCACCTCACCAAGGGCCTGCGCGAAGCGGGCCTGACCGGCTTCGTGGCGTTTGACATCCACACGAACACGCCGGGCCGCGGCGAGAAGATCCGCCAGCGCGCGCAAGAAACCGAAACCCGCTTGCTTGACTCCAACGCCGAGTTGGCGCGCGCCGCCACCTGGATTCTCTCGACCGTAACTTCGGACCAGGCCCTCGTCGCCGCCGGGCAAAACGCACCGCACCTGACCGCGGCTCACCTCTACGCCGATCTCAACTCGGTCTCGCCCGCCGTCAAGCAGGCCATTGCCCGTACGATCTCTGCGTCAGGCGCGCGTTTCGTCGAGATCGCCATGATGGCGCCGGTACCGCCTTACGCGCACAGAGTGCCGATCCTCTCCGGCGGGCCCGCCGCCGCCGAATTCGCCGCCCGCATGCGCCCCTATGGCATGCGCATCGACATCGCCTCGACGGAAGTCGGCACCGCTGCCGCCACCAAAATGTTCCGCAGCATCATGGTGAAAGGCATGGAAGCGCTCATCACCGAATGCGTGTTAGGCGCCGGCCGCTACGGCGCGGAGCAGAACGTCTTCGCATCGCTCGCGGAAAGTTATCCCGGCATCGACTGGCCCGCCATGGCCGACTACATGATCGGCCGGGTGGTCGAGCACGGCGAACGCCGCGCCCGTGAAATGGAAGAGGTTTCGGAAACGCTGGAATCCATCGGCATCGAGCCGATCATGGCCGCCGCCACCGCCCGCCGCATGGACTGGAGCGCCAAACTCGGCCTGAAGCAGCACTTCCACGGCGACCCGCCGAAGAACTACCGCGAGTTTCTCGAAGCAGTGGCGGAGTTAGAAGGCGCGAGTCAAGAGAAGCAGTTGGCTGAATAAGGCGACCGCAGGGAGCGGTCGCTACACGTTCGCCAGCATCCCCCGCGGCTGGTAAGGCTCCGCCAAAAACTTCAGCTCTTCCGCATCCAGCTTCAAACTCAGCGCCGCCACCGCGTCATCCAGGTAGTGAAGCTTCGTCGCTCCGATGATCGGCGCCGTAATCCCCGGTTGGTGCAGCACCCACGCCAGCGCCACTTGCGCGTTGTTCACCCCGCGCTTCCTGGCAATTTCGGTCACGCGATCGACAATCGCAAAATCCGCGTCGTGGTAATACTGCCAGCGAGAAAATTCATCGCTCTTGGCGCGCACGGTTTCGCCCAGATCTTCCTTGCGCCGGTTGCCGGCCACGAATCCGCGCGCCAGCGGGCTGAACGGAATCAACGCCAGTCCTTCCGCCCGGCAGAGTGGCAGAATCTCCCTCTCCTCCTCGCGGTATACCACGTTGTAGTAATTCTGCATGCTCACGAAGCGCGCGATTCCCATCTTGTCGGCGGTGTAAATCAGCTTCGCGAGTTGCCAGCCGTACATCGACGATGCGCCCAGGTACAGCGCCTTCCCAGCGCGCACGATATCGTCCAGCGCGCGCAGCGTCTCTTCCACCGGCGTCTGCGCGTCGAAGCGGTGAATCTGGTACAGATCGACGTAATCGGTCCCCAGCCGCCGCAGGCTGTCGTCGATCGAATGCATGATGTGCTTGCGCGAGAGCCCCTTGTGATTCGGATCTTTGCTCATCGGCATGTACACTTTGGTGGCGATCACGATGCGGTCGCGTCCCGGCGCGAAATCCTTCAGCGCGCGCCCCAGCACCTGCTCGCTCATGCCCACCGAATACATGTCCGCGGTATCGAAAAAGTTGAATCCCAGTTCCAGCGCCTTCTGGACGAATGGCCGCGACGCGTCTTCGTCGAGAATCCACGGCCGCCACGTGCTTGACCCGTAGCTCATCGCGCCCAGGCACAGACGAGACACTTTCAGCCCGGTTTTTCCAAGATTGACGTATTCCATAGCAGACGAAATTACCAGTATGGCATCCCGCACCGGAGGGGTAATTTACGGCTGCGTGGGAAGATCCACGAGATTGTATGGAGTAGAATCAGGGGAAATCCATGGCTCTGCCGTCAGGGACCAAACTTGGCCCATACGAAATCGTGTCACCCCTTGGCGCCGGCGGTATGGGCGAGGTTTATCGGGCCCGCGATTCGCGCCTCCATCGCGATGTCGCAATAAAGGTTTCAGCCGAGCGTTTCAGCGACCGTTTTGACCGTGAAGCACACGCTATCGCCCAGCTCAATCACCCCTTCATCTGCACCCTCTATGACGTTGGGCCCAACTATCTCGTCATGGAACTGGTGGAAGGGGAGACGTTGGCGGAGAGGCTCAAGAAGGGCCCTTTGCCGATAGATAAGGCGCTGCGCTGCGCGGTCGAGATCGCCAGCGCGCTCGCTGCGGCGCACGAAAAGGGCGTGGTGCACCGGGATTTGAAACCGGCCAACGTGATGCTCTCTAAATCCGGAGTGAAGGTGCTGGATTTCGGTTTGGCCCAGATGGCGGGGCCGGATGCCGATACGGTTACGCTAACTCGCGGGGTGGTGGGCACGCCGGCATACATGGCGCCGGAACAATTGCAGGGCAACCATTGCGATGCGCGGACCGATATCTTCGCCTTCGGTCTGGTGTTGTATGAAATGGTCACCGGCAAACGAGCGAGCGCAGCGTTGAACGTCCACGCTTCTCCGCAGGAATTGCCCGCCGCTATTGCCTGGATCGTTCAAAAAAGTATTGCGTCCGAGCCGGAGAATCGCTGGCAATCCGCCTCCGACTTGAAAGCCGTGCTGGAACGGTCCACACAAGTTCAGCCCCTTCCGCAGAAGCAGAGTGCACGTGCAGGCCCAATCCTGGCCGCCCTCGCGTTGATCGCGCTTCTGATTCTTGGTGCGTTTGCTCTATTCCGGCGGCCGGCTCTCCCGGAACTCCCCATGAGGCTCAATCTTAATTTCGCGGGCCTGACGGAAGAGGGTGACGCCACTCCAGTTCCGGCGCCGAGTGGCCAAAACTTTGTATTTGTCGCGTTCGACGCCACCGGCCGAAGGTCGCTTTGGGTGCGGCCCCTCAATTCGCAGAGCGCCCGTCAGCTTCCTGGCAGCGAGGACGCCGAACAGCCGTTCTGGTCGGCCGATGGCCGCTGGATCGGTTTTTATGCGCAGGGCAATCTAAAGAAGATCTCGCCCTCCGGGGACGGTCTCCAGACCATTGCGCAGGTCCGCGGCTTGGGCCGGGGCGCAACCTGGAATCAACACGGGGATATCGTCTTTGCACCCGACAGTCGTTTGCCTCTGTACCTGGTCCGGGAGTCAGGCGGACCCGCCCGCGTCCTGACGAGCCTCGATGCCAGCCGTGCTGAGAACTCGCATCGTTATCCGGTTTTCCTTCCGGATGGCCGGCATTTCTTATTTGTGGCCCGCTCCGGGCAGAGAGAGAATAATGCCCTGTATTTGGGATCAGTCGATTCCCAAAACGCGCGCCGCCTCATGATGGTGCAATCGAATGTCAGTTATGCTCCGCCGCGCGACGGCCGTGTCGGCGCTCTTCTGTTCATTCGCGACGGCGCCCTGGTAGCGCAACCGTTCGATGGGGAGCATGTCATTGGACAGCCCTCAGTAGTAGTCGAGTCAGTAGACTATAACGCGCCGAGCATCTACGGGGCATTTTCCGTTTCCGCCAACGGCAGCATTCTGATTTTCCGCCCCGCTGTTTCCGGGCGTACCCGGCTCACCTGGTTCGACCGAAAGGGCACTGACATCGGGACGGTCGGGCCGCCTGGCGATTACATGAAACCCAGGATCTCCCCGGATGGCTCCCGCATTCTCTACACCCGGCCGGATGAGCAGTCCGGCAACCGTGACGTCTGGTATCTCGAGACGTCGCGCGGCGTCGCCCAACGGCTCACCACCAATCCAGCCAACGACTGGTGGCCGGTCTGGGCTCCCGACGGACGCGGCATCCTTTTCAGTTCCGACCGCCTCGGCGGGACGAATCTGGTTCTCTACAGCAAGACTTCTCTAGACCCCGGTGTCGGGGAAAGCCGGCTCGGCGATCTCCCCAACGCCTTGGTCGAAGATTGGTCAAGCAGCGGCCGATGGATTGCGTTCATCAAGAGCACGCCGGCGGCGGATGTCATGATCTTGCCGGCATCAGGACCGGCACGCACACCCTTCCTGTTCTTCGGCACGCCGTTTTACGAGGCAAGCCCTCGTTTTTCACCGGACGAGAAATGGATCGCGTACGTGTCCAACGAGTCCGGACGTTATGAGGTCTATGTGCGGCCTTTCGCCGGTGGTCCGGCGCCTGAGACGGGCAAGATTCAGGTCTCCAGCAGTGGCGCGGATTTTCCCGTCTGGGCACATGACGGCAAGGAGCTCTTTTTCATTGGTGCCGATTTGAAGCTATATTCGGTGCAGACGTCAGGATTCGGTCACCCGAAACCCGAGGCTCTTTTCGCGCCTTGCCGCGATACGGTCCTCGCGGGGCTGCCGCTTCGAGGGACGCCCTGGGTTCACCCTTACGACGTCGCGCCGGATGGCCAACGCTTCCTGATCAACTGCAGCATGTCCTCCCCAGGACGTTTCGACGTCATGCTGAACTGGATGCCCGCCCTCAAATAGGCGAGTGTTTCGGAATCGAGATTACGCCCGCGCCGGCCCGGCTCTGGATTGAGGCCCGCCAATGATGATAATGTGGAAAATCACCTAAAAACACAGTGAGGGAAATGCTATGAAAGTCGGTGTCGCGGGCCAGGGCGCGTTCGGTGTGAAACACCTCGAAGCGCTGGCCAATATTCCGGGAATCGAAGTCATCACCCTGACCGGCGGAAACCAAGCCTCCACCAAAGAAGTGGCCGAGCGCTTTAAGATTCCGCATTACACGGGCGACATCGCCGAGAGCCTCAAGCAGCCGGGTCTCGAAGCCATGATCCTGGCCACTCCCACCGGGATGCACGCCGAACAGGGCGTCGCCTGCATGCGCGCCGGCAAACATGTGCACATCGAAATTCCCATCGCCGATTCGCTTGCCGATTCCGAGCTGCTGGTGAAAGTGGCCAACGAAACCGGCGTCTGCTGCATGGGCGGCCACACCCGCCGCTTCAATCCGAGCCATCAATTCGTCCACAACAAAATCAAGGCCGGTGAGCTGAAAGTCCAGCAGATGAACGTGCAGACCTATTTCTTCCGGCGCACCAACATGAACGCCGCCGGCAAGCCGCGCAGTTGGACCGACCACCTGCTCTGGCACCACGCCTGCCACACGGTCGACCTGTTTCAGTACCAGACCGGCGAGTTGATCTCCGACTGCTACGCCGTGCAGGGCCCCATGCATCCCGAGTTGAAGATCGCCATGGATATGGGCATCGTGCTGAAAGTGCCCTCCGGCGCCATCTGCACGCTCTCGCTTTCGTTCAATAACAAAGGACCCATCGGCACCTTCTTCCGCTACATCGGCGACAACGGCACCTATCAGGCATACTATGACGACCTGGTGGATGGCGATCAGAACAAGATCGATCTCTCGAAAGTGGCCGTTTCGATGAACGGTATCGAGCTGCAAGACCGCGAGTTTTTCGCCGCCATCAAGGAGAAGCGCACGCCCAACGCCGACGTGCGCCAGTGTTTCAGCGCCATGCAGGTGCTCGACCGTCTGGAGAAGATTCTCAACTCCGCCGCATCGGCCTCGGCCCGCTAGCAAACCACCGGCGCCGCCTCGCGAGTAGCGCCGGCGACGTTTGCGTCCGTTCCGGATCTTGTCGCCGGCCCGCCAGGGCTGCTGTACACGATATAATCGCGCCCAGGACGCTGCGGCGTGCATTTTTCCGAACATTTCATTCGCCGGCCCATTGCCACCAGCCTGTTGATGCTGGCGATCGCGCTATTCGGCGTCATCTCCTACCGCGCGCTCTCGGTCAGCGACCTGCCGCAGATCGATTT
>Ga0070713_100003504_pt1 | contig 10362 bp, 9 predicted proteins | sample LARL82metaG_FD_65465 | JGI IMG/M metagenome (GOLD analysis project Ga0070713, IMG submission 65465) | Corn, switchgrass and miscanthus rhizosphere microbial communities from Kellogg Biological Station, Michigan, USA - LAR L8-2 metaG | ecosystem: Host-associated > Plants > Roots > Rhizosphere ... | reverse complement strand
CGCCGGATGCCGCGCTCATCACCTACTACCAGAGCAAGCGCCACATCTTTGGAAAAATGAAATTGGAAATTTTCGACGCGCAAGGCAAGCTCATGGACACGCTCCCCGCAAACAGCCGCCGCGGCATCAGTCGCGTGGAATGGCCAATGCGCATCAAGGCGCCGCATGTTCCGCCCGCCGCCAGCGCTGCATTCGAAGCGGCACAAGGACCCAGAGTGCTGCCCGGCACGTATACCGTGAAAATGACTCGCGGCAAGGAAACCTACACCACACCGCTGGTGTTGGAAATGGATCCGCGCGCCAAATTCACGCTCGAAGATCGCAAGCTGGAGTTCGATGCCGCAATGCGTCTGCACAGCTTACTCGGCGATATGAGCTTTGATGTTGACCGCATCAATGCAGTGCATGACGCGCTTCTGGAACGCAGCACCAAACTGAAGGGCGATACCACGCTGGGCAAACGGCTGCAGGAGTTGGCCGCTAGATTGGAAGCAATGCGCAAAAAAATTGTTGCCACCACGGAAGGCGGTGCGGTCACCGGTGAAGAGCGCATCCGCGAAAAAACCACGCAACTCTATGGCGCCATTTTGAATTACGAAGGCCGGCCCACCGACGCACAAGCCGGACGAATCGATTCGCTGAAAAAAGAACTGGATGATGTGGCCAATGAGTTCGATTCCTTCGTAGCCAAAGAACTTCCTGCAGTGAATAAGTCGTTGGCACAGAAAAAATTGCAACCGGTCCGTCCGGTCGACCGCAAGGCTTGGGATGCAACCGAATCTGATTCCGGAGCGAGCACGCCCCCAGCCGCCAGATTTTTCCAGGAACGCGATTGATTTCGCGAGCCGCTTAAATCACATGGCTCGATAGCCTGGTCCCGTCGCCACGCAGAATGGGACCAGGCTCCAATAAGACGAGTCCGCCCGCCGTCTTATCGTCCCCACGGAAACCTTCCGCCACATCTGAACTCTCATTTCTGACGTATGTATTCATGACCGAGCCAATCAGCAGCGTACAGAAGAGGAAAACAGTGAAGCGGATCTTTGCGATCGTAGTGCTTTTGGCGGCGCTGCCGCTCTCGGCGCAAGAAGCGCAGAAAGCATCCCTCGCTTGGAAACCCTGGTCTCAATCCCTTTTCGAGCAAGCTCGCCGCGAACACCGCTTCGTACTCCTGGACCTCGAAGCCGTGTGGTGCCATTGGTGCCACGTCATGGACGAAACCACCTACAAAGATGCGCAGGTGGCGAAGCTCTTGCGCGCCCGCTATCTACTGGTCAGAGTCGACCAGGATTCCCGGCCCGATCTATCAAATCGCTACGAAGACTATGGCTGGCCCGCAACCATCGTGTTCGCCGCGGACGGCAGCGAGATCGTAAAGCGCCAGGGTTACATTGCACCCGATGAGATGGTTTCCATGCTCCAGGCCATCATCGATGATCCCTCGCCAGGACCGTCCGTTGAACCCGAGCCGAAACTTTCCTACCCAGCGAACGCTGCCTTAACCGCTTCTCTCCGCGGTGAACTCCAAAATAATTTCCTCGCAGGCTATGACCAGGAGCACGGCAGTTGGGGTTTTCGTCAAAAGCTACTGGATTGGGATTCGGTCGAGTATTCGATGGATCTGGCGCAGGCCGGCGACAAGACCGCCGAACGCATGGCGCGGGAGACATTACGACAACAGCTCCATTTATTGGACCCTACTTGGGGCGGTGTCTATCAGTATTCGACCGACGGAGACTGGAACAGGCCGCATTTCGAGAAAATCATGCAGATGGAGGCCGAAAATCTTCGCGTTTACGCGCTTGCCTACGCGCAATGGAAAGACCCTGAATATCTGCGCGCCGCAACCGAAATCCACCGCTTCGTGAAAGCCTTCCTCGCCAGCCCGCAAGGCGCGTTTTATACCAGCCAGGATGCGGATGTGATCGCAGGAAAACATAGCGCCGATTATTTTGCTCTGAATGACGCCGCACGCAGAAAACGTGGCGTGCCGCGTGTCGATCAGCACATCTATGCGCGCGAAAATGGCTGGATGATCGCGGCATTGGCGACTCTTTATGGAGTCACCACGGATCGGCAATACCTCGACGACGCGCAACGCTCCGCCGACTGGATTATGCAAAATCGCATAGCAGGCAAGGGCGGCTTCACGCATGGCGCACACGATGCAACCGGTCCCTATCTCGGCGACAACGTTGCGATGGCTCGCGCGTTTCTGGCCCTCTACACCGTTACCGCGGATCGTAGATGGCTTGCTCGTGCGGAAGCCACCATGCGCTTTATCGAGGCTAACTTTCGGCGTTCCGAAGGGCCTGGCTATTCGACGGCTCACATAGTCGCGGGCCGCGCGTCTATCTCTCAGCCGCAACGCGACGAGAATATTATGGTTTTGCGAACCGCGAATCTGCTTTCACATTACACCGGCAAGCAGGACTATCGCTCCTACGCCGAAAACGCCATGCGCTACCTCTCTGCCGCTCCAGTTGCGCGACGCTTTCCCGCCGCGAGTGTCCTGCTGGCTGACCGGGAACTCAATTCCACCCCGCTTCATCTAACCGTCGTAGGGCCGAAAAGCGATCCGGCAGCTCAGGAGCTCTTCCAATCCGCGGCACGATATCCCTCTGGCTTTAGGCGCCTCGAGTGGTGGGACACAGGCGAAGGACCGCTGCCGAATCCAGACGTTAAATATCCACAACTTTCTCGCGCCGCCGTCTTTATCTGTACCAACCGTACTTGTTCCGCGCCCATTTTTCAGGCCCCGGACGTTGCCCGCCGCGTCGATCAACTCTCGGCCAGGGACGGCCCCAGCGCAAAAAATTGACTATTCCGGGTACACCGATAGCGGTATTATCCCCGGCAGACTAGGCGCTGTAACCTTACGGAGCCTTGAACATCTTGAGGGGCGGGGAAACTGAACCAGTCCTCAGCAACCCTGGGCGCATGACGATGGACGCTGCTTCGATCGTTCTGTGGCCCGGCTTTTCAAAGAGCTTCGGGACGGATTGCCGTTCTGAGGGTAAATCGATCGTGAATTACAAGAGGAGAGAACTATCATGACCAAGTCAAAGAAGAGTCTGATCGTTGGTGCAGCTCTCGCAGGAATACTGGCGAGCGGCAGCGCTGTTCAGGCTTCCAATCTTTTGTCCAATGCCAAGGCTGGTTTCAACGCCTCGAGCCAGGACAAGGATGAAAAGTCCGAAAAGGCGAAAGATCCAAAGGACCGGCACGCTTGTAAGGGCCAAAACTCCTGTAAGGGCAAGGGCGGCTGCAAGTCGTCGGACAATGGATGCAAGGGTCAGAACTCCTGCAAGGGCAAGGGCGGCTGCAGGACCGATGGAAAGGCCATGGACGAGAAGCCTTCCTGAGAATTGTTTCAGAGTTAGGCTCGTTTAGGAGGCCGGTGACGCTTGCCGGCCTCCACTGTAATTTACTTCGGAGAAATCAGTGCCTGCCAATCGGTTCAATGGATTCACAGATTACGGAATAGGGATCGGTCTGCGTTCCCCGCATTACAATCACATCCTCACGCGTAAGCCGGTCGTGGATTGGTTCGAGATTATCTCGGAAAATTTCATGATCGATGGCGGCCGCCCACTGCATGTCCTCGATCAAATCCTGGAACAATATCGCGTCGTGCAGCACGGCGTTTCCATGTATTTTGGCTCGGCGCATCGTACCGATCGCGAGCACCTCAAGCGTCTGAAAGATTTGGTCAAACGCACCAAAACGCCCTGGCTGTCCGATCATCTCTGCTGGGGCAGCGTTGACGGCCGCTACACCCACGATTTACTTCCCATGCCCTACACGTTTGAAGCTGCCGCGAAAACCGCGCAAAAAATTCGCGACGTCCGCGACTATCTGGAAGTGCCGATCGCCGTCGAAAACGTAAGCAGCTACGCCGAGTTCCACGTTTCCGAAATGACTGAGTGGGAATTTCTGAATGAAGTTGTCGAGTGCGCCGACTGCGGCATCTTGCTCGACGTAAACAATATCTACGTCTCGTCGCAAAACCACAGTTTTAATCCGTTCGACTACATCAACAGCGTTCCTCCGGAACGCGTAGCGCAAATTCACATCGCCGGCCATTCCAAGTACGAAAAATATATTCTAGATACTCACGATCATCCGGTAATCGATCCCGTGTGGAAGTTGTATGACCGCGCCATTCAGCGCGTCGGCCACACCGCAACGTTGCTGGAATGGGACGACAGCATTCCAACCTTTCGCGAAGTTCACAACGAAGCGCTCAAGGCAAATCGCTTCCTCGCCAAGAGCGTTCTGGCCCGCGCCGTATGACCCCTTTTATGAAAGTTCCCCTATGAACCTGCTCACCCTGCAACGCACCATGGCCAAAGCCGTGATGCATCCGCTGACGCACTCCGAGCACATGAGCAAGCGCACGCCCACCGGCGAACCGATGGCTGAGCATGCCGCGACTTTCATCAAACCCAACGATCGCCTCAGCTCCTTCGAACGCCTCGAAATTTACAATCGGCAATATTGGTGGCGGCTGATGTCCAGCCTCGCCGAAGATTTTCCCGGCCTGCAAGCCATCTTGGGAAACCGCCGCTTCGAAGCGCTCTGCAAAGCCTATTTGGTCGCCAGGCCCTCGCGATCTTTCACTCTGCGCAATCTCGGGCGCGACCTCGAACCCTGGCTGAGAAAGAATCCCCAGTGGGCAGGTTCGAAGCAGCCCATTGCATTGGACATGGTGCGTCTCGAATGGGCCGACATCGAAGCATTCGACGGAGCGGCGGAAGAGCCGATTAAACCAGCCGACATTACGAAATCGGCAGGCGAAAATCTCCGGCTGAGGCTGCAACCCTACGTGCGCCTGCTGAAGTTCCACTACCCTGTCGATGCCCTGGTTCTGGAAATCAAAAAATTCAATGACGACACGGAATTCCTAAGCAACGCTTTCCGCGAGCGCAGAAAGCGCAAACGTGTTTCCGCCGTCGCCAAACTCAAACCCAAAACTATCTTCCTCGCCGTCCATCGTATCGACTACTCCGTTTACTTTCGCCGTTTGCAGGCGCCCGAGTACCATCTCTTGTTGGCCCTTCAAAAAGGCGAGACGCTCGGTCGGGCGGTTACCGACACTTTCTCGAAACGCTCGAAGACTCTGAAAGCCGATCTGGCCGAGGTTACCAACTGGTTTCAGAATTGGTCCAATCTCGGCTGGTTTTGCGTTCTTACAAAAAATCCCGAACCAAATCTAAAAAGACGCTGACACTTTTTCGCGGATCGCGAATCCATAAGCATCATGAGCACACTAGTCAACAATCTCACCAAGTACCACGATCGATTCTTCTCTTATGTTTCGTTGCTGCAGTCTCCTTTCCTCCTGCTGGTCCGCCTCTATTGGGGCTGGCAATTGATTCAAAGCGGCTGGGGCAAGCTGCACAACCTCGGTAAAGTTACGGAATTTTTTGCCAGCCTGAACCTTCCGATGCCCGCGCAGATGGCCCTCTTCATTTCTTGCGTCGAATTTTTCGGCGGCATGCTTCTCGCCATTGGCCTGTTCTCGCGAATTACTGCCCTGGTTCTGACCATCAACATGATCATGGCCTACATCACCGCCGATCGCGAGGCGCTCTTTTCCGTCTTCTCCGATCCAGACAAATTCTACGCGGCCGCGCCCTACACATTTCTCATTGCCTCACTCATCGTCCTGATTTTCGGCCCCGGAAAATTTTGCGTGGACTATTTGCTCAGGCGTTTCGCTCACCTGCCCGGCCTCGCCACCACGGAGACGCGTATCTCCCCGCTGTAGATATTTCTTCGATCGAGGTCCGGAAGGAGTTTTGTGACTGGCGCGGGCAACCTGAACTTTTTTTACATACTCACGTCTATTTGCAGCTTTTTGCTTTTGTTCCCGACGCAGGGTCGCGCAGAAAGCAAGTTCAGTGTCAACGCGGGCTCGTCCGTAATCGACGCCACAATCACCACCAATTCGCTGAAAGTTTCCGATTCGCAGCTAAAAGCATGGGTTCAAAGAGCCGCCGACGCCGTAGTCGCATACTACGGCCGCTATCCTGTTGCACACGTCACACTTCAAATCCGCCCTTTCGATGGACGAGGCGTGCGTGGTGGTCAGACATTTGCCATGCATGGCGGCTTGATTCGCATTGCAGTGGGCACGGACACCATCGAAGCGGGCTTGGCCTCCGACTGGATGCTGACCCACGAAATGGTTCATCTCACATTTCCGTCCGTTCCTGAGGAACATCACTGGATCGAAGAAGGCATCGCCACGTACGTCGAACCGATCGCGCGCATACAAGCCGGCCAATTCGATATTCAACGCATGTGGTTTGAACTCGTTCGCGACATGTCCAAAGGTTTGCCGCAGGCCGGTGACCAGGGCCTCGATCACACCCACACCTGGGGCAGAACTTATTGGGGCGGTGCGCTTTTTTGCTTTCTCGCCGACATCGAAATCCGAAAACAAACGCAAAATAAAAAAGGCTTGCAGGACGCACTGCGCGGAATCCTGAACGTCGGCGGCGACATGCGCGAAGATTGGCCGCTGGAAAAAGCGCTGCAGACCGGCGACCGCGCGGTAGGCCTCGATGTCCTGATGAAACTCTACGCCCAAATGCGCGATCAGCCCATGCAAGTAGACTTGGATTCGCTCTGGAAACAACTAGGCATTCAACAAGAAGACGGCACCGTAAAATTTCAAGACAACGCCCCCCTAGCCGCCATCCGTCACTCCATCACCGATCCGAATCATGTACGGGCGCAACATGCTGCGCCCTAAACGTCCAGCCTTAAGCCATAAGCAAAATTCGTAAGCCATCTTGCACTGGTAACGACTATTTCGTTCCTTAAACGCGTCTCGCTCCTCAATTTCACTTCGTCTTCTCCAAATACGTCTCATCCAGCTCCATAACCGACGCACACCCCAGCAATCTCAACGTCCGATCCACATCGGCCCGCAAAATCTCAATCGCACGCGCCACGCCAGCCTGTCCCGCTGCCGCCAATCCGTAGGCATACGCCCTCCCGATCAGCACCGCGCGCGCTCCCAAACACAACGCTTTCACAATATCGCTTCCGCGCCGCACTCCCCCATCCATCAAAATCTCACACTGCCCATTCACCGCCGCAACCACTTCCCGCAATGCGCGCAGCGATGCCGACACACAATCCAGCTGCCGCCCGCCATGATTTGAAACCACAATCGCCGCAACTCCTTCATCCACTGCGCGTGTCGCATCCTCCGCGATTAGCACGCCCTTCACGATGATCGGCCCTTTCCAAATTTCGCGAATCCATTTCAAATCGTCCCAGCTGACCACCGCTTGCGCCAGCGCCGCAGTCACATCCACCAGCGGCATCGCGCCGCGGGGTGTGACAATATTTTCCAGGCGCGGCATGCCCCCATCGCGCAAAAACGCATAAAGCCACCCAGGATGCTCGAAAATATCCTGCAGGTACGGCAGCTTCGCAAACATCGAGCTCCCCAACATTTCCTTCATGCCATTGCGAAAATCCCGTTCGCGCATTCCCGCCACTGGCGTATCGATGGTGACCACCAGCGCATCGAACCCAGCTTTTCGCGCCCGCTCGATCGCCGCCTCGGATGTTGCGCGTCCGCCCACCAGATACAATTGAAACCATGCCGGACCCTTCGTCGCCGCACGCACATTTTCCAGCTTGTGCCCGGAAATTGTCGAAAGTGTGTAGACAGTTCCCGCAGCACCCGCCGCTGCCGCTGCCGCAATTTCTCCACCAGGATGCATCAAGCGGCTATACCCAACCGGAGCAAGAATCGCCGGAAACGAAATCTCTTTCCCCAGCACGGTAGTTCGCAAATGGTATTCAGAAAATCCTACGGCGTACCGCGGACGAAACGTGAAATCGCAGAACGCTCGGCAATTTTCGCGTAGCGTCAGTTCATCTTCCGCGCCGCCATCCAAATAATCGAACACCGCGCGCGGCAACCGCCGCTTCGCCAGCAGTCGCAAATCTGCAACGTTCACAACTCGCGGTGACGCCACCGCACGTGCTGCTCGGCTCATGGTCGAAAAACCTCGCCTTCACGCGAGCCATAGTACCTTCTCTTCGGTAGCACAGCCACTCTCGGCTGTGCACGCTGCAGCCCGCGCCATGATCACCCCGCCCGCAGTCTTCCTCGCCAATCACGAGTGCCCGCCGCATTCCTTGTAGGGGCGCAACATATTGCGCCCCAGCTTGCCCAGACTTAGGCCGCAGCCAACATCGAGTTGTACGCGAGCACCGTCACCGCCGGCCGCATGCACCTCGTTTACCACGCGACTCGCGTATAATCCGCCAAATGCCAAACACTCTCGACCCTTACGCCATGCTCGCCGTCGCCCTCGCCGAAGCCCGCAAAGGACTCGCCGAAGGCGGCATCCCTATCGGCGCCGCGATCTTCGACGAAAACGGAACCCTCCTCGGCGCCGGTCACAATCGCCGCGTACAAAATAACGATCCCTCCCTCCACGGAGAAACCGACGCCTTCCGCAACGCCGGACGCCAACGCAGCTACCGCAAATTGACCATGGTCACCACGCTCGCGCCCTGCTGGTACTGCAGCGGCCTCATCCGCCAATTCGGATTCGCTCGCGTCATGGTCGGCGAATCCCGCACCTTCCAGGGCGGCATCGACTGGCTCCGCTCCCTCAACATCGAAGTCATCGACCTCGACTCCCAGGAATGCGTCACCCTCCTCACCGCTTACATCGAAGAAAATCCCGCCATCTGGCACGAAGACATCGGTAAAAGCTCCTAGCTATCGTGTTATCCGTCATTCCGAGCGAAGCGAGGAATCTCTCTTTATTTTGTTGGTGCTTTTTGCCTGAGCACGAAAACGCCAGTCTTTTTCGGCCGCTTTCCAGGTCCGGCCGCAGCACCTCCGTCTCTCCCTCCTCCTAGCGCCGCTACTTCCTACTTCTTCCGTGCCGCGATCTCGCGAAAACGTTCAGCCGCATCGCTCGGACCGAAGTCCTCCAGCTCGAACAACTGACGCACTTCAATTTCCGCTTCCGCTCCTTCGCCCACAGGATTCGGAAACCGTTTGCTCCACTCGAGCGCCTCTTCCCTCGACTTCACTTGGATTAACGTGTACCCCGCGATCAGTTCCTTCGCCTCGGTAAACGGCCCGTCAGTCACCGTGCGCTTTCCTCCGGAGTATTTCACGCGCCAGCCCTTCGACGAGGGTTGCAGCCCGGACGCATCCAGCAACGCTCCGGCTTTCACCAGTTCCTCGTGGTACGTCGCCATTTCTGTAAATATCCTGTCCTTGTCCTGCGGCATCTTGCCCGCCTCTGAATCCTTGGTGGCCTTCACCACAATCATGAAACGCATCGTCGTGTCTCCTCTGGTTTGGACGCTGGCTTTCTGGCCCGGCCATAGCCGGAGCTAAATCCAGCTCTACTTTTACGTCGAACGAGGCCTCATGAAATCGACAAACCGTTTCCCGTCGCGATCGCGGGAGCCGCGCGATGTATTTGTTTGTGTCGAAAGGAACTACAGTTCCTATTTCGTGGCGAGCAGAGGGCGTACCCCGTACCTCTTGGTATGAGCGGCAAACAAAGAACTTACGGGAAAAAGTGATGAAAGAGTGTGAAGAATGAGGATCGCGTATTGAAAACACGAGAGGTAGTGAATCACTCTTTGTGGACTGCGAAGAGAAAGGAGCGAAAGACTTCTGATCTGGTTTTAGGATGATTCGCTCTATCCAACCACTAACGCGGTTTTTCTCGTCCATATGGATCGGCCGAGATAGTTCCGATCGAACTTCTTGGGCCTGGGTATCGCGGTGCATCAAAAGCAGAAATGCCATCCGGCCCATTTTGCCGTGCTTCTCCAATTGCTCAGGCAAGAAATGGTCATCTGGAAACAGGGTATATTGTGCTTCGTTAACGGCCATGGCATTTTTGTGCGAGGACCTTTGCTGGAATTGGTAGATGGAATGTCCTGGGGTCGCACTGTGACTTATCGCGCTCCGAGCTTCTCGGAAATGCCCGCCACGTAGGCGAGTAATTTAGGATCTTCTCCGCGCGGGGCGGCGAGTTGTATGCCTGCGCCGCCGGGAAACGGCATTGTGACTACCGGCGTTCCCGCCAGACTTAGCGGCGTGGTATAGCGCAGAATCCTGGCGCGCGTTTGCGTGTGATCTTTGCCGGCTGCGAGTTTGCTGATGGGCGAGCAGGGCAGAATCAGGAAATCGAAGGACTGGAACAGAGCATCTACCCGGCTGCGAAATTCTGCGTGGCGCACGCGTTGCCGCTGCACTTCTTCGGCGCTGAGCGACGCGCCCCATGCGAGCCGTTCGGCAATTATTTTCGGAAATTGCGAAAAATTCTGGCCGTCCGGTGCTTTTGGAAAATG
>Ga0070713_100003503_pt1 | contig 10362 bp, 10 predicted proteins | sample LARL82metaG_FD_65465 | JGI IMG/M metagenome (GOLD analysis project Ga0070713, IMG submission 65465) | Corn, switchgrass and miscanthus rhizosphere microbial communities from Kellogg Biological Station, Michigan, USA - LAR L8-2 metaG | ecosystem: Host-associated > Plants > Roots > Rhizosphere ... | reverse complement strand
CGAGTTGCGGGCGCAGCTCATCGAGGGTGAAGTCGCGCCGCAGTCCCGGCAGCCCGGCTGTCCAGGGCTGATCGCGGACCGACAGCTGCCACAGGTGGTAGTGCGCGTCGATCCGGTCGGCCGGGCCGGTCGCATCAGTCAAGGTGGAACACCTCTGTCAACGGCGCCCACAGTTCGCCGGCCGCCGCCGTGTCCACTGGCTGCTGGCAGGGATCTGTCAGCCGCCACCAGCGCTGCGTTTCCGGGTCGGCGGCGATGCTGGCCATGTCGGCTTCGTAGTCCGTGCCGCTGTACTCGAGGTAGGAGAACAGCACGCCGTCACGGAGGAAGATCGAATAGTTGCTGACGTGGGCCCGGCGGAGCGCCGCAAGCACGCCGGGCCACGCGTCCGCATGCAGGGCCAGGTATTCCGCGGTCTTTTCCGGCCGCAGCCGGATGACCGAGGCGAAACGCTGCATCACATCACCTCTTGCTGCGGAGTCTGAGTCCGTCCATGCCGCCGTCGACGGCGAGCGCCGTGCCGGTGACCGAGCCGGCGGCCGGCGAGGCCAGGTATCCGATGGCGGCCGCCACTTCGTCGGCCCGCACTAGCCTGCCATGGGGCTGGCGGGCCTCAAGCGCGGCTCGCTCGGCAACGGGATCGTCGGCCGTCGCGAGCAGCCGGCCGATCCAGGGTGTGTCGGCCGTCCCCGGGTTGACCGCGTTTACCCGGATGCCGTCGGCCAAGAGGTCCGCGGCCATCGCGCGGGTGAGCGCGAGGACCGCGCCCTTGCTTGCCGAGTAGAGCACTCGTTGCGGTAGCCCGGCCGCGGACGCGATCGAGGATGTGTTGACGATCGCGGCCGACGCCGACACTCGCAGCGCTGGCAGCGCGGCCCTGGTTACCCTGATCAGTCCCACGACGTTCACATCGAGCACGTGGCGCCACTCGTCGTCAGGATTGTCTTCGACGCCGCCCTGTGCGCCGATCCCGGCATTGTTCACCAGGATGTCGAGCCCCCCGAGCAGGCTGATGGCCTGCCCTACGGCGGCCCGCACCGCCGCGTCGTCGGTGATATCGGCGCACACGCTCGCCATGTCGCCGAGCTGGCCGTCGCCAGGCAGCGCTCGGTCGAGGATGGCGACCCGGGCCCCTCCCCCGTTCAGGTGGCACGCGGTAGCCAGGCCGATGCCCGACGCCCCGCCAGTGACGAGCGCGCGCAGTCCGGTCAGCGTGCCCACGTCAGGCCTGCGCCAGGGTCTGCCGCTGGCGCCCGAGCCCGTCGATCTCGAGCGCGACGACGTCGCCGGGGCGCAGATAGGGCGCCCCTGGCCGGCCGAGCGCCACGCCCGCTGGCGTCCCGGTGTTGATGACGTCACCGGGGTACAGCACCATGAACTGGCTGAAGTACCAGACGAGGTAGGACACGCCGAAGATCATGTCCGCGGTGGTGCCGTGCTGCCGCAGGTCGCCGTTGACCCACAGGCGCATGGTCAGGTCCTGGGGGTTGCCCGCTTCATCGGCCGTGACGAACCACGGCCCGAGCGGGTTGAAAGTCTCGCAGTTGTTGCCCTTGTCCCACTGGGCGCCGTGCTCGATCTGGAATTCTCGCTCCGAGACGTCGTGGCTGATCACGTAGCCGGCGACATGAGACATCGCCTGATCAGGGGCCGGCAGGTACCGAGCCTGCGTCCCGATCACCACCCCGAGCTCGATCTCCCAGTCGGTCTTGACCGAATTGCGGGGTATCAGGACGTCATCGTGAGGACCCGTCACCGTATCCGGTGCCTTCATGAACATAATCGGCTCGGCGGGCTCGGCGGCATTGGTCTCCCTGGCGTGATCGCGATAGTTCAGGCTGATGAACCCTAGCTTCCGGTCCGCGGTCAGGGCCGAGATGTCGCGCCACGCCTGGCCGTCCCAGACGACCTCGCGCTCTTGGCCGGGCTCGCCGATCCTGGCAAACCGCATGTGCCTCTCCTTACGCTCCGTGCTGGTGATCAGGCGGTCCTGTCGGCTCTCACCCAGGCCGGCCCTGAGGGGAAGCTGAATTCCGCGATCGCGCCGGGGAGGAGAGCCGCACCGGAACCGGGGGCCCGGGGTGCCCGGTAGCGGGCGTTCGCGACGCGCACCGGGTCCTCGAAATACTCGTGCAGGTGGTCGATGTACTCGATCCACCGACCCTCCGTGCTGCCGCTGACGGCCACGTAGTCGAACATCGCCAGATGCTGGACGACCTCGCAGAGACCGACGCCGCCGGCATGCGGGCAGACCGGGACCCCGAACTTCGCCGCCAGCAGCATGATCGCGATGTTCTCGTTCACTCCCGCTACCCGGCATGCGTCCACCTGGCACACGCCGATCGCACCGCTGGCGAGGAGCTGCTTGAACACGATCCGGTTCGCCACATGCTCACCCGTCGCCACCAGGGTGGGGGCCACAGCCTGCGCGATGCGGCGATGCCCGATGACGTCGTCGGGGCTGGTCGGTTCCTCGACCCAGTACGGGGAGTACGCCGCGAGCCGCTGGATATTAGCGATCGCTTCCGAGACATCCCAGCTCTGGTTGGCGTCCACAGACAGCAGGATGTCGGGCCCGACCAGGTCGCGGACCATCTTCAGCCGTCGCACGTCCGCTTCAATGTCGAAGCCGACCTTGAACTTCAGGTGGGTGAAGCCGCTGGCTACCGCCTGGCTCAACAGATGGGCAACCTTGGCATCCGAATAGCCGAGCCAGCCGGCCGAGGTGCTGTAGGCAGGGTAGCCGCGGGCCAGCAGGTTGCTGACGCGCTCGTCCTTGCCAGCTGCCGAGCGCTCGAGGATCGCCAGCGCCTCGTCCCGCGTCAGCGCGTCGGACAGGTGCCTGAAGTCCACGAGGTCGACGATCTGGCGCGGGCTCAGCTCCGAGAGCAGCCGCCACAACGGCTTGCCCGCCCGCCTCGCCGCCAGGTCCCAGGCCGCGTTGACGACGGCGCCGATCGCCATGTGCATGACGCCCTTCTCAGGTCCAAGCCAGCGCAGGTGACTGTCATGCGTGAGCCGGCGTGAGAACGCGCCGAGATTCGCCAGCGCCTCGTCGACCGGCAAGCCGACGACGAGATCAGCGACCGCGGCCAGGGCGGCGACCGCCACGTCATTGCCGCGACCAAGCGTGAAGACGAATCCATATCCCGCGTCGCCGTCCGTTGTCCGAAGCGCCGCGTAGGCCGCCGAGTAGTCGGGATTGGTGTTGAGGGCGTCCGAGCCCACCAGGGAAACCGATGTGGGGAACCGTACGTCGCTGATGTCCACAATAGAGAAAGTCGCACTCACGAGGTCCACCTAAAATCCGATTCATCCGATGTATTGACGAATGCCGAGTTGCTGGCCATCAGGTTCCGGATCCATCGGAGAGCCAGGCAGGCCATAGTTATAGCAAATAGCTTTTCAACTCCTTGTCTGTTGAAAGGAATCGCCAGGCTGGTGCCGGGCCACGGGTGACTATCTCTATTCATAAGATGAATCTATTCCCGCATCGGGCTGGAGGATGTCTGGCCGGGACCGGTCAGACTCTCGTAGCGGTCGATGATCGCGATCTTCTTCGCGGATGGCGACGAGGTGTCGAAGGTCAGTCCCAACCACTGCCGGCAGATGCGCGCGGCGACTTCGACGCCGACGACCCGGGCACCGAGCGCCAGCACCTGGCAGTTGTTGGACAGCACTGATCGTTCGACCGAGTAATGGTCATAGGCGACGGCCGCGCGGATCCCGGGGACTTTGTTGGCGCTGATCGCCATTCCGATGCCGGTCCCGCAGATGAGCACGGCGCGGCTGAATACACCTGCCAGGATGGCTTCCGCCACGCGGAAGGCCACGACTGGATAGGCGAGGGAGTCATCTCCGGAATCGACGCCGTAGTCACGGAACTCGACCGAGTCCGCGAACTGCTCGATCAGCCCGGTCTTCAGGCCGTATCCGTAGGCGTCGGCTCCGATGCCGACCGTTAGTTTGCTCATGAGGGTGGCTCCTGCTCTGGCTTGTCGCTGACGCCCGCGGCCGCCGCATCGCGCGCATGGTGGTCGACCAGAGGCATGACGCGGGCGGCCACCATGTGCAGTTGCTCCACGTCTGCCAGGTCGAGGCACTGCAGGTACAGGCGCGTCGCCCCGATGCCCGCGAATGCCCTGATCTTCTCGCTGACCTGGTCGATGGTGCCGGCGACGCCGGCGGCGACGAGGTCAGCGACGCTGCGGCCGAGCCGGCCGGCCCGGCGCGTGAGGTCCGCCGCGGTTTCCCCCGCGCACAGGACCTGGGCGGCCGAGAGAACCAGTGAGCCGGGGTCCCGGCCGAGCAGGCGGCAGGCCTGCCCGGCCCGCTCGAACTGCCCGCGCGTGACGTCGAGGCTGCGTACGGGCACGTTGTACTCGTCGGCGTAGGCCGCGGCCAGCCGTGGTGTCTTCTGCTGCCCCGAGCCGCCGATCAGTATCGAGGGCCTGTGCCCGGGCGGCGAGGCTCCGTATCCGGGAACGGCTTTCAGCGTGGCGTGCCTGCCCGTGAAGCTGAACGTCTTGCCCGCTGGCGTCTCCCAGATTCCCCGCACGATCTGGAGCTGTTCCGCTAGCTGCTGGAAGCGGGTGGCGGTGTCGGGGAAGGGCAGGCCGTACGTCTCGTGCTCGGGCTCATGCCAGCCGGCTCCCAGGCCCAGTGTGACGCGTCCGCCGCTCATGGTGTCGACCTGGCGTGCCACGATGGCGAGCGGCCCCGGCCGCCGGAAGGTGACAGGGGTGACCAGCGTGCCGAGCTTGATCTGGGTCGTATCCCGGGCCAGGCCCGCCACCGTGGTCCATGCGTCGCACGGCGGCAGCGGACTGAGGGCGGGTCCTGTCCCCAGGTAGTGATCCGAGGTGAAGATCCCGTCGAACCCGAGCCGCTCGGCCTGGACGGCGAAGCGCAGCACGTCGTCATAGCTGGCGCCCTGCTGGGGCTCGACCAGGAGACGCAGTCTCATGCGATCACGCCCATGCGATGACCGGCGAGATCGAGTCCCCGCTGCCTTTCCTGGAGACCTGCCCGAAAAATCCGGCCGCGTCAGCCGGGGTGAGCCGGTCGGTAATGAGCAACTCGACGGGGAGCCGGCCATCGTGGACGCTCCGCAGCAGCGCGGCCCGGCATTCCGTCAGGCCATCGTCGCACGGGAACAGCATTCGAAGCTGCTTGTGATGGGCGCGGACGAACTCGAACTGAACCGGTCCCTCGCCATAATGACCCTGCCAGACCAGGGTGCCGAAGGGCCTGGTGAGCGCGATGCCCAGGTCGATCAGGGCCGGCTTCCCGGTCGCCTCGAAGACGAAGTCGGCCCCGGCTTCGCCGACGACGGACCGCACCTGCGCCGCGCTGTCCTTTCCATCGGGCTGCACCGTCTCCCGGGCGCCGAGCCGGCGGGCGACCGTGCGGCACCGCTCCCGGGGGTCCACCCCGACGACCCGCGCGCCGCGTGCGGCGGCGGCCGCCGCCACGCCGAGCCCGACCGTGCCGAGGCCGATGACCACGACGGAGTCTCCCGTCGAGACCCCGGCCATGTTGACGCCGTACAGGCCGACGGACAGAACCGTGAACAGGCTGCCCACGTCCAGGTCCACGCCATCGGGGAGGATCGCGGCCCCGTGGTCGCCCCGCGGGTCGAGGGAGGCGGCCGAGCAGTGCAGCCCGTCCCGGCAGTTGACTGCCTCCCCTGACTCCGCAAGCCGCAGGCCTTCGTTGTGCCTGACGTACACCCGGTCGCCGGGCGCGAAGCCGGTGACCTCGGACCCGACCATGGAGACGGTGCCGGTAGCCATGTAGCCGGTGACCATGGGGAAGCCTCCCCAGTCGATCTTGCCGCTGAGTGCTCCGAATTCGGTGCCGATGCTGACGCCCGAATAAGCGATCTGCACCACGATGTTGTCCCGCCCGGGGCCCGGGACCAGCACCGGCTCCACGGCGAACTGGCCGTCCGGCCTCGCCACGAGCGCGGACGCCTCTACCGTTTCCTGATACCGTGCCGTGGTCATCGCACGGCTTCCGCGGTCGGCTCGACCCGGCGGGTGCGCAGCAGCTCATCGAGGTTAGCCCCGAGAATCCGGTCCATGGGGCCGTCGCCAAGCCCGCCCAGGTGGATGCGGACAACTTCCAGCGACTGACGGTACGTCACGTACGGGCGCGCCGCGGAGAAGTCCGATCCCCACAGCAGGCGCAGCGGCGTATAGGCGGCCACGAGCGGCCGCAGCACCCGCTCGTGCACCTCGGGATACGGGTACTCCCACGATTGGCGAGCCAGGTAGTGGAAGCCGGAGACCTTGACGAAGACGTTGGGCAGGTCGGAATTGGCCAGCACTGCCGCGAAGTCGTCGTCGAAGGTCGCCGTGTGCAGGCGGGCGAAGCCCTGGTGGTGGACGAGGATCGGCAGCGTCGGGCAGGCGAGCGCGACGCGGCGCAGGTCAGCCTGCCAGGAGGGCGTCATGCCGAGCGATGCCACCACCCCGAGCTCGGCGGCCGTCCCGAAGAACTCGAGGCCTTCATCGCTGGCGAACCATCCGTCGCTTTCCTGGTCGACGTAGTGCGTGAAGGCGGCGAGGCCGTACTGTTCGACCGCGCGCCGCAGCCGGGCGGCCGCGCCCGGTGTGTGGTGCTCCTGCGGGCACCACACGCCGTCTACGTCAGCGATCATCACCAGCCGGTCGGGATACGCCGCGACCGCCTTCGCGACGTAATCGTTGTTGTCGTCGTTGGCGGACGCCTCTCCTGCCTCGCGCCCCATCCGGGCGCAGACCACCGCCGCCCGGTCCACGCCGTTCTCGTCCATCTCCCAGAGCAGGGCATCGACTGAGCCCTTCTCGTGCGGGTCGGGAACCCGAGGCTCGTAAGGCCAGTTGCGCCACGCGTGACAGTGGCTGTCGAAGATCAACGCGATTCTCCTATCAGACGGGCCCGGCTCAGACGGGCCCGGCCCAGTGCGTCTGGCCGAGCAGGCTCAGGTCGGCCGCGCTCACGCGTCCGCCCATCAGCCGCCGCTGATGCCAGTACGGGTAGATCAGCGGCAGGGCCGAGATCTGGTCGAGCCGATCCCGCTCGTCCGCGGTCAGGCGCAGTTCGGCGGCGGCAAGGTTGTCCTCGAGCTGAGCCTCGGACCGGACGCCCACGATTACCGAGGTCACGCCCGGCTTGCCGAGCAGGTAAGACAGCGCGACCTGAGCCGGCGTCACCCCACGCTGCTTGGCGATGCTCACGAGAACCTCGACGACGTCGTAGACGTGATCCCAGTCGCCGATCGGAGGCTCGTTCCATTCGGTGGTATGCCTGGCCCCCGCGGGCGCGTCCTTTCCGCGCCGGTACTTGCCGGTGAGCAGGCCACCCGCAAGGGGGCTCCAGATCAGGGTGCCGATCCCCTGATCGATCCCGGCCGGGATGAGTTCGTACTCGGCCTCGCGGCCGATCAGCGAGTAGTAGACCTGGTGGCTCACGAAACGGTGCAGGTTCCGCCGTTCGGTGACCGCGGCCGCCTTGAGCAGGTGCCATGCGGAATAGTTCGAGCAGCCCAGATAGCGGACCTTGCCCTGGCGCACCAGGTCGGTCAGCGCTTCCATGGTCTCGTCCAGCGGGGTCAGCCCATCCCAGGCGTGCATCTGGTACAGGTCGATGTGGTCGACGCCGAGGCGCTGCAGGCTGGCCTCGCATGCGGCGATGATGTGGTGACGAGACAGGCCAGCGTCGTTAGGCCCGTCCCCCATCGGCAGCCGGACCTTGGTGGCGAGGAGCAGTCGCTCGCGGCGCCCCTTGATCACGTCACCGACGATGGCCTCGGCCTCACCCGACTGGTACACGTCGGCGGTGTCCAGCAGGTTGACACCGGCGTCGAGCAGCCGGTCGACCATCCGGCGGGCGTCGGCGACCTCGACGCCGCCGATCCCCGCCGGATTGTCGCCGAAGGTCACCGAGCCGACCGCGATCGTGGAAACCGTGAGCCCGGAGTTCCCTAGTGGCCTGTACTCCATATGTGCTCCTTCGAGGATGCGGTGCCTGCGGCGCCTGGGGTGGCCATCCTCGTCCGCCGCCACCCCAGGCGCCTCATGTGCGTACTGCCGCGCAGTGCGCCGCTGACGGTCAAGACGATCCGGTGTAGGTAAAACTGCAGGCAGGAACGTTGAATCCGGGCACCCCTGCGAACTGGTCCAGCACGACCGGCCGCCATTTCGCGCAATTCGGGGTGATGGGGGTCCAGCCGAACTCGACGTTCTGCGTGCTGTCCAGTGGGATCTGCTTGGTCATGACCTTGGTGAGCAGGGCCGTGGTCTCCTGGGCGCCGGTCTTGGGCGGCAGCAGGCTGGAGATCATCAGAGCGGAGTTCTCGTTCCACAGGCTCTGCAGCTCAGGCGGCGTGCCGTCCTGGGTCATGATGAAGACCTTCTGCGGGGTTTTGCCCGTGGCGTTGGCCAGGCCGGCGGACTTCAGTGCGTCGAGCACGCCCAGCGTGCTTGCGCTCCCGCAACCATCGGTGACGTTGAACTTCTTCCCGCCAGTGATGAAGTCGCCCATCTTGTTCGCGGCATCGCTCTCGCCATTTGCCGCGCCGAAGTAGACAACCTGAGCATTCGGCATGACGCTCTGCATGCCGCTGAGGAAGCTGTGCATCCGCAGGACGCAGGTGGCATTCTGCGGATACACGCCCATGAAGGCGGCCAGCGGCGCCGAGCCGAGCGCGGGGTGAGCCTTGATGTACTGAGCGGCGATAACTCCCGCCGCCGTGAGAGAGGTCTGCTCATCGAGGTTTACCTGAGGGACGTGCACCGAACTTGGCAGGTCGCCCTCGAAGACCACCTGGGAGATACCCGCTTTTGCTATCTGGTTCACCGTGTTATTGGCGGTGCCCAGATCAATGGGCGCCCAGATAATGCCGTCGTACTGGCCGGTATCGATAGCGCTCGTGATGGCGTTGAGCTGCCGCGACGCGACCGCGTTCGCGTTGATCACCGTCACGCTCGCGCCTTCGGCTGACAGGAGCCTGTTAAGCCAGCTCGTGTACGCCGTGTTGAAATTGTCGAGCCAGTAGGGGACGACGAGGATTTTCTTCCCGGCCAGGGGTTTCGAGGAGGTGGTTGTCGTGCCCGCCGTGGAGCTGGCACTCGAGCTGGCGCCTGAGTTGGTACTTGAACTGGAGCCCGACGAACTGCAGGCCGCGGCGGAAAGGGTCAGCAGCAGCATCGCCGACAGTGCCGCGAAGAACGACAAGCGTCTTCTCTGTCTGCCATTTTTGGGGTGTGCGGTTATTAGCATTTCTATCCTTCGGTAGAGTGGATTTGATAGTTTTCGGGTGCACGAAAGTAAAGCACACGTATGTGCCCGATTAGATTCGCGGTATTTAGATATCTTCTACATTGGGCAGGCTAAAGCGGCGGCGAGTGAGCATTTCACGGGCCCCTGTGTCGAATCCGACGGCCAGCACGAGCAGGCCGCCAAGCGCGATGTACTGCCAGAAAGTTGAGACTCCGAACAAATCGAGTGAGTCATTCACGGTGGCGATGAGCATCGCGCCCGTGAACGCGCCGAAGACCGTGCCCCGCCCGCCGGTGAGGGCGGTTCCGCCGACCACGCACGCCACGATCACCTGGAACAGCAGGTCCTGGTCGACCACGGGGACAGGAGTACCGATCCGTGAACCGTAGAGGACACCGCCCCACCCCGAGGCGGCTCCGGACAAGACGAGGCATAGCGTGATCGTCCGTCGCACGGGAACGCCGTTGAGGAACGCCCCGCGCCTGTTGCTGCCGGTTGCCACCGCGTAGCGGCCCAGGCTGGTGTAGCGCTGGATGGCGATGAACAGCAAGAGGACGGCGATGACGATGGGCGCCTGGATCGGGACTGGCCCGTTGCCGATCAACCCGGATCCGATCGTGGCGAAGCTCGCCGGGACTCCGGATACCGGCAGGCCATTGGTCAGCAGGTTACCCACGCCCTGGGTGACGTAAAGCGTCGCGATCGTCGCAATCAGGCTCGTGATCCCGACGCACAGGATCAGGAAGCTGTTGACGAGCCCGACGAATGCTCCGACGAGGACCGCGATCACGAACGACAGCCACAATGCCGTTCCGTGCGCCGCCAGCAGGCCCGCGACCACCGATGACAGCACGACGACCCCACCGATGGAAACGTCGATGCAGCCCGCCACCATCACGATCGAGACGGGCGCCGCGATGATGGCGACGACGCCGATCTGCACGAAAAGACCCCACAGATTCCGGGCCGAGAAGAAGTGCCCGACCGCGATCTGTACGGATAGTCCTATCAGGACGATGACGGAGATGTTGATGATGATCCGCTGGACGTCACGATTCTTGAGCCACAGCGCGAAGCCCGTCCTGACTTGTCGCA
>Ga0070713_100003496_pt1 | contig 10370 bp, 9 predicted proteins | sample LARL82metaG_FD_65465 | JGI IMG/M metagenome (GOLD analysis project Ga0070713, IMG submission 65465) | Corn, switchgrass and miscanthus rhizosphere microbial communities from Kellogg Biological Station, Michigan, USA - LAR L8-2 metaG | ecosystem: Host-associated > Plants > Roots > Rhizosphere ... | reverse complement strand
CGGCAGCCTGACCGATGCCTGCCAGGCCCGTTCCTACGACCAGGGTGGCGGGCAGACCCGGTTCGGCGCGGCTGGTCAAGATCAGCGAGACGTCGTCGGCCCCGTACACGTACATGATGTGATGCGCCCGGTAGTGGACCGGTACGGCCATGATGCGCCAGCTTTGCCCGCCGCCCTGGCCGGGAACCGTGACCGGCCGCCCCGCGTGTGCCCGGACCCAGGCAGGGCTGGCCGGGACGGCCGGGCCGGGCCGCTGGCTTTGCGGTAGCAGCGGCCGGCCGCCGGAGGCGAACACCTCGACGTAGGTCCCTCCCGGGACACCGGGCGTGGCGCCCTGGCCGGGCCATGCCGCCTCGGCGTGGTGGGCAAGGACGGCGGCCTCGGCGGCGAGTTGCTGATCCACCTGCGCGGTGAGGTGCCCGCGCAACTCGGCCACGCCCGCCAGCGTGATGACACCGGCCGCGGCGCCGGCCAGGCACAGGACGGCGGCCATGAGCTTGCGCCGCAGGGACACCTAGGGCTCGAGCCCGCCAGGGCTGGCCGGGACATCGACCGCGTGCTCCTGGAGCGCCGCGAGTGGGACGATGTCGAGTGCCCGCTCATGGGTCGAGGCCAGCACCACGGGCGCGGCGACGCCGTCGTGGTGGGCCCAGAGCCAGTTCGCGGCCGTCACGCACCAGCGGTCTCCCGGTATCAGCCCGGGAAAGTGGTACGCGGGCGCCGGGCTGGACAGATCGTTGCCTATCCGGCGCTGATGCTCGAGGAACTCGGCGGTCATCACCGCGCAGATCGTGTGGCTGCCCAGGTCTTCCGGCCCGCTGGTACAGCACCCATCACGGTAGAACCCGGTGACGGGGTCATCGCCGCACGGCTCCAGTTGTCCGCCAAGTACGTTGCGATCGGCCACCCCAGCAGTATCGCCATCAGCGGAACGACCGGACAAGTACCCGGCCCAGCGGCAGCCTGACCGGGCGGGTGTTAACTAGCGGTATGCCAGAACCGGATGACTACGAGCCAAGTCCGCGGAACTGGGTCCGTGAGCAGGTCGAACTGTATGAGAGCTCGGGCGGTACGCAGGGCACCACGCTGCGCGACACCGGCCTTCCCGTGGTGATCATCACCAACCGGGGCGTGCGCAGCGGCAAGGTGCGCAAGACGCCGGTGATGCGGGTCGAGCACGACGGGCGTTACGCGGCCGTGGCGTCGCAGGGCGGCGCGCCCACCCACCCCAACTGGTACTACAACTTCCGGGCCAACCCGGCGGTCGAACTCCAGGACGGTGGCCGCAAGCAGCGCATGGTCGCCCGGGAGGTTACCGGCGACGAGCGGGCGCAGTGGTGGGAGCGCGCGGTCGCCGCCTACCCGCCCTATGCCGCATACCAGCAGCGGACCACGCGGCAGATCCCGGTCTTCGTGCTCGAGCCCGCCGACAGCAACTGAGACCCCCGGGCCCAACCGTTTGTCATGGTTGTGGCAGCCAGTACGAAAGATTGTCGTGGTTGCCACAACCACGACATTCGCCGACGGCGACTTCGCCAGCGGCGCCAGCGGCTGAGCACCACCGCGCCGTCGGCTACGGGCGTGGTCTGGGGGCGATGCCGGCGAGCACGGTGTCCGCGAGCCGGGCCGCGAGGCCGGGCGGGGTGGTGATCTGGCTGCCGGGCGGGTTGAGCAAGACTTTCGGCAGGACCTGGCCGTGGATCGCGCCGACGATCAGCGACACGGCGGCTCCGACATCGGCGCCGGAGTCGATACGGCCGAGTTGCTGCTCGCCCCGCAGGTAGGCCGTGAGCAGGTCGGGCAGCCCACGGCCGCCCGCACCGCCGTCCCCTTCGCCGTGCTCCGCGTCCTCGCCCTCCCCCTCGGCGTGGCCGTCCCCGGCTTCCGGGCCGTCCGCGGCTTCCGGGCCGTCCGCGCCGAACGCCGCATCGCCGCCAACCATGGCGTGGAAGCGGTTGAGCACCTTCGGCTGGGCAAGGAGCCCGGCGAACGCGGGCGTGACCCGCGTCAGCACCGCGATGCCGCCGTCGATGAAGCGCCGCAGGTTCTCGGCAACGGTGCCCTCTCCCGGCGGCGGCAGCAGTTGCGGCGCGCTCTGCATCACGGTGCCGACGTGGACCAGCAGCGCGTGCGCGAGCAGGTCCTCTTTGTCCTCGAAGTAGTTGTACAGAACCCCGTCGGCGACCTTGGCTTCCCGGGTGATGTCCCGCACCGCCAGGCCCGCGCTGCCGCGCTGATCGATAAGCCTGGCGGCGGTGGCGATCAGGTAGTCGCGCAGGTTCTGGCCGCTGCCGTCGCGCAGCACAGCGGGCCTCCTAGGTGACATCGCGCCTGAGTGTAGTGACAATCGCGGCGCTGGCGAAGACCGCCGCGTACCCGGCGAGCAGCAGCCCGCCGCCCCACTGCGGCAGGAACCGGGCCGAGCCGATCACGCTCGTCCGGTCCAGGGCCTCGCTGGCGTAGAAGGGCAGCCAGCGTGCCAGCCCAGAACCCAGCAGCTGCCCGACGATGCCCTCGACCACGGCGATCCACGCCAGCGCGGCTGCGATGGCCGCGGCGAGGTTGCGGATGAGCGCCCCTACGCCGACTCCGATGGCCGCGAACGCGACGTTGGCGGCCACGCCGCCGACGACGGTCTGCCAGGTGCCGGACGCAGAAAGATGGAAGCTGCCCCCCTTGGCCGCCCACCACGCGGCGGTGACCACGATCGCGACGGCGGACGCGATGAGCCCGGCGGCGGCGCCGACCAGGCCGTAGACGGCCAGCTTGGCGGCTACCACCCGGCCACGGTCGGGGAAGCTGAGGAAGGTGTCGGTCACCGTGCCGTGCCGGTACTCCCCCGCCACGGCCAGGATGCCGAAAATGAGCGTGAACAACGCGGCCAGACCGACGTGCGCGAGCGCCTTGCTCTGGATGGCGGGATCGTGCACGTTGGCGCCGGACTGCACAAGGCCGGTGATGCCGGCCACGACGAGGAGCGGCCCCGCGGCGAGCAGCAGCCATGGGCCACGGATTGTGCTGAGCTTGCGGAACTCACTGCGGATCATCGGCAGCACGGCTGGTCTCCTTGGCAGTAACGGGTCGGACGAGGATGGGGACCGCCGCCGCGAGCTGATCGCCCGGTGTGGCGATCAGCTCGCGGCGGCGGTCAGCTTGAGGAAGGCCGATTCCAGGTCGTTGTTCGTGCCGCCGATCTCGCCCAGCGGACCGGCGAAACGCAGTTGCCCGTCGCTGACGATGACGACGTGGTCGACCGTCTGGGCGACCTCGCTGAGCACGTGGCTGGCGACCACGACGGTCCGGCCCTCATCGGCCAGACCGCGCAGCAGGTCGCGAAGCCAGGCGATGCCGGCCGGGTCGAGGCCGTTGGCCGGTTCGTCGAGGAGGAGCACCTGCGGGTCGCCGAGCAGCGCCGAGGCCAGCCCGAGGCGCTGCCGCATGCCCAGGGAGAACTCACGGACCCGCCGCCGCGCGGACGAGGTGAGATCAACCTGGTCCAGTACCTCGTCCACCCGGCTGCCGGAGACCTCGGCGGCCTCGGCCAGGACTAGCAGATGATCGCGGGCCCGCCGTCCCGGATGGAAACTGGTCGCCTCGAGCAGCGCACCCACGGTGCGCCGGGGCCGGTCAAGACCGGCGTAGCGGGCGCCTCCGATCAGCGCCTCGCCCGCGTCCGGCCGGACCAGGCCGAGCATCATGCGCAGCGTGGTGGTCTTCCCCGATCCGTTGGGCCCCAGGAAGCCGGTCACCTTCCCGGCCGGTGCGGTGAACGACATGTCCCGGACCGCGGTAACCCGGCCGAAGCTCTTCGTCAGCCCCCGGACCTCCACCGCCGCGGGCCCGCCCACCCGGGCCGCGCCGCCCGCGCCCGCCATGCCGTTGCGCCCGGTCATGCCGTCGCCCACCTCCGTCATGCCACCCTCCGATCTAAATGAACGAGCTTTCATGAACAGTAGTTCATGAAAGCTCGTTCACGAAACCCCTTCGTCCGGTTTGCCCGCAACCCCGGGCCCGGCAACGACGAGGGATACGTGGCAGCCACCGGGCAGCGCGGCAATATTCACCGACCCGAACAAGCTGGTCGCGATCACCGACCCGGTGAGCGCCACGTCCGCGCCGTCCGGCGAGAGCTTCCAGACGGTCCAGTCCGCCAGGTTCGGCCAGGTCCTGCGCGGCGTGTCCGTCACCCCGGGAACGGGCGCCTCCGGCCACTGACCGGGCGGCCTGCTCCGGCACGGCTAGGCGGGGGTGACCGGCGACCGGTCACCCCCGCATCCGGCACTTGGGATGCCGCGGCTGTCAGGCAGGCGGCTGGATCGGGCTCCCGATGCGGACATGGTTGCCCGAGGGGTCGCGGAACGCGCAGTCCCGGACCCCGTAGGGCTGGTCGATCGGCTCCTGGAGCACCTCGGCGCCGCTCTTGCGCACGTGCTCGAACATCGCGTCGCAGTTGTCGGTGGTGAACAGCACCCCGTTGAGCGCGCCTTTGGCGAGCAGCATCTTCAGTGCCTCGGTGTCGTCCGGCCCATGCCCCATGTCCGGGGTGGCGAGGACGATCTCGACGCCGGGCTGATTGGGCGCGGCCACGGTCAGCCAGCGAAACGGGCCGAGCGGTGCGTCGGCGGTCACGTTGAGGCCGAGAACGTCGCGGTAGAAGGTCAGCGCCTTGTCTTGGTCGTCGACGGTGATGAAGCTGTGTGACATCTTGATTTCCATGCCACCGACGCTACGCAGGTCTGTTGGCCTGCGCTTCTTTGATCCTGCTCGGTCTGGTCCAGGCCTTGGCGATGCAGGCCGGGACCATCGCGGTGGCATCGTGGCAGCGGGCGCGGTAGGCGCTCGGCGTCTCCCCCACGACCTCGGTGAACCGGGCGCTGAACGACCCCAGCGAGGTACAGCCCACCTCCATGCATACCTCGGTGACAGAAAGGTCGCCCCGGCGCAGCAGCGCCATGGCCCGCTCGATGCGCCGGGTCATCAGGTAGGTGTAGGGCGTCTCGCCGAACGCGGCGCGGAACTGCCGGGAGAAGTGTGACGGGGACATCAGCGCCTGGCGGGCCATCGCCGGCACGTCCAGCGGCCGGGCGTACTCCCGGTCCATCAGGTCGCGGGCCCGGCGCAGATGAGCAAGATCATCCGGCGTCACCTGCCCAGTATCCCACGGCATAACGGCGCTGCGCCGCTGGTCGCCGCGCCGCAATCCGCCCGCCCTAAACGCTTTGCATGCGTTACGCACAGGGGGCTAGCCTCGTGTCCGCCAAGCCCCCGCGGCAGCGGGGCCGGAGTGAGAAAGGAGGGCGAGGCGATGAGTGTCATGACGATCGCGCACCCGCCCTCCCCCGGGCTCTGACGACATCACACCCGGGGCGGGCAGGGCGCCTCCACCGAAGGAGCGCGGCTTGACCACGCAAGACACCGACCTGACCATTCGCCCGATCACCGGGCCCGGTGAACTCGAGCTGTTCACCACCCTTCCCTACCGGCTCAACGAGGAACTGGCCGACGACCTGAAGCTGGGCCGTCGGCAGCCGGGATGGCTGTGGATGGCCCTGCGGCGCGGTCACCTGGTTGCCCGGACGGCCTGGTGGGCACGACCAGGGGCCCGCCTGCCATACCTGCTGGACATCCTCGACATCGATGACGCGCAGCGCCCGGCCGCCGTCGACACCGCGACCCGGCTGCTGACGACCGCCACAGCCGAGGTGATCCCGGCGGGCACCCGGCCGCCGGACTACATCCGTTTCCTGACGCCGGGCTGGCGCGAGGATCCGGCCGAACGCCAGGCCGCCGAGGACCGCATGGCGGTCGCCGGGCGCTTGGGCGCACGGTTCTTCGTCGAACGGCTGAACCTGGAGTGGCGGCCGGGCACGGAGATCCAGGCGCCAACCGGCCGTCTCACCTTCCGGCCGGTCCGCGGCCCCGGCGAACTACTCGCGCTGATGATCCAGGTCATCAACGGCACGCTGGACGCGCACGACCGCGCCGACCTGGAGCGGATGTCACCGGAAAAAGCCGCCGCTAAGCACTACAACGGCGAACTCGCCCGCTACACCAGCCCACACGACTGGTGGCGGATCGCCGAACTGCCCGGCGGCGAGCCGGTCGGTTTCGTGATCCCCGCCCACAACGGTTACTACCCGATCATCGCCTATCTCGGCGTCGTCCCGGCGCACCGGGGCAACGGCTACATCGGCGAGATCCTCGCCGAGGGCACGCGGGTTCTCGCGGCGAACGACGTTCCCACGATCCACGCCTCCACCGACCTCGGCAACGTGCCGATGGCGCGGGCCTTTCACCGTGCCGGGTGGCTCACCACCGGCCACCAGATCGACATGACCTGGGATCACACCGGCGGTTAGCAATGCGACGGGGCGGGACCGCGGCCGGAGGCCGCGGTCCCGCCCGCACTCGCGCTGCGAACCTCAGGAGGTCTTGCAGAAGCTGTTCTTGGGCACCCCCTGACACGGGTTCGGCATGGTGGGCAGCGGTGGCAGCGGCGCAATGGAGATCTTGGTCTGCTGCGGGTAGTGGAACTGCTTCGGGCACGGGCCGAGCGGCTCCCCGGCCGCGCAGTTCAGCTGGGTCAGCAGGACCGCGTTGATGCTCGTCCCCTGCTTGCCGCACGGCGGGCCGTCCACCTTGGGGCTCTGGATGTTCGCCGGCTCCGAGGTCACCACGCCGGCGGCGTCACGGTTGCCGAAGAAGCAGTTCCGCGGCGTCGCGGAGTTCTGCAGCAGCCCGACGGTGCCCAGGTCGCCGTTGCCGGGGTTGCCGAACGTGCCGTTATGCGCGAAGAAATTCCCGAACACGCGGTTGCCGCGCGCCGGGAACAGGCACACGGTCTTGCTGATCTGAATCCCGCCCTGGCAGTGCGAACCGGCCGGCGGCTTCTCCTGGTCCGGGTAGTCGTGGGTGACCACGCCCCACCCGCCCTGGTCCACGATCACGTTGTTGCTGACGGTGTCGAACGCGCCGCCGGAAACCTCCACGCCCGCCCCGACGGCCGGGGTGAGCCCCGAAGTGGGGACGTTGGCGTTGTTGTTGCCCGCAATCAGGTTGCGCGTGATCACCAGGCAGGACTTGGTCTTGCTGCCCGGGCACAGGCCGTTCTGCGGCGGCGGGGCGTCGTCGTTGTTCAGCGAGTTCGGCGCGAGCCCGGTGCGGTTGCCGACGAACGTCGAGTGGGTGATGAGCAGCCGCCCGCCGGCGTTGGTGCCCGAGTAGCCGAGCGCCGAGTTGGTGCCATAGTCACGGGTCAGCACGGTGTTGCACTGCTGCTGGCACGCGCCGACGTAGTAAGCGGCGTCGGCCATGTTGCTCGAGTAGGAGTTCTCGATCAGGCCGGGACCCTTGGCGTTGCTCACGAAGATCCCGTACTGGGCGAGGTTGGGGCTGTGGATGTCCTTCGGCCCGTACATCGAGGTGGCGGTGAGGTAGGAACCCTGGTAGGCGCCCATGCCGATCACGCCGGAACCGTCGCCGCCGTTCCACCAGATCTCGTTGCCGTGACCGCCGGTGCCGGCCAGGTAGTCACACACGGTCAGGTTCTGGACCGTGACCCCGCTGGCCTTGAAGGCCACGATGCCGTCCCGGCCCATGCCGCCGTTGGTGTCCTGGAGCTTGGGGCTGGACGGGCAGGGGCGGCTGGCCGTCCCGTTGCTGCCGTCGATGATCACCCTGTTCCGGTCCAGGCCGCGGATGTGGATGTTCGGCTTGTCGACCCAGACACCGGCCGTGGGCCACTGCTTGCTCTTCTCGTGATAGACGCCGGGCCAGATCAGCACCCAGTCGCCCGGGCGCGCGGCGTTCACCGCGGCCTGGACGGTCCGGTAGATCTTCGTCCCCGGCGAGGCAGGGCATTTCACCGTGCTGCCGTTGCAGACGAGCAGCGCCCGCGCTCGGCTCGCCGATACCTGCCGCGCACCGTGCCCGGACGCCGCGGCCGCGAGGGCCTGGCCCCCAGCCAGCGCCGGTGCTCCGGCGATCATGAGCGCGAAAACCGCGCCCAGCAGCCACAACCGTCTCATGAGGTACTCCCGTCTCCCGCGGCCCCTGATTTGCCGTGCATGTGGCATTCGGGACATTAGCGCGGTGACAAGCGGTTTTGCGAGCCCTCGTCGTCCCCGGTGTGGCGGCCGGGCCCGGTTCGTGCGCCACCGCGCGACCGCCGCGGCCGCGGCAGCGCGGCCGCTCCAGGCATTGGCGCGACCCTGGCAACGACAAAAGCAGCGCGGCCGGGAACCCACACAAACGATTGTGGTGTTAACAGCAGCCGGTGGCCGATTCCGGCTGTGCGGTCATGCCGAACAAAATGGGTTCGGCCGCCGTGATCCGGGTCGGCCGGCCGCCCGGTCGGACCGTTATCTGGCGCGCGGGCATGCCTTTTTTGCGGCCTAACATTCGCCGCGTTACCCCCGCGCACCGGCCCGGGCCGGTCAGCCAACCGGCAGCAGCCGTGACGGCCCGGCCCCCGGCTCACGGCCGGGCGCCTCGGCGGGCCCGGCGCCGCCCGGTGACCCCGAAGAAGATGAAGACGAGCGTCGCGGCGTCCGACCGCGCCACGAGGCTGCTGCCGGCGGTGAAGGCCGTCGAGATCTGGTAGCCGTAGAGCCCGGGATCACCAGGAGCAGGAACGGCCACCAGTTGCTCAGCTTCTCCCGGTGCCCGGCCCGCCACAGCCTGATCGTGAGACCAGCCGTGCTGGTCAGGCCCAACAGCCCCGAGCACCAGGCTGGCCCGCACCCGCCAGGCCAGGCCGCCGCGAGCGCGGCGAAACTTGGGCCCGCGCCGCCTCAGGGGGCGCACAGCGCTCACCGCCGGGCGGGACGCCGGGGTAAGCTCTCGTGCTCGCTGAGTGCCGATTCGGACAAAATGCCAGCCTTGTCATTCTTCTTATTAAACGACAAAACTGACAAAGCACCGCATTCGCCGATTAAATCAGCAGTCCACCCCTTCTGGACCGCGCGGTGCTGCTACTCTCACTTACCCCTGGGGGTTCACGAATCTCCTTAGTAACTTAGCAGTCACAAATCCGTTCCAAACCCATCCGAGGCCATAGCCATGAGTTGGCGTCTGCGGTCTGTGCGCAGGAGGATCCTGCTCCTCGCCCTCGTCCCCGTGCTGTCCCTGATCGGGATCTACACCTTCTATACGAGCATCGCCGCCAGGGATGCCATCAACCTGGCCCGGGCTGGGACTCTGAAGGTCCAAACCACCGTGCCCGCCGGCAACATCCTGGTGGCGCTCAACACCGAGCGCCCGGCCGCGATGGTCTACCTGGCGGCCCCGACGCCGACCACCATGGCCGGCCTGAACGGGGCGGTGAAGAAGACGAACCGCGCCGTGGCCGCCGCCCGCGCCGCCCTCATGTCCGACCAGACGACCAACAACGCGTCACCGGGCGAGGAGCATTCGATCAACGTGCTGCTGGCCGCCGTCAAGACCCTGCCCACCCTGCACGCACAGATCGCCTCCCGGGCCATCAGCAGGCCGGCCGCCCTGGCTGCCTACGACAAGATCGTGGCCGACGACTACCAGGTGATCATCTGGTCGATCCGCCAGGAAACCAACGCCACCATCGTTGACCAGGCGCTCGCGATCATCGAGATGGCCAGATCAGAAGAAGCGCTCAGCGAAGGGGCCTCCGTCATGGCCGGCGACTTCGCCGCCCAGAGCTTCCCCCCTGCCGACCGGCATCAGATGGCCGAACTCGCGGGCACGCGCCGGACCCTGTACAGCGCTGGCCTGGCCGACCTCGACCCCCAGTACCGCATCTTCTGGACGCGGAACGTCCCCCCGCAGGCCCTTGGCGCGCTGATGGCGCTGGAAAACAAGCTGATCAACGACACCGCCGCCCGGCGGCTGCCCCCGCCGATCTCCCCGCTGGCCTGGGAGCAGGCGGTCGGCGCCGTTGCGAGCGGGCAGACAAAGGCCAGCAACGAGGCGGCCGTCGCGGTCGACAACGACGCCCGCGACGCCGCCTGGGGCACCGCCCGTGGGCTGCTCATCACCGGCACCCTCGGCCTCATAGCGGTGATCATCTCGATCATCGTGGCGATCTTCACCGGCCGCAGTCTGGTCCGCGAGCTGCGCGAACTGCGCGAGGCTGCCGAGGACCTGGCCAGCAACCGGCTGCCCGAGGTGGTGGACCGGCTGGCCCTGGGCCAGGCGGTCGACGTCTCCGCGGAAACCCCCAAGCTGCCTGCCTCCACCGAAGAGGTGCGCCAGGTCAGAGACGCGTTCGAGACGGTACAGCGAACCGCTATCGAGGCCGCGGTGGGGCAGGCGAGACTGCGGCAGGGCATGAGCGACGTCTTCCGCAACCTGGCCCGCCGCAGCCAGTCCCTGCTGCACCGCCAGCTCACCCTGCT
>Ga0070713_100003493_pt1 | contig 10371 bp, 10 predicted proteins | sample LARL82metaG_FD_65465 | JGI IMG/M metagenome (GOLD analysis project Ga0070713, IMG submission 65465) | Corn, switchgrass and miscanthus rhizosphere microbial communities from Kellogg Biological Station, Michigan, USA - LAR L8-2 metaG | ecosystem: Host-associated > Plants > Roots > Rhizosphere ... | reverse complement strand
GGTTGCTCACTTTTACTGATTTGAAACGTTTCCAGGAACGGAAAGCGGGCGCCTTATCAGGAGGAATGAAGCAAAAGCTGGGTTTAGCCTGCGCGCTCGTGAGTAAACCTGATCTGTTGTTACTCGATGAACCGAGTGTCGGTGTCGACCCGATATCCAGGCGAGATCTATGGAAGATGGTACAAGACCTGGTTGGAGAGGGTATCGGGGTTATCTGGAGTACCGCTTACCTGGATGAGGTTGAGCTCTGTGATGCGGTGATCCTTCTGCATGAAGGCAAGAAAATCTTTGATGGACCACCGAAAGAACTAACCGACCGGGTACGCTCACGAACTTTCCAATTACTAGTCGCTAGTAATCGACGGAAGATCTTGGCCGACGCATTGCGGTCACCGGCAGTGGTGGATGGTGTCGTCCAGGGAGATCATATCCGCCTGGTGCTGAAGGAGGGTAGCTCTCAAGAAGGGATCGAACAATTCGCGGATGATCGGCGTCTACGTGCGGTAGCGCCGCGCTTCGAGGATGCGTTTGTCGATACCCTTGGTGGCTTGCCTAAGGAAGAATCGCTCGTGGCCAGTACGATGCCGCATCTTGAGCACGATGGCGGCAGTGTTATCGATGCGCACGATTTAACTAAACGCTTTGGCAACTTTGTAGCGACGGATCACGTGACCTTTTCTGTCAACCGAAGCGAGATCTTTGGTCTGCTTGGACCTAACGGCGCCGGGAAGTCGACCACCTTCAAAATGTTATGTGGTTTGTTAAAGCCTTCTTCCGGAACGGCTCGAATAGCGGGAATTGACTTTCGGAAATCAGGAAGCGCAGCTCGGAATCGGATCGGCTATATGGCACAGAAATTCTCGCTCTACGGCGATTTAACGGTGCAACAGAACCTCGACTTCTTCTCCGGTGTCTACGGATTGCAAGGTAAACGGAGAAGCTCGTCCATCGATCGAATGATTCATGCGTTCGGTTTGGAGAATCATTTAGGCAACGCCTCGGGACAATTACCGCTAGGTTTCAAACAACGTCTGGCCATGGCCTGCGCTTTGATGCACGAACCGGATGTATTGTTCCTGGACGAACCGACTTCCGGCGTTGACCCCATTACCCGGCGCCAGTTCTGGTTGCATATCAACGGTCTGGTCGAGAAAGGCGTAACCGTCATGGTGACAACCCACTTCATGGATGAGGCGGAGTACTGCGACCGCATCGGGTTAGTCTATCGCGGGAAACTTATTGCGCTCGATACGCCTGACGCCCTGAAGCGCAGTGTTCAGTCCGCTGACCTATCGGATCCCACCATGGAAGAGACTTTCATCCGAATCATTCAACGTTTCGATACGGCGAATGGACGCGAATAAAGAATCCGAACCATAAATGAGCGACGAGGAAAGCAGACTAGAATGATCCGCAGATTACACAGATTACTTTTTCGGATCGATTGCTACCAGCTAGCTAGGAACTTTCGGGGTGGCGGAACGATTTCTCCTGCTCACCGACGCGATCCCATCACAGGACGTAATCCGTGTAATCTGCGGATCAGATTTGCCTTCATTCGTGTCCATTCGCGGTTGGTCTTTTATCTGCGTCCATCTGCGGTTGATTTTCGGGTGTTGGTTTGCGGGTAGGCACTTGGAGGTGTGGCAATGAACGCAAAGAATCGGCGGTTCAGTTGGAGACGGTTGGGGGCATTGGTACGTAAGGAACTGATTCAGATCGTCAATGACCCGAGCAGTATCCTGATCGCCTTTATTCTGCCGATCATGCTGTTGTTTCTTTTTGGGTATGCGGTTTCGTTAGATTCGACCCGAGTCCGAGTGGGCGTGGCGCTAGAAGGACGAACGCCCGAGTCGGAAAATCTCCTGGTTAGTTTGCGAAACTCGAGATATCTGGATGTCACCGCGAGTTTCGACCGGCGTTTCCTCGAACGGGAAATGGTGGCGGGACGGATAAGGGCGCTCTTAGTGGTTCCCATCGATTTTTCGCGCCGGCTTCAATCGACAGATAATTCGGCACCGTTGCAGATAATAGGGGATGGCAGCGAGCCGAACACAGCGGCTTTTGCCGAGTCGTACCTGGAAGCGGTGGTTACGATTTGGCTGCAACAACGCGGCATGGAAACGGGGACGCCAGTTAACAGCATGATCGATGTGGAGACAAGGAATTGGTTCAATCCATCTCTCGAAAGCAAGAACTACCTGGTGCCAGGCTCGATCGCGATAATTATGACCATGATCGGCACTTTGTTAACCGCACTGGTGGTAGCCCGGGAATGGGAAAGGGGAACGATGGAAGCGATGATGGCGACACCGGTGGCGATTCAAGAATTAGTTCTGGGAAAATTGATTCCATATTTCTTACTGGGCCTAGGTTCAATGCTCTTCTGCACGATCGTTGCCGTCTTCGAGTTCCATACACCGTTACGTGGATCGATCCTATCGTTGTTCTTGGTGACATCCTTATTCCTGGCCTGTGGGTTAGGCATCGGTCTTTGGGTATCGACACTTTCCAAGAGCCAGTTTGTAGCGGGTCAGTTTGCGATCATTTTGGGTTTCTTGCCGGGCTTCCAGTTGTCCGGATTTTTGTTCGAAATCTCCAGCATGCCGAAGATTCTGCAATTCCTGACCTGGCTTTTTCCGGCCCGCTACTTTGTCCAGGCGCTGCAAACGATCTTTCTGGCCGGCGACGTCTGGCGAATTGTCGTGTTTAACTCCGTGGTTCTAGCCGGCTTTGCGAGCCTCTTTTTTATATTAACTGCTCGAGTTACCCATAAACGTTTAGCTTAAAAACCCCAGAACTTAACCGCGGATGAACACGGATATACGCGGATAAAAGTAACCGCGAATGGACACGAATAATGAAAAGATTCACCACAGAGACACAGAGACCACGGAGCGAGACTTTCAGGGAGGATCATAAGAAGTCTCTGGGCTCTCTGTGCCTCTGTGGTCAATTTGTCTTTATTCGTGTCCATTCGCGGTTCCTGTCTTTTATCCGCGTATATCTGCGTTCATCCGCGGTTGAACTCTCTCTGTGGTGCTTGGAAGGAGGTCTATATGTGGCTCAGAATTCTTACCCTGATTCAGAAGGAAGTATTAGCGGTTTTGCGCGATCCGCGGAATCGGATGGCGCTAGTTATTCCGCCGATTTTGCAGCTTTTCCTGTTTTCATTTACCGGCACGCTTGAGGTTAAGCACGTGGCACTCGGCATTTGGAACCAGGACTATGGACAGGTCGCCAATGAACTGATTGAGCGGCTTTGCGCTTCGCCGAATTTTGGACACGTGGAATTCGCGCACTCGCGCCGGGAGTTGCAGCAGATGATCGATGATCAGCGGGTAATGCTGGCGATTAGCTTTCTCCCGGATTTCTCCCGGAAGTTTTCTGAGGATCACGCGGCGCCTTTACAGTTGGTCGCCGACGGCCGCAAATCAAACTCGGCGCAAATCGCCCAGGGTTATGTCAGCCAGATTGTGAACCAATTTGTCAGCGAACAAGCGACTACTGACAACAGCGCGCCCAACGTGCAGGTAGTGGAACGAACGTGGTTCAACCCGAATCTGGATTATATTTGGTTCACCCTGCCATCGCTGGCGGTGATGATCACATTGCAAATCTGCTTGAACGTTACCGCGATGTCGGTCGCGCGGGAGCGGGAGATGGGAACGTTCGAACAATTGCTGGTGTCGCCCATTCGACCCTTGGAGATCATGGTTGGCAAAAGTATCCCGGCGCTGATCCTGGCGTTGATTGAAGTGACGATCTTCATTTTGATCACCGTTTTCGTTTTCCGCATCCCGTTTCACGGCTCGGTGCTGTTCTTGTACCTCAGTCTCACCGTGTTCATCGTTGCGATGATTGGCATCGGATTGAGTATCTCGTCCATCGCCGTAACCCAGCAGCAAGCCATGTTAGGCATAATGACAACGCTGTTGCCGGCAACGCTTCTCTCGGGGTACGCCGCGCCCATCGACAATATGCCGGATTGGTTACAGCCGCTTACCTACGCAAATCCGTTGCGTTATATCATGGTAGTAATGAAAGGCGTCTTTCTGAAAGATATGCCGCCCATGGAGATCCTGAATAATACCTGGCAAATGGCCATTATCGCGGTGTTTACGTTGACGTTGGCCACGTGGCTCTTCCGGCGACGCCTGGCGTGATAGAGGAAGAATAGTCTCACTCGAGGGCCTCAAGTCGCAAAGAGAAGAGAACTGTAGCGCGGCACACGGATGGGACCTATAGGACCAATAGGACTTATGGGACGGGGCGTGTTCCGCCTATGCAGCCTCAGAACGTCCGTGAATGGACGCCATAAGTCCTATGAGTCCCATAGGTCCCATCCGTGTGCCGCGCTGCGACGTTTTCTGTCTCTTCCCTAGTCCCGCAGCGCCCGGAGATCAGGATCAGTCAACGCGACTTTTCTGAAGCTCTCGTCCATCGCGATCGCTCTTTCCAAATATGACCGGGCTTTGTCTAGGTTGCTAAGTTGGGTGTAATAGCACGCCAGGTTGAAATAGATGGTTGCGTTACCCGGGAATTTCTGGAGTGCAGCCGACAAAATTACCTCGGCAGCGGCTAGGCTTTGGGCACGCCGGATGGCAAAACCCAACGCGATGTACCAATCTGCTTCGTCCGGATCTTTTTGGATCAATCGTTCGGCGACCGCCGCCGCCTCCGACCATTTTCCCCACGATTGATAGACCTGTAACCAAGTAGCCAACACCGGGATATCGTCCCTGGTGGCGGCGGGAAGGTCTTCGAGCTCTTCGACGGCCTCCTGATAAAGGCCGAGCTCGGCAAACCCGCTGGCAGCCGTCACTTTCCGCCGGATCTGGAAAGCTTGCATTGCCGGCAAATGGTCAGCCATTTGCCGGCAATGCAAGCTGCGGCAGTAGAATAGTCCTTATGAGCAGGACTATTCTACTGCTTTTTGTGACTTACGGGATATTTTTTGACCCCGGTAGGGACGAGTTCCTGCTCGTCCGGATTCGGATGAGCAGGAGCTCATCCCTACTGTTTCGTCACACAGACGCAGGCTCCGGCGACAGCCGGAGCCTGCGTCTGCCATAGCCTGCATGGCTTCCAAAGGGCATATACCTTTGAAAGCCATGCAGGCTGGCTAGATCCACGTCCCGCTCGGGATAACCGCGTTCTTGGGTACTACTATGACACCGTCACGAATGTGATAGTTCGGGCCATCCTCGGTGGGCCCTTTCCCGTCGGGAGTGATGACCACTCCATCCCCGATCCGGGCGTTCTTATCGATGATCGCGCGGTCGATCACGGTGTTCCTGCCGATGCCCAGCGGGGGCGCGTCTGGGGTCGGCTTCGGATGATCGCCTTCGTAGAAGTCCGCTCCCATGATCACAGAGTTCCGAATGGTGGCGCCGTTTTCAATTACACTGCGAAGGCCGATGACTGCCCGCTCGATATGAGCATCCGAGATAATGCAGCCGTCAGCGATGAAAGCGTGCTTCAAGGTAGCCGCGTTGATCTTGCTGGCCGGCAAGAAGCGGGGATGCGTATAAATCGGAGCTGATCGATCGAAAAAATTATAAGGGGGGATGGTATCCGTGAGAGCCAGGTTGGCCTCGAAAAACGCGCCGATCGTCCCGATGTCTTCCCAATAACCTTGGAAGATGTAAGCCATCACTTTCCGGACCTTCAAAGCCTGCGGCAAAATGTGTTTACCAAAATCGTCCATGTCGTTATTGAGCGCCTGGATGAGGTTTTCCCGGTTGAACACATAGATACCCATGGAGCCCTGATAAAGCTCCGCATCCTCGGGTAACCCCAGCTCTTTTAACAGCGGCGCCGGGATCATCAATTCATCGAGCAGCGCCGGCTCTTTTGGCTTTTCTTCAAACCGGAAAATGCGGCGATTGGGATCGCTGTGCATGATACCGAAGGAGGACGCCGCTTTCCGATCAACCGGGGTAGTCCCTAACGTAATATCGGCGCCGGTATCGATATGCTGTTTCAACAGGTCGATAAAATCCATCCGATAGAGTTGGTCACCGCTCAAAATCAGGAAGTACTCGAATTCGCCTTCCAGGAAATAGCGGAGATTCTGGCGGACGGCGTCGGCCGTTCCCTGATACCAACGCGAACCTTCCGGCGTTTGTTGGGCGGCGAGGATCTCTACGAAGTTGTTCGAGAAGTTATCGAACTTGTAGCTCGCATGGATGTGCCGATGTAACGAGGTGTTGTTGAATTGGGTCAATACATAGATGTGGCTAAGGCCGCAGTTTAGGCAGTTGCTGATGGGAATATCCACTAGGCGGTATTTACCGCCGAGAGGGACAGCCGGTTTCGCCCGATCCTTGGTCAATGGAAAGAGGCGGGTTCCAGCGCCACCGCCCATGACGATCGCTAACGTTTTGTTCTTGAGGGAGGATAGATCCATGGCTTCCTATACCCTCGCCTGAAGCTCAGGTATGACAAGAACGGAGTGATGGAGTTATGAAGTAATGGAGCGATGGAGCGGCGCCGCAGGTAAGTAGCCCCGGATCGCAATACTCCAATACTCCATCCCTTCATCACTCCGCGAGCCTAGGGCGAGCCCTGGGGCTTGCGCGTTCCCGGAATCTTTGCCAGGATGCAGTTTCTTTTATTCTTATGTGCGGAATCATCGGTTACATCGGACAAGCCGAAGCTACTCCAATTTTGATGGATGGACTTAGACGGCTGGAGTACCGGGGATACGACTCGGCTGGGATCGCCCTGGTAGCGAACGGAGCGATGCAGATCCGCAAATGCGCCGGACGGATTGGCAGTCTGGCCGAATTGATCCAAAGGGAACCGCCGCGCGGTTCCGTAGGCCTTGGCCACACCCGTTGGGCTACCCACGGTGGGGTGACCGATGAGAATGCGCACCCGCACGTCGATCAGTCCGGTAAGCTCGCGTTGATTCACAACGGAGTGATCGAAAATTTTCAGTTGCTTCGAGACCAGCTCCTGGCCCAGAAACATCAGTTTCACACCGAAACGGACACCGAAGTTCTCGCACATCTGGTGGGGCACATTTTCGATGGACTGCCCGGTCCGCGGTCGAAAGAGACCTTGCTGGAAGCGCTGCGCCAAGCTCTCAAGCAGGTCAACGGTACTTACGGCTTAGCGTTAATCCATCTGGATTTACCCGATGTGATCTTAGCTGCTCGGCGAGGCAGTCCGCTGATTCTAGGCATTGGCAAGGGACAAAACTTTATCGTTAGCGATGTAAGCGCCATCGTCGGCCACACTCGTGATGTCGTTTATTTGGACGATTACGACCTGGTGACGGTTGAACGCGATCATTTTGATATCGCCTCTTTGGCCGGTACGGGCGCGAAATTCCAAGTCAGCAAAGTGGAGTTTACGAGCGAAGAAGCCGATCTGGGAGAGTACCCGCACTACATGCTCAAGGAAATCTTTGAGCAGCCCAACGCGATTCGGGATGCGATGCGGGGGCGTCTGTCGTCCGAGGATTCCACGGCAAAGCTCGGCGGCCTGAACATGTCCTCGAGAGAGCTGCGCGAGGTCGAACGGATTGTGTTGACTGCCTGTGGTTCGGCCTTCCACACGGCGCTGGTGGGTGAGTACTTGTTAGAAAACCTGGCACATCTGCCCACTGAATGTGAGTTCGCCAGTGAGTTCCGGTACCGGAACATGCCCATGAACAAAGACACTTTAGTCTTTGCCATCAGTCAGAGTGGAGAAACCATCGATACCTTGGCTGCGCTCCGGGAGAGCAAACGAAAAGGTCACCGTACGCTCGGGATCTGTAACAATGTGGGAAGCACCATTGCCAGAGAAAGCGATGGGGGTGTCTACATGCATGCCGGTCCGGAGATCGGAGTCGCTGCGACGAAGTCTTTTACCTCCCAGATTACTTGTTTAGCACTGTTGGCACTTTTGTTAGGCCGGATCCGGCATTTGTCTAGCGCCCAAGGGATAGAAGCCATCCAGGCATTAGAGAGTTTACCGGACAAAGTCCGGCAGGTTCTGGCTGAGGTCGACACTATTCGCGAGTTAGCCATCAAGTATGCTGACTCGGCTGGATTCCTTTTCTTTGGCCGGCAATACAATTACCCGATCGCGCTCGAGGGGGCTTTGAAACTTAAGGAAATCAGTTACCGCTTTGCCGAAGGCCATCCGAGCGCCGAGTTAAAGCATGGGGTGATTGCTTTGGTTCGCCCGGAAGTGCCTTCTATTATCATCGCTCCGGACGACGCCGTTCTTGGAAAGAACATCAACACGCTGGAGCAGATCAAAGCGCGTAAAGGGAAAGTGATTGCCGTTGCTACGGAGGGCCAAAAGGCTCTGGCCCGCCTGGCGGATGACGTCATTTACATCCCGAAATGCCCAGACTTTGTTTCGCCGATTCTGACGGTCGTCCCGCTCCAGCTCTTTGCCTATTATCTCGCGGTGCATCTCGGTTGCGATGTCGATAAGCCCCGCAATCTTGCAAAAAGTGTGACCGTGGAGTGAGGCGAAACCGAACTCCGGTAGGGCGAAAATCTTGGCGCGCCAAGGGCGCTGTCACCCGTAAGCGGCGAGTCCGCGGCGGATTTGAACCGTTACGCGTGACAAATGCCCTCTCTAGTCTGTCGAATTACACCGTCCCATCGGTAGGGATGAGCTCCCGCTCATCCGAACGTTTCCCGCGCATCGACCACGTTTTCACCGTAGCCTTGATACAAGACCTGGATGAGCGGGAGCTCATCCCTACCGATGGGGACAAATCCCCAAACACCCGATCGCCTCTTGATTTCCCGAGCAACCGGGAGCAGCCTTTCTGGAAGCCCATTAATATAGGAATAGAGCGGATCGGCGCCATGGTGCAGCTTATCTAAGCCAGGGTATCCTGAAAGCGAGCCGGCCCGCTAAAACGAGATGTATATCGGTGAGAGGATAGAACCGTCAAACCTTTGAGATTGGAACACTTTATTTCTAATGGCCGCGCAACCCCCTGACGAACCGATTTCCGATCCCGGCCACGCGCTTGAAAACCTGCTCAAGCGATTGTCCCCGACGAACCGCCGCACCTTTCTGCGAAGGCTTGCTTCTGCTGGAGTTACGGTTGCTTTACCGGCCACGGTTCTGGGCGACAAAACCGCAGAACCTCCGAAACCCGCTCCCACAGCTTCTCCAGCACCGGCCAATGTCCCCGCGACGTTGCAGGTAAACGGCAAATCCTATCCCATTGAAGTCGAAGCTCGAACCACATTGCTTGATTTCCTGCGCGAGTCTCTTGGTCTGACCGGTTCCAAGAAAGGGTGTGACCATGGCCAGTGCGGGGCATGCACCGTTTTAGTTAACGGACGCAGGATCAATTCGTGCCTCACGCTGGCGGTGATGCATGAGGGAGATCAGATTACCACTGTCGAAGGACTCGCTCCGGGCGGCCAGTTGAGCGCCTTGCAGGATGCGTTTATCCGCCATGATGCCTTCCAATGCGGTTTTTGTACCGCCGGTCAACTCTGTTCCGCATCAGCCTGCTTAAAGGAAGGACACGCTACCAACGAAACTGAGGTTCGGGAATGGATGAGCGGCAATCTTTGCCGGTGCGGCGCTTATCCGAATATCGTCGCGGCCATTCTAGAGCTCCGTCAACAAAATCCGATAGGTCAGCAAACTCCGGTGGGCGGCCAAAGCTAAGTATGAACAACTTTGCCTACGTCCGCCCAAATGATATCGATTCCGCGCTAAATCTGATCCGGACTCGACCAAAAGCCCGGTTTCTAGCCGGCGGCACTAACCTTCTTGATCTATGGAAGATGGGGGTTGAACAGCCGCAAACGGTAATTGATATCAGTCGATTAGGGCTCACCGATATTGCTCCCCGCCCGGACGGCACTGGGTTAAGAATCGGAGCGCTCGCTAGAAACTCGGATTTAGCAGAGCATCCACTAGTGTTGAGCCAGTTTCCGGTTCTTAGCCGGGCGCTCTTGGCCGGCGCTAGCCCGCAGCTACGCAACGCGGCGACCGTGGGTGGCAATTTGATGCAGCGAACCCGATGTCCTTACTTCTACGATCCGGCTTTTCCTTCCTGCAATAAGCGAAAGCCGGGTTCTGGCTGCGGTGCACTCAATGGTTACAATCGTATCCACGCGATTCTCGGACAGAGCAACCAATGTATTGCCACTAACCCGAGCGATATGTCTGTCGCGTTAGCTGTCCTGGACGCCCAGGTCCGCGTGATCGGCCCGGACGGTGAACGGGTAATACCGATCGCCGAATTTCATCGTCTACCTGGCGATCATCCGGAACTGGACACAACCCTGCAGCCAAATGAGCTAATTACCGCAGTGGATTTGCCACCGATGGCCGACACCAAGCACGCGGTCTACCTTAAGGTGCGAGACAGATCACTTTATGCTTTCG
>Ga0070713_100003492_pt1 | contig 10371 bp, 10 predicted proteins | sample LARL82metaG_FD_65465 | JGI IMG/M metagenome (GOLD analysis project Ga0070713, IMG submission 65465) | Corn, switchgrass and miscanthus rhizosphere microbial communities from Kellogg Biological Station, Michigan, USA - LAR L8-2 metaG | ecosystem: Host-associated > Plants > Roots > Rhizosphere ... | reverse complement strand
TAGAGAAGGCGCCTGCCGGAGTCGAACCGGCGTGCGCGGCTTTGCAGGCCGCTGCCTAACCACTCGGCCAAGGCGCCCGGGCGGCCCATGGTATCCGGACACCCCTACGGGCAGACAACGTCCCTCGCGGTGACCGTGAAGTTGTCGAGTGCGACGCTGATGTCCACGTGCTGCCAGTCCCTCGCGACGGCGAAGAGCTGCAGTCCGAGCTGTGTCTCACCCGGGTTCCTCGCTGCGTGGAGCTTCACCCACGCTCCGTTGGCGCGGTAATACGTGGTCTCCATGCCGTTGACGCGGGCGATCCGCAGCGTGCCGCTCGTGTCCGTGGTGTTGACGCTGTCGTAGCCTCCGTTGACGTTGCCGGCGTAGTTCTCGCTCACGCCGGAGCTCCGGGTCATGCCGGAGAAGTCGGAGCCCCTGAAGATCCACGCGGCCAGGCCGAGGATCGCGCCGCTAGCCCGGGGCCACGTCAGAAGCTGGTAGTCGACCCGCGCGTCGAAGTCGCCCTCGAAGCGGCACATGCTTCCCCACACCGGGCCGACCTGGTTGTACTGCCCGCCCGTCTGGGCCGACGCAGGAATGGCGAAGACGAGCTCCCCATTCTGCAACGTCCACGTGTCGCCTGCGCCGTCGCCACCGATGTTCCAGAGACTGTAGTTCGGCGACGACTCCGAGAAGTCGTCGGACATCGTCTGCACCGGTGAGGTGTCCTTGGTCGTCGTCGTCGCCGCCGCTGCCGGCGGCCGGGCGGCGTGGTGCACCGGTTTCGTTGCCCGCTTCGCGGTCGTTGCCGGCACAGACGCGGGGGCGGGCCGCGGCGAGCTCACAGTCTGCGTGACCGTCCGTTGGCGGACGGCGATCGTCGTCGTCTGATGCTTCCGCACGGTCGGCTTGATCACCGCCACGTGCTGGGTGGGCTTGTGTGGCGGTGGCGTCCGTCTCGCCACCGGCTGCGGCGTGCGCGCCGCCACCGGATCGTGTCCGCTCGCATGCGGCCGCGTGGAGAGCACGAGCACGACAGCAGCCGCGGCAAGTCCGAGCGACACACACGTGCCTGCAACGATCGCCCACATCCTCCGTGGCGGCGGCGGAGACGCTGCCGTCGATGAACGATCGGCGACAGCCGACGCGGCGAGCGACTCGTCCTGGGTGAGGATGGCACGCTCGAGCTCTCGGAGGGCGGGGCTCGGCTCGAGCCCCAGGTCCTCGTCGAGCATCCGCTTCGCATCACGGTACGCCTCGAGCGCGTCTGCCTGCCGCCCGCAGCGGTAGAGCGCGAGGATCAGCTGGCCGCGCAATCGCTCCCGCAGCGGATGCGCGCGGACGAGCGTGCCCAGCTCGGGCACGAGCTCGGCGTGGCGCCCGCGCTCGAGGTCGGCGTCGACGCGTCCTTCGCACGCCGCAAGCCGGAGCTCTTCCAGCGCGGCTCGCTCGGCCTCGGCGAAGGGCGCGTCGACGTCCGCGAGCGGCTGCCCCACGAAGAGCGCATCGCCCTCCCGGAGGAGGCGAGACCGTTCACGGGGATCCGCGGCGGCGCCCGCCTCGGCGACGAGCGAACGGAAGTCGTCCAGATCGAGCTCGCCCGGCTCGACGCGGATGAGATATCCCGGTGGCTTCGTGGCGAGCCGGTCGCCCAGCACCTTGCGCAGCCGCGAGATCTGGTTCTGCAACGCGCCGTGCGCGTCTTGGGGCGGAGCGTCCCAGAGATCGGCCGCGAGCCGGTCGACCGAGACGACGCGATTCGCGTCGACGAGCAGGCGTGCGAGGAGCGCGCGCTGCCGCGGCCCGCCCAGCGGGATCGGCTGACCGTCCTGCTTTGCCTCGACCGGTCCGAGGAGCGAAAAGTCCATTCGTCCTCCTGGCTGGTCAACGTAACAGTGCGACCGACCGCCTTCCAGCCGCCGGACCGGCCTGACAGCCCGGCGAGAGCGTCCTGAGAGCGCCGGGCGCGACCCTCTCGTCGTCGTGAGTACGAGAATCGTGGTCGCGGTCGGCCGAGGATCGCTTCGGGCGAGGCTCGACGCCGCGCTGGCCGAGGCCGGCTTCCAGGTGACGAGCAGGTGCGCCAGCGCCCGGGCGGCCGTCGAGGCCGTCGCGCGCGACCGCCCCGACGTGTGCATCATCGACGCAGACCTGCCCGGCGGGGCCCTCCTCGCCGCGGCCGCCATCGCCTCCCCGCCCGCGCCTCCCGCCGTGCTCGTGATCGATCCGGGCGCGGGCGACGCCGCGCCGCGCGCAGCCGAGCTCGTGGGCGCGTCCGCTTTCGTGCACGCGATCGACGACGACCGCTTGGCAGACCTCGTCAACACCCTTGCCGAGCGGCGTGCCCTCGAGCAATGAGGCCCCCGACAGTCGTTTGGGAGCGCGTTGGGAGTACGCACTGCGACCTTCGGAGCGTCCCCGAAGGAGGAATGATGAAGCGGCTCGCAACTGCACTCGGCACCGTCGCTGCACTCTCCGCCGTCGCCGGCTCGACCGCCGTCGGCTCGCATGCCGGGCGCACGGCATTTCCTGGTCGGATCGACGGACGCATCGTGTTCAACGACGAGAACAACGACCTCGTGCTCGTCAATCCCGACGGCAGCGGGGTCGTGCGGCTCGCGAACACCGCAGCGTCGGACACGACGATCGGCGCCTCGTGGTCGCCGGACGGAAAGCTCATCGCGTACAGCAAGCCGAACGGCTCGACCGCGGATATCTACGTCATCGCCCCCGACGCGAGCGGCCAGCGGGAGATCACCTTCACGCCCGGGAACGACGTCGATCCCACCTGGTCGGGAGACGGCTCGCGCATCGCGTTCGAGACCGATCGCAACGGCAACTCGGACATCTACTCGGTCGCCGCCGACGGCAGCGATCCGCAGCAGCTGACCAGCTCGTCGCTCAACGAGCTCGATCCTTCGTGGTCGGCAAGAGGAAACAGGATCGCGTTCACCGTCGAGTCCGCAGACAAGTCCACGCGGCAGATCTGGGTCATGAACGGCGACGGCACGGGCAAGACGCAGCTCACGAACGCGGCCAACACGAGCTCCGACCCGAACTGGTCGCCCGACGGCCAGTGGATCACTTTCGAGTCCGACCGAGCCGAGAAGGGCAACTTCGACGTGTACAAGATGCACTCCGACGGCAGCGGGGTCGTGCGACTCACCGACTCCCCGGCGCTCGACGCGCTGCCGGCTTTCTCACCCGACGGCGCCAAGATCGTCTTCGTGAGCGACCGCGCGGCGAAGGGCAGCCGCAAGCTGTATCTCATGAGCTCCGACGGCGGCGCGGCCACTCGGCTCATCGAGGAGTCGGGCTCCACGTACCAGATGGTCCCCGACTGGCAGCCCCTGCAGGCGAAGGATCGCTGCACGATCCGCGGCACCATCCGCGGTGACGTCCTCACGGGCACCTCCGGGCCAGACGTGATCTGCGGCCTCGGTGGCAGCGACACCATCTACGGGCTCGCCGGCAACGACCGGATCGAAGGAGGCGCCGGTGACGACATCATCTACGGCGGCCCCGGCACGGACACGCTCGTAGGCGGCAACGGCAGCGACGTCTTCTATTCCAAGGACGGGACGCGCGACGTCGTAGACGGCGGTCCCGGCAACGACAGGTCACGCGTCGACCGCATCGACAAGCTGATCAGCGTCGAGCATCACAACGCGAAATAACGAAGGAGGAGAGATGCATCGGCTCTTCGTACTCTTGATCGCGCTCACAGCCCTTGCCGGCGGCACGATCGCATGGGCGAGCTCCCCAGGCGGCCGCAGTGCGTCTGTGTACGCGCTCGTCGATCCGAATGGCGGCTCGCCGCGCCTCGTCGCGGCGCACACGGAAGGCTTCATCGCCGTGAGCGCCGCGGCGGCCGGGGACTACTGCCTTACCCCCGCTCAAGGCGTCGACGTAGCCGATCCCGCGGCGGTCGCCTCCGAAGAGGCCTTCTACTCGAACGTCGTCGGCTTCCCCGTCGTCCGTTACGACCCCACTCACGCGAACTGCACGGCGAGGCAGCTCGAAGTGAAGACGTTCGTCGACACCCCGACGACGGAGCTCTCCGACCAGATCGCGTTCACCGTCGTCGTCCCGCAGAGCTAGGAGGAGGAATGACCATGACCAACGGGCTGAGGTTCCTGCTGATGGCGGCCACGACAGTGGTGCTCGCGGTCGCCGTGCCCGCGGTCTCCGCGGACAACCTTCCCCAAACGAGCGTCTGGCATCGACTGGACATGGATCGGGCCAATCCGGCGCCCGAGCACGAACGACTCAGCTGCAGTCGCGGCCTCGTCTGGACGTGTCACTACGACAAGGCCCCCGAGCCGGCGCTCGCCTTCTGGTGGGACACGACGAGCGGCGACTTCATCGGAACCGACGTGACTCGGATCTGGGGCTGCCCGAGCTGGTTCCCGACATCCGTCTGCACAGACGTCACGCGGGTCGTGGCAGGAACCATGACGATCGAGCGCGCCGACGGGATCACCTTCAGCGGCCCCTTCGACCTCGTCTTCGCGCACGCCGGCTCGGATGCGCAGGTACTGCACGCGTACTGGCCGGTCTTCGGCTTCACGTGTCCTTGGTACCGGACGTTCGCGGAGGCGCTGGCCGCAAACCCGATGCCGCTTCCCTTCGACGGATCGGACTGGCCGCCGCTGGATTGCACGTTCGCGCCGTAACGCGAAGGCCACGGCTCAGCCCGCGAGCACCTCGTCGAGGAACGCGACCGCGCGCGTGAACGAGTCGATCCGGTTCGAGAGCTTCGCGATCGAGTGGCCCTCGTCCGGGTAGACGACGAGCTCGCAGCGGATCCCCTTCTCGCGCAGGACACGCGCGATCTCCTCCGACTCCGCCAGCGGGACGCGCGGGTCGTTCGCGCCGTGCTGGATGAACAGCGGCGCCCGTATCGCGTCGACGTGCGTGATGGGCGACGCCTCGACGAGGAAGTCTCGGTCGCGCTCGAGCGAGCCGTACTCCCGCTCGCGCACCGCCCGCCTGTACGGCGACGTGTTCTCGAGGAAGGCCACGAGGTTCGAGATGCCGACCGACTCGATGCCCGCTGCCCACAGCTGCGGCTGGAACGCGAGCCCGGCCAGCACCATGTACCCGCCGTAGGAACGCCCGTACAGCACCGCGCGCGAGCCGTCGATCTCCCGCCGCTCCGCGAGCCAGTGGTGCAGCGCCGCGAGGTCGCGCACCGAGTCGAGCCGCAGGGCGATGTCGTCGAGGTGCTCGTACCGCTTCCCGTATCCGGTCGAGCCGCGCACATTCGGCACAGCCACTGCGTACCCGCGCGACACGAGATGCTGCGCGAGCGGGACGTAGTTCACGTGCCATTCGGGCACCCACTGCGCCTCCGGTCCACCGTGCACCATCACGACCACCGGGAACGGCCCCTCCCCTACCGGTGAGAACAGGAACACGGGGATGGACTCGCCGTCGAAGCTCTCGAAGCGATGCAGCTTCGGCTCCACGAGCCCCGCCGGCGCCGTCGACCTCGTCGTCAGCCGCCGGGTCTCGCCGGTGTCGAGCTCGAAAACGTAGACGTCTGCCGGCTGCGTCGGGCTCGAGAAGCCGTACGCGAGCCTCGACCCGTCCGGGGAGAAGACCGGAGAGCCCACGACGCCCCTCCCCGGCAGCGGGACGTCGCCACCGGGATGCAGGGTGAGGCGCGAATATCCGTCCTCGTTCGCGACCACGAGCAGCGAGCGGCCGGCCGGATCGGCCGCGCAGGTCAAGTCCCAGCGCGACTCGATGCCTCCGACCGCGAGCGTGTCGCGGCCCTGGTTGCTCGCCCACACGAGCTCGTCCCCGCGGAACACCGGCGAGACGTATTCGGCGGGCTCCTCGTGCGGGGTCATGAGCGTGATCTCACCGGTGCCCACGTCGCACAGGTAGAGGTCGTTGTCGCCGCTGCGCTCCCCGGCCCGGTCGGCGACGACGCGTCGCCCGTCGGGTGAGATCGCCGCCACGGCGACGTAGCCCTCGAACTCGAACGTCCGCTCCTCCCCGCTCTCGAGGTCGCGCGCGACGACGTCGAAGTCGACGCCGTTACGCCGGTTCGTCGCGTACGCGAGCGTCCGGCCCGCCGCGTGCGGCGTGTCGTGCTTGAAGCGCAGGTCGATCACGAGCGGCTCGTCGCCGACGTACAGCTGCGTGCGCTCGTTCCCGCCCGCGTCGCGCTCGACGAGGATCCGCCCATCCGGCAGGAACTGCCCGGTCACGGCCTCTTCGTCGAAGGTCACCTGCCGCATCCCGGGCAGGACGAAGAGCTGCGTCGTCCCCGGAAGGTTCGACGCGACGAGCAGCTCCTTGCCGTCGGGCGAGAACGAGAGCGGCGTCGCCTGCCGCATCTCGAGCAACGCGCGGAGCTCGGTTACGCCGTGACTCCCGTTGACGAAGGGATGACGTCGTCGCCGTAGGCCTTCAGCGTCTCCTCTTGACCGTGCGTCATGAGGTAGATGTTGAACTGGTCGACGCCGACGTCCTCCAGAGACTTGAGCTTCGCCTTGATCTGCTCGGTGTTGCCGATGACGCAGAAGCGGTCGCAGATCTCGTCCGTGACGAACTCGCCGTGCTTCGCGCCGACGCGCGAGTGGTCGTTGTAGTCGTAGAACTTACGCGCCTGCACGTAGTCGGTGAGCGCCTTCGGCACCGTGCTGCCGTCGGTGCCGTACCGCTCGATGAGATCCATCACGTGGTTCGAGACCATCGCCGGGAACCAGCGCACCTGTTCGCGTGCGTCGGCGAGATCGTCGGTGACATGACTCGGCGCGCCCACGATGCACTTCAGCTTGGACGGATCGCGACCCGCCTCCTCGGCAGCGCGCCGGGCGGTGTCCATGATCCACGTGATGATCTCCGGGTCTGCGAGCTGGATGATCACGCCGTCGCCGACGCGCCCCGCGACGCCGAGCGCCTTCGGCCCGTAGCCGGCGACCCACATCGGGATCTCGGGCAGCTCCTCGCGCACCCACTTCAGCTGGAGCTGCTTGTCGTTCCACTCCACCTCGCGGCCGTTCATGAAGTCCTTGACCATCGAGAGCGCGCGCTCGAAGTCGGCCACCTTCATCGGCTGGCGGCCGATGTAGCGCACCGCCGAGTCGCCGCGTCCGACGCCCATGCACATGCGACCGTCGGAGAGGTCGTGCAGCGTCGCGTACGAGCTCGCCAGCACCGTCGGGTCGCGCGTGGCCGGGTTCGTGACGAAGTGGCCGAGCTTGATCTTCGAGGTCTCGCGCGCCGCAACCGCGAGCGTCGGGATCGATTCCTGCCAGAGGACGTGCGAGTCGTACGTCCAAGCGTGCTCGAATCCGTGCTTCTCGGCGAGCTGGATGAGCTCGAGCCAGCGCGTCCACGGCGGGTCGGGCAGGACGGTGACGCCGAAGCTGATCATGCGCTCGCAAGATACCGCGGCGTGGCGAGCGAGGCGAGCGCAGCCAGGATTCCCATGGCGACGAAGCCGATGCGCCCGTCGCCCGGCAGCGAGAACGTCAGGCCCACGAGCGGCGTGCCGACGACGATCACGAACGAGGCGAGCGCGTTGACGAAGCCGACGGCCGCGCCGGGGGCGTCGGGCCGTGCCGCAGCTGCGCCGCTGAACGCCATCGCGAACGGGATCCCGGCCGCGAGCCCGACGATCGCGGAGGCGGCGACGAAGCCCGCGAGCGGCAGCGGCGTCGCGAGCGCGACCGCGGCCGCGCCGCCGGCGACGAGGCTGCCTGCGACCCAGCGGCCCGCCGTCGGGCGGCTGAGGATCGAGCCGCCGACGATGCGCGTGAAGAAACCGAGCAGGAGCGTGAGCGAGCCGACCGCCGACGCGGCGCCTTTCGACTGGCCGTGGTGCTCGAGGAGCGTCACCACCCAGTTCCCGACGACGACGCTGAACCCGAACGAGAGGGCGTGGATCGCCCCGAAGTGGTACAGGCGACTGTCGCGGAAGAGCTCTCCACGGAGTCTCTCGCCTGCGTGGCGCGCCGTCCGCGCCGCGCGCGGCGCGGTAGCGAGCACGGCGAACGCCAGCGCGGCGACGACGACCGCGGTCTCGTACGGGGCGCGAAATCCTCCGATGGCCGGGACGATCGCGAGCGCGATCCCCGGCGCGAGCACGGACGCGCTTCCGTAAACGCCTTGCTGGAACGGCGAGCCGCCGCGCGCGCGGATGTAGTCGCTGCCGGACACGAACGCGATGCCCGTGCCGAGACCGACGACGGCGCGGCCGGCGAACGCGAGCGCGACCGCCGGGTCGACGAGCGAGATCGCGTTGCCCGCTGCGATGACGACGAGCCCGAGCAATGCGGCGCGCTGCGCGCCGAACCGGTCGGCCATCCGTCCGCCGGGAATCTGCATCGCCATGTGCACGACGAACTGGACCGTGACGAAGAGGCCGACCGTCGCCAGGCGGACGTCGTACGCGTGCGAGAGCCGCGTCGCGACCGCGCCGAGTGACGCGATGTTCCATCCGACGGCGGCGCCGACGCCGAAGCCCCCGATCGCAGAGCGCCGGTCCACGGCGCGAGCCTAGACCGCTTCTAGTGGTGCGCGCGGTCGAGCACGACGACCGGGATCTCTCGCTCGGTCTTCTTCTGGTACTCGTCGTAGTCGGGCCAGGCCTCGGCCATCTGCTTCCAGAGGCGCTCGCGCTCTTCGCCTTCCGCCGTGCGTGGATGGGCGTGGAACCTCTCGCCCTTGATCTGCACGCCGACGTGAGGATTCGCGACGAGGTTCAGATACCAGTCGGGATGGTCCGGCGCCCCGCCCTGCGACGCCACGACGACGGGGTTGCCGTGGTCGTCGAGCGTGTAGATGAGCGGCGTCGTGTACTCCTTGCCCGTCTTGCGGCCTACGGTCGTGAGCAGCAGCGTCGTCGTGCCTCGCTTCCAGTCGTGCCCTTCCTCGCCGTCGGTCGCCTGGTAGCGCTCGACGTGTTCCTGTCCATAGAGAACGCTCATGCGGACAGCCTACCCAGCGCCTTCGAGGCTACGCGGTCGAGCGCATGCACTGACAGCTCCAGGTGCTCCTCCTTCGTGTCCTCGAGCTTCGTGTGCGACAGGCCGCGCAGCGATTGCACGAAGAGCATGACCGTCGGTATTCCGGCGCGCGCGACCTCGGCCGCATCGTGCAGCGGGCCGCTCGGCAACCGGTGCGACGTGCCGGCCACGTCGCGGATGGACTCGTCTGCGAGGTCGATCAGCTCGTCGTCGAAGAGGATCGGCCGGATGTTCCAGATCCGGTTCCACGAGACCTCGACGTCCTCCTCGCGCGCGAAACGCTCGCTCGCCTCCTGCGCAAGCTCGAGCAGCCGCGCGAGCTTCGCCGCGTCCAGGTGCCGCTGATCCAGGAGCTGCTCCGCCGTCTCCACCACCGACGTGACGATCCCGGGCTTGCACACGACGCCACCGGACGTGCACACCGCGCCGTCGCCGACCTCGGCCGCGATCGGCCGGATCTCGAGCGCGAGCTTCGCCGCTCCGGCGAGTGCGTCGCGCCGCTTGTCCATCGGCGTCGAGCCCGCGTGCGCGGCCTGGCCCTTCCACGTCACGAGGTGACGCTCGACCCCGAAGGTGCCGAGGACGACGCCGAGCGGAATGTCCATCGACTCCAGCACCGGCCCCTGCTCGATGTGCAGCTCGAGGTAGCCGGCCGCGCTCTCCATCTGCTTGCGCGCCGCGAGCGCATTGTCGAGGTCGACGCCGTGCTCTGCCAGCGCGTCCGGCAGTGCGACGCCGTCCGAATCCCGTTTTCGGCGCAGCTCGTCCTGGTCGTCCATGGAGCCACACGCGGCCGACGAGCCGAACAGCGAGCGGCCGAAGCGCGCGCCCTCCTCGTCCGCCCAGTTGACGACGCGCACGGTCAGCGGCGGCCTCCCGTCCTCCGCGATCCGGCGCAGGACTTCCACGGCAGCCATGACGTTCAGGCAGCCGTCGAGCCAGCCGCCGTTCGGCACCGAGTCGATGTGCCCGCCGAGGAGCAGCGCACGCTCCGAGTCGCCCTCGAGGGTGAACCACTGGTTCCCGGCCTCGTCGATCTCCTCGACCGCGCCGGTGTCCGACACCTTGCCGCGCAGCCACTCGCGCGCTCGCTCCCACGTCTCCGTCCACGCGACGCGTTGCGCCCCGTTCTCGTCGCCCGTGAGCTCACGCAGCTCCTTCAGCTCGGCGACGGTGCGGGCGGGGTCGAGCGGCACGCGCCGATCCTAAACCGGCGGTCGGCCCCGCCGCGAGGAGCGTCGGCACGCGACGAACGTATGGACCGAGTTACCTGCGCCCTCCCAACCCTGATAAGAACACTGCATGGCCGCCGCCCTTCGTCGTGCCTCCGTCGTCGCTGCCGCCGCGCTCGCGCTCGTCGGCCTCTGGGAGCTCTATCGCTGGATCTGGACGAGCGCGGGCT
>Ga0070713_100003491_pt1 | contig 10371 bp, 8 predicted proteins | sample LARL82metaG_FD_65465 | JGI IMG/M metagenome (GOLD analysis project Ga0070713, IMG submission 65465) | Corn, switchgrass and miscanthus rhizosphere microbial communities from Kellogg Biological Station, Michigan, USA - LAR L8-2 metaG | ecosystem: Host-associated > Plants > Roots > Rhizosphere ... | reverse complement strand
ACCTATCGGCAGTCAATGCAATAACGACTTTGAGTGCCGTTATAAGTGCAGGGAGTAAGCAATTTCCGCCTCCCACGCCACGTTGAGTCATCACGACGGAGCGTGACAATATGCCCTGCTGTTTCGAGCGCTTGCCTACGCGGCGTGATCGAGGAGGTCAGAAAACGGTCGGTCGGTGGGTGATCGTCACGTACCAGACGTAAGGCGGTACACGTCGTACACACCCTCGACCGAGCGAATCGCCTTCAAGAGGTGACCGAGGTGCTTCGGATCGCCGAGCTCGAAGGTGAACCGGCTCACGGCGACCCGGTCCCGGGACGTCGTCACCGACGCGGACAGGATGCTGATCCGCTCGTCGGAGAGCACCCGGGTGACGTCGGAGAGCAGCCGGTGCCGGTCGAGCGCCTCGACCTGGATCGCGACGAGGAACACCGAGTCGGTCGACGGCGCCCACTCGACTTCGACGATCCGCTCCGGCTCGGCCAGCAGCGAGGCCGCGTTGGTGCAGGTCTTGCGGTGCACGGACACGCCGCCGCCGCGGGTGACGAAGCCGAGGATGTCGTCGCCGGGCACCGGCGTGCAGCACTTGGCCAGCTTGACCCAGACGTCCGTGGCCCCCTTGACCACGACGCCGGGGTCCCCGGCCGGCCGGCGCCGCCCGGTCCGGGCCGGCACCGCGGTCTCGGCGATGTCCTCGACCGCCCCCTCGGACCCACCGAGCGAGGCGACCACCTTCTGTACCACCGAGGTGGCCGAGACGTGTCCCTCGCCGACGGCCGCGTACAGCGCGGTGACGTCCTGGTAGCGCAGGTCGCGGGCGAGCGTGGTCAGCGCGTCGCCGCCGAGCAGCCGCTGCAGCGGCAGGCCGGCCTTGCGCATCGCCCGGCTGATCGCGTCCTTTCCGGACTCGATCGCGTCCTCGCGCCGCTCCTTGGCGAACCACTGCCGGATCTTCGTCTTCGCGCGCGGGCTGGCCACGAACGACAACCAGTCCCGGGAAGGGCCGGCCTGCTCGGACTTCGAGGTGAACACCTCGACCGTGTCGCCGTTCTCCAGCGGAGACTCCAGCGCGACCAGCCGGCCGTTGACCCGGGCGCCGATGCAGCGGTGGCCGACCTCGGTGTGCACCGCGTACGCGAAGTCGACCGGGGTGGACCCCGACGGCAGCGCGATCACGTCGCCCTTCGGCGTGAAGACGAACACCTCGCGGGAGCCGAGGTCGAACCGCAGCGACTCCAGGAACTCTCCCGGCTCCTGCGTCTCCCGCTGCCAGTCCAGCAGCTGCCGCAGCCAGAGCAGGTCCTCGCCGCCCTGGGTGGTCGGGGTGGTCGCGACCTCCTTGGTCTCCTTGTACTTCCAGTGCGCGGCGATGCCGTACTCGGCGGTGCGGTGCATCGCCAGCGTCCGGATCTGCAGCTCGACCGGCTTGCCCTCCGGGCCGATCACGGTCGTGTGCAGCGACTGGTACATGTTGAACTTCGGCATCGCGATGTAGTCCTTGAACCGGCCCGGGACCGGCTGCCAGGTCGCGTGCACCACGCCGAGCGTCGCGTAGCAGTCGCGCACCGAGTCGACCAGGATCCGGATGCCGACCAGGTCGTAGATGTCGGTGAAGTCGCGGCCGCGGACGATCATCTTCTGGTAGATCGAGTAGTAGTGCTTCGGGCGGCCGGTCACCGTCGCCTTGACCCGGGCCGCGCGCAGGTCGGCGGAGACGCGCTCGACCACCCGGGCCAGGTAGGTGTCCCGGGAGGGAGCGCGCTCGGCGACCAGCCGAACGATCTCGTCGTACCGCTTCGGGTAGAGGGTGGCGAAGGCCAGGTCCTCCAGCTCCCACTTCACGGTGTTCATGCCGAGCCGGTGGGCCAGCGGTGCGAGCACCTCGAGCGTCTGCCGCGCGATCCGCTCCTGCTTGTCCGGGCGGAGGAAGCGCAGCGTGCGCATGTTGTGCAGGCGGTCGGCGAGCTTGATGACCAGCACCCGCGGGTCGCGGGCCATCGCGACGATCATCTTCCGGATCGTCTCGGCCTCGGCGGCGTCGCCGTACTTGACCTTGTCGAGCTTGGTCACGCCGTCGACGAGGTGGGCGACCTCGGCGTCGAAGTCCCGCTTCACGTCCTCGATCGAGTAGCCGGTGTCCTCGACCGTGTCGTGCAGCAGCGCGGCGACCAGCGTGGTCGTGTCCATGCCGAGCTCGGCCAGGATCGTTGCCACGGCGAGCGGGTGGGTGATGAACGGGTCGCCCGACTTGCGCAGTTGGCCGCGGTGGTGCTCCTCCGCGATGTCGTACGCCCTCTGCAGGATCTTGAGGTCGGCCTTCGGGTGCGCGGCCCGGTGGGTCGCGACAAGCGGCTCGAGGACGGCCTGGATGCCGGACGGGCGCTGGCCGCCGGCGGTGAGCCGGCGGGCGAGGCGGGCCCGGACCCGGCGCCGGTAGGTCGTGTCGGCAATGTCCGGCATCGCGGCGGTGTCAATGGCGTCCGGCTCGTCGTCGAGCAGCAGCGGCAGGCCGGGCAGCGGCTGCGTCGGGTTGGGATCGGCCTCGAACTCGGCCTCCTCGCTGACCTCAGCCTCGACGTCAGCCGGGAGGGGGCCGGCCGGGACCGCGCTCGGCGGAGCGGGGCCGATCGGAGCAGGGTCGGCGGGGACCGCGCCGGTCGGGCCGGCATCGGAAGGGGCGGCGCCGGTCGGGGCGGCATCGGAACGGGCGGCGCCGGTCGGAGCAGGGTCGGCGGGGACGGTGCCGGTCGGGACGGCGCCGGAAGGAGCAGCGGCGGCGGGGGCGGAGTCCGCCGCGGCTTCGCTGTCGAGCGGCGTGGTGCCGTCGCCGGCGGGAGAGGTCTGGTCCGGGCGTGCCTCATCGCCGGCCGGCCGGTCCTGGTGGGAGCCGGTGCGTGCCGCCGCGCGGGCGAGGTCGGAACTCAGAGCCGCTCCCTTCGTCACGGAGCTGACCGCACCCAGTGTACGGGCGTCAGGGGTGCAGCGTCGTGGACGACGCCCGTGTCGCCCGATCGGCGCAACTGACGGTGCCGGCCGCTACCCGGCGAGCACGGTCCGGACGTCGAGATCCGCCAACCGGTCGCGGGCGCCCAGCGCTGTCAGTTCGACCACCACCGACACGCCGACCAGCTTGCCGCCGGCGCGGCCGATCAGATCGGCGGCCGCGGCCAGGGTCCCTCCGGTAGCCAGCACGTCGTCGACGAGCAGCACCCGCTTGTGCTCGGCGAACGCGTCCTCGTGCACCTCGACGACCGCCTCGCCGTACTCCAGCTCGTACGCGGCCGAGACCGTTCGCCAGGGCAGCTTGCCGGCCTTGCGGATCGGCACCACGCCGGTCCCGGACGCGACCGCCACGGCCGCGGCGAACAGGAACCCGCGCGCCTCGACGCCGGCCACGACGTCGAACCCGGCCTCGGCGTGCTGGTCGGCGATGGCCCGGCCCACCTCGCCGAACAGCGGCCCGTCGGCGAGCAGCGGGGTCAGGTCCTTGAAGACGATGCCCGGCTTGGGGAAGTCCGGCACGTCCCGCAGCTTCGCGGCGACCCGATCGGCCAGGTCGGTCACCCGAACGTCACCGGCGCTTCTTCGCCGACGGCCGCCCGCCGCCGCCCCGCTTCTGCGCCGTCCGCTTCTGCGGTCGGGCGCCCGGCCGCGGCGCGCCAGAACCCGCGCCGGCGGCTCGCGTAGCCCCGGCCGGTGACTCAGGGGCCTCGGCCGGCTCGTCGACGAACTCGCCGGCCTCTTCGGCCGCAGGGGCGGCCTCGGTGTCGAGCAGCTCGTCGTCCTCGTCGGCCACAGCGGTCTGCCCGCGGCGTCCCTTCGTCGCGGTCGCGGTGGCCGCCGCCGCACCGGTACGGGCGGGCGCCTTCTGCCGGCGGCCGGTGCCGGCCGGCACCTCGCCCCTGGCCTCGGCGGCCCGCCGCTGCGCGACCCGCTTGGCCAGCGCCTTGTACTTGGGCTCGCGCTCCTTGAGCTCGCAGACGATCGGGGTGGCCAGGAAGATCGACGAGTAAGCACCCGAGGCGATGCCGACGAACAGCACCAGCGCCAGGTCCTTGATCGTGCCGACGCCGAGCAGCCCGGCGCCGACGAACAGCAGCCCGGCGACCGGCAGCAGCGCGATCAGCGAGGTGTTGATCGAGCGCATCAGCGTCTGGTTGACCGCGAGGTTCGCCGCGCCCGAGTAGGTGGTGCGCGAGCCGCCGAGGATGCCGCGCGCGTTCTCGTCGACCTTGTCGAACACGACGACGGTGTCATACAGGGAGAAGCCCAGGATGGTCAGCAGGCCGACGATCGTCGACGGGCTGACCTCGAAGCCGACGATCGAGTAGATGCCGGCGGTGAGCAACAGGTCGTGGAACAACGCCGCGATCGCGCCGACGGCCATCTTCCACTCGAACCTGACCGCGATGAATATGCAGACCGCGATCAGGAAGAACACCAGGCCGCGGATCGCCGCCTTCGTGATGTCGCTGCCCCAGGACGAGCTGACCGCCTCGACGTTGACCTGCTCGCCGAAACTGGTCTGCAGGGCGTTCTTGACCTTGGTCTGCTCCGACGCGGACAGCTCGCCGGCCTTGACGATGACCGACCTAGTGCCGCCGCTGCCGACGATCTGCGGGGTGTTCTGGACGTCGGCGCCGGCCTGCTCGGCGACCTGCTGCACCTCGGCCGGCTGGGCGGTCGACGCCTTGAACTGGAACTGGGTGCCGCCGTCGAACTCGATGCCGAAGTTGAACCCGCGGACGATGAAGCTGGTGATCGACAGCAGCAGGAGGACCGCGGAGATCCAGTACCACCGCTTGCGGTGGCCGATGAAGTCGAAGACGGCCTCGCCCGCGTTCAGCCGGCGGAACAAGCTACGCATTGCTCAGGACTCCTTCGCCGGGGCGCGGCCGCGGCGGCCGACGGCCGGTCGGACCGGGGGTCGGGCAGTCGCGGCGGCGGCCCGCTCGGCGGCGGCCCGCTCGGCCGCGAGCCGCTGCACCGCACCGAGCCCGGAGATCCGCGGCGACATGAACGCCTTGTTGCGGGCGAACAGGGTGACGACCGGGTGGGTGAACAGGAAGACGATCACCAGGTCGAGGACCGTCGACATGCCGAGCGTGAACGCGAAGCCCTTCACCGTGCCGGCGGCCAGGTAGTAGAGGATCGCCGCGGCGAGGAACGAGACCGCGTCGGCCGACAGGATCGTCCGCCGGGCCCGCACCCAGGCCCGCGGCACCGCGGACCGCGGCGATCTGCCCTCGCGTATCTCGTCCTTCAATCGTTCGAAGAACACGACGAACGAGTCGGCTGTGATGCCGATGGCGACGATGAACCCGGCGATGCCGGCCAGGGTCAGGGTGAAGCCGATCTGCCGGCCGAGGATCACCAGCACCGCGTACACCAGGATGCCGGACAGGATCAGGCTGGCGATCATCACCAGGCCGAGCGCGCGGTAGTAGAGCAGGCTGTAGATGAACACCAGCGCGACGCCGATGCCGCCGGCGAGCAGGCCGGCCTTGAGCTGGTCGGAGCCGAGGGTCGGCGAGACCGTCAACGCCTCCTGCTGCTGGAAGGTCAGCGGGAGCGCGCCGTACTTGAGCACGTTGGCCAGATCCTCCGCCTGGGCCTGGGTGAAGTTGCCGGTGATCTGGGTCTGGCCGTTGATCGTGCTCTGGATGGCCGGCGCCGAGATGGTCTTGCCGTCGAGCACGAACGCGACGTTGTTGGCCGGGTCGTTCGGCGTGACCGTCACGTTGTGCTGGGAGGTGTAGCGGGCCCAGGTCGCCTGGCCGCCGCTCTTGAAGTCGAGCGAGACCGTCCACTGCGGGCTGGTCGAGGTCGGTGCGACCGCGGACGCGCCGGCGATCTCGGTGCCCTCGATGATCGCCTTGTTCAGCAGGTACTTCGAGCCGCCGTTCTGGTCGCACGAGGCGATGACGTCGGTCGGCTTGTCCAGGCTCACGCTGGCACCGGCGTTGGCCGAGCAGGTCAGCTTCTGGAAGTCGGCGACGGCCTGCGCGTACTGCTTCGGGTCGACGCCGGCCGGCGCTGGTGGGATCTGCGCCGCGGGCGCGGTGGCCGCCGGGGCACTCGCGGTCGGCGCCGAGGCGGGAGTCTTCGGCGCGGCTGCCTTGGTCGTCGGGGCCGGCGCGAAGCCCTGCGGCGTGGCCGAGCCGGACGGCTTGGCCGAGGCGCCGGACGCCGCCGGCGACGGCGACGGCGAGCCGGACGGGCTGGCCGAGCCGGACGGGGTGGCGGTGCCCGACGGCGGGGTAGCCGGCGCGGCCGCGCTGGTGATCACCGGCCGCAGCCGGAGCTGGGCGGTCTGGCCGACCGACTTGGCGGCGTCACCGTTCGCGCCGGGCACCGAGATGACGATCCGGTCCGGGCTCTGGGTGACGACCTCGGCCTCGGCGACGCCGAGGCCGTTGACCCGGCGCTCGATGATCTGCCTGGCCTGGTCGAGCGAGGCGCTGCTCGGCGGCTTGCCGTCGGTCGTCTTCGCCTGCAGCGTCACCTGGGTGCCGCCCTCGAGATCGAGGCCGAGCTTGGGCTTGGGCGAGTCGCCGGTGAAGAACACCAGCGCGTACAAGATCGCAAGGATGCCGACGAGGGCGCCGAGGTAGCGGCCGATAGGCAACGATCCGGACGGGGCGGCCACGGGGTGTCATCTCTCCTCGGTGCGGGTCCCGCCACGGCGGGGCAAACGTTCCAGGGCCAGTATGACCCGGCCCGCTGTCGGGGTTCCTGTGCGCTTGCTCAGACGCTCGTGTGAGTGCGCTTAGAGAGCGTCGGGCTCGCTGTCGGCGGGGGTGCCGCCCGCGTCGGTCGCCGGCGCGGTCTTGATCTCCGCGACCGCCGCCTTGGCCCAGCGCACCGTGACCCCGGGCGAGATCTCGAGATCGACGGTGTCGTCGCCGACGAAAGCGACCGTGCCGTACAGCCCCGACGTCGTCATCACCTCAACGCCCGGCACGAGGCTCGACTGGAGCTGTTGAGCCTTCTGCATCGCCCGGTTGCGCTGGCGCATGGGCAGCACCAGCAGGAAGACCACCGCGATCGCGATGAACAACAGGGGCACTAGCTCAGCCATGACGTTCGGATCTCCTCCAGCTCACGACCGCTCCGCCCAGGTGGGCAGGTCGGTCGGCAATCGCGGCAGTCTATACACAGCGTCGTTCGTCACTTGGCGCAACGTGTCAGACCCGATGCCGGTTCCTTGCCCCCGAACGTACTCGCGCGCTCGAGGCGGTGCAGGCCCGGCGCGACCGCGACCGGACGGCCCACTCAGTCGAACAGCCGTGGCGGCGCGGCCGGATCCGCGGGCGCGGGAAGGCCGAGATGGCTCCAGGCGGCCGGAGTGGCGACCCGACCGCGGGGCGTGCGGGCCAACAGGCCGGCCCGGACCAGGTACGGCTCGGCGACCTCCTCGACCGTGCGTTGCTCCTCCCCGACCGCGACCGCCAGCGTGGCCACGCCGACCGGGCCGCCGCCGAACCGGCGTACCAGCGCGTCGAGCACCGCCCGGTCCAGCCGGTCGAGACCGAGCTCGTCCACGTCGTACACGGTCAGGGCGGCCCGGGCGGTCGGCCGGTCGATCACCCCGTCGGCGCGGACCTCTGCGTAGTCACGGACGCGGCGCAGCAGCCGGTTGGCGATCCGCGGGGTGCCCCGGGAGCGGCCGGCGATCTCGTCGGCGCCGTCCGGCTCCAGCCTGACCCCGAGCAGCCCGGCCGAGCGGTTGAGCACCTGCTCCAGCTCGGCCGGCTCGTAGAAGTCCATGTGCCCGACGAAGCCGAACCGGTCGCGGAGCGGCCCGGTCAGCAACCCGGCCCTTGTGGTCGCGCCGACCAGGGTGAACGGCGCCACCTCGAGCGGGATCGCGGTCGCGCCCGGTCCCTTGCCGACCACGACGTCGACCCGGAAGTCCTCCATCGCGATGTAGAGGAGCTCCTCGGCCGGCCGCGCGATCCGGTGGATCTCGTCCACGAACAGCACGTCGCCGTCGTTGAGCCCGGTGAGGATCGCGGCCAGGTCACCGGCCCGCTCGATGGCCGGCCCGCTGGTCACCCGGATGCCCGCGCCGAGCTCGGCGGCCACGATCAGGGCCAGGCTGGTCTTGCCGAGCCCGGGCGCACCGGACAGCAGCACGTGGTCCGGCGGGCGGCCGCGGCGCAGCGCGCTGGTGAGGACCAGGCCGAGCTGCTCGCGCACCTTCGGCTGGCCGACGAAGTCCGCCAGCCGCCGCGGCCGCAGCGCCGCCTCCATCTCCCGCTCGTCGCGTTCCGCGTACGGGCTGGCCAGATCGGTGTCTTCCACCCTCACCCACCTCCAGGTGGGAGCAGGTGTACGCGGGTGTGCGTCGGTGTCACCGCGGGCTCAACACCCGCAGGGCCGCCCGCAGCAGCGCCGGCACGTCCGGTTGGCCGTCCGCCGCGGGCGCGACGGCGGCGACCGCCTCGTCGGCCTCGCGCGGCGACCAGCCGAGCCCGACCAGCGCCTGGCCGACCTGGTCCCGCCACGGCGCGGTCGGGGTGAGCCCGGCCGGCGCGGCCGGCTCGATCGCGCCGATCTTGTCCCGCAACTCCAGCACGAGCCGCTCGGCGCCCTTCCTGCCGATGCCGGGCACCCGCGTGAGCGCCGGCACGTCGGCGGTGGCCACCGCCCGCCGTACCTCGGCCGGCGGCAGCACCGAGAGCACCGCCTGGGCCAGCCGCGGGCCGACGCCGCTGGCCGTCTGCAGCAGCTCGAAGACCGACCGCTCGTCGTCGTCGCCGAACCCGTACAGGGTGAGCGAGTCCTCCCGGACCACCAGGCTGGTGGACAGCCTGGCCGGCTGGCCGACCCGGAGCCGGGCCAGCGTGGCCGGGGTGCAGGAGACGGCCAGGCCAACGCCCCCGACCTCGACGACCGCGCCGGCGGCCCCGACCGCGGCGACCTTCCCGTTCACGCTCGCGATCACGAGCCCTCCCGGGCAAGCGCCGCGGTCAGCCTGGCCCGGGCCGCTCCCCGCCAGACCTGGCAGATCGCCAGCGCCAGCGCGTCGGCGGCGTCGGCCGGCCGGGGCCGGTCGGGCAGCCGGAGCAGCCGGGTCACCATGGTCGTCACCTGGGCCTTGTCGGCCCGCCCCGAGCCGGTCACCGCCGCCTTGACCTCGCTCGGGGTGTGCAGCGCGACCGGGACGCCGGCCCGGGCGGCGGCCAGCACGGCGAGCGCGGCGGCCTGGGCGGTGCCCATCACGGTGCGGACGTTGTGCTGGCTGAAGACCCGCTCGACCGCCACCACGTCCGGCGCGTACGCGGCGACCGCGGCGTCCAGCGCGGCGGCAAGGGTGAGCAGGCGCTCCGGCAGGTCGGCGTCGGCCGGGGTGCGGACCACCTCGACGTGCACGAGCCGCAGCGGCCGGCCGGCGGCGCCCTCGACGACGCCGACGCCGCACCGGGTCAGCCCCGGGTCGACACCGAGCACCCGCATTGTCCTCCTCCCGCCGAGCCCCCGAACAGTCGTTCGACACGCTACCGAGCCCCGGGACAGACTCCCGGCATGACGCGCGCGCCGATCGACCCCTCGTCCCTGGAGCCGGTGACGCGGCCGCTGGATCAGGCCCGCACGCTGCCCGGCGCGGCCTACGTGTCGCCGGAGGTGTTCGGGTGGGAGCGGCGGCACTTCCTGGACGGGTCCTGGGTGTGCGTCGGCCGGGCCGGCGACGTGCCGGCACCGGGTGACCAGCGCGCGGTCCCGGTCGGGAGTGCTTCGCTGCTGCTCGTCCGGGACGGCGACGGCACGTTGCGTGGCTGGTTCAACGTCTGCCGGCACCGCGGGCACGAGCTGCTGGCCCCGGGCGCGAGCCGGCGGGGCCGGGCGATCCGCTGCCCGTACCACGACTGGGTGTACGGGCTGGCCGGCGAGTGCCGGGCCACGCCGCGGTTCGGCAAGTCCACCGGCGACGGGATCGACCGGGCCGAGTTCGGTCTGGTGCCGGCGCGGGTCGAGCAGTGGCACGGCTGGGTGTTCGCGAACGTCTCCGGAGACGCGCCGCCGCTGGCCGAGCAGCTCGGCAACGCCGGCATGGTCGTGGACGGGTACGACGCGCAGCGGCTGGTGCCCGGCGCGCGGCACGAGTACGAGGTTGCGGCCAACTGGAAGCTGATCGTCGAGAACTACCTCGAGTGCTACCACTGCGCGCCGATCCACCCCGAGCTGTGCGAGGTGACGCCGCCGGAGTCGGGCTCCGGCTACCCGGGGGCGCCGGCCGGCAGCTGGGTCGGCGGCCCGCTGGCGCTGCGCGACGGCGTGCAGACCATGTCGCTGGACGGGCGCAGCCTCGGCGTGCCGATCCCGGGACTGCCCCCGACCAGGACCCGCGAGGTCGGGTACGCGGCG
>Ga0070713_100003490_pt1 | contig 10373 bp, 10 predicted proteins | sample LARL82metaG_FD_65465 | JGI IMG/M metagenome (GOLD analysis project Ga0070713, IMG submission 65465) | Corn, switchgrass and miscanthus rhizosphere microbial communities from Kellogg Biological Station, Michigan, USA - LAR L8-2 metaG | ecosystem: Host-associated > Plants > Roots > Rhizosphere ... | reverse complement strand
GATGGGTCCTGGCTTTCGCCAGGACGACAGCTGAGCTTCTCTCGTCGGGCAGATCACTCATGAGGTTTTGCGGATTGGCGACCACGACTAGGGTCGCTATGCTGGATTCATCTAGGGCATGCGGGTGAAAGCTCATGACCGATCTCTCTTTCGAGGCCGCGCTGAACGATCGTGTCGGCGACATGCTCGATGCCTGCACGCGATGCGGCAAATGCGTCGAGGCCTGTCCGAGCGTTCAGCCTGCCGGCATCGCCGATGCTTCGCCGACCGACGTCATTGCCGGCATCATCGATCTCGTGCGATCCGGCGACGGTCCGGAGGCCTCCAAAAAATGGGCCTCCTCCTGCATGCTGAGCGGCCATTGCATCCAGGCCTGCGATGAGGGCGTCAACCCGCGTTTCCTGCTCGCGATGGCGCGCAACGCGATGCGGCGGAAGACGTCCGACCTTCCGACGCGGCGCCGTGACGGCCTGACCAAATATCGCGAGACCAGCCGCGACGTCGCCACGCTGTCGCAGCTGCAGCTCGACCAGGCCACGCTCGAACGCTTGGGCCAGGGGGCGGCCGCGGTCGCCGCGTCCGGCGAGGTGCCGGACTTCGTGTTCTATACCGGCTGCAACGTGCTGAAGACGCCGCACATCGCGTTGCTGGCGCTCGACATCATGGACGTGCTCGGCACCTCCTATGCGGTCGCCGGCGGCCCCAGCCATTGCTGCGGCGTCATGCAGTCGCGTGCGGGGGATGCGGAAATGTCCGGCCGCATGGGCACGAGCTCGATCGACAAGATGTCGAACAGCAAATCCGGCGTGCTGTCCTGGTGCCCGAGCTGCTACGTGCAGTTCAGCGAGACGACGATTCCCGCGATCGAGAAGCAGCGCGGCGCAAAGCCGTTCGAGTTGACGCCGTTCCTGCGCTATCTGCGGGGCCGGCTGGATGAGCTGCGGCCTTACCTGCAAAAGCCGGTCAAGATGCGCGTGGCGCTGCACCGGCATTCGGGCGTCGCCGGGATCGTCGAGGCGGTGCTCGACATGTTGCAGGCGGTGCCCGGCATCGAGATCGTCGATCTCGCGCAACCATCCGTCGGACTGCAAAGCGCCCAGATGGCGGCATTGCCGAATTTCAAGCGCGACTTGCAGCGCGCCGAGCTCGAGGCCGCGCGAGGAGCCGGCATCGACGCGCTGGTCACGATCTACCATTCCGAGCATCGCGAGCTGTGCGCGCATGAGCGCGACCGGCCGTTCCGCATCCTCAACATCATGGAAGTGCTCGGGCAGAGCATGGGCCTTCATCAGCATGACCGCTACAAGGAATTGAAGCTCACGCAGGATGCCGATCTGATCGTGGGGGAATGCTCCGACCTGATCGCCGCGCACGCGCTCGATCCTGCGCTGGCGCGCGAGGTCGTGGTCAAGGCGATGCTGGGAGATCAGCCGCTGCCGCTCATGGGCGGCACGAAGCCAGCGGACGCCAAGGCCGGCGCGGCGCCGGCGGCCTAAACGCGATCAGTTCGGATTGGCAGGCTGGGCCTGTTTCGGTCCGTCCGGTGTCGGCTCGACCATGAGCTTCGGATCGGTCGGTGTCATGACTGCGCCGGAGTTGTGCGCCACCCGGCCCGTCGTCGTATGCTCGGCCAGGTAGGTCGACTTGATCTCGGGCGAATGCCAGCGGTCGCGGATTTGCAACGTCAGCACGACGATACAGCTAAGCGCGATCGAAGCAGCGAGCGCCGCAAGATGCGCGCGATCGATGTGAGGCCGTTCATGCAATGGCCCATCCTCCCTTGACGTTTCCTTGAGAGGACAACTCGGAGCGCAAGGAGGGGGTTCCGGAACTCACGCGGGTACAATCGCACTGTTCCCCGATTCACTGCGACGTGATTGCGATCGGGCCGTTCCGGCCGCTTTTGCGTATCAAGCTGCGCCAAATGCTTCATTGCGCCAAGTGCTTCATGCGGAGGGAAGCTCCATGCGAGCCGTGGTCATCGCCGATGTCCTCGCGGGCCTTTGCTGCCTTGGCATGGCCGGCTGGGGATTTGTGATTGTTCTGATTTCTCGACTGGACCCGTTACACCCCGACGATACCGGGATCGCGCTGGGCTCTGCGCTGCTCGGCGTGTTCCTGCTCGTGCCGGCGCTCACCATCGTGATCTCGATCAGATTGGCGAGCACCGATTTTCGCGCCGCGATCATCTGTGCGCTGGTCCCCTTCGCCTTCGTTGCAGCTGCGGTCGTGGTGTTGCGCACCATTCCCTGGCCGGCGCCCCCACCACCGGCGGAGCGGGTCAGCCGCTACCCCGAAACACCTGCGACCTATGTCTGGCGGCTGACGCGCTGGCGCTTCTGAATCACGAATTTCAGTCCCGACCAGGTCTCGTCGACGGCGCAGACCTTGATGTCGACGAGGCCGAGCGGCAGCGCGAGGTTGCGCACCGCGACATCGCTGAGATCGGTGGCGACGCCTGAGGCCTTCTTCGGCCAGGACACCCAGATCATGCCGTCGGGCGCGATCGCCTCACGATAGCGCGTGAGCTTTGCGGCGAGCCCCTTGGCCTCGGCGGCGAACACATGCACCACGTCCAGCGGTGCCGTGGCGCGAGCAACGATGGTCGCGCCCTCGGGCCACTCGCCGACGAGCTTCCGATAATCCGCCGGTGCGCCATCCGCAAAAATGCGAAAGCCCGGCTTGAGGCCGAGCTTTTGCGAGAGTGACTTGCCGGAGTATCCGGCCATGCGGCGAAGGCTTTACGCCTGCGGCTGCGGCTCCAGGCCGGGATCCGGATCGGGCCGCGGACGCGGCTTGCCGGCCGGCGGCACCGCGGATGCGCGCGGCGTGGTCGGCTCGAGCACGGACTCGCGGTTCGGCCGCTTGCCGTTGAGCAGGTCCTTGATCTCCTCGCCGGACAGCGTCTCGAACTCGAGCAGGCCCTGCGCGATCTGCTCCCAGTCGCCGCGATGCTCGAGAAGGATGCGGCGTGCTTCCTGCTCGCCATCCTCGACGAGGCGGCGGATTTCCGCGTCGATCAGGCGGGCAGTCTCTTCCGAGATGTTGGTGGAGCGCGCCACCGAATGGCCGAGGAAGACTTCCTGCTCATTGCTCTGGTAGCGGACGCGGCCAAGCTTGTCGGACATGCCCCACTCCATCACCATGGCGCGGGCCAGGTTGGTCGCCTGCTGGATGTCGCCGGAGGCGCCGTTCGTGACCTTGTCGGGACCGGAATTGAGGATCTCCGCCTCGCGTCCGCCAAGCGCGATCGCAAGCCGCGACACGCACCATTGGCGCGTATAGCCGATGCGGTCGCCTTCCGGCAGCTGCATCACCATGCCGAGCGCGCGGCCGCGCGGAATGATGGTCGCCTTGTGCACGGGATCGGAGCCCGGCACATGCAGTGCCACCAGAGCGTGACCGGCCTCGTGATAGGCGGTGTTGCGCTTTTCCTCTTCGGTCATGACCAGCGACTTGCGCTCGGCGCCCATCATGACCTTGTCCTTGGCCTCTTCGAACTCGGACTGCGTGACCATGCGCTTGTTACGACGGGCAGCCGTCAGCGCCGCCTCGTTGACGAGGTTCATCAGATCGGCCCCGGAGAAGCCGGGCGTGCCACGGGCGATCGTCTTCAGGTTCACGTCGGGCGCCAGCGGCACCTTGCGGACGTGGACCTTGAGGATCTGCTCACGGCCGACGATGTCGGGGTTCGAGACCACGACCTGGCGGTCGAAACGGCCGGGACGCATCAAGGCCGGATCGAGCACGTCGGGACGGTTGGTCGCCGCGATCAGGATCACGCCTTCATTGGCTTCGAAGCCGTCCATCTCGACCAGCAACTGGTTCAGCGTCTGCTCGCGCTCGTCATTGCCGCCGCCGAGGCCGGCGCCGCGATGCCGGCCGACCGCGTCGATTTCGTCGATGAAGATGATGCACGGCGCATTCTTCTTCGCCTGCTCGAACATGTCGCGCACGCGACTGGCGCCGACGCCGACGAACATCTCGACGAAGTCGGAGCCCGAAATCGTGAAGAACGGCACATTGGCTTCGCCGGCGACGGCCCGCGCGATCAAGGTCTTGCCGGTGCCCGGCGGGCCGACCAGCAATACACCGCGCGGAATGCGGCCACCGAGCCGCTGGAATTTTCCGGGATCGCGCAGGAATTCGACGATCTCCTGCAAATCCTGTTTCGCTTCGTCGACACCGGCGACATCTTCGAATGTCACGCGGCCATGGGCTTCCGCGAGGAGCTTCGCGCGCGACTTGCCGAAGCCGAGCGCCTTGCCGCCCGCGCCTTGCATCTGGCGCGACAGGAAGATCCAAACGCCGATCAGCGCGATGAAGGGCAGCCACGACACCAGCAGCGACACGAACCACGGAACGTTATCGGATGGCGGCCGCGCGGTGATCGAAACGCCCTTTGAATAAAGTTTCTGCACCAGGCCTGGATCGTTCGGTGCATAAGTCTGGAAGCTGGTGCCGTTGGCGAAAGTGCCATGAATGTCCGGCCCCTGAATCACGACATCGCGCACGCGACCCTGGTCGACCTCGGATAGCAATTGCGAGAAGGAAATATCTTGCGCAGTGGTGCGCTGGCCCGGGTTCTGAAACAGCGTGAACAGCGCCAACAGGAGCAGGACGATGATCACCCAAAGGGCGAAATTCCGGAGATTAGCGTTCATCAGGCGTCCTGACCCCGCCGCGCGCGAGCCCCGCGGCCGTGTGTTTTGTGCATCCGGTTCGTGGCGACTTCACGTCGGACCTGCTGACCAATGTAGGCAGCACAAGCCCCCATGAAAAGGCCTCGAATCTTAATATTCTAGCGCTTTTTCGGCCGCCCCGCTCGTTCGGGTCGGCGTTTGGTTAAGAGGTTGCGACGGCGCGCAGGGGCCCGTTCGACGATCATTTGGCGCCCGGCAAGCGTCACAATTGCACCCGCCAAACTACGGCGAAAACGCCCGTCACCGGTATTTTGGGCGGCATCGAGCGCCAATTTGAGCGCCTCAAGCTTCCCGAGCTCGACAGGCCCTTCGTCGCCCACCTGGGCGACCAGACGGCCGAGCAAGCGCAGCGCGATTTCCGCGGGCAGCTCGGCAAAGCGCCGGGCTTCGAGCGCGACCGCATGCGGTCGCGGCATGTCGATGACCAGGGCCGCGGCGCGATCAACCGCGGCTTCGATTGCGCGCTCCGCACGCCGGAGACGGCGCGCGAGCTGCGCCAACCGCCCGGCATCGAGCCCTTCGTCTGCCAGCGCGCTCATCAAGCCGCGCAGCCGCGCGCGCGCGAATTTCGGATCGCGGTTCGACGGATCTTCCGCGTAACCAATTTTTGCGGCGCGTAAGGTTGCAATCAGCCGCGCCTTGCTGACGTCGAGCAACGGCCGCACCAGAGTGATCGTGCGTTCCTCGTCAACGGGCAACACCGCCATTCGTGTCATGGCGCCGAGACCGGTGAGACCGCTGCCACGGCTCATGCGGATCAGCACGGTCTCCGCCTGGTCGTCGAGTGTGTGCGCGGTGAGGATATGCTTGGCGCCCGCCTTGCGGGCCGCAGCGCCGAGCAGTTGGTAGCGCGCGATACGCGCGGCATTTTGCAAGCCGGACGACGGCTTGCGTCCGGCCCAACGTAACGTACGGTGAGCGATCTTGAGCCTGCGCGCGAGACGCGCGACTGCCGCCGCTTCGTGCTTAGCTTCCTTGCGCAGACCATGATCGATGGTGACCGCGATCAGCTTTGGCTTTGTCTTGAGCGCATCACGCCAGCGCGCGGCGAGTAGCATCAATGCGGTTGAATCCGGACCGCCGGAGACGGCGAGCACGAGCACGGGGCATGCATGCAAACCGGAAAAGAGCGCTCGGGCTTCCGTCGCCGAAACTGCCGTCGATTTTTGCGCAGGCATAACCGCACCCGAAAACCGGCTTTCACTCCTCGGATGGAAGTCCAAGGGGCTTTCCGGCTCACACTTTAGCAGTGGACGCGGCTTTGTTCCTGCGTGACGCCGCGTTTCACACCGGCGGAAGCACGCGGATACTTTCGGCCGATTTCGGCCAGTGTGGCACAGGCGGCCTCTTTCTGATTCATGGCGGCCAGCGACTGGCCAAGGCGAAGCAAGGCATCAGGCGCCTTGCCCGCGCGCTCGAATTTCGTCGACACGCCGAGGAATGATTCGGCCGCATCACGGTAGCGCTGCTGTTGGAAGAGGCTTTCACCCAGCCAATATTGGGCGTCCGGCACCAGACGTTCGTTCGGATATTTTCCGACGAAATCGCGAAAGGCCTGTTCGGCCAGCGCGTAGTCCTTATGCAAGACGTAGCCGTACGCCATGTCGTACTCGTCCTGCGGCGTCGCCGAAGGCGGCAGTGTCGCAAGCTGTGGGCCACCTGGCGAAACATTGCGCGCCTGTGGCGGCGGCGGCCCAGCGCTTGGCGACGCCGGCAGTGGCATCGGAGCCGCGGATGCGACAGTCGCCGGCGGCGGTGCCATTGGCGGCGGGGCCGCTTGCGACGGCGCGGGATTGTTTCCAGCAAGCGTCGACAGATCGAGCGGCGCGCCGGCGGCGCGACCACCCGGGGCGCCGACCGTCGACCCATTGTCCTGCCCCGGTTCGGGCACCGCGATAGCCGCCTGGTTTCCCAACGTGCGCGGCGCGCCCGGCGCGTTGGGCTGCTGCGACGGATCGAACACGTCGGAACGGCGGCCCGGCGTCGCCGACGCTGGCGGCCCGCCCGGCGCCATACCGGGCGACCTACCAGGTGCCATCGCAGGCGAATTGGGCTGTGACGGCACCGGCGCGGAACCGCCTTTTCCGCCCATTTGCTGGAAACGGTATTCGGTATCGTCCTGCACGCGCTTGAGCTGCATCTCGAGCTGCTGATTGCGATACTGAAGTTGCTCGATGGTGCCGGTCAGCTGGCGCAGTGCACCTTCCAGGCGATCGAGCCGCACAGTCAGATCGCCAGGATCGGTCTGCGCCACACGACCTTGCTGCTGCGGTTGCTCTGGCTGCTGCGGGGCTGCACGCGATGAGCCCGATGGCTCACCCCGGCTGAATAGATTGTCGAGAAAATTGCCGGATGAACGCTCTTGCTGCGCCAGCGCGGGGCCGGCCAGAAGCAGCGATAGCGCGGCGAAAGCCGCCAAAGAAAACGTCGATGATGAACGCGTCATGTCACATGATGTCCGGCGGTAGCCCCTTTGGCCCCATTGGCCGGATAGGCGTAGCATAAGGCCGGCTGCGTCGAAATTGTGACTGCAGGCTGCGCGAATAGCCGTTCTTTACCGAGACTTTCGCCATCGTCAGGATAGCGCGGGCGCCGGACCGGGGTCCGGGCACCCGTGTTCCATGTTCCCGCGACAGTGGACTAGGAGCTCGCGCCGAGCACCGTGACTGCGCGGCGATTCTGCGACCAGCACGATATGTCGTTGCAAACGGCGACTGGACGCTCCTTGCCGTACGAGATCGTGCGCATGCGCTGCGCCTGGATCCCGCGCGAGGTCAGATAGTCACGAACAGCCTGCGCACGGCGCGCACCGAGCGCGATGTTGTATTCGCGCGTACCGCGTTCGTCGGCGTGACCCTCGATAGTGAACTGACTGTACTGGCTATAGGTCGTGAGCCACTGGGCCTGTTTGTCGAGCGTCGCGCGCGACTGCGGGGTGAGTTCAGTTGAATCCGTTTCGAAGAATACGCGGTCGCCGACATTGACCACGAAGTCTTGCTGGCTGCCGGGCGTCGCCTGCCCTGCAGCGTTAGCCTGCGCGTCTTCACCTGTCTTGTTGGCGCAAGCCGAGATTGCCAGCGCCGCGGCCAAGACAGCCGCGAGCCGAACGCCATGCAGCATTTTCTTCATATCGATCATACCGGTGCCTCCATTCACGCACACCGACCGGAGCATGCATGTGGGTCTAGCAGGCCGTTCGTTAAACGAACGTTCCATCAACCTTGATGGAACATTGCACAGGCCCATTAAAACTGTCGAAGTCTCTTAAACCGTTTCTGATGGTTAAGACACGGTGAAAATGCGGCCGGTTTAGGACATCACGACAACAGCGGCGACCACGCCGGATCCGACGCGTAACTGGGCGTCGGAACTTTCAATTCGTTGCGGCCCGTGACGTCGATCGTAAAGAGTGACGGGCCCTGCCCGACGTCCCGAAAGAACATTAGGACTCGTCCGTTTGGCGCGAAGGTCGGTCCCTCGTTGTGGAAACCTTCGGTCAGCACGCGTTCACCCGAACCGTCCGGCTTGAGGATGCCGATGGAGAAATTTCCCCGCGCCTGGCCCGTGAAGGCGATGTAGTCGCCACGCGGCGACCAGACCGGCGTCGAATGATGCCCCTCGCCGAAGCTGATGCGTGTCGCCGGGCCACCGCCCGCCGCCATGACGTAGATCTGCTGTGTGCCGCCGCGATCGCTCTCGAAGCAGATGCGTTGTCCATCCGGCGAATAGCACGGCGCAGTATCGATCGCCGGCGTATCGGTAAGTCGCGTCGTTTGTTTCGAGCGCAGATCCATCACGAACAGATTGGCGTTGCCGCCCTGTTGCAGGCTCATGATGACACGCTGGCCATCGGGTGAAAATCTCGGCGCGAATGTCATGCCGGGAAAGTTGCCGACGATTTCGCGCTGGCCAGTCTCGATGTTGAGCAAATAGACGCGCGGATCACCCTGCCCGTAGGACATATAAGTGATCTCTTGCGTGGAGGGATTGAAACGCGGCGTGAGAACTAGATCGTCGCCGCGCGTCAGATAACGCACGCTGGCGCCGTCCTGATCCATGATCGCCAGGCGCTTCACCCGCCGATCCTTGGGCCCGGTTTCGTCCACGAACACGACGCGGCTGTCGAAGTAACCTTTTTCGCCGGTGAGCCGCTCGTAAATCGCATCGGAAATAATGTGCGCGATGCGCCGCCAATTATCGGGGGTCGTGAAATACTGCTTGCCGTCAAGCTGCTGGCCGGCGAACACATCCCACAAGCGGAATTCGGCTTTCAACCGTCCGTCACCTTGGCGCGTGATGCGGCCGGTGACCAGCGCTTGCGCATTGATCGATCGCCAATCCGGAAAACGGGGCACGCTGTCGGTGTTTGTAATTCGCTCAATGAACGCTGCCGGATTGATCGGCGCGAACAATCCGCTGCGTTGCAGATTGCCGCTGATGACACCGGTGACATTGCGTCCGATGTCACCTTCGGCGGGTCCACCGGACAGGAAGTCCGGCAACGCGATCGGCATCGGCTGCACATTGCCCTGATTGATGTCGATGTTGAGGACCGCATTGGCCGGACGAGGTCCGAGCGCCACGAGCGCGCTGGCTCCGGCGAGCAAATGGCGGCGATTTAATTTGGGCTGGGCAATTTCGATCACGGTTTGCACTACCTTACGGGAATATCGTGAAACATCTGCTTGGTGTCGAAAGTGAAGTCGATTTCTTTCCATTGCTCGTAGTGTTCGGGGCGCAGCATTGTATAGGGCTGCCCGACAAAAACCGCGCGAACAGCGCTGTCGCGCATTGCATTGAATTGCGCACCACTCCCGCTGGTCACGACCATGGGCCCGGTCGCCAGCGTTCCGTCTTTCCGGAATCTGATCCGGATGGTGACCTGGGTCTGACTGGCGTCCTGCATGCCGACCGGCGGATTCCACAGCGCCATCAGGCGCGCGCGCAAGGCATCGATTTCGGATTGCGACAGCTGCGCCGCCATACCGGAGGCGGTGCCCAGTGAAGGAGTGGTATTGAGCTCGGTGCCGGTTGCCGCGACGCGTTGTGACTCACGCTTGTCCAGCAAGGCCGCGATTTTATCGGCGTCGAATTTCGGCTGTTGCTTTTGCGGCGGCTTCTTCGGCGGCAGCGGCTGCGGTTCAACCTTGGTCTGCGGTTTCGGCTCCTCCGGTTGCTTAAGCTTCTCCGCAATCGGATCGGGCTTGGCCTGCTGCGGCTCGGGCGGCGGCGCCACTTCCTTGGCGGCCTGGATCTCCTTTTTTTCGGTCACCTTCGGCTTGGCCTCTTCGATCGGCTTCGGCGGCTCCTCCGCTTTTTTCTCGACCACGGGCTTGGGCATCTCGACCTTGGGTGCGTCCTTCACACCTTTGGTCATTTGCGAGAAGTCTTTCTCGCTGACGAGATCGACCGGCAGCGATTCCGCGGGCGTCACTTCGAATGTTTTGCCGGAAAAGGACAGCGTCGCCCACAGCAGCACCGCCGCGTGCAGGCCGGCAGAAATCGCTGTCGCTTTTCTCATCACTGCGCTTTCGCGCCCTGTTCGTATTCGGTGACCAAGGCTACACGATGGAACCCGGCTGATGACAGCCGTCCCATCACCTTCATCATGGTCCCGTAATCCACCTTCTTGTCGCCGCGCACATAAACACGGGCCTCGGTCCCGCCGCG
>Ga0070713_100003487_pt1 | contig 10374 bp, 14 predicted proteins | sample LARL82metaG_FD_65465 | JGI IMG/M metagenome (GOLD analysis project Ga0070713, IMG submission 65465) | Corn, switchgrass and miscanthus rhizosphere microbial communities from Kellogg Biological Station, Michigan, USA - LAR L8-2 metaG | ecosystem: Host-associated > Plants > Roots > Rhizosphere ... | reverse complement strand
TCTGAGTGGGGCGTCCGAAGCTCAGGACCGGCTGAGAGCGCGTCGCGCCTTGGAATAGTCGCCGGTGCGGCTTGTCAAGTTGCTGGCCAATGTCCCCAGGGCCCAAAACAGAGCAAACAGACGAAACCACCTGCTCCCGGGAACGCCGGATCGCCAGGCCAGGAAAGCACTCAGGGTCGGGATCACGGCTGAGGATGTCACGCCGGCAGACCACATGAGGGCTACCGCACCGGGACTGACGCTTTGTATCGACATCTTATCGGTCTCGACGCCGAAAAAGGGGAGATGCTCGAAGATCCAACGAAGCCCGGGCGGCCATCCCACGGGATTCCCAGTCCCACCAATCGTGTACGAGCGGAAACGAATGCCTACCGCTCTGCCGACGAGCCAATGTGCAATGGCGTGCGCAGAGAAATAGAGCAGAATCCAGCTCAGCAGCATCGCGCTGAAGGCGACGGCCGTCGAGTGCGCCGATCGGGACACGATCAATGCAAAACCGGCAGCCAGAATTCCCAATGCCTGCCAGAAATTGCCGACGGCTATCGACAGCCGGGCAAAGACCCTGCGTCTCGAACTGGCAACAGAATTCATGAGTTCATTTGATCAAACGAAGGTTCATGCGTGATAGTGGGACGCCTGCGCTCCAGCAGCGCGGTGGCACCGAATTAGTCCCATCTCCAGACGTCGGTGACATCCTTCACTCGTCCGTCGCGCCCGAAGCTCACAGTGAAGGAGAAGTGCTGCGGGGTGTCGTTGATGAAGGTGTATCGCCAGCGCCAGTCGTAGCCGTGCGACATCTTCTGCTTCATCAGCCCCGCCGCCTCGTCCTCAGTGAGTTGGCGCGATTGATAATCGGGCCCGCTAGACCAGCCGAACGTGCCATCCTCATGTTCAAAAAGGCTCGCGTAGTGGACGCCTTCCTCGTCGGAGACGTTGTCAGGCAGAACGGCGTGCGTCCGTATGCCACACGCGCGATGCAGCGAAGGGGAAGATTCTCCGATGACGGTGACTCGTGTAAAGCAATTCATCAACGCCCCGCGCTCCGGAAAGTTTCCAGTTGGGATTTCCCAATCAACCCGGGGCGGGCTCGGCCGTCTGGCAGTTGTGTCGGGTGACTGCTCTTGAGGGTTGGCTTGAGCGTCCTTGACCCGCGCGCGAGTGCCCTGAGCGGAACCTTGAATTCTCTTCCGCCAGCAGTGCAGGCGGCGACACACGGCACCGATCCCATGTGCTTAACTATCTTGACAGCTCGGTTCTTCACGCCGTTCTCCCGTTCAGGAATCAGTTCATACTCTTTTAACACCCGGGCTGTACCATTACGGAATCTCTTAGCCTCCGGGCCCTGTCCGAATCTTCTCTGGCCGCAGGCAGCGCACATGGTGATACCTCAAGCAAAGCAGAAAGATGAAGTCAATGATCTCGTCCTCGAACAGATTTATCTGCTCAAACAACCCGCGAACCTGACGGACTCAGAGCTTCTTGAGTACCATCTCCGCCACTTGCAGATCATGATCCTCTACCGAAAACTGGATCAAGCGGTGAGAAACGGATACTACACACGAAGTCTGGCCTGATGGATTAATGCCGATCTCGATGGGCATCATGTGCGAAGGATGCGGAATGCTGCATCTGGTAACCGCAAACGCGAATAGGCGTATCGACTACCTGCGACAGGCGGGTTCGGAAATGTTCATTCTCACCTGCGCCGGCTGCCAGACAAAGAGATCATTTCACGAGAGCGATCTGAAGCCCTATACAGTCTCTACCCTCGGTTACATCAAGGGATACGTAGAACGAGGCGCATTACAGCGCGCGGCCGGACCTGGCCTCCATGCGCCGCAAAGGCGACGGCTGATGGCGGACCACAGCGGCAAAGAGGATGTCGTGTCGTTAGCAAAATTCGGTCGGCTCTGAAAGAGTAGCTTGCTGCACACTTTTCGAAACCGACTGATCTGCTGCTTTCCTGGTGGTTGCAATTTTTCCGGCCCTGGACTGGAGCACCAGTGACCTGCATCGGCCGGTGATGGGGCCGGGTTTCCCGACCGCGAACTTCCAGCCGAAACAACTAAAATCGTGCATTAAGACCGAAAAAAAACTATGACCGTCGCTAGTCACGATCGAGGTTATGGAACACCGTCGCTTGGATGGTCAGCGTCGCAAGTGAACGACAGTGAGAGAAAATGACTAGAAAAGGTAAAGGCTGTGACATTGGTTATGCTCTAGCCGTCTGCTCCTGCGAGGGAGCGAAACAGCATGGAGGCATGTACCGTCACAGCCCTTGATGCGATCACTGCTTTCGCAGTACCAAACCCCAACTGCTCCTCGCAAGAGTCAGTCGGTTTTTTCGGGTCTGGTCGCTCATCCGGTTACCCTTCTGAGCGGATCACCCAGCCTACTTCGGATCGGCAACGTTTTATTTTCGCCAACCCTTTCAGCCATCGACGTGTGCCACCCTAAACAGTTGCTTGATGGGTGTCAATGCCCCTTTTCAGTGCAGAGTCTCAGCAGCAGGTGCGCTTGGGCTGCGAATGCAAGCCGTTGGATTGTTAACGGTTAGTGAATGCGCGGCTGAGGTGTTCGCGGTTTTCCACAGAAGCATACACAGAGGTGATCTTGTGGTCCGAAACACGAGTTCCGCTGCATTCGGTCAACACCCACCGAGATGCAGTCGATGAGCGAGAACCATTTCGAGTGCTTCGCACGCACCGGGGTAAACACGCCCGGGACAATGTCGCCAATTTCAAGCTTCAGCACTGCCCTCAGATGTAACCTTTTCATCCCCGGCCCACCAGCGATGTTTCCCATATACGTCCCGAAGGTGATGAAGCCTGGGCTCTCAACGGCCAAGGGAATTTCTGAAGATGTCCTCAATGTGCTCGGAATCCACTTCTCCGGAGTGGTTGTAGAGGGCTTGGCCATGTGCATCCAAAACCAGGACGTGAGGAATGTAGCCCTCGTAGTACTGCTTGACCAGTTTTTGCTGCTCGGACGAGCGCTGAACGTCCAGATCGATAACGACGAAGTGTACTTTGGAGCGGTATCTGTTGTACAAATCAACGGTGCGCCGCGCTTGTCTCTTTGAGTTGAAACATCCTTCGCCGTAGATGATGACGTAATTGGGCTTGCCCGGGACGAATCCCGACTGCGCGTCATCTCCGGTGATCAACGGGCCATCGAGGCTGTCGCTGGTGTAATCGAGTTTCGAATTAAGCTTCAGATTATCGATCGCAAACAGTAGCGGGCTGCTCAGCATAGACATTACAAAGAAATTCAAAACTAATCTTTTCATGGTCATTTTTCTACCACCAACTGAAATGATTGCTCCTCAACCTTGGATCTATTCGCGAAGCGGGCAAGAGCCTCATCAGCGGCTTCGCGAAAAGATGGCTTATCGTTTTTGTGTTCAGCAGGCAGGTACCCGGCTCCAAAGTACAGCTTGCCATCTGGCGTGATGAATGAGATGAGAGGCAGCCCGGCAGGAAGATTTAGCACGGCTTGGGCTTTTTGCAGCTGTGCGACCAGCTTCGGGGAAACATCGAAGTCGACCTTCACAGCGACGAAGTGCTGATTGATGTAATTCGCGGTGTCGACATTGGTGTACGTGTCGCGGTCCATGAGCGCGCACCACGGACACCACACAGCCCCCACATCAAGAAGGATGGGACGGTGTAGCTCCTTTGCGCGCCTGAATGCGTCCGCACTCCACGGGTACCAGTCCACAGGTTGATTCATTGCCCGGCTGAGATACCGCGACTGTTCGTGTGCGAGGTGATTAGTGTTGGTTTGTTCGACTGCGCTGGATACAAATCCCAACATCACGAGTGGCAATAGCAGGAGCCCAGTCGGCCGGTAGCATTCAAAATACAAACGTCTCCTCCTCCGCGACCAGAAAGACTGGTGCGCCGCCTGACGAAATCGAAACTGCATTCGCAATCGTCTGTTTGCCGCCTTCCGACGCTGCGCATTGTTTGAGCGCCTCCATCGAAGGGAAATAAACCTCAGCGACGCGGTGGAAGGGAGGTTCGCCTGCAGGAGAACCGAGTATCCTGGTCGCGACAATCTTGGTTTTGCCGGCAAGTTTCGCGACCGCCATGGGCACATGGTCCCGGTTGTAGACTGCTTCGAAAGCTTCGACATCCTTTGGGCGTGGATAAATCACCACTAACTTTACTGCCATCTCGTTCTCCTTATGAAGTTACCTTGAGCACGACGGACCATTGGGAAGGTCATGTCGCGCAATCAATAGCCGCTTAGCATGCTATCGATACCAATCGTGATGCGGCGGAATATTCCGGCTAAGGTACGGTATGAAGAGGCCCGCCGTGTCGAAATGTGAGATGGCGGGCCGCTCGATTGTTAGCCAGCCGACTCTCAATCGAGGCGCTGGACGATAGGACAGTTGATCGAGAAACCTGAGCTTCCGAAGGTTTTACCACCTGGCCCGGTGATCAGACCGTCCTGCACGAAGGTGAGAATCTGGAACTCCTCCCGCAGCTGTCCGCGGAACCCTTGGTCGATCGCCTCCTGGGTCCATTCGAACAACTGCGCATCCCAGTAGGGGCTGTAATCGAGCGCGATGGTGGGAATTCCCCCCACCACGTTATTCGGCCTGAATCCATCGGCCAGATCTGCCGACAGACCTTGCCGCAGTGGATTGTTGCAGCCTCCGGATTCAGGTCCATTGGTGCTGATGAAGATGCGCTCGACAGGGCTCGCGAAGCTGTCGTCGTGACCTAGCAGGATCTTCTGCATCAGTGGAGCAAAGGTATTGTGCTCGATAGCAGCGCCGAGAGTGCTGCTGGTGTCCATCGAGAGATACCACACCGGGCGACCGAAGCTGAAGCCGTTAATGAGGTTAAGGGTTACTGTCATGTTGACTGGATCGATGGCCACAACCTGATCGTGCACTTTGGTGTAGTCCACATTGCCGTTGGGGAAGCTGATCTGATTGGCGTCCACGTCGAAAGCCACCATGGGCGCGTTGTAAATCACGTTGCCAGCATTAACGATCTTGACGAGCGGACCATAGTTCGCGTCCCCAATGGAGCCCGGGGTCGCAAACGTGGGAGGAAATTCGTGACCGGCAGGGCCAGGAACGATCTTCCGCTCCGGCTTAAAGTTGACGGTGCCCGCGTCGAATACTATGTTCCCGTTCGCATCGAGGTTTCCCGTTCTAGCAGAGTGCGATGCAAAAGTAAGTTTGGCGGAAAAGTTCAGACCCAACTCGGCAGCAACATTGGAATCGTCCACATCAGTCAAGACATACCACACATTTTTGCCACTTCCCTTCAGATGGCCCAAATAAAGCGGTATGGTAATGGTCCCATGCGCGACGTCAAGCACTCCGGTATCCAGCAATTGAACCGGCCCGACCAGGCTGCGATTGGTGTCGGAAGGCGGCGGTCCGAAGTACGATAGAGGCACTGTGGTGCCGATAGACGCGGGCGCCGGAAATAAATTGCACCCTGGACCGGGACCGATCGGGCCAGGGCCAGGTCCCTGCTCAGAATTGAAAGTCGTTGATGCTAGAGTAGTAGCGGTAGTTGCAAGCTCCAGGCTCGTCGTCGACGCCGTGGCTACAGGACGCTTGACGCGAGCGTGCAAAGCTAGGATTTCTGGCGAGAGCGGTTGCTTACTGCGAATCCCCGTCAGTGATGTTTGAGGCGACTCCTGCGCAGCAGCAGAGTGGGCGAGCAATCCACCGACAGAGAGAATGGCGAGAGCAGCGATAGACAGCCTGCTCGTGGGTGAGTGCGATGATACGCATTCGCTACCTTTTCTTCCAAACCTTCGAAACAACGTGCAAACTACGCTTTGCATTTCCTATCTCCTGGGTAATTTATTGTGCTGTATTACGAGCAGCACGGTGTACATGGGATAAAGAAGAGGCGAGGAAGAAACAAGATAAGGTGTGGCCGAATTTGCTACTTGGAAGCGTAGTGTGTCAAAACTTGGGGCTGTGAGTTGTTTAGACGTTTTCTGAATTCCGTTGGCGTCAGACCACAAAAGTTTCTAAATTCACGGCTGAAGTGGCTGCGGTCGATATTGCCAAGCTTCGCTCTAACCTCTTTCACGGTTAAAAACGTTTCTGACAACATTGCCTGTGCCTCTTGCATTCTCAATGTCCCAATATATTGCGACGGTGATTGAGACATTTCCGCCTTGAAAAGATGACAGAAGTGCCAACGAGACATATTCACCGAGCGTGCTAAGTCGGCAACCGATGTGCGCGTGCACAAATTAGCGTGTAGGTACTCAACAACGACTCGTATTCGGCGGTCCATTTGTGGATGTTCCGGTCGCCACACCCTGACCTGATTGCCCAGAAACACACGGCCGTCGACCTGCGAAGCATTTTGCATGGGGACCCTTTGGGCCTCTGGCCAGAGGCAGGGTGCTCGGGCACCCCTACGCATCTGCCGGACACCCTCTGAAAATTCTTATTTAGCGGCAACCCGATAGATGTAAATGACCAAGCGAAAGTTACGAGGGACATGTAATGAATTTTGTTCGTAAGGAGTGTTCTGTAACTTTTCCCTGGTCTTTTACATCCCACACCTACGCTCAGGTTTGACGGCGTGAATTCAAACGTGAAATAGGAGAAAAATTCATGAACAAGATGATTTACAGGTTGATGGCCGTGTGTCTTCTGTCAACGTCGCTTGCGGTTTTTGCTCAGTCTGGTGACAGCATGAAGCAAGACCAACCACAACAGGACCAGATGAAGCACGACGACCAGATGAAACATGACGACAGCATGAAGCAAGGCGATCAGATGAAGGACGACCAGATGAAGGACGACAAGAAGGCGAAGAAAGCCAAGAAAAACAAAAAGGCGAAGGACGACAGCATGAAACACGATGACAGCATGAAGCATGACGACAGCAAGTACTAGCCCGCCACAGCAGAACTCAAGGTCAACTCGGGGTAGCCGCAACTGGGCAAAGAAGCCTGGTTGGCTACCCCGTTGGCCAGATACCCGCCAAGATACTTGCCCAGGCATCAGCACTTGTCCAGAGCAGGGAACTGAGGCCTCTCCTCACGAGGGTCGGCCAACGGAAGCTGCTCTTTGCCTCAGATAAGCCGCGGCCTCAGCTAAGCCACGCCTGAACAGCTTACGATTCGAGAACTAATAATTGCGCACCATCGACAATCCGTTTATGGTGAGATGCGCTTAAAAGTCTTTGCTGGAACTCCATCCGCCCATGAATGCTCGCATCTTCTTCTGGTCGCTCACCTCCGCCCTTGCCGGCTTTCTTTTTGGCTTTGACACGGTAGTCATCTCCGGAGCCGAAAAAACCATTCAATCGCTCTGGGGTCTAAGCGCGGGAATGCATGGCATTGCCATGGCTTCCGCCCTTTACGGAACTGTCATAGGTGCGCTGCTCGGAGGTTGGCCCGCTGACCGGTTCGGGCGCAAAGCCACTCTGCTCTGGATCGGCATCCTTTACCTCATCGGTGCCGTGGGCTCGGGGTTAGCGCCAAATGTCGGCATTTTCATTTTGGCGCGTGTCATCGGTGGCCTCGGCATTGGAATCTCCACCGTAGTTGCGCCACTTTATATCTCCGAGATTGCGCCACCGAAGCATCGAGGGCGGCTCGCGGGCATGTTCCAGTTCAACATCGTTTTCGGCATTCTGATCGCTTTTGTCTCCAATGCGTTGCTTGCCGGTATCGGCGAAAACGCCTGGCGATGGATGCTTGGTGTCGCCGCGTTCCCGTCTCTTCTCTATGCGCTGTTGTGTTTTTTCCTGCCCGAAAGTCCGCGCTGGCTTCTGAGCCGTAAGGGCGACCGCGAAAACGGCGTGAGAATCCTGCAACGCATCGAGCCCGATGCCGCTCCCGCTGAGATTGAAGCTCAAGCCGACGAGATCATGAATGCGTCGACCGAACAAGCATCGTCGGCACATTTCTGGACGCGCCGCCTGCGTAAACCGATCTTGCTTGCCATCTTTATTGCTTTTTTTAACCAGCTTTCAGGCATCAATGCGATTCTTTATTTCGCGCCGCGCATCTTTGAGCTGACTGGCCTCGCTGCAAAGGCCGCATTGCTGCAATCCATCGGCATCGGCCTCACAAATCTGGTCTTCACTTTTGTCGGGCTATGGCTCATCGACCGGCTGGGCCGCCGCACGCTACTTTTCATCGGTTCATTCGGCTACATCGCGTCGCTAGGCCTTGTGGCCTGGGCATTCTTCACCGAGCACTATGCCATCGTGCCCATCTGCATTTTTGCCTTCATTGCCTCTCATGCCATCGGTCAGGGAGCCGTGATCTGGGTTTTTATCTCCGAAATTTTCCCCAACCGCCATCGTGCCGAAGGCCAATCGCTGGGCTCCTTCACCCACTGGATTTTCGCCGCCTTGCTCACCACCTTTTTCCCCAAGATGGTCGCCTCCTTTCCACCCGGGTATGTTTTCTCATTTTTCTCCTTCATGATGGTGCTGCAGCTGATCTGGGTGAAAATGTGGGTTCCGGAGACGAAAGGCGTGCCGCTCGAGCAAATCCAGCATCAACTCGGCATCGAATAGGCTAGCGAGAGTAGAGAAGTGAGAGTAGAGAAGTCAGAGTAGGGAAGTGAGAGTAGGGAAGTCATAGTAGGAAGTCATGACCCTTCGTATCGTCGGCATCGGCGAAGTGCTGTGGGACTTGCTTCTGACCGGGCCGCAATTAGGTGGAGCGCCGGCAAACTTCGCCTATCATGCGCACGCGCTCGGTGTCGAAGCTCACGTAGTTACCCGCGTGGGCAGCGACGACCCTGGCCGCGAAATTCTCCGGCGCTTTCGCGATATGGGATTGCAGCACGGCGCAGTTCAGATCGATGAACGTGCGCCGACAGGAACCGCAACCGTAGCGCTCTCCGGCAATGGGCTGGCTCACTTCACGATCCAGGATAACGTGGCCTGGGATTACCTCGTCGCCGATGAAAAAGCGATCACGCTAGCCAGTTCAGCAGACGCGATCTGCTTTGGCAGCCTGGCGCAGCGCAGCGAATCGTCGCGCAATGCAATTCAAAAATTGGTGGCGTCGTCTCCCGCACAGGCGCTGCGCGTGTTTGACGTCAATCTACGGCAGCGCTTCTACACCCGCGAAGTTATCGAACGATCGCTGCAACTGGCGAACGTGCTGAAGCTGAATAATGACGAACTGCCGACCTTGGCGGCGATGTTTAACCTTATCGGCTCGACCGAAAATCAGATGGAATCCCTGGCCCGAATATTCGGCTTGAAGGTTGTTGCGCTGACGCGTGGCGCGAATGGCAGCCTGCTGTATCAAGATCTAGAAGACACAAGATGGTCCGATTGTGTTTCTGTCCCGGTGGAGGTAGTAGACACCGTCGGCGCCGGCGATTCGTTCACCGCCGCTCTTGTTCTAGGCCTGCTTACAAAAATGCACTTGGATGAAATCAATGCCGTCGCGAACGCAGTCGCACGCTATGTGTGTTCGCAAGCGGGGGCAACACCCGAGTTGCCTTTGGAATTTGCGCGAAGATTTTTGGTCGCGGCAAAGTTACGGCGGACGAGTTGACCACAGAAAATCACCTCCGCACCACCGCCTCCGCCCTAAAGCGCTGGGCCATCGCACAATTGCAGGACTCGCTTGCGGTTGGCGTCCTATGGATGCTTGGCCTATGGATCATCCGCGTTCCGTATGCTCCGCTGTGGGCGGTGGTAGCCGCCGCATTGCAGATCATTCCTCACTTCGGACCAATTCTCAGCTTACTTGGCCCAGTCCTGTCCGCTGCCCTCCATTGGCGTGACTGGCAACACCCGCTCTACGTACTCATTCTTTATGCGGTGATCGTCGTGGTGGATGGCTTCCTGCTCCAGCCCTACATCATGCGCCGCGTGGCGCAAGTGCCCATGTGGGCGTCGATTCTCGCCCCGTTCGTCCTGGGATTTCTAATCCCATTCTGGGGATTTCTGCTAGCGCCACCGCTGCTGGCGGTAATCTACGCGTTCAGAGCGAAACAGATCACGCCAGAGTGAGGGAATAGTGAAGCAATAGTTGAAGCAATGGAGCGCCGGGCGTCCCCGCCCGGCCCAAACGAGGCGTCTAGTCGCTGTTCTCCCCTGTAATGTGGCACCCAAGCCCTTGTTTCTCAACGCGGATAGCGCATGGCGGCGGACGGCCAAAAAGAAAAAATAAAAAAGAGCTTGCATATGTTCTAGTGATGTAGTTAACTATATCACTAGATCGTCAGGTCAAGCGCAAGGTTGATCGCTCGCACTGAGTAGGCGTTGGTGGCCTGACCCGAAAGTAAAGAAATTAAGGAGAATGAACCATGAAATCCCTTCGTTTTATGCTGTCCGTTGTTCTGGTGTCGCTCTCAACTGTGGCTTTCGCGCAGCACGACGACGCGCATAAGTCTTC
>Ga0070713_100003486_pt1 | contig 10375 bp, 14 predicted proteins | sample LARL82metaG_FD_65465 | JGI IMG/M metagenome (GOLD analysis project Ga0070713, IMG submission 65465) | Corn, switchgrass and miscanthus rhizosphere microbial communities from Kellogg Biological Station, Michigan, USA - LAR L8-2 metaG | ecosystem: Host-associated > Plants > Roots > Rhizosphere ... | reverse complement strand
GGCTTCGACCAGATGCTCAACGCGGTCGAGCGCATGTTCATCTATCTCCCATTCGAACATTCGGAAGACCTCGCCGACCAGAAGGACTCCGTCCGCGTGTTCACGTCGCTGGGCGAGGAAATGACCCGCTATGCCGCCGACCACCGCGACGTGATCCGCCGCTTCGGTCGCTTCCCACATCGCAACGCCGCGTTGGGGCGTGCGAGCACGCCGGATGAGCTGGCATATCTGGCGCAACCGGGTGCGGGGTTCTGAACCAGCGGGAGTTGCGCCATGGATGCATCCGATCTGAAGGTGTTCGAAGCGGTGGCACGCCTCGGCGGCATCGGCCGGGCGGCATTGGAACTGAACACCGTGCAGTCGAATGTCACCTCGCGCGTGCGTCTGCTGGAGCAGGAGTTGGAAACGCCGCTGTTCGAGCGGCACGCTCGTGGTGTAACCCTCACGGCGGCCGGCCGGCGGCTGTTGCCCTATGCCGGCGAGGTCAGGGATGTGCTGACACGGGCACGGCGCGCCGCGATGGACGATGGCACGCCGAAGGGACCGCTTGCGATCGGCACCCTGGAGACCACCGCGGCAACGCGGCTGCCACGCATCATCGCTGCCTATGCCGCTGCCTGGCCTGCCGTCGATCTAACCTTGCGGACCGGCACGTCGGCGGAGTCGGTGACGCGCGTGCTGGAACGCGAGCTCGACGGTGCGTTCGTCGCCGGTCCAGTCGATCATGCGGATCTTGCCCAGGGCACTGTGTTCCGCGAGGAACTGGTCGTGGTCACCACGCCTGCGAATCAGAACCTGCTGGATATTGGCCGTGCCGGCGCGCTGAAGATGCTGGTGCTGCGCGTGGGCTGTTCCTATCGGCAGCGGCTGGAAACGATATTGGCCTCACGCGGCATTGTCGACGTGCGCCCTCTGGAATTTGGCTCGCTTGACGCGATCATCGGCTGCGTCTCGGCCGGCATCGGCATCACGCTGCTGCCGCGCAGCCTAGTGGCCGACGCGGCGCGAAGAGGCGAAGTGGCGCTTCATGCGCTGCCACCGCACGAGGCGACGGTGGCCACACTGTTCATCCGCCGCCAGTGCGGTGACGTGACCAGCGCCCTCGCCGCGTTCATGGACACGGTCAGGGCGCGGTCGGCACCAACGATGCAGGCGGCCGCCGAATAGTCATAGGATGCCCCGACATGCCAAGCGTCCATGGAGGCTGTGATGCCGTTCGATGAATCCTCCCGCCGGCCCCGCCGCCGTCCGTCACGCAACGTGCTAGGCGGCGTGCTCGATATCTGCTCCACCAAGCCGATGACCGGCTTCTTCCGCAATGGCTGCTGCGACACCAGCGCAGAGGACTATGGCAGCCATACCATCTGCGTGGTAATGACAGCCGAGTTCCTGGCCTTCAGCAAGGCGGCCGGAAACGACCTGTCCACGCCGCATCCGGAATTCGGCTTCCCTGGCCTGCAGGCCGGGGATCGCTGGTGCCTGTGTGCGCCGCGCTGGCAGGAGGCACTGGAGGCGAGCGCCGCACCGCGCGTTGTGTTGCGCTCCACCCAGGAAGGCGCACTGGAATTCTGCGCGCTGGCGGACCTGAAGAAGTACGCCATCGATTTGGCCTGAGGCGTGACGAGCGAGCTTCCCGCCGAATTCGCGCTGATCGCGCGGCATTTCCGGCCGCTTGCCGGACCGGGAGCGCTCGACCTGCAGGATGACGCAGCGGTGCTCATGCCGCCACCTGGACGCGATCTGGTGCTGACCTGCGATGGCATGGTCGCGGGCGTGCACTTCCTGCCCGACGATCCTCCTGATCTGGTGGGACGCAAGCTGCTGCGCGTGAACCTGTCTGACCTCGCAGCGAAGGGCGCGACACCCATCGGATACCTGATGACGGTCTCGACACCACGCGACACACCGGATGCCTGGTTCGCGGGCTTCTCCGCCGGCCTCAAGCAGGATCAACAGCAGTACGGTGTCACATTGCTCGGCGGCGACACCACCTCGACGCCCGGCCCGATATCACTGTCACTGACAATCCTGGGCCACGTGGCTCCCGGCCAGGCGGTGCATCGTGCCGGCGCGCGACCGGGTGACGGCATATGGGTCACCGGCACGATCGGTGATGGCGCTCTTGGCCTTGCGGTGGCACGCGGCCGCCTCGCCGACCCAACCGGCCATCTCTTGTCCCGCTATCGCCTGCCACAGCCGCGCGTCGGACTGGCGATCGCCGGCATTGCCTCCGCGGGCATGGATATCTCCGATGGGCTGGTGCAGGACCTTGGCCACATCTGTCGTGCAAGCGGCCTCGCCGGCGAGGTCGAAGCGGCATTGGTGCCGCTCTCCGGCCCCTCACGATCCGCGGGACCGGCTTGGCTGCCCGCCTGCCTGACGGGCGGCGACGACTACGAGCTGCTGCTGGCGGTGCCCCGGGCCCATGAGGCGGCGCTGCAGCAGGCGGCCCGGGCCGCGGGTGTGGCCGTCGCCCGTGTCGGCACCTTCAGCCTTGGCCCGCCGGCGGTCATGGTGCGCGGGGTCGACGGGAAACCCATGCATTTCGACCACAGCGGCTGGAGCCACTTCTGACAGGGTGGGCCGCGGCTAGGAACCATGCACGGAGCGCGTCCCTGCAGGCCGGCAGCTGGGGTTCCGCTGTATCCACACCCCTGCTTCAATGCGTAGCCTCGCCGTGGGAGCCGCTAAGTGATTGAGATCCTGCCTCTCCTCAGATGAACCGCAACGTCTACCTGCTGTTCTGCTGTCAGGCGTTGATGAACGCGGTGATGTCCGGCCAGACCGTGATGAGCGCGCTGATCGGCCACGCACTGGCGGTGGACAAGGCGCTCAACACGCTTCCGATGGCGATCCAGATGACTGCGACGATGACCGCCTCGATCCCGGCCGGCATCGTTTTCGCGCGACTGGGCCGTAAGCCGGGGTTCTGGCTTGGCTGCGCCGGATCGCTGCTCGGCAGCCTGACCTTCGCCCTCGGTGTCTGCACCGGGAGCTTCGAGATCTACTGCATCGGTGCCGCTTTCGCCGGCCTGGGGTTCGGCATCGCCCAGCACCTGCGCTTCGCAGCCGCCGAGGTCGCGGCGGCCGAGGCGCGCGCCCGGGCCATCGCACTGGTCATGGCGGGTGGTGTGCTCGCCGCGGTCATCGGCCCCGAGATCGTCAAGCGCACCAACCTGGTGCTGCCACCGCTGATGTTCCTCGGCACGTATCTCTGCCTGGCAATCCTCCCGCTGATATGCGCCACGCTGCTGCTGTTCATCCAGCTTCCACCTGCCGTGCACCAGGTCAGCGAGCCGGTGCCGTTCCGCACCATCATCGCGCGCCCGGGCTTTCTCACCGCCGTCGTCTGCAGCATGGTTGGGTACGGCGCGATGAACCTGATCATGGCCTCAACGCCGCTGCAGATGCTGTTCTGCGGCTACGGCGTGAACGCCAGCGCCGATGTGATCCGGGCGCATTCGATCGCCATGTTCCTGCCGGGCTTTGTTACCGGGCGACTGATCCAGCGCTTCGGCGCACATCCTATCGTTTGCATGGGCGCCCTGCTGACTGCGCTCTGCGTCGTGACCAACCTGGTGTTCCCTCCACTGCTTGCCACCTTCATGGTGGCGCTCGCGCTGCTTGGCGTCGGCTGGAACTTCATGTTTGTCGGTGGCACTACGCTGCTGGCGACGGCGCACGACCTGCACGAGCGAGTGCGCGTTCAGGCCACCAACGACTTCATCGTGTTCGGCACTGTGGCCTGCACCGCGTTCGCTTCAGGGGCGATCGAGGCAACCGGCGGCTGGGCGGCGCTGAACCTGGTCGTTGTGCCGCCGACCGTGGTCGCGGCGGCGCTGGTCATCTGGCATTGGTCGGCCCGCGCGCGGCTGGCGCCGGCGGCGGCTCAGTAGGCCGGCGCCGGCGCGCCACCAGACGGCGCGGCCGGGTTCGGGCCGAGCGCGTTGAACCGGCCGATGTTGCCGAACAGCTGTTGTAGGAACGACGCTTCGGTGCCCGGCGATGGCGTCGAGCGTGCCACGATCGACACTGGTACCGCCTCATCCTGGTTCACCTGCTTCACGTCCTGCAGCACTCCCTGATCGTTGAAGCTCAGCACCAACACGTTCTGGCTCAGTACTCCGTCGGTCCGGGCGATGCGCCGCCGGGTGACCTCGCTCACGTACAGCCAGGTGTTGTCATCGAAGGTGGCCCTGGCGGTCGGGGACCCGATCAGCGCTGTGACATCGGCCCGCGTCGTGGTGCCAGGCACCAGTTCCTTGAGCTGGTCGGCATCCACGCGATTGCCGCGAAGCTGCGACTTTGCCTCGAAGAAGCTGCAGCCGCCAAGCGCCAGGCAGGCAGCCAGCAGGACCGAACGCAGGACGGCGGTTGAACGGTGTCTGTCCACCTGGGATATCCTTGGCTCCGCTTTGTCGGTCCGGTGTCACACCGGCCCGATGCTTGTCAATCAGCACACTGGTGACGAAGGATGACTGCTACGATGGCTGGACTGCTCGGTCTCGGAGGTTTGCGTCGGGCCAACCGGCATGAGCGGGCCGGCATCGCCCTGTATGGCGCTGCTGTTGCTGCCGCGCGCGAACCTTGGTTCTACCTGTCGCTAGGCGTGCCGGACACGCTGGATGGACGGTTCGACCTGATCGCACTGCATGCTTTCCTGCTCGTCCACCGGCTGCAGGATGACTCGGCGCCTGGGCCAGACCTGGCACAGGCAGTGTTCGATGCCATGTTCAGCGACATGGACAACAACCTGCGAGAGATCGGCGTGAGTGATCTCTCCGTCGGCAAGCGAATACGTGCCATGTGGGAGGCGTTTCACGGCCGGGCAAAGGTCTACGCTGCGGCCCTGGAGGCGGCGGATCACGTGGCGCTGGAGACCGCCCTGGCGCGCAATGTCTGGCGTGGTGCGGCACCACAGGGTGCTGCCGCTTCGCTGTCCCAGTGCGTATTCGCACAGTCGCATCATCTGGCCGCGCAGCCACTTGCTATTCTGGCATCGGGTCATGCGCAATTCCTGTCAGCGCTGGAGGCATCACGATGATTCCCGAACTGCACAGGCCGATCGCCGTCGAACGTATTGGGCCAAGCGGCCTGGATGTGATTGTGGAAGCAAGCGCCGCAGAATGCGCAGCACTCGCCCGACGTATGGACGTGCCGGCCGTGCTCTCGCTGACCTGCAGGTTCCATCTCGATCGGGAGACCGCCGGCACTTTGCTTGCCCACGGCAACCTGACGGCGCGTCTGGTGCGGACCTGCGTGGTCTCGCTGGATGACTTCGCCACCACGGTCGAGGAACGCTTTGCCGTGCGCTGCGTCCCAGAGGGGGAAGAGAGCCACGACGTCGATCCCTCTGCACCCGACGAGATCGTCTATGGCGATGGGACAGTCGACCTCGGTGAAGCCGCAGCGGAGCAATTGGCCCTGGCGCTCGATCCGTATCCGCGAGCGCCGGACGCGGTCTTGCCGGACATTCCGGACGAACCGGAGGTTCAGCCGTTTGCCACGCTCGAGGCACTGCGGCGCCGGCACTGATTCTACAGTCTGGAGAGATCGTTCGCAATTTTTCTTGACACACTTAGTCATTTTTGCTAACTAGAGCCCGCCAACAGGCGGACTCTGCCGGGTGGCCAGAGCGCCTCCCCAATTCGCCGGAGATAACATGATCATCGACCTGACACCGCTGGTGCAGGCCCTGGCCGCGCTTGCGCTGGCCGCAGTGACCGGAGTGACGCCTTACCTGATGCCGCTCATGCGGCGCTATCTGCATATCCGGCTCACCGCGACCCAGGCTTCCGCGATCCAGTCGGCGGCCGATGCCGGTGCGAAGGCGGCGTACGGCTACATCGTCACAAACGCCGCCAGCTACCGTGATACGGTGGTTCGCGACACTGCGATCGCCCGGGGGATACAGCATGTCGTGGCGTCGACACCGGAAGCCATGACCGCCCTCGGTATCACATCTGAGCACGTCCGGAACATGGTCGAAGCGCGGTTTGGGGGGCTGCTCGCCGCCGATCCGACCGTCTCGATCGGCGCGGCACCAATCGTCCTGGCACGCGGAACAAACCCGGAGACTTCATAATGCGCCGCAATATCGCGCTGTCGCTGCTTGTCTGCCTGTCGGCGTGCAGCAACATGACTTCGGAGCAGCAGGCACAGGTTAGACAGGTACTCATGGTCGCCTGTAACGTCGACGGCGTGGTCGTGCCGGTGGCGCAGCCGATCGTGGCGACCCTGGGCCCGGCCGGCGCAGCGGCCACCAATGTCGATCTGTTGGTGCACCCCGCAGTGGTCGAGGCATGCAAAGCCGTCAGCGGGGTGCCTGCAAGCGTGACACCGGTCAGCCCGCCAGTGACAGTATCCCCGGCCGAGGCCGGCAAACTCGCCAACTGATGTCGCGCCGGTCGCCAGTCCCTTGCGACCGGCAGGACCGTCTGCTAGACGCCCCCGTCCTGCACTGTTGACATATTGTGATCGTCCCCTCCTCCCCCAACGGGCCACAGGGCGTCACCAAGACCGGAGGGACGTAGTCCCATGGCCGTTCCCAAGCGAAAGACGTCGCCGTCCCGTCGCGGCATGCGTCGCAGCCACGAGGCGCTTCCTCGCGAAGCGCACGCCGAGTGCCCGAATTGCGGCGAACTGAAGCGACCGCACCATGTCTGCAGCCATTGCGGGTTCTACGATGGACGCGAAGTCGTGCCGGCCGGCAATGCGCTGAAGGGCGCTGTTCGCGCCTGACGCCCGGGCGCGGCGTGGCCCCCGTCCTCCCTTGACCGCGACCTACACACTGGCGGTGGATGCCATGGGCGGCGATCACGCGCCGCTCATGGTGATCGAGGGCCTGGAGATCTCGGCCGAGCGCCATCCCGGCGCCCGCTTTCTGCTGGTCGGCGACGAAGCACGGCTGGCCCCGGAGTTGCAGCGCCACAGACGCGCTGCTGCATCCTGCGACATCCGGCATGCGCCAGAGGCGATCAGCAATGACACCAAGCCGACGGCCGCGCTGCGGGTGCGCGGGTCCTCGATGCGGGTCGCGATAGACGCTGTCGCCGGGGGTGAGGCCTCCGGCGTGGTCACCGCCGGCAACACCGGCGCGCTACTGGCACTGGCGACGATTTTCATCAAGACATTACCCGGCATCGACCGCCCGGCGATGGCGGCGATCGGGCCCTCGGCGCGCGGCGACGTGGTGCTGCTGGACCTCGGAGCCAACGTACAGTGTGATGCGCGCAACCTGGTCGAGTTCGCTGTGATGGGCGACGTGTTCGCGCGGACAGTGCTCGGATTGACCGCACCCTCGATCGGATTGCTCAACGTCGGCTCCGAGGAACTGAAGGGCGACGCCACGCTGCGTCTGGCCGCCGAAACACTGCGCGCCAGTCACGTCGCACCACAGTTTGTCGGGTTCGTCGAGGGGCATGACATTGCCGCCGGCACCACTGACGTAGTGGTAACCGACGGCTTCACTGGCAATGTCGCGCTCAAGACCGGCGAGGGCGCGCTGAAACTGATCGGCGACCTGCTTCGCCAAGTGTTCAGAAGCAGTCTCACAGCCAAGATCGCCTATCTGCTGCTGCGTCCGTCGCTCGAACGGCTGCGCGAGTGGCTGGATCCACGCCGCTACAACGGCGCTGTGATGCTTGGGCTGAACGGCGTCGCGGTGAAATCGCACGGCGGAACCGACGCCGAGGGCTTCGCTCATGCGGTAGACGTGGCGATGGATATGGTGGTGCACCGGTTCAACGACCACATCCGTGAGGACTTGACCCGAATCGCCGGCTTGATGGCGCTGACAGCGAAGGACAGCGCGTCAGAGAAGGAAAGCGGGACCGGCCCGCGCCTCGCCACTGCGCCATAGGAAAACAATGGCCTTTCGCTCGATCCTTGCAGGCGTTGGCGCCTATCTCCCCGAGCGCGTGCTCGGCAACGACGAACTTGCGCGCACAGTGGATACGTCGGACGAGTGGATCCGCGAGCGCACTGGCATCCGCCAGCGCCATATCGCCGCGACGCACGAGACGGCAGCCTTCATGGGCACCGCGGCCGCACGCGCTGCTTTGACGGACGCCGACGTCGATCCGGCGGAGGTCGATGCGATCATCCTGGCTACGAGCACGCCGGATGAGTCCTTTCCCGCCACGGCACTGCGCGTGCAAGCGGCACTCGGTGTGACAAAGGGGTTCGGCTTCGACATCGCTGCCGCGTGCGCCGGCTTCATCTATGCGCTGTCGGTGGCCGACAGCATGATCCGCGCCGGTCAGGCGCACAGTGCGCTGGTGATCGGCAGCGAGGTCTACTCGCGCATCCTGAACTGGAAGGATCGCGGTACCTGCGTGTTGTTCGGCGACGGCGCCGGTTCCGTGCTCCTGCGCGCCAGTCGTGACGGCAGCAGCCGCGATCGCGGGATTCTCTCGACCCACCTGCATTCTCAGGGCTCGCTGGGCGACATCCTGTACGTCGATGGCGCGGTCGGACGCCACGACAGACCGGGCCATCTGGTGATGAACGGTCGCGAGGTGTTCCGCCACGCGGTGATCCGACTTGCCGAGGCCGTGGATGAGGCACTCACTTTCAACGGGCTGCAGCGGCGGGATATTGACTGGCTGGTGCCGCACCAGGCCAACTTGCGCATTATCGACGCAATGGGCCGCAAGCTGGGCCTGCCACCGGACCGTGTGGTCGTCACCGTCGATCGCCACGCCAATACCTCGGCCGCTTCGGTGCCGTTGGCACTGGAAGAGGCGCGCCGGGATGGACGGATACGCCGGGGCGATCTCGTGCTCATGGAGGCGCTGGGCGGCGGCTTGGCGTGGGGCTCGGCACTCGTGCGCATGTGACTTTACGGGCCGTTGCCGATGCTTCCTCGCAACACCCTGATCCTGATTGATTTTACGCCGCTAATTGCTTGACTGCGATGGCACCTGTGCCTAGCGTTTGCAGATGCAGACCGTCACGCGCGCGCATCTGTCCGAGACGATCTATACACAGGTTGGCCTGTCACGGAACGAGTCGGCCGATCTTCTGGAGACAGTGCTGGATCGTCTATCCTCCGCATTGGAGGCTGGGGAGTCGGTAAAGATCAGCGGGTTCGGGACCTTTTCCGTACGGCAGAAGGGCCGCCGGGTGGGGCGCAATCCGAAGACCGGCCAGGAAGTGCCGATCATGCCGCGCCGCGTCCTTGTGTTTCGCCCGAGCAACGTGCTGAAGGCGCGCGTGAATGGCACGACCCCGGTTCCGGACGATGACGAATGAGCGATCAGACCGATGACACGGCGGTGCCGCCGGCTGGCCGCGCACGGCCGAAGAAGGCGCCGAATGCATTCCGCACCATCAGCGAAGTGGCGGACGAACTGCACATCCCACAGCATGTGCTGCGCTTCTGGGAAACCAAGTTCCCCCAGGTGAAGCCGCTGAAGCGTGGCGGCGGCCGGCGCTACTATCGCCCGGACGACATCGCGCTACTGCGACGAGTCTCAGATCTCCTCTATACTCAAGGCTATACGATCAAGGGCGTGCAGCGCCTGCTGCGCGAGGGCGGCGGCAGGCTCTCGGACGATATCCCGCCCGCGCCGGCGGACGAGCAGGAGGAAGCCGAGGCGGAGCGCGCCGCCGTGCCGATGGAGCCAGAGCTGCCGATGCCGGAGCTAGCGCACGCCGGTCTGTCGCAGACGGTGCGTGGCAATGTGCGGCCCAGGCCCGACATGGAAGCCGATCGTCTGCGGGCGCTACTGACCGAGACCCTGCACGAACTCGAGGCGCTGAGGGCGCTGCTGCCGTAGGCGGCGTTGCGGACGCTCGACGCGGCTGGTAAACGGACGGCCCCGCGGTCGGAGCGTAGCGCAGCCTGGTAGCGCATCAGTCTGGGGGACTGGGGGTCGTGGGTTCAAATCCCGCCGCTCCGACCAATGAAATCAATAGCTTGCCAATCGATTGAAATCGTTGCTGTGGTCGCTGGATAACGGAATACCACCCCATTGGTTCTGGGCCTCGGGTGCGAGCCGGCCCTCATGCATGCCGCCGATCACGCGCGACGATTCTCGGGCCGAATGCCCGGCGTCGTTCCAAGCGGGCCACAGGCGCACACAGCGGCTGAATCTGAAGGCGGTGCACGGCGCGTCTGTTCGGGGCCCACCCGGTTCGTCCACGTCGCGAACCGCAACCCACCGCAATCGCCGGCCCCCGCTCGACGGGCGGGAGCAGCCGCCTGGGTCGCCGCGAGCCAACGATCGCAGGGGATTGCCCGCCGCCGGGACCGGTTGGAAAGCCGCAGGCGGTCACCATCAGCACGTTCCGCGAGGATGGCTGGATGAGCGGCGGCGAAGCAGCGGCGTTGGTCCGCGTCTCGGATGGATCGGCACAAATATTGGTGACC